>Ga0182738_1004531_pt1 | contig 15334 bp, 12 predicted proteins | sample eDN5th30CBELigMG_FD_128876 | JGI IMG/M metagenome (GOLD analysis project Ga0182738, IMG submission 128876) | Enriched Miracle-Growth compost microbial communities from Emeryville, California, USA - eDNA 5th pass 30_C BE-Lig MG (version 2)... ... | reverse complement strand
GGTTTATATAGTACCACGCCAAATTAAAGATCCAGCGGGCACAGCGGATAAGCTTGCGGCAGTATTGGAAGCGGATAAGGAATCTGTCTATAAGCAGATTATTCAAAAGGAGATGAGTGTTCGTTTAAAAGAAGGAAGGAAAATTACGCATGAAAAAGCGAAAAAAGTTCGAGCGCTTGATATAGATGGTGTCTATATTGGAGAGGATTCCAAGCGATCATACCCGTTCGGAAATTACTTATCCCATGTGTTAGGGTTTGCGGGTATTGATAATCAGGGGCTAATTGGTTTGGAACTAGAATATGATGATGAGTTAAAGGGAAAAAAAGGATCTGTTCAATATTACTCTGATGCAAAAGGACAAAGAATGAACGATATGGCGGATGCTTATGAGGCACCAGTCAATGGAAATGATTTAGTGCTCACAATTGATACAAGGATCCAAACGATTGTAGAAAGGGAATTGGATATTGCTGAGCAAACGTATTCTCCTGAATCGATTATTGCACTTGCGATGAATCCGAAAACCGGAGAGGTATTGGCGATGTCTAGTCGCCCTGGATTTGACCCTGCAGACTTCCAAAACGTAGATTCTACTGTCTATAATCGAAATTTACCTATTTGGAGTTCGTATGAACCAGGATCCACCTTCAAGATTATTACACTGGCAGCTGCACTTGAAGAAGGAAAAGTAGATTTAGACAAGGATACTTTTTATGATAAAGGCTACGCAGAAGTTGGTGGAGCGAAGTTGAAATGCTGGAAGCGAGGTGGTCACGGTTCGCAAACATTCTTAGAAGTCGTTCAAAATTCCTGTAACCCTGGCTTTGTGGAATTAGGGGAACGTCTTGGAAAAGATACACTTTTTCAATATATTCGCGATTTTGGATTCGGACAGAAAACAGGCATTGATTTACAAGGAGAGTCAAAAGGAATCTTGTTTAACATGGATAGGGTAGGGCCAGTTGAGCAAGCAACTACAGCGTTTGGACAAGGGGTTGCTGTAACGCCAATTCAGCAAGTAACAGCGTTATCAGCAGCAATTAATGGCGGAACTTTGTATACTCCATATATAGCAAAGGAGTTAATTGATCCAGCTACAGGGGACGTCATTATGGAGAAAGAGCCTGTTGCAAAAAGAAAAGTTATTTCAGAGGAAACGTCAAAAGAAGTGAGAAGAGCATTAGAAAACGTTGTTGCAAAAGGTTCTGGAGGTAAAGCTTTTGTGGAAGGATATCGAGTTGGCGGGAAAACTGGAACAGCCCAAAAAGCATCAGGAGGAAAATATTTAGAAAATAACTATATCCTTTCCTTTATCGGCTTTGCACCTGCTGATGACCCAGAATTAGTCGTCTATGTTGCAGTAGATAATCCAAAAGGAACGGTGCAATTTGGTAGTGCTGTTGCAGCGCCAATCGTTGGGGCGATTATGGGAGATAGTTTAAGAGCCCTTGGCGTAGAACCTCGTCAAGACCAGATTGATAAAATATATAAATATCCGGAAAATCCATTAATCGAAGTGCCGGATTTAGTTGGTTATACGAAAAAAGACATTAGTGAATTGTTTATTAATCTTAAAATTGATTCAAGTGGTAGTGGGGATACCGTTATTAAACAATCTCCAGAACCAGGTACAAAAGTAAAGGATGGATCAACCATATTGCTTCAATTTAATTAATTGGATAGAATGCGGCCGGTATTTTTCGTGCCGCTTCTCTTTTTATCAGACAGGAATGAAAGTAGACCCCCTTATGCGCTTTTCTAAAAGGAAAAGGGGAGAGCAAATTAAATATAAAAATACCCTCCATTAAAAAATTATTCTTCTAATATAAATTCTCCAACAATAAGGTACAACATAGATAATTTTTATTTAATCATGTAAAATAAAATACGCTAAGAAAATTGTATAATCTATATGGTTGCTTCATTATTTAGTATATAATTAATATTTATGAGTGATTTAGAGTACATATAGAGCTAGAGAAAAGAGGAATCAAAAAGCGATGCAATTAAAAAAACTTATTGAGAGTTTACAGCCATACACTCCTTATGTTGGAGAAGATGTGGAAATAAAATCAATAGAGAATGATAATCGCAAAGTAACAGAAGGCAGTCTTTTTATTTGTATAAAAGGATATACAGTCGATGGACATGATTTTGCCCAGAATGCATATGAATCTGGCGCAGTCGCTGTCATTGCTGAAAGAAAACTGCCCTTGCCTATTCCAGTTATCGTAGTAAAAGATACCAAAAGGGCTAGTAGTGTGCTTGCAGATGTGTTTTATCAAAATCCAACACAAAAGCTCAAGCTTATTGGGATAACAGGAACAAATGGAAAGACGACAACGAGCCATTTAATAGATGCTATTTTAAAAGAGGCGCATAAAAAAACAGGAATCATCGGTACCATGTATACAAAAATCGGTGAGGAAATTCAAGAAACAAAAAATACTACTCCAGAAGCAGTGACACTTCAGAAGGTGTTCCATCAAATGGTGGAACAAAAAGTGGATACAGCTGTAATGGAAGTATCTTCACATGCCCTTGTAGAAGGCAGAGTATTTGGCTGTGATTATGATATTGCTGTATTTACAAATCTAAGTCAGGATCATTTAGATTATCATGGTACGATGGAGGAATATAAAAAAGCAAAAGGGCTGTTGTTTACAAGATTAGGAAATGCCTTTCAAGGGGAAAAGCCGAAGTTTGCTATCCTAAATAAAGATGATGCAGCAGCGAACGAGTATGAAACCATTACAGCTGCTCATATACTTACATATGGAATTGATAAAGATGCGGATATTATGGCGAAAAATATAAAAATAACAGCTGCTGGTACATCGTTTGATTTACATACTCCGCTTGGAACGCAATCTGTCCAACTGAAAATGGTTGGCAAATTCAATGTGTATAATTCGTTAGCAAGCATTGGTGCAGCGATTGCAAGCAATATTCCATTAGAAGTAACAATTAAAGCGTTAGAAAAGGTAGAAGGAGTTGCAGGAAGATTTGAAACGGTGAATGCTGGGCAAGACTTTTCAGTGATTGTTGATTATTCCCATACACCTGATAGTTTACAAAATGCCCTGCAGACGGTGAAGGAATTTGCCGAGAATAAAGTTTATGTCATTGTAGGCTGTGGGGGAGACAGAGACAAAACAAAACGCCCTTTAATGGCAAAAATTGCTTGTCAGGAAGCGAGCTATGCTATTCTTACTTCTGATAATCCTAGGAGTGAAGATCCAATTGCCATATTAAAAGATATGGAAGCAGGAGTGGAGGAAGAACAAAATTATACGATAATTCCTGATCGAAAAGAGGCTATTACTTTAGCGGTAAATCAAGCACAGCATGGCGATGTTATCTTAATTGCAGGAAAGGGACATGAAACATATCAAATTATTGGTTCTGATGTGTTAGATTTTGATGACCGTTTAGTTGCAAAAGAAGCGATAGGAGAGAGAAAAAATGACACTGTCCTATAATGTAATCCTTCAGGCAATACCGAAAGCAAAAGGGTTTGTAAAGGAAGATTTACTTTTTCAAACCGTGACATTTATAGCAGACACGAAGCAGTCGAAAGGGCTATTTATTCCTTTTTATGAGGAGAATTCTGGTGATTTGAGCATTGCAATAGCGAATGGAGCAATAGGAGCGATTTGGGAAGAAGGGGTGGATCTCCCATCTTATACACCTAATCATTTCCCTATTTTTTATACAAAAGATTTAAAGGAAGGCATATTAAAAATGATTGAAATTTATGAGAAACAATTGCAAACACAAGAAAGTACAACAAAATTTATTTTTTTGAAAGAAAACAGTCTGCATTCCATGATGGAATCATATGATATACCGGTAATTAGAGAGCATGTATTAAAAACGAGCACGCAAATGAAAGGAGGGAACTAAAATGCAGGAGAAAGTAATCTTTTTTACGATTCTTTTAGGCTTTTTAATAACCGTATTGATTTCTCCCTTTTTTATTCCCTTCTTGCGAAGATTGAAATTCGGACAAAGCATTAGGGAAGAAGGACCGAAATCCCATCAGAAAAAAACGGGAACACCAACAATGGGTGGGTTAATGATTATCTTTTCTATTGTTGTAACAACTTTAGTAATGATTAATAAATTCTCAGAGCCAACCATTAAGACATATTTATTATTATTAGTTTTAGTTGGTTTTGGTTTATTAGGGTTTTTAGATGACTTTATAAAAGTAGTGATGAAGCGTAACTTAGGATTGACATCTCGACAAAAGCTGCTAGGTCAGATTATCATTTCCCTTATTTTTTACTTTGTATTACGTGAAAATGAATTCTCGACCGCTATTTCGATTCCATTTGTTGATAAACCATTGGAATTAGGCTGGTTTTATGCATTGTTTATTATTTTCTGGTTAGTTGGATTTTCAAATGCTGTTAATTTAACAGATGGCTTGGACGGTTTAGTTTCCGGTACATCTGCTGTTGCTTTTGGTGCATTTGCTGTTCTTGCTTGGAGCCAATCTCAGTTTGAAATTAGTATTTTTTCTGTAGCGATTGTTGGGGCAGTATTAGGATTCTTAGTTTTTAATGCCCATCCAGCTAAAGTATTTATGGGAGATACAGGTTCTCTTGCACTAGGTGGCGCGATTGCTGCCATTGCAATTTTGACAAAACTAGAGATTCTACTGATACTAATTGGTGGAGTATTTGTTATCGAAACGCTTTCCGTTATTCTTCAAGTTATTTCCTTTAAATCAACAGGAAGAAGAATTTTCCGAATGAGTCCACTGCATCATCATTATGAATTGGTTGGATGGTCAGAATGGAGAGTAGTTGTCACATTTTGGACGGTTGGATTATTATTTGCCGCTTTAGGAATTTATATTGAGGTGTGGTTATAATGAAACAGATTAACGATTATCATCATAAAAAAGTACTTGTACTAGGTCTTGCCAAAAGTGGAGTAAGCGCAGCTCAATTACTACATAATTTAGGTGCCTTCGTAACAGTAAATGATAGTAAACCTTTAGATGAGAATCCGGAGGCGCAAGGATTACTGGAGCAAGGGATAACAGTAATATGCGGTAGCCACCCCATTGAATTATTAGAAGAAGGATTCCAGCTTATTGTAAAAAATCCAGGGATTCCATATTTTAATCCAATGATTAAAGGGGCAATGGAACGCGATATTCCCGTTATTACAGAGGTAGAGCTTGCATACAGAGTTTCTGAAGCTCCGTTTTTTGCCATCACTGGATCAAATGGGAAAACGACAACAACTACATTATTATTTGATATGTTAGAAGCAGATAAGAAAAAGCCACTCATTGCCGGAAATATTGGTACAGTTGCTTCGAATGTGGCTCAAGTTGCAGAGGAAGATAATAAAATTGTTATCGAATTATCATCTTTTCAATTAATGGGTATTGAGAAATTCAAGCCACATATTGCAATCATTACGAATATTTATGAGGCGCATTTGGATTATCATGGAACAAAAGACGAATATGCAAAGGCAAAAGGGAATATCACGAAGAATCAGGATGCAAATGACTATTTAATTGCAAATGTGGAGCAAGAGGTAGTAATGAATATCGCGAAAAACAGTAATGCGACAATTATTCCTTTTTCTGCAAAACGGGAATTAGAGTTTGGGGCATATGTGAAAGATAATGTCATCTATTTTAATGCGGAAAAAATAATGAAACTTTCTGATATTACATACTTAAGTGCCTTAAATTTAGAAAATATCCTTTCGTCCGTTGCTGCGGCTAAGCTTTCTGGAGTGTCAAATGAAAGTATTTTTGAAGTACTAAGTACATTTAAAGGGGTTAAACATCGTCTGCAATTTATTAAAGAATTACATGGGCGGAAATTTTATAATGACTCGAAAGCAACCAATATTTTAGCAACACAAAATGCCCTTGCAGCCTTTAATGAGCCAGTTATTTTACTGGCAGGTGGCTTGGATCGAGGAAATGAATTTGATGAACTAATTCCATCGCTTAAAAATGTGAAGGCGATAATTACTTTTGGACAAACTGCTGAAAAAGTGGAGAAGGCAGGTAGACTTGCAGGAATAAAAACAATTAAACGCGTCGATAATGTGGACAAAGCAGTACCTGTTGCTTATGACTTATCAGAAAGTGGAGATGTAATTCTCCTTTCCCCAGCATGTGCAAGTTGGGATCAATACAAAACTTTTGAGGTCAGAGGAGACATTTTTATTAATGCGGTGCATATGCTTAAATAAGGGCTTGTCTGTAAGTAGGCGTTGAAAGAAAAAATTTGATTTGTATGAACAAACACATCAATGATTTAACAGGATAAAACGTTCTTACCTTGAAGTAAGCTCTGTAAATGATAACAAGGGTAGTAGAGAAAAGGAGAAAGTTTATTTTATGCCAAGCGGGAATGAAATGACTTTTGAACCTTTTGCTACTTCTCAACCGTTAATTTACAGAGCTTTCTTTTTTTGAATCGATTTCGAGAAAACATGAAATTTGGATACCACTCGCTTTTCTTTTCTTCAAGCCCAAATCTTGCAATTCGAGGTGTTAATGGTGCCATCAAAAAAAACGACTCCAGATATAATTCTAATGATTCTCACATTTACGTTACTGGCAATAGGGTTAATCATGGTGTATAGTGCTAGCGCGGTAATGGCCGAACGAAATTTAGGTGATTCTTTCTTCTTTGCAAAAAGACAGATGCTTTTTGCGGGCGTTGGAATTGCAGCAATGCTATTTATAATGAATCTTGATTACTGGATATGGCGTTCTTGGGCTAAACCGATTATTATTGTTTGTTTTGTATTGCTTATAGTCGTTTTAATTCCTGGCGTTGGTTTAGTTCGGAATGGTTCACAAAGCTGGATTGGAGTCGGTGCATTTTCTATTCAGCCCTCTGAATTTATGAAAATAGCAATGATTATTTTCCTGGGGAAGTTTCTGTCAGAAAATCAAAAGCATATTACTTCATTTAAAAAAGGCTTGCTCCCTTCATTAGGGCTAGTATTCCTGGCGTTTGGAATGATAATGCTTCAGCCAGATTTAGGTACTGGTACGGTTATGGTTGGTACAAGTATTGTCATGATTTTTATTGCTGGTGCTAGAATTCGTCACTTTGTGATATTAGGTCTTATTGGTGTTGCAGGGTTTGTAGGATTGGTTGCGAGTGCTCCTTACCGGATTAAAAGGATTACTTCCTTCCTTGATCCTTGGTCAGATCCATTAGGAAGTGGGTTTCAAATCATTCAGTCCTTGTATGCAATTGGTCCAGGTGGATTATTTGGTTTAGGTCTTGGGGAGAGTCGGCAAAAGTTTTTCTACCTGCCGGAGCCACAAACAGACTTCATTTTTGCGATTCTATCAGAAGAATTAGGATTTATTGGTGGCTCGCTGATTTTATTATTATTCGCCCTCTTGCTTTGGAGAGGAATAAGAATCGCTCTAGGCGCCCAAGATTTGTTTGGTAGTTTTGTAGCGGTTGGAATTATTTCTATGGTTGCGATTCAAGTTATGATTAACATCGGAGTTGTAACAGGACTAATGCCTGTAACAGGGATTACCCTTCCATTTCTAAGCTATGGAGGATCTTCTTTAACCCTCATGTTAATCGCGATTGGTATTCTTTTAAATGTCAGCAGATTTTCAAGATATTAAACGTTATTTAAGATTTTGAAACCTAGTGTAGGGTGCTTATTCCCATCACTAGGTTCTTTTTATTTCCTTTTTAAAAAGGAAGAACTCGCAAGTAATTCCATTCTCTTCCCTTGGGGCACACATAAGCCATAAGGGATTAATATAAATACTTACCATAGCTAATAAATAGCTTGTTTACCTGAAAAACATCATTAAAAAAGCTGAGAATATCAAAAATTTATTTTTTTCACACATATGATAAACTTTTTGCAATCATGACAAAAATGGTGCGGGAAAGGGGAATGTGTTACATTTCATTATCAATTTCAAGATATTCATAAAGGGTGTTTAAAATATAGTACAATAAGGTATCTATTAGTTGGGGGTTGACCGGAAAGTAAAAAAATTCTTAGAAAATAGCAGAAGATTATTTCTGTTTTTCATTAATTGAAGCTATAATGTAAAAAGAAAAGAAAAATAACATATTTTTCAAAAGTAGAGAAGAGAAGTATTTTGAGGTGGAAAGAATGAAGATAGTTGTAAGTGGTGGAGGAACAGGGGGACATATATACCCTGCATTAGCATTGATTCGCGAAATAAAAAAAGAAGTGAAAGATGCTGAGTTTCTTTATGTTGGAACAGAGCAAGGACTAGAAAATAAATTAGTCAGAAGGGAAAATATTCCCTTTAAAACAATACATATTACAGGCTTTAAACGGAAACTGTCTCCAGAAAATTTAAAAACAGTTTGGAGATTTATTGCTGGTGTACAAAAAAGTAAGGCGATATTAAAAGAGTTTAAGGCAGATGTGGTAATAGGAACAGGCGGATATGTTTGTGGTCCGGTTGTTTATGCAGCTGCTAAGCTTGGGATACCAACCATCATTCATGAACAAAATAGTGTTCCAGGATTAACGAATAAATTTTTAAGCAAATATGTTGATAAAGTAGCTACTTGCTTTGAAGAAGCGGCTTCTTATTTTCCAGAAGAAAAAGTTGTGATGACAGGGAATCCTAGAGCTTCAGAAGTGTTAAATCAGGATGGCATTAAAGGAAGATTATCGGTTGGCTTACAATTGAAAACCCCAGCTGTTCTTATTGTTGGTGGAAGCAGAGGTGCTAGACCGATAAACGATGCTGTTATTACAGCGTTACCCCAATTAGGGGATAAACCATATCAAGTACTTTATGTAACCGGAGAAGTGCATTATGAAGCGGTAAAAAAAGAAGTAGAGTTAGTAGGAAATCCTAAAAATGTAATTATCAAGCCATTTGTTCATAATATGCCAGAAGTATTAACAAGCATTGACCTGACTGTTGCGAGAGCAGGCGCAACAACGCTAAGCGAGCTAACCTCTCTCGGTATTCCAAGTATTCTTGTGCCGAGTCCCTATGTGACGAACAATCATCAGGAAAAAAATGCGACTGCACTAACAAGCAATGGAGCAGCAAAAATGCTTCTAGAAAAGGATATGAATGGACAAAAATTAGTGGAAGAAATGGATGCCATTATGCTGAATCCTAATGTGTTAAAAGGTATGAAGGAGGCATCCAAAAAACTAGGGATTCCTGATGCGGCAATGAGGTTATATAATGTAATGAAGGAAGTTATCGATAACAAGAAAAAGTAGGAAATTGCAAATCGGAAATTTGATTAGAAAGCAAATTTTCGGTTTGCGAATAAAAAGGTGGGCAACCTTTGAATGTTTTTTTACTATTTCCTTATTTAAAAATACCGGGGTGATTTTTTGGAAAATGGGAAGGTTGTTTCTTTAGAAGATCGAATTCCAAAATTAAAAGAACAGAGACGAAAAAAGGCGAATCGTCGACTTATTTTCCTTCTCCTTCTATTCTTCCTTATCATCGTTTGCGTTATCTATTTCCAATCACCTTTAAGTCATGTAAAAAAAATCGAAATTACAGGGAATCATTTATATACTTATGAAGACTTAGAGAAAATGAGTGGAATTACAACCGAAACAAATATTTGGACAATCAAAAAAGATCAGTTAGCATCAAAACTGAAAGATGCTGGTGGAATGAAGTCTGCAAAAGTTTCCATCTCTATTCCAAATACTGTTCATATTGACGTAAAAGAATATAGGAAGATTGCTTACTTTGAAGTGGAGAATGAATTTATTCCGCTTCTAGAAAATGGTGATATGCTACATGATAGGGCGATGACAAACAGTCCCTACGATGCTCCTATTATCAAAGATATAAAGAGCGAAAATGACACTGTCATAACGAAAATAGGGGAGGAATTAAGTAAACTTCCAGCAAGTGTGTATAATGCGATTTCTGAAATAAGGTATACTCCTAAAGATACCGATAAGTGGCATGTTACCGTTTATATGAATGACGGAAATCAAGTATTAGCTTCTTTATCTTCTTTTTCGGATAAAATGGAGCATTATCCATCCATTATTGCACAGCTAAATACAGACAAAAAGGGAGTAATTGATTTAGAAGTAGGTTCTTATTTCAAAGCTTTCGATTCGGAAGGGGAAAAGAAGAGTGAAGACTAATAAAAGAAGAAGAAATGTTATCTTCTCCTTGGTTTTTCTCGTACTTGGATTTATGATTTCCTTTTCGTATCAAAATACAAAAAAGGACGAAAAGCAAGAAATTAGTGAGAGCCAATTTGAAAGAGATTTGGAATTGCGGAACGAATTAATAGAGCAGGAAGAAAAAAATAACGATTTTTATAAGGAATTAAAGGAATCCCAAAAGAAACTTGTTCAATTAGAGAAGAATCTTTCGAATGAAGCAGAAACCTATTCTAACTTAGCAGAAGATGCCCAAAAGTATCGTATCTATTTAGGAAAAGTTGCTGTAAAAGGAGAAGGGGTGCAAATTACCTTAGAAGATGGAGAATATAATCCAAAGGAAGATAGTGTGAATAATTACTTGGTCCATGAACATCATGTGTTTAAAGTGATTAATGAGCTATATGTTTCAGGTGCACAAGCAATTAGTATCAACGGGCAAAGACTATCACATAATTCATATATTCTCTGTAATGGACCGGTAATTGAAGTGGGTGGTTACCAACACCCTGCTCCATTTGTTATTACGGCAATCGGTGATAGCGATGTATTAGAAGGTGCAATCAATATTAATGGTGGTGTAAAAGATTTGTTAGTAAATGATAATGTTAGATTTAGCCTGGAAAAAAAACGGTCGATTCAAATGGAACCTTTGAAAGTAAATTAACAGTAAGTATGATGAGTAGAAAGTATGATGCGCTTTGAATAAGAATTTTATAACAATGACTGGAATAACGCTTATTGTCGGATTTATGATTGCAGTACAATTTCAGACAATAAAAGAACCGGTAGTACGGGATACAAGAGATACATGGGAACTAAGAGAAGATTTAATAAATGAAAAAAAATTAGAATTGCAGCTTATTAATGAAATTCGATCGATAAACGCAAAATTAGATGAGTATGAAAATGAAACCTCTGAAAGTAAAGCAGAGGTATTAAAGGATACACTAAAAGAATTAAAGCAGGAAGCTGGTTTAACAGAAGTAACAGGAAATGGAATCATCTTAAAAATTGCATCTGTTAATACAGAAATTCTATTAGGGGAAGAACCTGGAGAAGTGACATCTGAATTATTACAGCGATTGGTAAATGAGTTGAATTTATATGGGGCAGAGGAGATAGCGATCAATGATAATCGCTATGTGAATACAACTGTTATCCGTGAAATAAATAATGTGTTAAAAATGGATGGAAATCCCCTTAATCAGCTGCCGATTGAAATAAAGGTAATAGCGAAAGATGCTAGTACTGCAGAAAAATTGTTTAACTACATGAAGGTTTCTAAATCAGCAGATGAATTTTTTGTTTCCAATCTTTTATTAAATGTAGAAAAGCCAGAGAAGGCAATCACGATTCCAGCATACAGTAAGGCTGTTACTATCCATAATATGGAGCCTGCAAATACAAATGAAGGAGGCGATTCATAATGTGGCTTCCTATATTTGGGTTGATTGTTGGGCTTGTCTTTGGACTATTAACCGATATAAAAGTACCAGAAGAATATGCGAATTATTTATCGATTGCAGTTTTAGCAGCATTGGACACCTTATTCGGTGGAATTCGAGCACATCTGCAAAATATTTTTGATGAAAAGGTGTTTGTAACAGGCTTCTTTTTTAATATTGTCCTTGCAGCAAGTTTAGCTTTTCTAGGTGTTCATCTTGGTGTAGACTTATACTTAGCGGCGATTTTTGCATTTGGTGTGAGACTATTTCAAAACATTGCTGTAATTAGAAGTATTATTTTAAAGAAATCAAATACTAATTCTCCCGAAAAAATTGAAAAAAGTTGACAGAGAAAAAAGGGAATATATTAGTTTTGGCGAATAATTTAAATATTAATAGAAATGTCAAAGTGAATGATGAAATTCCTTTAATGAATAAGTAATTAGTCCTATTTATAGTAAAAAAGTCTAAAATCTTATTGACACTAAGTGAAAACTTAGTGAAAATATGGTGTTGCCTGGTATACAATAGAATAGTTATAGATGAAATTTATCTTATATCTTATGTATATCGAAAAACGATGAAAATAGAAGACGTTACTTCTTAATAAAAATGTTGAAATTTTATTTTTCTACTGTATGACATAATTTGTTGTTCACTTTATTTAAAATGCAAAAGGAGGTGCCCGAGAATGAACAGCAATGAACTTTATGTAAGTCTAGACATCGGTACATCCAGCATAAAAGTTATCATTGGCGAGATGATTAACGAATCTTTAAATATTATTGGTGTAGGCATCGTTCCATCAGAAGGTTTAAAAAAAGGTTCAATTGTGGATATAGATGAAACCGTTCATTCTATTCGACAGGCAATAGAGCAAGCCGAAAGAATGGTTGGGATGGAAATAAAACAAGTAATTGTTGGCGTTTCGGGAAATCATGTAAATCTGCAAACTTCACGTGGGGTAGTTGCAGTTTCTAGTGAAAATCGCGAAATTACAATTGAGGATGTAATAAGGGTAAAGGATGCAGCACAAGTAGTCTCCATTCCCCCAGAAAAAGAAATTATTGATATTATTCCTAAGCAATTTATTGTTGATGGATTAGACGAAATTACCGATCCAAGAGGAATGATAGGTGTACGACTGGAAATGGAAGGTACCATAATAACAGGGAGTAAAACCATACTACATAACACCTTAAGATGTGTGGAAAGAGCCGGACTTGAAATTCAGGATATTTCCTTGCAGCCACTTGCTTCAGGCTCCTTCGCACTTTCAAAAGATGAAAAAAACTTAGGGGTTGCTTTAATAGATATTGGCGGTGGTTCCACCACAATTGCTGTATTTGAAAATGGTTTTCTTAAAGCAACAAGTGTAATTCCTATAGGAGGAGACCACATCACAAAGGATTTATCGATTGGTCTTCGTACTACGACAGAAGATGCAGAAAAAATCAAGATAAAGTATGGATATGCCTTTTATGATCATGCTTCTGAAGAGGAGGTATTTAGTGTTCCTATTATAGGAAGCGATCAGCATCAACAATTTAATCAATTAGAGATTTCTGATATCATAGAAGCTAGATTAGAAGAAATCTTTGAACTGGTTGGTCACGAACTAGTGAGACACGGGGTATACGATCTTCCAGGAGGATTCGTATTAACTGGTGGGGTTGCTAGTACAAAAGGAATTTTAGAATTGGCACAAGATGTTTTCCAAAGCCGTGTTAGAATTGCTATTCCTGATTATATTGGAGTAAGAGAGCCACAATATACAACTGCTGTTGGGTTAATTAAATTCTCCTATAAAAATAGTAAACTTCAAGGTGGAAATATCCATAATCCTGTCACCGTTCCTGCTGAAAATAGGGAAAAAGTTCAAAAACAAGCAACCCAAAAACCAGCATATGAGAAAAAACAAGTTGAGAAGGAACCTTCAAAGTTTAAGAAATTTATGGGTTATTTCTTCGATTAATGAATGGCTTTAATAGGATGGACATGTTTTAATAAAAAGAACTTCGAGAAGGCTGAGAGTCGTTTAGGGTCAGTCTAGGTATATTTTTAAATGGTATGTTACTCCATATCACCAAGACTTGAGATGCGGACAGTTCGATACTGCTGAATATCGACGAATTAGGAGGATTTGTCATGTTGGAATTTGATACAAATATAGATTCACTAGCTGTAATAAAGGTAATAGGAGTAGGTGGCGGTGGTAATAACGCTGTTAACCGAATGATTGAACATGGTGTTCAAGGGGTAGAGTTTATTGCTGTGAATACAGATGCACAAGCATTAAATTTATCGAAAGCAGAAATAAAAATGCAAATTGGCGGCAAGTTGACGAGAGGCCTTGGTGCAGGTGCCAATCCTGAAGTAGGAAAGAAGGCTGCTGAGGAAAGCAAAGAACAAATTGAAGAGGCTTTAAAGGGAGCAGATATGGTCTTTGTAACGGCTGGAATGGGTGGAGGAACTGGTACAGGTGCTGCACCAGTTATCGCTCAAATCGCTCATGACTTAGGTGCTTTAACAGTCGGAGTGGTAACAAGACCATTCACTTTTGAAGGAAGAAAAAGATCTACCCACGCTGCAAGTGGTATTACGTCACTAAAAGACGCAGTGGATACGTTAATTGTAATTCCAAATGACCGCTTACTTGAAATTGTAGATAAATCAACTCCAATGCTTGAAGCGTTTAGAGAAGCAGATAATGTATTGCGTCAAGGTGTACAAGGTATCTCTGACTTAATTGCAACACCAGGTCTAATTAACTTAGACTTCGCTGATGTAAAAACAATTATGGTAAACAAAGGTTCAGCTCTTATGGGTATAGGGGTTGCTTCTGGAGAAAATCGTGCAGCTGAAGCAGCGAAAAAAGCAATTTCTTCTCCACTTCTTGAGACTTCTATTGACGGAGCACAAGGGGTATTAATGAATATCACTGGCGGATCGAATTTAAGCTTGTATGAAGTACAAGAGGCAGCAGATATCGTTGCATCAGCTTCAGATCAAGATGTAAATATGATTTTTGGTTCTGTTATCAATGATAATTTAAAAGATGAAATAGTTGTTACTGTAATTGCTACAGGCTTCAACCAAGACTTATCTCAACCACAGCAAGGCAGACCTGGATTTGGAGGGTTAAAGCCAAATGCCAATAATGCAAGCCAAAACAGCAATCAAGCTAATACTAGAGAACCTAAAAGAGAAGAACCAAATGTTCAAAAAGAACAACCGAGAAGTACAAACGTACAACAAACAGAGGATACTTTAGATATCCCAACCTTCTTAAGAAATAGAAACCGCAGAAGATAATTACTTCTGTAGCAAAAACCTTTCTGTTATTTTTACAATAATGGAGAGGTTTTTTATTTTGCAGTCTAGATTTTTTAAGCTAGCTATAAAAATCCCCTTTTTAATTGCATTCATCCATTATCCCTTTTTCTCATTTTCCATTTAATATTGCTTAGAATTATTAAAAAAACTGATAATATTTCGCTAGAACTAAAAAATAATCAGTTAGGAGATATAGTGACAAAAACCGTTAGAAATAGAGGAAATTTCTGATTTTTTGATTACAGAAAGTGACAGAATTTCAAGAACAAGTACGTTATACTTTTTCGTAACAGATTAATAGAGAGAAGATTTACTTCTTTTGTGGCTTTGGCGATGATCCCTTTTTCATTTGCAAGAACTGTGAGGATCTTGAT
>Ga0182738_1004529_pt1 | contig 15339 bp, 9 predicted proteins | sample eDN5th30CBELigMG_FD_128876 | JGI IMG/M metagenome (GOLD analysis project Ga0182738, IMG submission 128876) | Enriched Miracle-Growth compost microbial communities from Emeryville, California, USA - eDNA 5th pass 30_C BE-Lig MG (version 2)... ... | reverse complement strand
TCTCCCTAGTAGGTGAGATTCCAGTCACTTGGCCGCAGGTGCTGAAGAATTTTATCGCAGTAAACTCAAGACTTTCATCTGCAAGCACTCAGTTCTTCTCAATTGATTGTTTCTTTATTATTGGAAAAGCTTATACAACTACCAGAATCGTATTTTTAAAGGCTTTGCTGACTGGCACTCTGCCCTTTATTTACATACTATTTGCAGCATTGTTTTGGATCATCTACTTTAAGCTGAAAAAGCGTCCCATCTTCAACAACAAAGACTTTTCAAGCAATCTTATCACGACTATTGTCATTATCTGCTTCAACTTACAGCCTGATATCCTCAAGAACAGCTTCCAGTTGTTCCAATGCGCAAATCTCTACAGAACAGACGCCCCAGAGCTCTACATGAACCTTGATTATGATGTGCAGTGTTGGACTCCAGAGCACTTGACGTGGGTTTTGGGACTTGCAGTGCCTTGTTTGGTTCTCTGGGGACTTCTTCTTCCTGGATATATGTTTGTCGTTCTCAGAAGAAATATTCAAAAGATTGAAACAGAAGAAATGAGAAAAAAATACTCGTTTATTTATATGGGGTACAAGGCGAAGAAGTTTTTCTGGGAATTCGTCATTATGCTCAGGAAAATCCTGCTTATTTGTGTCACTGTCTTTGCTGGATTCCAGTCAGTAAATCTAGAAATCTATCTCTCTTTGCTTGTGATTCTCTCCTCCTATTGCCTTCAGAAAATCAACAAGCCTTACAAAGATAAAACTCTCAATAATCTCGAAAAAATCTGTCTGGTTAGTGCTGGTATTGTCAACTTCTGTGGCTTATATTTCCAAATTGTCAAAGATATCAATGGTCTTGATACTCTAATTCTTCTCAGTGGACTTATTGGCAACCTCTATTTCCTCTTTTATTTCTGCAAGTATTTCATAATTTGTCAAATTCAACGACTCAAACAAAATCCTCGTGCTATGAAGATCGTCAACTTTATCCTTAATAAACTCTGTTGCTGCCTCAAAACTCAAAAAGCACAAAAAGCTCTCACGCGAGCCCGACTCATACTTTCTCAAAGTAAAAACAAAATAGAGGGCTCTTTGAAAAGTCTCATCATTGATGACACTTTAAATAGCAAAAGCCAAACACCTAACCAAAATAATCAACAAGAAAATGAAGGTGTAAGTCAAATAGAGCTTGGTTTATCTCCAAATATCTCATCAATAGATTTCCCAGGAACCTTAAATGAGCTCGGCTCTGTTCGTAATCTCAATGGTGGCGGCGGAGGTGCAAGTTCAAGCCGACATCATTTATTGAAAAATACTTCAAGATTTGGCCGAAAATTAGGAAATAACCAAAGCGGATCAGCTTATAATATGAACTTCGAATTATCCATAGATGGAAATATAACGGATAGAAAGATGTTTAAGAAAGCGACAATGATGAAATTAGAGTCAGATTATGAGCAAGATATCGCAAGGAGAAGCTATAAAGAAGATGAAGTGGATGATATTTTGGATGAGATCTGTGCGATTCCTGGAGAAGGAAAGGAGCAGGAACCTCAGAGTATAAGTGGTTTGGCGAGCCAGATTATGCTTCCTAGTGCAATAAGTGTCCAGAAACTGAAATCGTCAAATTTGGATTCTGCGTGTGGTGGTGGGTATTCTGCTAGCTTGGAGTTTTCTTTGAAAAAGGGAGAACTATAGTGATTGTTTTTAGATTAGGAATGAATTATTTGTGTTGTTTTATGAAGGAAATTAGTGAATAAATATTTTTGAGAGAATTTTTTTATATCATTTATTTTTGCATAATTGTTGATTGATGATATTCAAGTTCAAAATTTAAAAAAAAAAAAGAATCCTTGTCCCATGGTTACGAAAATTTTCTCATTGAAAAATTTTAGCTAAAAAAAGTTTTGCTTGAAATTTAAGAAAATACTTCTGGAAAAAAATCTCAAAAAAAATTTTCTCCGAAAATTCAATCATCTCTCTGGTTTGGAATTCTTATCACAAAAAAAAAACATGTGGAAATATTGTTCTTTGCTGAATACTTTCTTCTAATTCAGAGGTTTCAGAAAGTTTGACAAAAAAATTTTTTTCAGAAAAAATTTTGGAACTCATTTTGGAAATTTTTTGAGATTGAAACAAATGTTTTTTGACTCTTTGAAATTGCTGAAATTTTGCCCCAAAAAAAACCTCTTTTTGAGTTTCCCAAATGGGAACAAATGATTGATTTTTCACTTTTTCATGAATTTTCTAAGAGAAAAAAAAATCCCAACTTTTCTCTTTAAAAATTTCCAATATTCTTTTTGTGATTCTATTCCAAACTACCACTTTACTCAACTCTCACAAATTGATCTCTCACACTCCTCAAAAAAAAATTTGAAATTGAAATACTAAAAAATTCTTATCGCTGAGATCGGTTCAAAAAACCCCCTAAAAATTCTTTAGTTTTATTTTTTGAATATAAATTTTAACCAACCCTACAAAAAACACTTTTTGTAAATTTCAGGTCAAAACTCGACTTCCTATTTTTTTGACTCTAGAATGTCCACATTCTTCACATTTTCCTTGGCAATCTTTTTCATAAAATATTTTGATTTTTCTTTTCCAATAGTTTTTTCTTTATAAAAGTAAACAATCAAAACCACTAGATAAAAGATCACAATTCTTTACTATTACGGATCTTAAAATTGCATATAATTATTAACTTTATTAATTGCAAAGTGAAAAACAATTTATCTGATCCCATCTCTCGTTTCTCAAAGTATATAAAAATTCCCCATCTATTCAGCATCTTCTTCAGCTTCTTGGCCGCCGCCCAAAAGTGGATTTTCCTCAATAATATCAGGAACTATTCTAACTTCAGACAAATCAGCTTCTGGATTCTCTTTCAAAGAACTGAACAAATCTTGGCTCAACAACTCATTATATTCAACATATTGATGAGCAGGAACTGATGCCCCTTCTCTTTGAGGATAGATAAACTCTTCAAGTTTCTTGCAAAGCTCCAAATCTTGGAATTGTTCGGGATACTCCAATGGATTTGCTATCTTTTGGGCTATGGAAAAACATTAGAAAACTCTTCCCCATAAACAAGACTCTTACAAGCAACAGGATGAGATTTTTGAAGGTCATTCTTCCAAAGTTCGACCAAAGAATCAATCTTTGAAGGACAATAAGTCTTTGCAAAGAAAGCAGCTTCAGGAATTCTCTTGGCTTTCACCAAGATATCTATACATTTATCCAAATTACACTATTTTAACAATTAATTATTCCCTCTAAATCTCTTCTCTTTACCAAAGTGAAATAGCAAGCAAAGGCGATGTTAGCTTTAGTGAGGTCTTCAGCCCTTTTAGCGAGATTTTTCAATTTCTCCTTCAAGCCAAGAGAAGTATAGATCAAAAGAAGGCCGCTGAGGTCATCACAGGCTTCCAAGCATTCAATAGAAAGATCAATTTTTCCACTGATCAAAGCCAAATCACCAATTTGCTTCCATTTTAATGAAGATTTTTCCTTCTTGGCAATCTCAAAGGCTTCCTCTATTCTATTCAATTGTATAGCCAAATCAAACCTAGTGAAAAATTAATAAGTCTCCAGTTTAACAAATTACTTGTGGTCAGCGTCTTGGGAAAGTCTGAAAGCTTCTTCTTTCAAGTCGATTTGATCCAAGAATCGAGCCAATTTATCATAATATTTCACGTCAATTGTTCTTTCAATCTCAGCAGCTTTATCAAAATCTTGGGCAGCAATAGCAGATTGGTATTCAGTCACAGAGTTCAGCACTTCAAAACTCACGATATTGAATTGCTTATCCACCAAATATAATCTGTTCTGTGATTGGATATATCCAAGAATAAACTTCATTCTATCGGTAGAAGCGTGGTTAAATACTTTTCCATTGACCATATAATTGACTTTTCCATTAGGGTTTGTAAAGAAGAAGCAGTCGTTTATCCAGACACCTGATGTCACGACATCATGGAATTCATGTAATAAATCAAATGATTCTTCAATCCCATCTTCATTATCACTTGTCTCCAATAATTCTGCTACTGCCTAGTGAAAGATTAAGTAACTCTTTCCCCTTTATCAAAGAAAATTACTTGAGAATTATAGCTTAAGACGTAGAAGTCTTCGGCAGTTACTAACATGACAAGCGAAGTAGCATCATTCCAATAAACCTTTCTTGGAGCAAGATCAATTTTACGAATGACCTTAGCTGTATTCCAATCATAGAAAATCACAAATTCTCCTGATTTCACTCCTCTATTTAAAGGAAGTTAACTCAACTCAACCTCTCAAAAGAAATTACAGAACAGGACCACCAAACAAGCCCTCGATAGGGAAATCAGTTTTGAGACTGATATGTTGACTATTGGTTGCTCCCTTGAAAATCTTGACGGTAAATTGTTCTCTGACAGCATAATCTCCGGTTGAGCTCCAGACGAAATCTGAGCCAGTACCGAAAGCGACATTCTTGAACGTTTGTGATCTGAAAATTGAATATTCATCATCAGAGGAAATCACAAATGTATGTCCATTGGGTGCATGTTTTATTGCCTTGAGAGATGAGGATCCCATTACAAGTTATCACTTACTTGAGGGAAGATATCAGAGACACCCAAGTCTTTGATCTGAACATTAATTTTTTCGCCGTCTTTAACAGATTCTTCGTCACTGACATTAATAGCCTTAAGATTCACATTCTGGATATCCAAGTTCTTGGCCCAAATCACTTTACCATTGCTGATACTGGCAATAGGTTCGTCACTACCAATTTTCACAACAACGGTTCCTTCATCATAAGCCAAAGCCAAAGAATTGCTGCCGTCTTTTGCTGCATCCACATACCACACTCTCTCCATATCTAAAAGAAAAATAAGAGCTCTTATTCAAATCCCATATTTACTGTAGTTGAGAGTCATTTCGAGTCGGTAAGTATTAGCATGCCAGATCTTCACGGTGCTGTCTTCAGAAGTTGTGACAATAATGGGAATATCGGGATGGAAAAGAACGCCAGAAACGTTATTGGTATGGCCTTCTAATGTTTGAATGCATTGTTTTGTTTGATAATCCCAGATCTTGATCAACCTAAAATCATCATTAGACTCAACTCCTCCCAAAACTCCTTACTTATCATCACCACCAGAGATGAGGTAAGGCTTATCGCCTCTGAAGTAATCGACACAATTCACACCGCTTTGATGGCCATTCAAAGTAAAGTTGGCTTTTCCAGTGGAAGTCAAGCTCCAGACTTTGATAGTTTTATCCAAAGAGGCACTGGCAAAAGTGTTTAAATCTCTGGGGTTTATTGCCAGCATCATGACGAAATGCACATGTTCTTCGAGAGTACGAATGCAGTTAAAGTTGTTATCCCAATCCCAGATTTTGATGGTGGCATCATCACCAGTGGAAATGATGTAAGGTTGATTAGGATGGATCACAACGCTTCTGATAAAATCAGTATGGCCTTCCAAAGTCTTGATTTTTTCCATGGTGTTATAGTTGAACACTCTGATCAACAAGTCATCAGAACCAGTGATAACCCATTGTTTTCTTGCAACAAATTTCGCGGTTCTCACTGGAGAGTTTGAAGACACCTCAAAAGACTTCACTGTAGACTAGGTTTATGGGTAAGAGGTTGGGTTTCTTGATAGAAAGATTACTTGGTTGCTGTAGTCAAAGATAGAAATGTATCCAGAATAGAGGGCGGCAACGACCCAGGGGAGTTCAGGGTGGAGATCAACGGATTTGACCCTTTCAGAACGAGTACTAAGCTTTTTCTTGATATCGAGTTTTAAAGGCTAGTGGGGAGGGTGTTAAAAGAGTGGGAGAGAAGGGAGTGTTACCATTTTAGAAGTTTAGGAAAACAAGTAATTTATTAATTAGAATTATCAACACGTATAAAGAATGAAAAACTAAATATCTTGATGTAAAAATATTATTACGCGGGCTCTATAAAGAATTCTTTTAGACAACAACAAGTTTTTTATTGAAGTGAAAGGAAGATGAAGGAAATATCAAGATTTTTTTGGTGTCTTACATCAAATGAATAAAGATCCTATCAGGATTGACTGAATGTGAGTAGGAAAATCAATTTTCTGATTGGAGTGTTTTTTCTGAGTTTAAGCTGAAGTTGATAAGAAATCTGAATTGATTAAAGAAATATTTCCCGCTTAAATTTATCAAGTCCAAAGTTTTATTTCGCTCAATACACGTATATCCGGTAAAACCGATAATCTCTTCTTTCCACCTTTTTGATCCCTCCGTCTGTTTTAAATTCATTCAAAGATCACTTTGAGAAGCTTCGTTTTCGCATTTTGGTCACTCTGACGGTCTTTTCATGAAATAAGTGAAGAGCACTATCTATCATAGGGCTTCAAAATATCGTAGAAGCGAGCACCAACACCGAAATGATCCAAATATCGCTTTTTCAGGAAACCAAAAAGACTTCTTCCAAATGATTTTGTTATCTCGAGAACGACAAAGTTTTTGAATCCTCAGTTTTGTTAGATATTCCTCCTTTTGTTTCTTTTTATTGGAGTGTAAATTAAGACAAGATCTGTGGCATATTTTTCTTTGTGAAATTTTTTCATAACAAAATTTCGCATTGCTTTGAAAAACTCCAAAGCTCTTACTTTGGCAAAAATTATCCCTCAAAAATTTTATTGATTCGATTTGAGAACAGTGTTTTTCCTTGGGCAAAACTCTAGCAAACTCTGCCCAAACTTTGGGCGATTCAATTGTTTATTTAATTTTGGACATTTGGAAAAAAAATTTTTGCCAAAAAATTCAACACCATTCTTAGAACATGAAAATTCTGCGAAGATTAGAATCATCAGAGAAATAGAGATTTTTCAAAAATTATTTTTTTGAAAAGAAATGATGAAAACTATTTTTCACATAAAAAAAAAGAATTTAAAGATTCTTTAATGGTTCTTTGTGGGCATTGAAAATGAAAAGAGAAGGAGGAGCTAAGATTTGAAATTTCAGAGGATATGAACTAATTAGAGTTCATATCTTCATCAGTATCTTCAAAATAGAAATTCTAACGGAAAAGGAATTTTTGGGCTATTCAAAAGTCTGAATGAAGTTTGGGGAAAATGGGTCAATTGAAAACAAGTCTAGAAATCACACTGTTTCAGAAATTCTTTGGTAAAATTCAAAATGATGAAGAGAATTTTCTTCTTCTTTTTTTTTGTTTTTTTTTGTGGAAATTATATTGAAATTGTTTTTCTCCAAACCTGATTGACAACTGGAACAATTCTTTTGAAAAAAAAGAGATTTTAGAGACTTTTCAATACAGAAGAGTAATTTCCACCTTCCTCTTCATGATTTTATAAATCCTACAAAAGGAAACAATTAATCCTAAAAACATCATATGATAAAAAAAATTTAATAATCCCTATCCCCATCCTCATCCCCAAGATCCCCCATTAATAAAAGCTCTTTTCAATAAAGATGAAAAATTAAAGCCATCTTCACAACCTGACTCGACACGACCCATCTCAAGTCCAGCACAAATCCTGAAAAAGCCACTTATCTTTCCAGCTGCTGCAATATCATAAAAATACATCCACACCCAGGCAACATCTCTACTAATTTATGCATAAAAAATCCTCATTTCTTCAAAATTCACTTCAGTGGCCACGATCAAGATCTACTACCAACATCTACCACTAGAATCTTCAGACGGAACCAAACGATACCGATTCAAATGTTCACCTTCAGTTCATATGTTCAAACTGATCAGTCAATTCGAAACTACATCGATATTCGCCATCTGTTCAAAGATTGCCAGATCTTCAAATTTTGGATTCAGCTTTGGGGATATGAATAAACTTTCGGAGGGCCTAGCAAAAAATAATTTGTCGATGGGAACTCTCAAAGAAATAATTCCTCCTTTGGAAGATGACAAGAGAAGAAATGTGTCTAAGAAAATGCTTCAAGGAATTCTCCGAGTGAGTTTGTCAAATTTATCAGTTGTTGAATACGAAATAAACCAACAAAATCAAGAGAGTCGATTTCAAGATCTCGCCACGCTCAGTCATCTCAATTTCAAAGCAAATTTACAGACCGTGAGAGTGCAACTGAAGATTCAGAAATCCAAGCCAGAAACTTTCTATCATGCTTTTGAAATGTTGAGTGATATTTCTCACATGGAAGCTCTCAAAACTTCAATGGATTCCTCTAAAGTTGATAAAAAGGGCAAAAATATGAAAAAGATTATTGCAGAATTTCTCAATATAGAATATCTTGACCTTCAGCTTACTTTTGAAACAGATGTTCAGGAGAATAACAAAAATCTAACCAGTCTTGCTTCTTTTAAATCTCTTCAGTATCTAAATTTGGATGTTTTTGCAAAATCGAGCTATTCCACAATACTCATTATCCATCATTCTAATGCTATCAAATTTGCCGTTGCTCAAAAAAATCTAGAAACATTCAAGTTCAAAGCTTGCCACATGAGATTTGATGAATATGTGGAGCGTTTTCAAGGGGTCCAAAAGAAAAAATCTTTATCAAAATTGTGTGTTATTCAGTTGGAAAGATATCTTCCAATGTCTTTTGGACACGGAATTGTGTTTAAAACTTTGGAAATTCTGAAGAAATTAAAGAAGTTCCATCTTGGTCTGGACTACTATGGATGTGATGGTGATGAAATGAGCGCAGTTCTAAGGCATTTGCTGAAGTATCCTTCTCTGAAAAATCTAAGGATTTCTTTAAAGATAGACCCGAGGCCAAATAAACCTTACAAATTTGATGATGAATTTTATGAAAGTGTTTGAGAACTCAGAAAGAAGCTGAATCATGGCTTCAAATTAAATCTTATTCTCTTTGATCAACCAGAATATCCACAAGTTTACGAGAGAGTATCAAATATCATAAACCCACTTGGTGAAAGGAATGAATTGTTTGCATGTTCTCGACAGTTTTGCTAAATTTTTATTTGTATCCTCTTATTTCAAATCTATATTTATCGAGCTCTCTCATGTCACATTTCTGCCTCTTTTAATTTGTCTTCCAACGCTTTAGAAAGCGCGCAATAAATTTCAATCCCTTGACTCCTCTTTTTGAAAAACAAAACAATAGTTCTGTTTTCAGGAGGGCAGAGAGTTTCTCAAATTGTAAAAGCTCCAAAAAAAAAAACTCAGAAACAGGATCAGTCAAAAAGAACCCATAGGTAAAAAAACACATTATCAAATGGCTAGCAAATCAAAGAGATTTTTAACTCTCTCTTCTTTTGGAGAGTGTCTCTGATTCCTTGTGATGAATCTCGTGTGTCCTTTGAATTCATTACATTTGTCATAAACACACCTTATTTATTTCATTTATCTGTGATGCGAAAATGAGCACATCCCTATTAAGGGAAAAGTTTGTCTATTTTTAGCCAGAGATAAAAATAGAGTTTTCTTTGAAATAAAAGGAAGGATATTTTCCATCCGTTTTCGAGCACCATTCTCCATAAAACTACACATCTCAGAAGAAGAGTCGAACCCTTCCTTCAATCTTTCCCCATGACAAGTCGGAAAGGATATTCCATCCTCAGTTAACCAAGAAATAATATTCTGTTGTCGTCAATATAAATTAGTTAAATCTCCTGTCCGAATTAAAATATTTTTAGTACAAAATAAATGAAAAAGTTAAAACCTTCATCAGCAGCACAACCTGCCTCCGAAGTGCTAGTTTCTAGCTCGTTACATTCTACCAACTCTCGAAAGAAACCTATTATCATTCCAATCATTCAAAAACTATCCCTCATGACTCCTAAATTACTCATAAAGAACCAACATTTCTTCAAAATTCACTCTAATAGTCTCCCTCTTCCTTCTGGATTCACAAAAGTCATCAAGCGTAATGCAAAGTACTTGAAAGGAACAGAGAATTACCGATTCAAATCTTCATCTTCTTTGTCTCTACTCAAGCTGGCCAATCAATTAGAGAGAACTCCTTCACCAGCATTTTCCAATTCTGGAAGAATTCTAGAACTTCCTTCTTCCCTTAGCTCTACAATTCCACCAGGACGAGAACTTGCTGTAAAATTCTTGAAAAACATCACAAAGAACAGTTTCATTATCAAGACCCTCAAATTAAAGTTCCTTCCTTTGGATGAAGATGATGATGTTCAGAGAAAGCTCTATGCGAAATTATTGCAGAGAATTTTCTTGCTAAATCTATTGTCAAAGTCATTCTATGGAGAATACTGGATTATGAAGAAAAATGAAGAAAGCCTATTCAGAGATCTTGTAGTTCTCAGAAACATCAATTATTACAAAAACCTGAAGAATATTACATTTGAAGTTAATATCCGAGGATGCAACCCAGAAACTTTCTATCATGCCTTTGAAGTTTTCAGTGAAATCAAGAATTTGGAAGCTCTTAAATTGTCAATGAACTTTTCAGAAATTGATAAAAAGGGCCAAAACATGAAAAAGACAATTGCGAAATTTGAAAAGCTAAAAAGTCTTCATCTTCAGCTGACCTTTGGAGGAGTCCTTGTTGAAACTGGTAAAATATTGACCAGCCTGGCTTCTTTTAAAAACCTTAAACACTTGAATGTGGAGTTTTTCTCAAACCTTACAGTTGATTACTCCGAGGCGGTAAAATTTGTTACCAATCACAAGAGCCTTGAAACTCTGAAGCTCACTACACGTGACATGAGGTTTGATGAGTTTATGGAGCTTTTTAAAGGAATTCAAAAGATGAAGTCTCTCACAGAATTGAGTATCATTCTGATTAATAAATTTCCCTATTCCTTTGCATATGGCCCTGTTTTCAAAACCCTGGAAGCTCTGAAGAAACTCAAGTCTTTTACCCTTGATTTGGGGCATTATGGGTGTGATGGAAAGGAAATGAATGTCGTCTTCCAGCACTTGCTAAAGCATCCTTCACTAGAAAAGGTTCATATTTCGTTAAAAATGGACAAAACCTCTCAACAGCCTTATTATTTTGATGAGGACTTTTATGAAAGCATCGTTCAATTAAGAAAGAAGCTTTATCGTGGCTTTGAGTTGAAACTGATAATTTTCAATCGCCCGCCATTTGTGCAAGTTTATGAGAGAGTCTCAAAGATTATAAACCCATCTGGCCTAAGAAGTGAATTATTTGCATGCTCTAGAGAATTTTGTTAAATTTTTGTTTGTATAATTTTGTACAAATTTTATGTTTATCAAACTCTTTCATTCAATATGTCCATTTGTCTTATTTTGTATCCCGATATTCAGATGATGCATGAGAAACTCTTATTTTTTGTGTTTCTTTTGCAGCTATGGATAAGAAATAATTTGTTCTATTTTTCGCCAGATCAGAGATAAACCTGTTATTTTTCTTGAAAGAAAAGGATTGATAAGCAAAAATATTCTTGACAAAATTTCGAGCATCATTCTTCATAAAGTCACAGATCTCAAGAGAAGGAAGGGTTTACTCTTTACTTATCCAAAAGATAATATGGGCCATATTTTTCTAAATCATCTGAGGGATGATCCAAGCTCCCCTTCAAGCTTGGAAAAACTCACCTTCTATAGAAACAAGTAAAGATCATTATTAACTTGGCTGCTTCAAACGTTTATTTTTAAATAACTCTATTTTACTGAAGATTTTTCATCTCCATTTTACCATGGACAAAAGATACTTTCCAAAACCAATTAAACACATATGCCGTCATTGACAATGTTTTTGAACTCTTTCAAAAAAAAAAATACGTTTGATTTTCACAGAAACAAAAACTTTTGAGAAAATTTTTTTTTGAAAAATTTACAATTATTGTGGGAAATTGTTTCTTTTTCTTTTCCAGAAATGGACAGCCCTGACAATTTGAAGGGGCTCAAATTGTTTACAAAAGGTTTCATCCTGATGTTATAATTTTCAAATTCTAAGGGAGAAAATATTTGGCTGGAATCACCTGAAGAAATTAAACTTGTTTTAAGGCTTTTTATAGAATAGAAATCCAACATTCAATAATATGTCTTTACAAAACAAAACGAGAGGTCATTTTTTTCTCAAACATATCACCAACCTGCTCATTTTTCTAAGGCTTTGTGACAAGTTTTCAAAGTGGACCCACTCTGACAGACCCCCCTCGAATGATTTAGAAAAACATAGCCCATATTCTCTTGTGGCCAATATAAATTAGTTAAATCTCTTGTCCGAATCAAAATATTATTATTAAAAATAAATGAAAAAGTTAAAGCTATCATCAGCAGAACCTGTCTTAGAAATCCCTGTTTCTAGCTCACTACAAAAGATCAGCTCCCTTAAGAAACCTCTCATCATTCCAACTGTTCAAAACCTGACCGATATCACTCCTAAATTACGTATCAAGTTCTTCAAAATTCACTCTAATGGCTTGCCTCTGTCGCCTGAACTTGCCAAGGTGATCAAGCGTAATGCAAAGTACTTGAAAGGAACGGAGGGTTACAGATTCAAGTTCTCACCTTCTCTGTCTCTCTGTAAACTTGCCAATCAATTAGATATAACTCTTTCACGAGGATTTTCCCATTCTGGGAAGATTTTGGAGCTTCCTTCTTCTCTAAGCTCTGCTGTTGCACCAGGAAAAGAACATACTGTGAAGTTCTTGAAAAATATCGTGAAAAGCAATTTATTCTTGAAAACTCTCAAATTAGAGTTTCTTCCTTTGGATGAAGATGATGACATTCAGAGTAAGCTCTATGCAAAATTGTTGCAGAGAATTTTCTTGCTCAATCTCTCGTCAAATTCATTCTATGGTGAATATTGGGTTACGAAACAAAATGAAGAAAGTCCCCTCAAAGACTTTGCAATTCTGAAGGATATTAACACTTTTACAAATTTTCAGGATGTAGCATTCGCAATGAAGCTCCGCGAATGTAAGCCAGAAATCTTTCACAAAGCTTTTGAAGCAGTGAGTGAGGTCAAGAACTTGGAAGCTTTGAAATTGTCAATGAAATTTTCAGAAATTGATAAAAAGGGCCAGAATCTGAAAAAGACAATTGCAAAATTTGAAAAGCTCAAAAGTCTTCATCTTCAGCTAACCTTCGGGGGAGTCCTCACTGAAACTGGTAAAATATTGACCAGTCTGGCTTCTTTTAAAAATCTCAAACACGTGAATCTTGAACTTTTGTCAGGACTTGCCCTTGACTGTTCTGAAGCGATAAAGCTTATTACCAGTCACAAGAGCCTTGAAAGTTTGAGGCTCACTACACGTGACATGAGGTTTGATGAATATGCTGAACTTTTTAAGGGAATTGAAAAGATGAAGTCTCTCGCAGAATTAAGTGTTGTTCAGACATACTTATTTAAACAGCCTTTTGTGTACGGCCCCATTTTTAAAACCCTGGAGGCTCTCAAGAAACTGAAATCTTTTACCCTTGATTTGGACATTACGGATGTGATGGAAAGGACACCAATGCTGTCTTTAGACATTTGCTCAAGCATCCTTCATTAGAGAAAGTCAATATTTCATTAAAAACAGATAGACAATCGCAACACCCTTACAATTTTGATGATGAATTCTACGAAGATATCACTCAGCTGAGAAAGAAACTTCATCAAGGCTTCAGATTAAAGTTGATAATTTTTGATAAACCAGGATTTGTTCAAGCTTCCGAGAAAGTGTCAAAGATCATCAACCCAACTGGCATCAGTAATAAATTGTTTTCATGTTCTAAAGAGCTTTACTAAATTTGATAGTAGAAATTTTTTTTATGATATATAAACATATATTTGATTTTTTCAAATCAATAAATGCGTAAATCCTAATGGATTAATAACCAATAGAATTTATTCTAAGATTTTCATTTAAAAAATCCAATCTTCATTTTTTTTCTTGAATTCAAACAAAAAGATTCGCACAATCAATATATAAAAATCTTCTTGTCACACTTATAAATTAACTAATTAATTAACTAATTCATTCTGGTACCTCTTTCCAACTAAAAAATGAAAAAGAGAAAGCTATCATCATCGTCACAACTCCCTTTAGAAACCCCATTTTCCATCTCGCAGCCTATTCCGAAGAAGCCATTATTCCACCCACATATCAAACCCTTTTATTGCCATCAACCAGAGCTTGATATTACTCACTTACATGTCAAAAACCCCCATTTCTTCAGAGTCAGCTTTCCCAACAACAACTTTCGCCCAACTGCTCATAAAGTTATCAAGCGGAACCTCAAGTACCTCAAGAGGACCAAGTATTGCAAGTTCAACTCAGCACCTTCATTCTACATGTGGAAGCTCGCAAATCAGTTGGAGAAGCCTTCTTCAAAGGGACATTTTGATAAAACAAAAGATCGTTCTCTCGCCAGCTGCGCAGAAAACCCTCCAAAGTTCCTTAAAAAGCTGGAAAGAAACCAGCTCATTACTAAAGCTCTCAACATGAATTTCACTTCTCTTGACTCCACTCTGCAGAAAACTAAATTTGCCAAACCGTTAGAAAACATTCGGAGTTTAAGCCTGTCCACCCTGTTGTTTCCAAAGAACCTTCTCAGCGGACCAGAATATCTTGAACTGCTTCAGCAACTGAGTCTATTCAAAAATCTGCAGAGTTTAGATCTTGAGTTTCAAGTTCGTGAATGCAAACCAGAAACACTCTACAATATATTTGAGACTTTAAGTGAGGAAAACATCAGTAGCTGTCTAACTTCTTTGGGGATAAACATGACTTTTTATGAAATGGATAAAAAAGCTGAAAATCTAAAGAAGATCATTGCCACATTTACAAAGTTAAAGCATCTTTTCCTGATCTTGAGCTTTCATGAAAATTCGAAGGATAGTGGAAGGATCTTCACAAGTCTTGCATCTTTCAAAACTCTCAAAGATCTCAATCTTGAAATTCACACAAGTTGGAATTTTGACCATGCTGAAGTGATTAAATTCATTCTTGCTCATAAAAATCTCGAAACTTTGAAATTCAAAGTTCGTATCATGATGTTCCATGAATATGCTGAGCTTTTTGAAGGCCTCAAGAACTTGAAATCTCTTGTTAATTTGTCTGTATATCAAGGTTCAGATTATTCTGTTAGCTTTGGATATGGAGTTGTTTTTAAGGCCTTGGAAGCACTGAAAAAATTGAAATCGTTCAAGATGAGTCTAGGGCGTTATAGTTTTGATTCAAATGAAATGAGTGCAATCTGGAAGCATTTACTCAAGCACCGTTCGCTTGAAAAAGTGAATATTTCGATACCAATGAGTCGTACGGAAAATTGCTACCGCTTTGATGACGAATTTTATGGAAATATAAGAAAACTCAGAGAAAAATTAAAAAATTTCAAGGTATCTTTCGTCTTGAATGACCGCCCAGAATCTTTACAAGTGTACGAAGCTGTCTCAAAAATAATAACTCCGACTGACATTATGAATAAAAAGTTTGCAT
>Ga0182738_1004527_pt1 | contig 15344 bp, 12 predicted proteins | sample eDN5th30CBELigMG_FD_128876 | JGI IMG/M metagenome (GOLD analysis project Ga0182738, IMG submission 128876) | Enriched Miracle-Growth compost microbial communities from Emeryville, California, USA - eDNA 5th pass 30_C BE-Lig MG (version 2)... ... | reverse complement strand
CTATAATGATTTCGTTCATGTCCAAAGCGAGTCCGCGTTGCGCAACATGGCGCTGAGCTACCCTTACGATGCCCATGTGGAGGGAGAGATCGCGCTGCGAAGCCATACGGCCGAGGTGGCGGAGCACCTTAAAACGGAGATTCAGGAACGATTGGCCCAGGCGGGGGTGGAAGTTCTGGAGGCCCGGATCAGCCACCTGGCCTATGCCCCTGAGATCGCGCACGCCATGCTCCAGCGTCAGCAGGCCAGCGCGGTGATCGCGGCGCGTCAGAAGATCGTCGAAGGGGCGGTCGGGATGGTGGAGATGGCGCTCGAGATGCTCTCGCACCAGAACATCGTCGAGCTGGACAACGAACGGAAAGCCGACATGGTCAGCAACCTTCTCGTCGTCCTCTGTTCCGATCGCGGCACCCAGCCTGTCGTCAGCGCGGGGAAGGGCCACTAAACTTCAGTGAACGATAGCCCGTTGCGACGGAAGAAGGAATCCCGGCATTCGCTCCGTCTCAACGGGCATCATGAAAGATCAGGCCCAGCGTGTAACGTTCGCCCGATCGGATCCGACTCACTCCGTGCCGCATGTTCATGCGATAATCTCCGCGCGTGCCTTTCACCGGGCGATGGTGCACGGGGAAAACCACGGCCGAACCCTGCCGGAGAGGCACCACCTCCGCCCTCGACTGCATCCGAGGGCGCTGCTCGGTCAGGACGAATTCGCCCCCCGTGAAGTCCTGGTCGGGTTGCGAAAGCAAGACCGCGACCTGGAGCGGGAAAACCAGGTCACCGTAGAGGTCCTGATGGAGACAGTTGTAGTCTCCCGACTCGTACTTCAATAAAAGGGGTGTCGGCTTGGTTTGCCCCGCGGCCCGGCATCGGGCACGAAAATCATTGAGCGAATCCGGGAACCGGTCGGAATTTCCGAGTCGCTCGTTCCATCGATTCGCGATCGCAGCCATTCCGGGGTAGAGCCGCTCCCTCAAGGTGACAACCGAATTAGGCAACGGGTCCGCGAAATATTGATACTCTCCGCGACCATACCCGTGCCTGGCCATGATGACTCGGCTTCGGAACCGTTCCGACTCGGAATACAAGGCCGCGAGCGACCGGCACTCCTCCGGGTCGATCAAGCGGTCGATCAGCGCAAAGCCCTGGTTGTCAAGGTCGAGGGTGATCTGAGCCCACTCCAGGTTTTCGGCCACTGTGGAGAGTGTCCCGATTGGTTCTCGGTCGAGCTCCGTCATCTCTCGCCCCCGTTCAAAACATCGAGTTCCTTGTTCGTCCGCTTAACTCGGCGTCGGCTGGTTCGCTCGGTTCCAGAGGTATAATGCCGCGTACGCGCGCCAGGGTCGCCAGGCTTCGACTCGATCGACCTGATCCGCTCGTGACTCACCCGCCATCGCAATCACTTGACGGTTGAGAATCAAGTCGGAACCGGGCCAGGCGTCGCGATCGCGCAAGAACCGAAGCGCGAAGTATTCCACCGTCCACGGACCGATCCCTGGAAGCGCCAGCAGGGCCGCCTTGAGATCGAGGGCAGCGACGTTCGACACATCATCCCGCAATGGAAGCGTTCGGTCCGCGATCGCTCGCGCAATGGTCCGGATGGTATGGACACGCCGGGCCGGCATGCCGATCTCGAGCAGTTCGGAATCGGCGACCGCCTGAGGGGTTGGAAAGAGCAGGGGGAGCTTGTCCTGAAAGGGGCTTTCCACCTGAACTCCCAGGCGTTGAGCGATCCGGCCCATGATGGTCGTGGCGGCCTTCACGCTGACCTGCTGACCGACAATCGCCCTGGTCAAGACCTCAAAGGCCGACCACCCCCCGGGAACGCGAAGCCCAGGCGCCCGAACCAGGCTGGGCGCGAGTGCGGGATCGACCGCGAGCACGGAATGGATCTCTTGCAGGGGAGCTTCGAGGTCGAAGAGCGTGGTGAGCCGCTCGGCGATGACCCGCTGATGAGCGCCCACTTCGCCTTGAAGCTCGACCACGAGCCGGTTGCGCCTCGGTTCATTCTCGACGACAAGTACGCCGGTGGTTTGGTCAACCTCGATGGTTCGGAGGTAGCGTTCACCTTCCACCCATTCAACCCCTGGGGTCGCCCGACCTCCCAGAAAACGCATGAGGAAGGACCAGTCGAACGGTGGGGGATAGCTCAGGGTGAACCGGGTCAGACTGGAGCTACGGCTCATGAGGGCTTCCGCTCACGCTTGAGGAGCTCGGCCTTGCGTTCCACGCCCCAGCGATAACCAGAGAGCGACCCGTCGGTCCGTACGACCCGGTGGCAAGGGATCGCCACGGCAATCAGGTTGGCCGCGCAGGCCGCCGCGACGGCCCGAGCCGATTGCGGTGCGCCGATTCGCTCAGCGATTTCAGTATAGCTCGCCGTGCTGCCCACCGGAATCTCGCGGAGCGCTTGCCAAACGCGCTGCTGAAACGCGGTCCCCTGGATATCCAGCGGAAGATCGAGGCCCAACGCCGGGGTTTCGACAAGCTGAACCACCTGGGCGACCCAGCTTTCAAAGTCGGGCTCGGCGACACGAAGGCTCCCCCTCGGAAATCTCCGCTGAAGCTCCTCCACCAGGATCGCTGCGTCGTTGCCTATCATCACACAGCAAAGCCCTTGCTCGGTGGCCGCCACGAGAACCTGTCCCAGCGACGATTGACCAAACGCGTAACGAATCGCCTTCCCTTCCCCTCCTGAACGATACGCTGTCGGGGTCATCCCCAGAATTTTCGTCGAGCTTGCATAAAAATGGCCATTCGACTGAAAGCCTGCTTGGTAGATCGCTTCGGTCACAGTCTCACTCCTGGAAAGTGCTTCCCGAACCTGTCGCGCACGAAACGCTTTTGCGTAAGCGTTGGGCGTCAGGCCGGTCACGCTCTTGAACACCCGGAGAAAATGAAAACGGCTCAGGCCCGCTCCCGCGGCCAGTGCCGCCAGGGTGACAGCCTCGGGTTGAGCTTCGATGGAGCGGCACGCCTTGAGAACCAGTTCCGCGCGCTGCTGACCGAGGCTGGGCTGGTCGGGCCGGCACCGCTTGCACGCACGAAAACCGGCCTCCTCGGCATCGCTCCGAGTGCGATAGAAGTGGATATGTTCGCGGCGAGCCCTGCGCGAGGGACATGAGGGCCGACAATAGACCCCTGTCGTATTCACGGAATAGTAAAACGAACCATCGAAGGTCGCGTCGCGTTGGCAGACCGCCTCCCAACACGCATCAAGGGCGGGCAGCATGATTCCCGGAGGTTCTGCCTGGTCGCTTCGTCCTGCACCCATCGCTTCAGCCCCCCCCTTGACCTCGTTCCCACCTATAACCGGAAGACCTGATCGCAGGAGGTATTATTCCGATCCAAGACGAAGCAGACACTCCGATTGTTGCTCTCAAATCCAATTCACCTGCTCAAGCTGGGTTTCCTTGCCCCGGCATTTGGGATCCTTCGCCCACGCCACAACCCACCCGTGCGGGGGGCGACAGCTCACTTCGTAACCCATGATCGACTGCTACAATGCGAGGATGACCGGAGCGAGAAGTCCGAGAACCGCGTACGAGCGTTTCGTTGATCGAGTCGCGGTTCGGTCGAATCGTTGGTTAAGAGGAGAGAAAGATCATGCAGGAACGCGTACTTGGGCAGTCACTCAAGGTTTCTCCCATCGGCCTTGGCTGCATGGGGATGAGTGAGTTTTACGACAAGTCGGAGATGAGCGACGAGGAGTCGATCCGGGTCATCCATCGCTACCTGGACGCGGGCGGAAACTTTCTCGACACCGCCGACATGTACGGAGTTGGACGCAATGAAACCCTGGTGGGGAAGGCGATCGCCGACCGCCGCGACCAGGTGGTCCTGGCCACCAAGTTCGGCAACGTCCGAAGCGACGCGGGGGAGTTTCTTGGTGTTCGAGGAGACGCGGCGTACGTCAAGGCATGCTGCAATGCAAGCTTGAAACGACTCGGGGTTGATTACATCGACCTTTACTACCAGCACCGGGTGGATCCAAACACGCCGATCGAGGAAACCGTGGGGGCCATGGCCGAACTGGTCCAGGCGGGTAAGGTCCGTTACCTGGGCCTTTCCGAGGCGGCTCCCAGCACGATCCGAAAGGCCGCGGCCACTCATCCGATCGCCGCGCTCCAGACTGAGTATTCCCTTTGGAGCCGGGAGGTCGAGCTCGAGATCCTCCCCACTCTCCGCGAGCTCGGGATTGGATTCGTGGCCTACAGCCCGCTAGGGCGTGGCTTCCTGACCGGCCGCTATCGGACCATCGACGACCTCGCCCCCGACGACTACCGCCGCAACTCGCCGCGCTTCCAGGGGGAAAACTTCGCGAAGAACCTGGAGCTCGTCGAGAAGATCGAAGCTCTGGCGGCCACCAAGGGGTGTACTCCCAGCCAACTAGCCCTCGCCTGGGTTCTCGCCCAGGGGAATGACATCGTCCCGATTCCCGGTACCAAACGGTTGAAATACCTCGAGGAAAACCTGGGCACATTGAGCGTGAGGCTCAACTTTGAAGATCTGACGCAGATCAACGCGATCCTTCCCCTCGGTTCGACCTCGGGCGATCGCTATCATCCCCAAGGAATGAAGGCCGTGAACCTGTAGACTTGTCTCGCTCAAGCCAAAGGTCGTTTTCCAGGTCGTTTGACTGTCGAAAGCGAGCGACCTGGCACCTCTGAACAACGTCTTGAATTCCTCTCCCCACCGGTCCATATCAGCGGTATTTAAATCTCGGAGATATTCAGGTCACTATCGAACGAAGATGTCGTAGACTACCTCGGATCGGCAGGGTTGTCCTGCCTGGGGGAAGGTAAAAAAGTATACGGGGGTGGACTGAGATGGCCGTCGACATGTTCTTGAAGATTACGGACGTCAAGGGTGAGTCGAAGGACAAGAGCCATTCGGGCGAAATTGAAATCGAGTCGTTCAGTTGGGGAGCCACCCAGCTTGGCGCTTCCTCGCACGGGACGGGAGCCGGTGCCGGTAAGGTTACGATGAATGACTTCCACTTCGTCATGCGAAATAACTCGGCCTCCCCGTCGCTCTTCCTGTTTTGCGCCAACGGCAAGCATCTCAAGGAAGCCAAGCTCACCTGCCGCAAGGCGGGCGGCACCCAGCAAGACTTCCTCAAGGTCACCATGTCCGACGTCCTGATCTCGAGCTACCAGACGGGCGGGTCGCAAGGAGGCGAGGTCCCCATGGACCAGATCAGCCTGAACTACTCGAAGATCGAGATCGACTACCTGGCCCAGGACGAGAAGGGGATCACCAAGTCGGCCGGCAAGAAGCACTGGGACATGAAGACGAACACGGGTGGTTGACCTTAAAGCCCAGGTGCTCGGCGCAGTCAAGACGAACAGCAACGAGGCGGGGTGCCTATCACGCGGTAGGAGAATTCCTTCCCGAAGACAGCCCCGCCTCGGTCGTTTCCACGGAACGCAGGTTGAATTTCGATCGATTGATCGATTTCCTCCTCAGGCAACAATCGGCTTGATCACCTGCCCATGCACATCGGTGAGCCGGAAGTCTCGCCCTGCGTAGCGATAGGTAAATTCCTCATGATTGAAACCAAGCAGATGTAAAATGGTTGCATGCAGGTCATGGACGGTGACGGGATTCTCGACGGATTTAAAGCCGAAGTCGTCGGTGGCTCCATACACGGTCCCACCTCGAATCCCGCCTCCCGCCATCCAGACCGTGAATCCATAAGGGTTGTGATCCCGACCCATGGACGACTTGCCTTTGCCGTCGAGCTCGACGGTTGGGGTACGACCGAATTCCCCTCCCCAAACCACCAGGGTGTCCTCCAGCATCCCCCGTTGCTTCAGGTCGGTCAGGAGCGCGGCGATGGGTTGGTCGAGCTGAGCGGCGAGTTTTCGATGGTTCTGTTCGATCTGGGCATGATTGTCCCAGGGCTGACCCGCCCCATGCCAGAGTTGGACGTACCGAACACCTCGCTCAAGAAGCCTCCGCGCCATCAAGGTCTGACGTCCGTGGACCTCATCTCCGTAGAGTTCGCGGATCGATCGAGGTTCCTTGCTGATATCAAAGACCTCGGCCGCCTCCATCTGCATGCGAAAGGCGAGTTCGAACGACTGGATCCGGGCATCGAGCCGGGCGTCGTCCCGCGAGGCGCGGTGGGCGCGATTGAGTTGGCCGAGCAGGTCGAGCTGCCTGCGCTGGGTTTCGCGACTGGCGTGGGGACTGCGAATGTTCTCGATGAGGCGGTCGACTTCCGAATGCTGAGGATCGACGAACGTCCCCTGGTAGATCCCTGGTAGAAAGCCCGACTGCCAGTTATCCGTATCCTTGATGGGCATGCCGCCGGGACACATCGCGATAAAGCCGGGTAGGTTCTGGTTCTCCGTTCCGAGTCCATACATGACCCAGGCCCCGACGCTCGGGCGTGAAAGGACTGAGTCGCCGCAGTTCATGAGCATCAACGACGGCTCATGGTTGGGGACCTGGGCGACCATGGACCGGATCACGGCGATTTCATCGATGTGTTGGGCGGTTTTGTGGAACAGCTCGCTCACCTCGATTCCGCTCTCCCCATACTTTCGGAAGGCGAAGGGAGAGGGGAGCGCCGCCCCTGTTTTCCGTTCGGTGGTGAAGGTAATCGGCGCGGGTTTCCCTTCATATTTCTTCAAGGCGGGCTTGGGGTCGAACGTATCAACCTGGCTGGGACCGCCGTTCAGGAAGAAATGGATGACACGCTTGGCCTTGCCGGGAAATTGCGGCAACTTCGGAGCAAGGGTCGCGATCTCCGGCGGGCTCGAAGGGCTCGTTGGACCCGCCGCCCGCACCCGTTCCGCCTCGAACAAATCCAGAAGTCCAAGCGCACCGAACCCGAGGCCCGACCGCCGCAAGACACTCCGACGACTGAGTATCGATTCCATCCCACGTTCCGGATCGGCCATGGCCTGCTCCCTTTTGAAATCGTTCTCAGTCGATGAACAGGAACTCGTTCGACATCAAGAGCACCTGGGCCAATTGCTCTCGAGGGCTTAGGAACAAGTCGAGCGTCCCCACGAAATCCCGTTTGGAATTCCAGCGCGTCGGCGCGGAATCCGAACCGGGAGATGACCCTTGAGTCTCGAGAGAGATATCCCAGTGGTACTGGTCACTATTCAAGACCTCAAGCCGGTCGACGATGAAGTCGAGCGTATCACCCGTCTCGACGGGAATCGATTCGACGTTCAACTCCATGCCTCGATTGTGGATCTGTTCTTTACAAAGCACCCCTCGACGGCTTGACACCACCCAGGCGCGTACGCCGTCGCCAGCAGCCTCGGCGTGTCGAAATCGAGTCCGAAGATTCAAGACCCCGGCCCTGGAAGCGGTCCATCGCCTGATCGCGGCGTGCTCCAGATCATTGCCCGGATGCCCCCCTTCCGCGGTCAACTGAACCCAGCCAAGCTTGGGATCGGGCCAAGTCGATCCTCCCGTCCAACCCGAGTCTCCAAAATAGGGGAGGGGCTGAAACGCCCCACTCGGCCCTCGCTTCGGATCGACCGAGCCATATCCGTACTGCCAGGCGGTCGCTTCCACGGGAACCCTCGGCGCGGAATCGTCACGGGCACCTTTCAAAAAGCTCAGGCAGGCAGCACGCTCGGACGCGCTTGGCGGGCGCTGGTAGACCGATCGAAACAGGTGTTCAACGAAGGGCTCATCCTCGTTCGGACCTCGTGCGGAGAAGGCTCGCGCGCGGTCGGCCAGGAACCGGTGATTCAGTACAAAGAGGGCCTGTTGAGGGACAGTGGTTTCGCTTCGGGTGGGGGTATGCAGGTCGGGGTTTGCGAAATCGAAGACCCGCAGGGCTGTTGGAAGGAATTGCCGGTCGATCAGACCATAGAGCGTGCGACGCCGGTTTGAGTTGGCCCGTTCGAATAAAGGCGCGGATTTGCCTCCTTCTCGAAACTCCAGCTCACCACTTGTCGCCAGCCAGGAATCTCGCGTCTCCTCGAACGTGAGGCGGTGGGGGTTCATCCGCGAAAGGAGCCGGTTCTCCGGGTCAACCTGTCGTATTAGGTCGCGCTGAGCCATGTCCTCCGGCTCTTGCGAAGCCTGTTGATACGTGGAGGAGAGCAAGATCAAGCGATGGATCGCCTTGGTGCTCCAGCCTTCGCTGATTAGTCGGGAGGCAAGCCAGTCGAGCAGCTCGGGATGACTCGGCGGATCGGATCGAATGCCGAAATCACTGGGCGTACGGACCAGGCCCGCCCCGAAGTGATGGGCCCAGATTCGGTTCACCCAAACGCGAGCGGTCAAGGGGTTGGTAGGATCGACGATCGCTTGCGCCATCTCCAAACGACCGCTTCCCTTCGAAAAGGCCGGGCGATTGGGACCGGCCACGGCGAGGAGAAATCGGCGCGGAACCTCGTCGCCTGGATTCGCCGAGTTTCCTCGTTTGAAAATTCGAGGCTCGACGAGCTCGGCACGATCCACCAGGGCCACTGCGTGAGGGGCCGCCCCTTCGCTCGTGGCGATCCAGCGCTCGACATCCCCTTGCAGCTTCCAGAGCCTGGTCACAACCGTCGAATCGAAAAAACCCTCGGTCGAGACGATCGACTCATCGGGGATTTCGCAAGGAGCTCCGTCCCCCTGAAGGACCCGGCCAAGTGCCAGGGTATCCGGGTCGAGCAGGGGGGGAGTGCTGGGACGTTTGACGTCGCCCATTGGGGCAGGGACCAGGGCCAGGCGCTTCTCTGCCTCCTGGAAAAGCGTCTGATACCGTTGCGCGACCTCGTCCAAACTTTGAGGAGGGCTGCGGAACGCCTCGAGCACCCAGCGGTTGAGCGCGGGCGCGTCCGGCTCCTCGAGCTGGCGGATGAGTTCGAGCGACCTGGCGGCGAAGTCCTTCTGGCCTAGCGCCGCGAACTGCCGCCAGGGGCGAAAGACGGGGTCGTCCCGCTGAGCGGCTCGCTCCAGGTAGGCCATCCAGCGCCGAGCGAACGCGGGGATCAAGTCGTCTTCACCCAGGATGACGTCAAAGCCTTCCGGGGGAATCTTCGAGGGATCGAGCTGCGCGAGCAGGTAGCGACCAATCCGGGCCCTGACCCGCTTCGAGGCCTCGGCCCGCGCGGACTCCATCTCCTTTTTGAGCTTTTCTTGACGAGCCTTGAGCTCCTTCTCGAAGGCGAGCGCGGCCTGGTCCTGAACGTCCTTGGAACGTTCTACGAGTCTGACAATCTTTTCCGTCCCGTTCTGAAAGACTCCATACAGAGAGTAATAGTCGGCAGTGGGAATCGGGTCGTACTTATGGTCGTGGCATCGGGCACAGGCCACCGTCAGGCCCATCGTTCCGCGCGTGAGAACGTCGATGCGGTCGTTGATGATGTCAGGGGTCACGCCAAGAAAACGCCGACCGAGTGTCAGGAAGCCCATGGCCGCGAGCCGCGACGAGTCGTTCTTGGTCGAGTCGACCTGGTCGGCGGCGATCTGTTCCAGCAAGAATTGATTGTAGGGAAGGTCTTGGTTGAACGCGTTCACAACCCAGTCGCGATAAGGGGCGGCCTGGACGAAGAAACGCTCCTCCCTAGCATAAACATATCCCTTCGTGTCCGCGAACCGAGCGACGTCCAGCCAGAGGCGAGCCCAGTGCTCCCCGTAACGGTCCGAGGCAAGGAGCCGGTCGACCAGCTTTGCGTACGCGTCGGGACGCTGATCCTGAAGAAACGCGTCGACCTCTTCGAGCGTGGGCGGGAGGCCCGTCAGGTTGTAGGTCAATCGACGAATGATCGTATAACGATCGGCTGGCTCGGCGGGAGCAACCCCCTGGGCCTCAAGTTTCGCCTTGATGAACGCATCGACGGGTGTCTGGCACCACTGCGGTTCACGCACCGGGGGCGCCGAGACGGCCTTGATCGGTTGGAACGCCCAGTGCCGGTCCCACTGTTCCTGGCGATTGTCCTTTGGCGCGGGGTCGGTCGCCGGCCAGGGCGCCCCCGCTCGAATCCAACGCTCGAGGGCGGCGACCTGCTCCGGCTTGAGCCGGGCCTTCGGGGGCATCTTCAGGTCCCCTTCGTGGCGGACCGCCTCGATCAGGAGGCTTTCTTCCGGGTGGCCGACCGAGATGACCGAACCAAGGCTCCCCCCTTCCACCAGGGCCGCTCGCGTGTCGAGCCGAAGCCCCCCTTTTTGCTGATCGGGACCATGACACTTCGTACAATGCCCGACCAGGATCGGCCGGACATCCCGTTCAAACGCGTCGAGCTCGGAGCCGGCGGGTAGGGTTTCGCCTAGCACGGGTGGCGCGATCAGCGCCAAAAGCAAGACCGTCATGGCTCCCGCGCGAATTCGGTCCTGGTTCATGATCAAGGCTCGCTCGAGGCCATTGACCGCGTGACGGATCGCCTTGCGACTCCACGCCCGGTCCACCCAAACATCGCAACGTCATCGATCCCGTTCTCTCAAAGGCCAGGAGTGGATTGTAGACAATCCAACCAGGATTGGCGACAATAATCCTCAACCTTTCCACGGTCGATCGAGGCCGACGCCTCCTCGCACCGAGCCGTCGAACGTTTCATGTCAAATCATGTCAGGCGAGACCAGGACGAGCCCATGGAGCTTTCGGCCCCTCGTCAAAAACCTTGCTCAAGCGAGTCAGAGCGTGCCGAAACCCAGCACCGGTTGTTCAGACAACTCCGAATCGGCCACCGGCTCAAGCTGGATCGCCAGTCAGATCCGCGAGGAGATCCTAACCGGCCGGTTGGAGGCTGGGGTTCGGGTTACCGAAGGAGAAATCTCCAGGCGATTTCGCGTGGGCCGCAGCCTCGCGCGCGAGGCGGTGCATCAGCTTTCCTCGCAAGGCCTGCTGACCACGCGCCCAAACTGTGGCGCGGTGGTCGCCCCCGAAGCCCCCAGAGAGATTAGGTCCCTGATCATCCCCATTCGCCGGACGCTTGAGCTCCACGCCTTACGCCTGATCTTCGACGAGTTGCGGGCAGAGGACTTCGCGCAATGGGAAGGGATCCTCGAGCGCATGAGAATCGCTTGCGAACAACACGACCACGCCGCCATCGCGGAGACCGACATCGCCTTTCATCGCTACCTGCTGGAACGGGCAGGGCAACCCGACCTGATCCTGATCTGGGAAACACTCGCCGGCCGAATCCGCTCTCACTTCCGACGCACCCAGCGACGACTTTCCTCCCATCTCTTGGAAATTCACGAGGAACACCGAGTCATCCTCAGCGCACTGCGAGGTCGCGACCTCGCGCACGCGACCAAGGTGCTCAGAGAAAAAATCAGCTAATCCAAGTGGAGTGGAAAGGCACGACAGGCGCACGGTGCCGAGCGTTTGGGCATGGTTACTTCGTGCCTCGGGCCAGCGTTTGATCGATCACCTTCAGCAACGAGGCCTCTCCATCGGCATCCTGGTTAAGTGACCAGATCATGATTCCAGCAAGCTTATGATCCGTCGCATAGCGGCACTTGGCCTCGATCGTCTTCGCTCCGTTGTACCAGATGGTTTCACCGACCTGGTCGCGATCGGCCGCCTCTGGGTATTTCGCGAGGATTTCCGCATATCGATACCCTCCGCGCCGGAAGGCCTTTCCAAAACCATAGCCGTAGAAAGGAACACCGAGCACGGTTTTCGACGCGGGTAAGCCACGACCCAGCCAGTATTGCACCGCTTGCTTCGAGAACTCGAGAGAGGAGTGGGGGCCGGGGTCGTTTGGACGCCACGGGCCCGAGCCATCGTAGGCCATCACATTGATGAAGTCGAAATCCTCGAAGACCGAGTCTGGGACACTCTTCCCTCCATACCCGCGCGACAGTGCCGCCGTCAGAAGTTTTCCTTTCGGGCGAAGTTGAAGGGAGAGGTCGTGCACGAACGCGCCGTAGTCTTGATTGATCGCCGGCCCCTCCAGATCCACATCCAACCCGTCGAACCCGTGTCTCTCAACGTAATCGACAAGTTTCTTGACGAACGCTCCTCGCTTCCCCTCGGTGATCAGGTTGAAATAGCGCGCCTTCAGCGCGGCGTTCGACGACGCCCCGCCTCCTCCGATCGAAACCAGTACTTTGACCTTCCGAGCATGAGCCGCCTGCAACAGTGCCGTATTGCCTGGATGGAAGGAAAAATCCCCTTGGTCGTTCGTGGGGTTCTCGAAGGCAATGTTGATGTGTGTCAGTTTTGAGTAATCGATTTTCTGCGCGTACACCTTTAGATCGACCCAGTTCGGTACGTAGGCGACGACGAGTTCTCTCGCCTCTAGACGGTTCGTGGTGACGAGCGATGCGAACAGAATAAGAGCGGTGGACACGAGGCGAGATGGGAACATGCTGGCTCCGGTTGAGATTCGTGTTGATCGGTGGTAGACCGATGGCCTCGGGTGCGGGTGGATCTCACTTGCTCGAGCGAGCAGTCGAGGGTCTCCGCCCCCTACGCTCTTCCCTGAGCATAGCAAGGGATTCGCTTTCGTGCGGACGGAAATCCAATGACCCAAGAGGCTTGGTTCCGGAAGCGACTCTCATGGTCACTAAGAACCGCTCTCAGGGACGTCTTTTTCCTTGTGTTGCGACTCAAAGGGTGTACGAAAAGTCAGATTGCGCCTAGAATTCCCGTATGAAACGCAAATCCTACCCCTCCGATCTGACCGACACCCAGTGGAACCGGCTCAAACGCCTGCTCCCCCCCGCCAAGCCCGGCGGCCGGCCCCGTTCGGTTGACCTCCGCGAGGTTCTCAACGGTATCCTCTACATCGTCCGGGGCGGCTGCGCGTGGCGGATGATGCCCCACGATCTGCCCCCTTGGAGCACCTGCTATGATTTCTTCCGCAAGTGGCGGAATGAGGGGATTTGGCGGCGGATCAATGACACCCTGCGCGAGCAGGTCCGCCGCAAGGCCGGGCGAAACAAGAGCCCCAGCATGGGCATCATCGACAGCCAGAGCGTCAAGACGACTGAGCAGGGCGGACCGCGGGGCAAGGACGCTCACAAGATGGTCAATGGGCGGAAGCGGCACATCGTTGTGGATACACTCGGGCTGATCCTGGCCGTGGTGGTCCATGCCGCCGAGATTCAGGACCGGGACGGGGCCCGGTTGGTGCTGGCACGGATCAAGGGGTGCTTTCCCCGGCTGAAGAAGATCCTGACCGACGGGATCTACAACGGTGGGATCGCCGAGTGGGCCAAGTGGTTCGGTGGTTGGACCCTGGAGATCGTCCCGAAGCCGGAGAAGCAGAAGGACGAGCCGTTCAAGGTGATGAAGTGGCGTTGGATCGTGGAGAGGACGTTTGCGTGGCTGGGACGGAATCGGCGGCTGAGCAAGGACTATGAGCGCCAGCCGGAGTCGAGCGAAGCTCTGATCTATATCGCTATGACTCATCTGATGCTCCGACGTCTTGAAACCAAGTGACTATGGCTTATCGTACACCCTTTTAGGTTGGCGGAAAACCTTTTCGATGGTTCACTCACCCGCCGGAAGACCCAGATCAGAATCCTTCTCTTTAACGAATGGACGCCTTCCCATGAAGCCTTGCGTCACCGCGCTGCTTGCCTCTTTGGCTTTCGTCGGCTCGAGTTTCACTCATGCCCAGGAAGTGAAGAAGGATCTTCCGTACTCGACCGAAGGGCACCCGCGCCACGTTCTGGACGTTTATACCGTGAAGGGGGCCAAGGATCGGCCGGTCGTCTTCTGGATTCATGGGGGCGGCTGGACACAAGGCGATAAATCCAACGTCGCCCTCAAGCCGAAAGCGTTCGTTGAGAAAGGCTTCGTCTTCGTATCCACGAATTACCGTCTCCTGCCCAAGGTCGACATGGAGACGATCGTGCGCGACATCGCGAAGGCGATTCGATGGACCCATGAGCATGTGGCGGAGTACGGTGGTGATCCCTCCCGAATCCTGGTCATGGGGCATTCCGCGGGGGCCCAGCTTGCCGCCCTGGTCTGCACGGATGAGAGTTACTTGAAGCAAGAGGGTCTTTCTCTCAAAATCATCAAGGGGTGCGTTCCCGTGGATGGAGACACGTTCGACATCCCCGCGATCATTGAGATCGCGGAAACACGCTGGCGGTTACATGAGTTGCCGAAAGCTCAGTATGGCCACCGCGAGAAGTTTGGGAACGACCCGGCCAAGCACCGCCACTTCTCCGCGATCACACACGTCGAGCGGGACAAAGACATTCCTCCCTTCCTCATCCTCTACGTGGCTGGTCATCCCGACAATGCCGCCCAGGCGAAGCGTCTCGCCGCGGTCCTTCAAAAATCGAAGATCCCCGCAACCGCGTTTGGCGCGGGAGAAACTCATCATCGGAAGATCAACAATGACCTGGGTCAGCCGGGCGACCCAGCCACCAAGGTACTTTTTGAATTTGTCGATCGAGTGACCCAGCCGTAACGCGAGACGCCCCCCAAACGAATCGCCCCTACCTGGCGCTCGTTCCGATGAGTCGGGGAGCCGACCAAAGAGGGGCGTCCCTTCCACGTCTTAATGCGAGGAGACACACTCCGACACGGCGTGTGTCTCTCGCGTGGGATGAGACTTTTCCGTGCGCCGAGGTTTCTGGTTCAGAAGGCATCGGCACTAAGCAACTCACCGCCTCTGGTCGAGCTCAAGGAACGCCAGGTGAAAAGGTTGATCGAGTTCTTGAGGAATTTCACTCCGCCGTCTCCCATCAGCACATTGACACCTCCTGGGTGTCGGCTTCGCGCGGCGGTTGTAATCAGGGTCACGTCGGGTGCCACGATACAAGGGGGATTATTGGCGTAGGGATAGAGGCAATAGCTCGCCCCTTCCATCTGGTCTGGGAGGGTGCTGTTCGGGCCGAGCCAGGATTGGAACGTGCAACCACCGTACCACCAACCAAACCCTCGAAGATCGCGTTGGCTTGAGCTGACACTGGTGGGTTGGATCACCTCGGACGCGAACATCGTGTTGCTCAGGCCATCGGCGACCTCGCTCAGCCGTACCGACTTGTAGCCCCCCGAAGGGCCTGAAAGCGTGCTACTGGGAATCGAGGCATTGGGCGACCCGATATCGCTAAACGGGGCGCCGAGGAACGTGAAGCTCCCATAAGTCGCATAGGTCTGGAACACGAAGAGGTTTCCAAAATTGACCGCGTAGCTATGAGACGTCACGGAGCGGGTCACACCGGCGTCGGTCCGGCTGATCGGGGCCTGGGTCTGGTCTGATGGGCAAGTATAGACCCCCATGCGCGAGGAAGTGACGGTAATGTTGAAGGCCGAGCCATAAGAGATTCCCTGGGCCGCGGCGTTGGTATTATTCCCCGCGGTGTTCCAGCTATTATACATATTCTGCTGTTCGACATAGGGCAGGATAAAGACCAACCACGTTCCCCACACGCTCCCCTTGATGCCGGGGGGCAACGAGCCCATGGTG
>Ga0182738_1004526_pt1 | contig 15346 bp, 13 predicted proteins | sample eDN5th30CBELigMG_FD_128876 | JGI IMG/M metagenome (GOLD analysis project Ga0182738, IMG submission 128876) | Enriched Miracle-Growth compost microbial communities from Emeryville, California, USA - eDNA 5th pass 30_C BE-Lig MG (version 2)... ... | reverse complement strand
GGTGACGCTCGACGCCCATCTCGGCATCGAGCAGGCGACGCGCTGGTGGGCGGGCCATCCGCTGCCGTTCAACGGCACCTGCGGCATCTGGCAGCGCGTCGCGATCGAGGCGGGCGGCGGCTGGAAGGGCGACACGGTCACCGAGGACCTCGATCTCACCTATCGCGGCTGGGTCAAGGGCTGGCGCGCGGTGTTCCTGACCGGCGTCGCGGTGCCCGGCGAGCTGCCCGCCGACACCCGGACCTGGCTGCGCCAGCAGCAGCGCTGGCAGGACGGCTTCCGCCATGTCTCGCTGCGCATGTTCCCGATCATCCTGAAGAGCCGCGACATCGGCCCGGCGGCCAAGGGGGCCGCGCTGCTGCATCTCTGCATGTCGCTCAACCAGCCGGTGCTGCTGATCGGCGTCGTCTGCGGCCTCCTCGCCGGGCTGCTCGCGCCGTCGCTGGTGCCCGCGCTGCTGACCGCGTTCGTCGTCACCGTGGCGTGGGCGATCTTCTGCGCCACGACGTTCCTGCGCGCCGGGCACAATTTCATCCGCAACGGCGAGATGCCGGCCGGCCGCTTCGCCGTCGTGCTGCTGCGCTTCGTCGGCGGGCAGATGGCGATGGTGGTGCGCAGCCTGTTCGTGCACCTGAAGAAGGCGGCCGCACCGCCCAAGCCGGTCGTCTTCGACCGCACGCCCAAGAAGGGCGCGTAGGACGGCTTTCGGGCCCTGGTCGAGATGACGGAAACGCCGTCAAGCCAGCGCGCTCTCGCGCAGCAGCGGATGATGGGCGGAACGCAGGCCGCCGCCGAGGCCGATCGGGCCGTCGAACGGCACCGGGATCACGTCGATGCCGCGCCGCTTCAGCTCGCCGGTCACGCGCGCGTTGCCGGCATCCAGCATGGCGCGGCCCTCGTCGAGGACCAGGACGCTGGCCGCGAGCAGGGTCGCCTCCTCGACCGACACCTCGATCTTGTCCCAATCGCGCAGCGCGCCGGGCAGGCCGTCGATCAGCCGGGGCGGGCACCAGACCAGCAGGCCGGGCCTGATCAGCGCCAGGGCACCGTCGAGGTGCAGCACGTTCGAGCGCAGCGCTACCGGGATCACGCGATGATCGCTGCCCAGGAGCGCCTGCAGCCAGTCGATCCCCGCCATGTCCGACGCACAGCCCGACATGCCGACATAGACCTGGCGGCCGTTCAGCAGCACGTCGCCACCCTCGAGGAAAGGACCGTCGACCGCGGCGGGCGAGCCGAACGGCACGCTCGACCAGCGCGCCCCGCGTTCGGCGACCATGCGCTGGATGACCGGCCGCAGGCCGAAGCGTTCGCGCTGGCGGCAGCGCAGCCGAAGCGAGGCGTCGATCACGCGATCGCCGACGACGATCATGGCGTCGCGCGCGAAGAGCTGGTGGCCTTCCCCGTTCGGCGCCATGAACGCCCGTTCCTCGCCCCGCAATCGCTCGGGGCGGTGAACCCTCACGCCTTCGCGGCCGACCAGCTCTGCAAGGGCATCGACCTGCCGCTCCACGCGCCTGGCCAGCTCGGCGTCGACGTCGAGCAGGCGGCGGCCAGCGTGCCTGCGCGAGAACCCGGCCGCTGCCGGCGTGAGCCAGCGCTGCGACTCTTCATGGAAGACCACCATGTCCTCGGCGGGCGCGAGGCCGATCACGACCTCGCGCAGCCTGCCCCATTCGTGGTGAGCGCCGAACGCCGCCATCAGACGCGCGCGTAGATGTCTTCGTAGCGCACGATATCGTCTTCCTCGACGTAGTCGCCGGTCTGCACCTCGACCACTTCCAGCAGCTCGGTCCCCGGATTGGCGAGACGATGGATGCCGCCGATCGGGATGTAGGTCGATTCGTTCTCGCGCAGGGTCACCACCCTGCCGTCGAGCGTGACCTCGGCCACTCCCCTCACGACGACCCAGTGCTCGGCGCGGCGGCTGTGGCTCTGCAGGCTGAGCCTGGCGCCCGGGTTGACGGTCAGGCGCTTGGCGCGGAAGCGCTCGCCGCGGTCGATGTCCTGGTAGCTGCCCCACGGCCGGTGCATCACGGCGTGCTCGGTGGCGGCGCGGTGCTTGCCGTCCGACATGCGCTGCACCACGTCCTTCAGCCGCGGAAGGTTGTCGCGATGGCCGACCAGCACGGCATCGTTCATGGCCACCACGACCACGTCGTCGACGCCGATGACGGCGGTCAGCGGCCCGTCCGAGCGGACATAGGAATTGCGCACGTGGTCGATCTCGACCGGACCCTCGACGACATTGCCCGCGGGGTCGGCGTTGCCGACATCGAGCAGCGCGTCCCAGGTGCCGAGGTCGGACCAGCGGAACTTCGCCGGCACGACCCAGCATTTGTCGGTGCGCTCCATGACGGCGTAGTCGATCGACCGGGCGGGCGCCGCTCCGAAGGCTTCGGCATCGAGGAACACCGTCGAGCCGGTCTTCCTGGCCTTGGCGACGGCCTCCTCGGCGGCCGCTGCCATCGCCGGCTCGAAGCGCGCCATCTCCGACAGCAGCACGGCGGGCGGAAAGAGGAAGTTGCCGCTGTTCCACAGCAGGCCCTCGGAGATGTAGCGCAGGGCGGTCCTGGCGTCCGGCTTCTCGACGAAGGCCGCGACCTTGCGCACGGTGCCGATCTGCCCGCTGCCGGGCCGGATGTAGCCATAGTCGGTCTTGGGTTCCGTGGGCGGGATGCCGAAGGTCACGATGCCGCCCTGCTCGACCGCCGCCAGCCCGTCGCGGCAGCCCGACCGGAACTCCTCGTCGCCGATCACCAGATGGTCCGAGGCGAGGGCCAGGACGGCTTGCGCGCCCAGGCTCCTGCAATAGGCCGCGGCGGCACCCATCGCCGGTCCGGAATCGCGACGCGCGGGCTCGACCAGGATGTCGATCGCGATCCCGATCTCGTCGGCCTGCTGCTCGGCCATGAACCGGTAGGCGTCGTTGGTCGCGATCACCGGCTTGCCGAACAGGTCGCGGTCGGCCACGCGCAGCAGCGTCTGCTGGAAGGTCGACTGCTTGCCGAGCAGCGGCACGAACTGCTTGGGCCTGCTCTCGCGCGACAGCGGCCACAGCCGCTTGCCGGAGCCGCCGACCAGGATCACGGGGGTGATGAGTGACATCTTCCAAAGCCTTTCAGCGGCCCGATGGGGCCGCGTGACGCGCCGCGATATAGCCGAAGGCGAGGGGCGGGGCCAATGGTGCGGCCGGCGACGGAAGGCAGCGCCGCCGCTTCTGCAGATGCTGCATCCCAGAGGTTCTCACACCTCTGGCCGAATAGTAAACTTCACCGATACAACCGCCGAGAGTACACCATTAGCACGCTTCGTGAGTAATCTGGTTGAGATAGATGATAAAGAGAGGGCGATTCACGTCTATGACACGCGCCTCAGCGGCCCGGTTCTCGGCATGACCTATCGGCTCCGAGCGGCAAAGGTTTCGCGCAGCCTTCTTATGGATTGGTGTCCAACATGGCTCGATTTTCACGCATGCTCATTGCCTTGGCCGCCGCTGCGGCACTGCTGACCGCCGAGGCCCAGGCCTGCACACGGGTCGTCTATCACGGCCCGGACGGGCGGACCCTCACGGGCCGCAACATGGACTTCAAGGATCCGATGGTCAGCAATTTCTGGGTCTTTCCCCGCGGGATGAAGCGCAATGGAGCCGCCGGTCCGCGTTCGGTGGAATGGACATCGAAATATGGCAGCCTGGCCGTCTCCGGCTACGAAATCTCGACGGTCGACGGCATGAACGAAGCCGGCCTCAACGCCAGCCTGCTCTGGCTCAACGCCTCGGAGTTCCCGAAGGACGACAAGACGACGCCGCGCATGTCGCTCTCGATCTGGGCGCAGTTCTACCTCGATCAGTTCGCGAAGGTCTCGGAAGCGGTCGAATACACGCGCAGCCATCCCGTGCAGGTGGTGAGCGGCGAGGTGCCCGGCCGTCCCGGCAGCCTCGCGCCGCTGCATCTGACGCTCTCCGACGCCACCGGCGACAGCGCCGTTCTCGAATGGATCGACGGCAAGCTGAGCATCCATCACGACCGCTCGTATCAGGTGGTGACGAACGACCCGCCCTATGATCAGCAACTCGCCATCCAGAAATACTGGAGCGCGGTCGACGCCCTCAAATTCCTTCCCGGCAGCGGCCGTTCCGAAGACCGTTTCGTGCGCGCCGGCTTCTACATCAACGCGGTGACCCAAAGCGACGACCCACGGATCGCCGCGGCCGCCGTGTTCAGCGTCATTCGCAACGCTTCGGCGCCTTATGGCGTGAGCATTCCGGAGGCGCCGAACCTGTCCACCACCCGCTGGCGCGTGGTGGCGGACCAGAAGAGCATGCGCTTCTATGGCGAGTCGGCAACGTCGCCCAACATTTTCTGGGTGGATTTGAAGAATCTCGACTTCTCCGAAGGCGCGCATGTCCGCAAACTGGATCTCGGGGTGGATATGGCGCGAATCCTTACCGGCGAGGCATCGAGCCAGTTTATCCCTGCAAAGCCGTTCGACTTCATGGAAGCCGAATGAAGATGATGCGCGACAGACGGCGCAGGCGGGGGCTGCGTGAGCTGCGTCTCGTTGTTCCCGACACGCGCTTGCGATCTGTCCGTCGACGCCTGGCCGCTCAGGTTTCGCGTCTCGTCCCGAGCGACGAGGACGAGGCGCTGAACTGGATCGAAGCCGTGTCCGAGTTCGACATCCCCGAGCATCTGACGGGCAATGAAACGCGGTGACGTCGTGATCGTGGCGGCGACAGGCGATTATGGGAAGCCTTGACCCGCAGTCATGGTCCAGACCGATGCGTTTCCAGAAACTCACGCGTCAGTCATCATATGCCAAATGACGTCGGAAATCGTCGAGGCGCCGGACTTTCGCGTCACTATTGATCCAAGTAAGGGAAACGGCTTGCGGATCCGCTCTCAAATAGTGGCGGACAAGCCTGTCACCGTGCGGCGAGGGCGCATTGGGCAGTCAATCGGCCGTCTCGACGCCGGCGACGTGGGGCGCCTCAATATCGCATTGGCCTTCGTCATGGGCCTGGCAGACTAGCGACTATCGCTGGTGTCGTAGGGCAATGGCGTAGACGTAGTTCTCATCTTCATCGGTCGTGGCCCGGCGGGTTGGCTCGCGAATTGCAACGCAGCGGCAGTCGTTCTACGGTCCGCAGAACGACATCGCGACAGCGGGGGGCTCATATGAGGTTGGGACGCAGGGCGGCTTTGAAGGCGGGCGCCGGAGCGCTGGTCATGGCACCGGCAATACGCGCGCAGGCGGCGGTGAAGCTGCCGCTGGCGACGGTCTGGCCGGATGCCAATTTCCACGTGATCAACTGCCGGCGCTTCGCTGGCGAAGTGAAGAAGGCGACCGGCGGCGCGGTCGACATCGACGTCAAGTCCGGTGGCCAGCTCGGCTTCAAGGGGCCGGAGTGCCTGCGCGCGGTGCGCGACGGGCTGGTGCCGATCGCCGACTACCTCAACACCCAGCAGATCGGCGACGAGCCGTTCATGGGCATCGAAGGCGTTCCGTTCCTCGCCGGATCGAGCGAGGAGCTGAAGATCCTGCACAAGCACATCCGTCCCGAGTTCGAGAAGATCACGGCCCGGCACAACCAGAAGATTCTCTACGTCGTGCCATGGCCGAACCAGTACCTCCATCTCAAGGTGAAGGCGGAGGCGGTCGACGCGCTCAAGGGCATCAAGATCCGCACCGCCGACAAGGGCGCCCAGGACATCTGGGCCTCCGTCGGCATGGCGCCGGTCGTCATCCCGTGGGGCGAGCTGCTGCCGGCCCTGTCGTCGGGCGCCGTATCGGGCGTGTCGACGTCGGCGGTGTCGGGCGTCGACGGCAAGTTCTGGGAGTTCCTCAAGTTCTTCCACGCGACCAACCAGCAATGGTCGTCGGACATCGTGGCGATCAACAACGACACCTGGAAGAAGATCAAGCCGGAGCACCAGGCGGCGATCATGGAGATCGCCCGGAAGCTCGAGCCCGAATTCTGGGACTCCGCTTTCGCCGCCGACAAGGACTGCGCCAGGAAGATGGTCGACGGCGGCATGGAGCTCGTCACGCCGTCTCCTGCCATGATGGCGGATCTGCGCAAGCGGACCGGCCATCTGGTGGCCGATTTCATGAAGAAGGTTCCGTCTGCCCAGGCGCCGATCAAGGCCTACCTCGCGGAGGTCAAGCGCGCCTGATGCAGGGCGGCCGCAATCCGAATGCCGGCGCGCCGCCAGGGGTGCGCCAGCTACTCGACGGGATCGACATGCTGAGCCGGCTCGACGGCTGGCTCGGCGTCGGCTGCCTGGTGACGCTCACGACGCTGATGCTCGCGGAAGTCGCGGTCCGCGCCCTGTCGGACATCTTTCCCTGGGTGCCGGCGGATATCCCCGTGGCCTGGGAGTACAGCTCCTACCTGATGGCGGCGTGCTTCACCTTCGGTGCGGCGATGACGCTGCGCGCCGGCGGCCACATCCGGGTGACGCTCGTTCTCGGGCGGGTGTCGCCGGGCGTGCGTCGCTGGATGGAAACGGTGCTGGCGGCGCTGGGCACGTTCTTCTGCGGCTTCCTGGCCTGGTCGATGGCCTACTTCACCTGGCGGAGCTTCGAGTCGGGACAGACTTCCGTTTCCAGCGGCACGCTGGTCTGGATTCCCCAGGTTTTCGTCACCTTCGGGATCGTTCTCCTCACGATCCAGTTCGCCGCCCGCTTCCTCCAGGCAGCGCTCGCCCTGCCGCTCGAGGATCTCGGCATGCGTGCCGGCGGTGTCGCCGAATGACAGCCCGCGGGAAAGCCTAGCCGTCCATGCTGATCGTCGTCGTCACGATGTTCGTGGTGCTGTTCGCCTTCCTGGCGGGCGGCCTGTGGATCGGCTGGACCCTCGCGGTGACGGGCACGATCCTGCTGGCGCTGTTCCGGGACATCCCGCTCGACAAGCTGGTCGCGCAATACGCCTGGAACATCCTCACCACGCAGGAGCTGCTCGCCCTGCCGCTGTTCATCCTGATGGGCGAGATCCTGTTCCGCACGCGCCTGTCGCAATCGCTGTTCAACGGGCTGGCGCCGTGGGCCGCGCTGCTGCCCGGCCGGCTGCTGCACGTCAACGTCGTCGGCTGCTCGATCTTCGCCGCGATCTCGGGCTCGTCGGCGGCGACCACGCAGGTGGTCGGCCGCATATCGATCGGCGAATTGACCAGGCGCGGCTACTCCAGGGACGTGGTCGTCGGCTCCCTCGCCGGTTCCGGAACGCTGGGCTTCCTGATCCCGCCCTCGAATATCATGATCATCTACGGCGTGCTGGGCGACGTCTCGGTGGCCAAGCTGTTCACGGCGGGCTTCATCCCGGGCTTCCTCCTGGCCGGCTCCTTCATGACCTGGATCATGATCCATTCGGCGATCAACCCGACCCTCGTGCCCGAGAGCGAGCGCAGGATACGCATCGCGACGGCGGCCGAATACATTGCCTCGATCAAGGAGCTCGGGCCGGCGGTGTTCCTGATCGCCTGCGTGCTGGGCTCGATGTACGGCGGCCTTGCCACACCGTCGGAGGCGGCGGGCGTCGGCGTGCTCGGGGCGCTGATCGTGGCGCGCCTGCAGGGCGAGATGACATGGTCGAGCCTCAGGGCGATCGGCATCGGCGCCGTCCAGACCTGCGCGATGATCGCCCTCATCGTGCTCGGCGCCTCGATCCTGGGCAGCGCGGCGGCGTTTCTCAGCATTCCGTCGGCCGTGGCCGAGTTCGTCACCAGCCTGCAGCTCTCGCCGCTGATGCTGATCGTGGCGCTGATCGTCTTCTACCTGATCCTGGGCTGCTTCCTCGACGGCTTCAGCATGATCGTCATGACCCTGCCGGTCGTGCTGCCGATCGTGAAGGCGGCCGGCTTCGACGTGATCTGGTTCGGCATCTTCCTGGTGCTCGTCGTCGAGATGGCGCAGATCACGCCGCCGGTCGGCTTCAACCTGTTCGTGATCCAGGGGCTCACCGACGACGGGCTGGGCTACGTCGCCAGGGTCACGCTGCCCTACCTGATCATCATGATCCTGTTCACCATCGTGATCGCGCTCGTGCCCGATATCGCCCTCTGGCTTCCGCGCTATCTCGCCGGCTAGCCTGCTCGAGTCGCCGAACGGCATGCAGACGCGTCAAATGCCCGACGCCGAACACAGGCTGGACCTGCCCGGTTGGACCGAGGCGCGGCCTTGCCAGATCATGCTCATTGGACCGCGCGCATCCTGCGCGCTCATGATCGGGCGCATCCATAGGCGCGTATGAGCGCGCGGTCCGATGAGGATGACCTGGCGCAAGCTCCCGTCGTGGGACGAAAACAGGCCTCGTTGGTCCGAGGCATAGCCTCGCCAGGGCATGTCGTCGTTCCTCCATCTTTCCTCCCCGCGCCGCGCGCCGGGAGGAACGCGAGGGGCATGGGCGCGACGGATGAAGTCGGTCCCATCATGCTCTAGTGTGCCGCGCGCAAGCAGGGGGAGAGCGATGGAACCGCGTCAGGTCAAGACGGCTGCCGATGCCTTGAAGATCGTCGAGGAGCGCGGCCTGACCCACGTCAAGCTCGGCGTGCACGACATCGACGGCGTGCTGCGCGGCAAGTACATCCACCTCGACAAGTTCAGGTCGGTGCTCGAAGGCGGCATGGGCTTCTGCGACGTGGTGCTGGGCTGGGACGTGAACGACCAGATCTACGACAACGTCGCCTACACCGGCTGGCACACGGCCTATCCCGACGCCAATGTCCGCGTCCTGCCGCAGACCTGCCGCGAGATCGCGACCGAGCCCGGCAACCTCCTGTTCCTGTGCGAATTCGTCGACGACGCCGAGGCGATCTGTCCGCGCGGCACGCTGCGGCGGGTGCTCGACCGGGCCAGGGCCTTGGGCTTCGAGGTCAAGGTCGGCTTCGAGTACGAGTTCTTCGTCTTCGCCGAGACCGCCTTCTCGATCCGCGAGAAGGGCTACAGGAACCTCAAGCCGATCTCGCCCGGCTTCTTCGGCTATTCGGTGCTGCGCAACTCCGTCCTGTCCGACTTCTACAAGGACCTGCTGGCGATGTGCGAGACGATGGACATGGGCATCGAGGGCCTGCACACCGAGACCGGCGCCGGCGTGCTCGAGGCGGCGCTGCGCATCTCCGACGGGCTCGACGCCGCCGACAGGGCCGCCCTGTTCAAGCTCTTCACCAAGGTGCTGGCGCAGAAGCGCGACTGGCTCGCGACCTTCATGGCCAAGTGGTCGAAGGACTGGCCGGGCTGCGGCGGCCACATGCACATGTCGCTGTGGAAGGACGGCAAGCCGGTCTTCTTCGACGAAGGCGCGCCGCATCGCATGAGCCCCACGATGCGCCGGTTCGTCGGCGGCCAGCAGGCGCTGATGCCGGAACTGCTCGCCATGGTCGCCCCGACGATCAATTCCTACCGCCGGCTGATCCCCGGCTTCTGGGCGCCGACCGTTTCGGCCTGGGGGGTGGAGAACCGCACCTGCGCGCTGCGCGTGATCCCGGGCTCGGCGAAATCGACGCGGGTCGAATACCGCGTCGCCGCCGCCGACGCCAACCCGTATCTCGCGCTCGCCGCCGCCGTCGGCTCGGGCCTGTGGGGCATCGAGCACCAGGTCGATCCCGGCGAGCCGATCAGGGGCAACAGCTACGAGAAGAAGCATCCCGCGAAATCGCAGCTTCCGCGGTCGCTGATGGAGGCGGCCGGCCGCCTCGGGGCCTCGAAGGCTGCTCGCGAATTGTTCGGCGATGCCTTCGCCGATCACTATTCCGCAACGCGCGAATGGGAAGAGCGGGAGTTCCGCAAGGCCATCACGGACTGGGAGCTCGACCGCTACATGGAAATCATCTGACGGGGACGACAGGGAAGAGAGTTCGAGCGCCCACACGAAGATCCTCACGTTGGAAGTACGGTTTGACGACCCGGGCAGTGGGAGGGACCCAGCCATGAACTTGACCAGAAAGCAGCTCGGCCTCGGCCTGATGGCGGCAGGCCTGGGGGCCGGCATGGCTGCCAGGCCGGCCCGCGTGGCGGCCCAGCAGGCCGGCCAGCAAACGACCAATCTGCCGACAACCCCCGCGGCGCCCGGCCAGGTGACGCATTTCTTCAGGAACTCGGCCTTCGAATTCGTGCTCCTGACCAGCCTGGGGCGCGCCTACCATCAGGGCGGCAACGTCGGCAAGGTCCTGCATGTGATCGGGCAGATCGAGGACGGCAACTTCGAGAGTGCATACCAGGCCCTGATCGCGGCCGGCAACGAAGCCCGGGACCTCGCCCGCGAGTCGGAAAAGGGCGGCCACGTCGAAAGCGCCCGGCAGGCCTATCTCTGGGCACAGAACTATTACGACAGCGCGATCTACTTCGCCGACGGAACCGGCGACCCGCAGCGCATCACGACAGCCTGGCAGTTGATGGATGATTGCTGGCTGAAGTCGATAGCGCTGTTCGATCCGCCGATCGAACGGATCGACATCCCCTATGCCGGCACCGCTTTGCGAGGCTTCTACTTCCGGGGAAAGAGCACCGCGGAAAAGCGTCCCCTGCTGATCCTCGTCAACGGCAGCGACGGTTGCGCCCTCGACATGTGGACGCTGGGAGCGGCGGGGGCCACGGCGCGGGGATACGATTGCCTCACGTTCGACGGGCCGGGACAGGGTTACGCCCTGTGGAAGCAGGGCCTCCACTTCCGGCCGGATTGGGAGCATGTCGTCACGCCGGTCGTCGATTTCGCGCTCGGGCGCGACGGCGTCGATCCGAAGAGGATCGCCATCCAGGGCGTCAGCCAGGGCGGATACTGGGTTCCCCGTGCCATTGCTTTCGAGAAGCGTATCGCGGCCGCGATCGCGGATCCCGGCGTGGTCGACGTCTCCGCCTCCTGGACCGCCACCCTGCCTCCGCCGATGCTCGAGCTCCTGAAGGCCGGCCGCAAGGACGAGTTCGACGGCTACATGACGCAGACGCTGGAGGCGACCACCCGGAATGCCCTGCTCTTCCGCATGAGACCCTACGGGGTCACCTCGTATTACGACGCCTTCAGGGCGGCGATGGACTACAATCTCGCCGACGTCGCCGGCAGGATCGAATGTCCGATGCTGATCACCGAGCCGGCCAACGAGGCGTTTTGGCCCGGCCAGTCGCGCCGGCTGCATGATCTCCTGACCTGTCCCAAGACCCTGGTCCCGTTCTCGATAGCCGATGGAGCGGACCTGCACTGCGAGCCGACCGCCTATGGGCTGAGGGACCTGCGTGTGTTCAACTGGCTCGACAAGACGCTGAGATGATCGCGTTCGGAGCGCGCAGTCCGAGCGGCGCCAGGGCCGCCGGCGGCGGCATGCGGCAGCCTGCCGGTTCGAAGCGACGGGCCGTGACGGTACAGTGCAGGGGCGCATTCACCCGAACCGGGATCATCTGATGGCTTTGACCGGCAACTGGAACTACCCGACCTCGATCCGTTTCGGGGCCGGGCGCATCAGGGAGTTGCCTGACGCCTGCAAGGCGGTGGGGCTCAGGCGGCCTCTGCTGGTCACCGATCCCGGGCTCGCGCGGCTGCCGATGATCGCCGAAGCGGTAACGAACCTGCGGCGCGCCGGGATCGATGTCGGCGTGTTCAGCGAGGTGCGGCCCAATCCGGTGGCGAAGAACGTCGAGGCGGGCCTGCGCACGGTACGGGCCGGACGATGCGACGGCGTGATCGCCTGGGGCGGCGGCTCGGGCCTCGATACCGGCAAGGCGATCGCCTTTATGGCCGGCCAGACCCGGCCGCTGTGGGACTTCGAGGACATCGGCGACTGGTGGACGCGCGCCAACCCGGCCGGCATCCTGCCCACGATCGCGGTGCCGACGACGGCGGGGACCGGCTCCGAGACCGGCCGCGCCTCGGTGATCACCGACGAGGCGACGCACACCAAGAAGGTGATTTTCCACCCGAAGATGATGCCCGCGATGGTGATCGCCGATCCCGAGCTGACGGTCGGCCTGCCGGCGAAGCTCACCGCCGGCACCGGCCTGGATGCGTTCATCCACTGCTTCGAGGCCTATTGCGCGCCGGGCTACCATCCCTATGCCGAGGGCATTGCCGTCGAGGGCATGCGGCTGGTGAAGGAGAACCTCGCGCGGGCGGTGAGGAACGGCCACGACCTCGAGGCGCGCGGCCACATGCTGGCGGCCTCGCAGATGGGTTCGACGGCGTTCCAGAAAGGACTGGGCGCGATCCATTCGCTGTCGCACCCGGTCGGGGCCATGCTCGACACCCATCACGGCCTGACCAACGCCGTGGCGATGCCCTATGTCATGAAGTTCAATCGCGAGGCGATCGAGGACAAGGTCGTGCGCCTGGCGCGCTGGCTCGACCTGCGCGCGCCGACGTTCGACGGCTTCATGCAGTGGACGCTCGACCTGCGCCGCGAGGTCGGCATCCCGCATACGCTGGCCGAGCTCGGCGTGAAGATCGAGCATCTCGACAAGCTCGCGGAGATGGCCGCGGTCGATCCCACGGCCGGCGGCAACCCGGTCAAGGCCGGCGTGCCCGAGATGCGCCAGATGTACGAGGCCGCCGTGAGCGGGAGGCTGTGATGACGTCTTTCGCAACAAGCTTTCCTCCCCTTCGCGGAGTCCGCGAAGGGGAGGTGCCCCCGTCTTGCGAGGGCGGAGGGGTCATGAGTCACATCGACGCCGTGGCCCATGACCCCTCCGCCCCTTCGGGGCACCTCCCCGCGCTTCGCGCAGGGAGGAACTCGATATGACTCTTCCCACCCACGCCCGCGTCGTCATCATCGGCGGCGGCATCATGGGCTGCTCGACGGCCTATCATCTGGCGAAGAACGGATGGAAGGACGTGGTGCTGCTGGAGCAGGGGCGGCTGAGCGGTGGCACGACCTGGCATGCGGCGGGGCTGGTCGGCCAGTTGCGCGGCTTCCAGAACCTGACGCGGCTGATCCAGTACAGCACCAGGCTCTATGCCGGGCTCGAGGCCGAGACCGGGCTGGCGACCGGCTGGAAGCAGTGCGGCTCGCTGTCGGTCGCGCGCACGCCCGAACGCATGACCTATCTGCGCCGCTCGGCGGCGACGGCGAACAAGCAGGGCGTCGTCTGCGAGGAGCTGACGCCGCAGCAGGCCGGCGAGAAATATCCCATCATGCGCACCGACGATCTGGTCGGCGCGGTGTGGCTGCCGGGCGACGGCAAGGCCAATCCGGCCGACATCACCCAGGCGCTGGCCAGGGGCGCGCGCAACGACGGCGTGCGGATCTTCGAGAAGACGCGGGTCACCGCGATCGACACCAGGGACGGCCCCAAGGGACCAAGGGTCACCGGCGTACAGACGACGGAAGGCCCGATCGCGGCCGAGATCGTCGTCAATTGCGGCGGGCAGTGGGCGCGCCAGGTCGGCCGCATGGCCGGCGTGACGGTGCCGCTCTATTCCTGCGAGCACATGTACATCGTCACCGAGAAGATGGCGGGCGTGCCGCGCGACCTGCCGGTGATGCGCGACCCCGACGGCTACATCTACTTCAAGGAGGAGGTCGGCGGCCTGCTGATGGGCGGCTTCGAGCCCGAGGCCAAGCCATGGAACAAGGACGTCATTCCCGACGACTTCGAGTTCGGCATGCTGCCGGACGACTGGGAGCAGTTCCAGATCCTGATGGACAATGCGCTGATCCGCGTGCCTGCGCTGGAGAAGACCGGCATCAAGACCTTCATGAACGGCCCGGAGAGCTTCACGCCCGATCTCAACTACATCCTGGGCGAGGCGCCGCAGCTCGGGGGCTTCTTCGTCGGCGCCGGCTTCAACTCGATGGGCATCGCCAGCTCGGGCGGCGCGGGGATGGCGCTGGCCGAATGGATCGTCGCGGGCGAGCCGACGCTCGATCTCTGGCCGGTCGACATCCGCCGCTTCGCCAATTTCCACGGCAACGATGCCTGGCTGCGCGATCGCGTCGCCGAAACGCTGGGCCTGCACTACAGGATGCCGTGGCCGCAGCGCGAGAACGAGAGCGGCCGGCCGTTCCGCCGCTCGCCGCTCTACGATCGCCTGAAGGCGCGCGGCGCGTGGTTCGGCAACAAGATGGGCTGGGACCGGCCGAACTGGTTCGCCGGGCCGGGCAAGGTTCCCGACATGCAGTACGGCTGGGGCCGCGGCGCCTGGTTCGACGCGGTCGCCGCCGAGCACGAGGCGACGCGCGAGGCGGTGACGGTCGTCGACGAGACCTCGTTCGGCAAGCTCCTCGTCCAGGGGCGCGACGCGGAGCAGGTGCTGCAGCGGCTTTGCGCCAACGACATCGCCGTGCCGGTCGGGCGCACGGTCTATACCGGCCTGCTCAATGCGCGCGGCACCTACGAGAGCGACCTGACGATCGCGCGTCTCGCGCGCGACAAATTCATGGTCATCACCGGCTCGGCACAGGTGACGCGCGACGCCGACTGGATCGGCCGCAACGTCGCCGAAGACGCGCATGTCACGCTGACCGACGTGACCGGCGCCTGGACGGTTCTGTCGGTCATGGGGCCGAACAGCCGCGCGCTGCTGCGGACGGTCAGCAAGGCCGATTTCTCGAACGAGGCGTTTCCGTTCGCGACGATCCGCGAGATCGGCGTCGGCTATGCGACGGTGCTGGCGTCGCGCCGGACCTACATGGGCGAGCTGGGCTGGGAGCTCTATGTGCCCGCCGAGTTCGCGGTCACGGTGTTCGAGACGCTGCATGCCGCCGGCGAGGCGTTTGGCCTGCGCGATGCCGGCTACTACGCCGTGGAATCGCTGCGGCTCGAGAAAGCCTATCGCGCCTGGGGCCGTGAGCTGACGCCGGACGATACGCCGTGGCAGGCCGGGCTCGGCTGGGCGGTGAAGCTCGACAAGCCGGGCGGCTTCGTCGGTCGCGACGCGCTGGTCGAGGCCGGGGCGAAGCCGCTCGCACGCCGGCTCGTTTCCGTCGTGCTGGCGGATCGCGAGCCGCTCCTCTGGGGCGGCGAGGCGCTGCTGCGCGACGGCAAGCCGGTCGGGGACCTCACCTCGGCCGCCTACGGCCATACGGTCGGCGCCTCGGTCGGCCTGGGCTACGTGAGCCGTGCGGACGGCCAGGCGATCGACTTGGCCTGGCTGGAAGCCGGCACGTTCGAGGTCGATCTCGCCGGTGTGCGACTCGCGGCCAAGGTCGGGCTGAAGGCGCCCTACGACCCGGCCGGCGCGCGCATCAAGGGCTAGCGAGGCTCCGCCTCGGACCGACAAGACCTGTTTTCGCCCCCCGACGAGAGCGTGCGCCAGGTCATCCTCATTGGACCGCGCGCATCCTGCGCGCTCATGATCGAGCGCATTGATAGACGCGTATGAGCGCGCAGGATGCGCGCGGTCCAATGAGGATGATCCGGT
>Ga0182738_1004525_pt1 | contig 15346 bp, 6 predicted proteins | sample eDN5th30CBELigMG_FD_128876 | JGI IMG/M metagenome (GOLD analysis project Ga0182738, IMG submission 128876) | Enriched Miracle-Growth compost microbial communities from Emeryville, California, USA - eDNA 5th pass 30_C BE-Lig MG (version 2)... ... | reverse complement strand
TCACCTTAAAATATATTTCTGGACCTCATGCAAATCACAATTAAAAGCCAGCTTTTTCTTGAATAGTTCATCAGAACTCTTCCTTCTAACCATACTCTCTCTGCCTTCTAGTTATGTTTTGTTTTCAACACTTTCCCAGGAGATGACTTTTGATATTGTCAAAGTTTTCCTGAAAGAAAGCGATCGAAGCTTTTTTAGTCTTTTCAACTGTTCTCAACTAATTCAAACTGACCTTTAATAAAACCATCCTAGATCATCTTTTTCATGAGTTTATCCATCGGATCCAGGGGTTCTAACCCTTTTTCCTCAAGCCTCACGAGTCATTGATTGAAAACAAATTTTAGCTAGCAATCCAGCCAGTCAAGCAACTTTTGGCCTGTGAATGATTATGACTGGGTTTAGGAATTTCTGCTTAAAATCACAAATTTACATCCCTTTTAACCTCAGCTGCTTTCCTAAAGAACGGATTTCAAATTAAATCCCTTTAAATAGCAGAGTTTTTCTCCCCAATTAATTGCTTGACCGAACCTACTCGGTTGAATTGGATCTCCTAATTATCTGTCCCCAGCGGCTTCTTGCTTCTAGATCTTCCTCACCCTTTGCTTCTCCCTATTTCTTTTGGGCTCTAGCACTCTTCTCACCTCTTTATAAGATCCTGATTGCTAAACTCTCGAGGATGGACTGTGCATAGACTTATTTTTCCACACATTAATTTTTTCTAAGATATGAAACAACAGATTAATTCTTTGATTAAAACCAATTAAGTGCGTGTAATAGAAAAAATTGACAAGGGCATAAATCAATCCAATGAATACAACATTTCAAAAACTCTCTTCATTTCAGAAACTGAGCTTCTTATGCGATGATCATTCCGATCTCCGAGCCAAGTTTGTCAAAATCTCTTACAGTATTCCCACAAAGTCCCAAGTCTCTGGAATCATTGCTTTATTTATCGAGTATTTCCAAATCATATCCCCTGTCCTTCTATTCTCCCTTGCCTTTCAAAACAGCAGAGAAGAACATCTCCCAACTGTCCTTGAATATCTTGCAAAATCTCTCCATCCTGCTTACTGGGTCGAGACAGATACTGCCAAGCATTCAGGAGTCATCATCATATCTGTGCTTTTTGCCTTGTTCCTTTTCAGGGTCTTCCTGTGCTTATACATGATCTACCAAGCCTATTTGAACAAAGTCTCAGAAGGCATTTTGCCGTGGCTCTGGAGATTTCTATTTAAATTTCATGGAAGAGGCATATATTCATTATTTACAACCTTCTGGGTCAACTGTATCATCTCAATTCGGAACCGACTGGAGAATCCAAAGGATTATCATCATGACAAGTGGCTGATTCCTGTTGGAATAATCATTATCCTGATCGAATTTTGCTACTATTTCATGTCACATCTCCGATATACCTCGATGCTCCCAACAAAAAACTTTCTGTCTGCGAAGAATAACACCATTGAGAACTTCAATCTTGTTCAAAAGTTCATGATTCAAATCATCTTCATGACGATAATCTCTGAATCATCTCAGTCCAAGCTTTGGGTTTTCACTATCCTCAATGTCATTCTTGACATTTGCCGTGTTATTTATTTCTTCACAACACTCCCTCTCTACAAATTCACTGCCCTCAAATACCAAGCAAGCTTGATGATGCTCTCTAGCTCTCTCAATTTCTCTTGCTTTATTCTTTGCATTGTCAAATCTGTCAAGGAAAATATCAGTAGCACTCGGCTCTTAATCATAACCTGGACCATTGTGTCAATTCTCACGATATACTTATCTATCCAAGGCATTAGTATCCTTAACCATAAAATCATCTTTGACCCTTCTATAAAATCTCCCAGTTTCCTCATCCACCGAGTCAATGCAATCAAAGAGCTCAAGAAGAAAACCAAAGGCTACTGGAAATCCGGCGAAAAATACGACAAGCATCTTCTTTCCAACGAAACCCTCAATGCTAATCTCAAAGAGATTCTCAAACTAGGACCTGATTTTGAAATAGAAAACGCCATCGGTCCCCTTGATATCAACGATAAGCCAACAGCGAATCAATTATTCCTTCATTATTTGGCAAAACTAGCCTTACAGCATCCCAAAAATCGCTCTATCCAACTTTATAGTGCTTATTTCAACGTTAAAACTCTTGGACTTTATAATGAAGCTGTCCGGGTTGGACTCAGCTTGAAAGATGATAACTTCTCCAATGTTCATCTTAGTGTGGCACTCCTTCTCCTCTTCATACAATATAAATTGGAAAAGAAATATTCTGGGCCTCTTCTTGAAGATCAGCTTGATCTTACGGATTTCGCTACTTCACAGGGGTTACTGGCAAATCTGAAACTTCAAATGATTAAACAAGCTCAGTTACAAATTGAAATCTGTGAAGAAACAATCAAGGATACTCCCAATCTCGCTCATATCTCCATAGCCTCACAAAAATTTGCCAATTGTCAAAAGAAAACAAAGAAACTTTGCAATTATCTAATGAAAACCACCCCAGACCATTTTCTCGAGCCTCCTGTTTTATGCTCAGGGTATTACCTCACTCTCAATCATTCCCTCCACGAATTCGACAAATATTACGAGGTCTTCATCCAAAGGAGAAATAAATCTGAAAGATACTTTCAAGAAGATAAACTTACGAAACAAAATCAATGCCAAGACAATACAGGCTTTGCTATTATCTCAGGCCAAAAAGCAGATGCTGGAACAATTGTCTTTATGAATAAAGCTATGGAGCCTATATTTGGATGCCCTGCTCAATCTGCAACAGGAACTCATGCGGCAACAAGGGCCGTTCCTTGTTTTCGTGCTGAACACCTAAATTTCTACAAATCTCTGACAGAAAAAGGCGCTGAAGAAAATCTAGGCACAGTGACGGACGGCTTTGCTTATCATCAAGATGGCTATGCGATTCCTTTGAGCTATTATGTGAATATTCATCCCTTTATTACCCAAGGGTTCTATTTCTTCATCATAATGAGACCAGTACGGGCTGAGAAGGATTATATCTTTCTTTTAGAAAATGGGGATATTGATTGCTCCACCAAAAATGTCGGTGAAAAACTTGGAATTCTCCCAACCTATAAAGATTCTTCATCCAAGCCTTCTTTTAATGTGAGAAATATCTCTGATCAACTTTCTATTATCAATGAAGCTTTCAATATAATTGCTTTCCCTGATCGCAATAGCAAGTCAGAAACGACAATCGAAAAAGCACAAGCCATCTACTCAGCATACTCTCAAGGCCAAGATATCACGTTCACTCCTATCACCAATAAAAATCTGACTTATTCATATCATTGCAAAATTATTAACCAACCAGTGGGGTCTCAACACCTAGTTAAAATTCTTGTTTTGCAAGAGAATAAACAAGAATACAAAATCAAAACAAACCCTAACGAACTCACTCTCAAATCCAACACTAATTTTGACACCAAAGAGATCACTACTGATCTTCGAGAAGATTCAGCTGAAATTGAGGATGAAAAGCAGCAAGGCTGGATTGATTTTGAGCCGCTCACTTCCAACCCGAATCTCAGCCCTCAGAAATACTCCCTGCTATCTCCAAGAAGCCCTCGAGATCTCCTTCTCTCAACAGAAGCCAACCGACAACTCTTAACTTCAAGCCGAACACAACAGGATGACAACAATGCTGTTACATCTCTTCAACAGCTTGAAAACAAAAATATATTTGACTTTTCCGACACGACTAATGACCCTCCTCCTCTTCCAAAAACGAAAAATGTTCTGCGACTCCTTAAACCAACTGCGTCATTAAAATCCAGTAGCCTTTCAAAACTAGCTCAGCAAAAGAGAATTTCAAAATTGTTCCATGCTGCTCTTGATCGCAAGACCTTCCCCAAACTCTATCTCCTTCTCAGACTCCTCACAGTCGCTTTATTCCTCGCACTGATTATCAGTGAAATTGCTCTTCGTAAATCTGTTGATAATAATACTGACAATCTCAAAGTTAAAAAGGACATCCTACGTGAAGTTCAGCTGAGAAGTTATAAAATTCTCATTATACAGACCAATATAAGAGTTATCTGGGATGGATTCAAAGGAAAAGTCAATGCTGGTGCGTATGGAGGACTGGCTTTCTTGTTCCCATCTTATAAATATTCCACACAGAAATCTCTTGTTGAACTTGCTCAATCAAACCAATACCTTCTTGGGAATACAAGCAAATTGGATTATGATATGAAGGAATTTTTATTCAGAGGTGATGTGAAAATCTACGAAAATTATTTTGACCAGAGTCCTGACGTCTATGAAATGATGGATAGTTTTCAGGCAACAAATCGAATTATAGAAACAGGGCTCTATGTTGTCAACACATCCAGGCCTATCACTAATGATTCAGCAGGGAGAATAAATTTTCTTTTGAGGAATGGGCTCAATGAATTGGTCCTCAAGAATGAAGCTATATCAGATTTATTTTCTGATTCTCTGGATGCCCAGCGCGAGGACATCGAAAGTAGCATCAACTCCTATCTTATTGCTTTAATAACAGTCACAGTTGTCATCTCAGCACTCTTTGCCTTCATTCTCTGGAAGCAATATGTCAAAAAACAAGTGAATTTAACTGCTTTTTGTCGGCTCAACCATTCAAGAATCAGCTTTGTACTCAAGAATATCAAAGGATTTAAAGAGATTATTGAAACTGACAATACTCTTCAAGTTAAATTCATCTGTGAAAGAGCCATAAATAAACCTTTTGAGGCTAACTCTCATAGAGATACTGTCAAAAATGAATTCAAAAAAGTCCCCAACACAAAAGGAATCACCAAGAAATATTTCAGCTTATTCATGAAATTAATGTTCTTTATGGTTTGTGTCATTGGGATTATCGTTGGAAGCGCGACAGTGAGCAGAACCTCAATCCACTCCCTTCAAAATAAACAAACCCAAATCTTCTTTGCTGATCAGGTTGAAGTCAACATCAGATTAGGTCTGGCTGCATCTTATGAATTACTCTCCACAAACAATACCAGCAAAATGAGGAATATGGCTCCATTAGAGGAACTTGAGAAATTGACGAGCGATTTTACTGATCTCCGACTCCTTGCATACAAACTATTCCTACAAAACGATGATGAGGATGCCAGCAGTACAACGATCAAATCTATCCTCATAGGTGATCTGTGTGTTGTTTTGGAAAATGCCTTTTTTGCTTTTTCTTGTAATGTTCTTAAGAAAAACGGAATAAAAACTGGACTCATTTACTTGTTAAGTAATCTTGAAGATCTTTTAGCCGATAAGCAGAATCAATATTTGGCGTCTGATAAATCAGCAGCTTCGCTGAAAGCTATTGAAGCCAGAAATTTGGATGTGATAACTGCGAATTACATTTTAGCAAGTGCTGGAAGTCAGTTCTTGTCAGATATTGTTGATGAAAGATTTGAAAATGAATTAAAAGATGCAAGACAGCTGAGAACTCTCAATATTTATCTGGTGGTTATTTGCTTAGTCATCTTGAGTTGTTTCATGTGGTTTGTCATCTTGAAAAATATTAAAAATTCAATCAACCATTTCAACAACATTTTGAGAGTTTTACCGGGTGATCTGGTCCTTTCAAGCTTTCTCCTCAAAACTTTCTTGATGAAAAATTGTCCTAGCCTTTTAGATCCTATTCGAAATGATATCTAAATTGCTTATACTTGATTGAGTTCATGTCAATTTATCTCTTTGTTTTTGTAATATCCAAGATATATTTTATCTTTGTGAGTCCAATACTTTTTTTATCAGACGATTTCCTATTGTCCTATTGTTGAAGTCTTGAAAAAAAACACTCAAATTACTTTTTCGCTTGTGTCGTGTTGTTTTGTTTTCTCGTTCAGTCTTTAAAAAGATGAAAATTTGAAAGAAGCAGCTGAAAAATAAGACTTGAGTGTTTTCAGGTTCGATTTTAACTGAAAGTACTAACTTGCTTTCTCTCAACATCTAACCTTCCTTGTCTGGTCTATCAGGTTCTCAGGTTTCTTTTCTCAGACAAAATTTCTAAGGAAAAAATGAGACAGTAAAAGAGTAAAAATATTCCATCTCAACTCTTGAAGGTAAGTATTTTTAAATGGAAAACGAAGCTCAAATTTCACTTGGTAAAAATTTCTGGATCCCAACTTGGGTCGATGCAAAATCAGGACAGGCCTCTAGCGAAATCCGATTATTGAAGCCTCAAAAAATCCGGACAAATCCTACAATTATTTTTCAAGAATAGAGAGAGATTTACCTGAGAATTCCATGATGAATGATGATTGGGGACTCAATTGAGAGGTTTTGCTTCGAGAGATTTCAACAAGAATTTTTTTCAATTTTTTTATTCAAATTTTTTTTGACAAAATTTTAAAATCGAAAATCTTTTTGAAGAAGAAAGAGGAGAAACAATTTCAAAATCTGTCTTTTCTGTCGAATCTTCTTGTGGAGAAACTTCTTTTTTTGAAACCCTCTGAAAAAAATTTACCTTTATTTTTTTAAAAATCTGTGATCGAAAAAATAACAACTCTAAATTTTTCTCATCAAATCGCTCCGCTTTTTCCCTTGAAAATACTCTCAGTAGAAAATCCAATAAATGACGAGAAATTCAAGTGCTTTTATTTTTTTCAAATGAAATTCGCTTGAGATAAAAATTGCACAATAACTTTCTTTCTTTGAATGAACTTCTGCTTCCAAAAGTATGAGGTCTTTGACCAATCTTAACATCAAAATTTTGGGAAACAGTTTTTGAACAAAAAAAGAAGAAAAATGATATATTTCAAAAGTTTCATTCGATTTTCAAGAGTCATTTTAAAGAAACTACCCTTCACAATAATTTCCTTGATCTCACCCAAAAAATCAAACTTTAGTGGAATTAGCAGAGACAAAAGATTAAATTTGTTTTATCTATTTCCCGCCCAGCCGCAGAAATCTGAGTCAATTAACTTTAAATTTTACAAATTTAATCGAAGAGAATGAATTTCATTATAAACAGAACTTAGTTTATCAACTTCATAGCATTTGTATTATTTTCATGCGACGTTTTGATGAAAAGGTGTTTGACTCTGATTGACTTCAAAATTCATTTTTTTAAGTTTCTTCATTTATTTCCTTAGAAATCCCATTTTATCTTGAAGGAATCTCCAAGTGTTCAAATCTCACATCTAAAAAATCTTAATTCCTCTATTCGACACTTCAGTCTTTTGACCTTCATACTTGGAGGGTTTGGCTTTGATATCCTGGAAAGGGTTGATCTAGATTGTTGATTTTTGGCCTTCTGATCTTGATTTGATTGAAAGGGTTAGCCCTAATACAATCACCAATTAATTCAAATCTTTTTTTCGCAATTCAGACAAAGCTGTTTTTAAAAACTAATGTTAATTTAATTCAGAATCTTTCTCAGCCCCACAAAGAAACAAACCAAAAGTAACCTTTTTATGGTTGTCCAAAATCACCTCAAAATTTGTTTCTTTGGGCTTGATAAGATGTTTTTAAATTCCCTAATTCACAATCTCTGACTATATTCGGAGAAATTGAGTAATTAGAGAGGAAAGTTTAGGGAAAAACTTTGACATACAGTCTCAGGAATGATTACAACCTTTGAAAATTCCTAAACCCCAACAGGCGGTTTTTTGTTGATTTTGGGGCATTAGGACTTTTTGGCACGGAAAATTTACTCAAGTTATCTTTTGAGATGATCTGAGAAGCGATTCTTTTGGGTCTGAACTCCTTTGAAGTTAACAAGTTTCTTGGACATGAAGTTTTCAGAGGAAAGCATCTTTCTAGAATTCACAAAATTAATGATATGAATGTATAAATTTTCACCGAAAATCAGAGAGTTGAAGGTTTGAATCAATTTAATAAATTCACACTGAAGAACCTTTGAAATTAAAATGTGAATCTCCACTCACTCAATAAAAGTTTAAAAAAGATTTGCCTGGCTCAGTTCTCTTTTGAGAAGATCTCTGACTTCAAAAAAATAGAATTAATCTCTCTCCTTCTCAACCTTAAAAGGCTACCAAGTTCTTATCGAGTCATCTTTATTAAAATCTGAAAAAATGATCTCTTCTCATTGAACCATAACTCTTTCAACCCAATATACCGACCTCTTGCTTATAACTCGATCGTTTCTTGATCAAAGCTTCACTTTAACCTTTTTTTTTTGCATGAAAACGTTGCTTCTCATGTCAGCTTTCAATAAAAGATTTTCAAACCAGATTCAATCGAATTCAATTAGATTCTGGAGAGTTGAAATGAATGGAAAAAACCCTCAAGATCTCCCGATGCTTGTCGAAAAGAAAATTTCAGCTCGGCAAATTTGAACCTTTTTAACTGCTTACTTTATTGGATAAGTTAAAGAAAATCGAATTAATTTGGTCAAACTTTCTTTCTGCCTCTCAATAAAAAGCCAGAAATCAGTACACTTTGAAGAAAATAAAAGCGTCCTCAGAACTAAATTCAAGCTTGTATGAGCCAGGATAATTCGCACAGAAGCCTCGTCTTTCACATTAAAGTCTCAATCTCTCGATAGAATGATTACGTTCAACTAGGGTAAAATTGAATAGAAAGAAGGGTTAGGTCAAGAAGACTCGACTCGACCAAGTAGGCAAAAAAGCTAGAGTAAGGGGGCTTCTCTTGAGCAATTTTTAAGGAATAATTCATGAGGATATCTTGATTGAAACTCACTGATAAGTGTATCAATCAAAATTAATTAATCTCACATCCAAAACTCGAGATGACGAACTATTCATTTTCTTATCATCATTAATGTTAAATCACCAAAGAATCATAGATTAAGGTCAACTTGACCGAAAATCTAGAAGAATCGGATCAAAAAATTTTTCCATAGCTTGTTTTGGAGAGTTTAACAAGAGCAAAATTTCAAGTTCGAGCAGAAAGTAAACAACTTCAAGGCCCTTCCGTTACAAAAGAAGAGAAAATCCTTATTCATTGAATTGTTATAGAAAAAACCTTCAATCCCGCTTTGTCTGGTTCTAAATAATTAACCGCGAATTAAACCAAAACAAAGGGCACTTTCTCTCCACCCCACAACACATTCTCAGATATCACTTCATCTAAGCTAAAAAGTTCTCACAGAACTGACCTGAGAATATGCTATTGAGTCAACTTCCCTCTTCATAGGGTGTGTTCTTATAATTCAAAATTTTGATTTCTTATAACATCTATGGCTCTTTAGAAGTTTCCTTACCCCCAAGTTGTCTTGTTCCCCTTTCCTGACGAGCATGTTTTTCGATGAACCTGAAAGCCTTATACGCAATTCCAAACAATTAAACAGAAGTTTAGGATCCTCTTCAGAGAAATAAAAACTTTTTGGTAAACTGATTTTCAAAGCTCAAGAGAACTGGAAAGACTAAGAATCCCATAGTATAGGCTTCACAAACGACGAAACATTGTTTGAAAAATGAAAAGTCATGAAAAACTAAATTCACGTGGTTTAACAAAGATCAGTTTGGGAAATTCGTTGGCCAATCAAATATCACCAAAAAATTTCGATTTCCAGCACTGATTTAAATTTTACTTAACTTTTCTTTCTGTTACTAAACATCAAATCTCCTTCACTCCCTTATTTTCTTCCATTTTCTTTCGAAATCCTCAAAAACTTCTTATCGCAAGCTTCGAATAAAGATTCAGGTCTCAGAAAAAGCTGATCAAATCATCGTAATAACTTTTTTCTAAGAAGTCTCTAATCTCTCGGAACTTGAAAGCTTCATATCTTGATTCCTTGTCTGCTCAGAGACTTTCAAATATGGAAAGAACCTATGATTTCCACTCTAGCCTTCATGAAACAAAATCTTCCAGTTTTTCATTCGGCTTTCATATTTCGACACAATAAAATTTAATTTTTGTTGGAACTGCTTCTCTCGAGAAAAAACCCACTGGTCGGCTCACCCACTTTGCTCGAAATTCTTTTATATCTTCAACCTACTTATCGTTTGACAGGATCCCTCCTGCATAATTAAATAGATATCGTTTGCTCGAAGGCATCTTTCTGAAAGTGTTTTGGAAGCGACGTTGAGTTTTTGTTAAAACTAATTCAAATCATTTTATTGAAGCTTCAATTTTTTATATTTTAATCCCATGAATAGAAAGTCTGCTGCGTTTTTCTGCTGCTTCCTTCACCTAAATTGATGACAGCCTCTGAATCCTCAAATGAGATATGAACAGAGTAGTTTGTTAAACAAGACATCATGGGAAAAGGGATTTTTCTGAGATTATATGGAGAAATCTTGTTTATGATCGACCCAGCATAAGAACAAAGGAAAACGGCCAGAATGTCAATAAAAGCCCTCAGATCATTGAATATATATTGGGAACACAGGTCCTTCCATCCTCTCAATGAAATGATCTCTTGCTATTGATTAGTTAACCAAAAAAAAATTTAATACGAGGATGTTGTTTTAAACTAATTAAGGAAAACCGTTGATTGATCAATCAGAATCTGATACAAAGGATTTCGTTTTTCGTTAACCCAAATTCGGCAGCCAATAAAATTAATTTGCATCTAATCACCACAAATCTCTTCTTCTAAAAAACTGTCCTCTCATCTCCACAATTTCAATAATTTTCTCCAAATAAAGAGAATTCCTTCCTCCTTTCCTTGAGGACTAAGATCTCACTGACCCCAAGGCCCTCAAAGGATCTTGCAACAAGAACAACATATTTGAATTCTTCTTCATCATCATTGAAAAGATTCGCTATTGAGTTGAGATGAGACGAGATTCATGTTGCCCTCTCAAAATAAAAGACTTGAATTGAAAAATAATTTTTACCAATCAATCAAAAACTTGTTTAAAAACAGTTTAAGGCAAGATGTGATTCATTTATGAATTTAGAATACAATCAAAAGGAAAATCTCTCTTTCTCTCTGTCCATAATAGAATTTCGATTCTTCTCAAAGCCTTCCGCCGAGCCAAGAAAAACCCAAAAACTCTAATTGATCCAATTCTCATAAGGAAATCTTTAAGAGGAAAACTAAGGGGTCGGTCATCTTGTAATTCCTCTCCATCCATCGTTCGGAATTTAGATGATTCATCTTACTTTCGATTTATTTTGGAAGGAATCTAATTGGTCCATTAATTTATTCCAGACATCTTAAAATAAAAGACTAATTTTAGTTCACAAAATGCCAATTTTAGTCTAAAATCCAAGCCTTTAAACGAAACTAAAATTCAATTCACTTTATTATTTTATTTATTATTTAATATTCACCAACTTCCACTTCACCCAAACATGCCTTCTTCTTTTTCTAAAAACCAACTGCTTCAGGTCCTTTCCTCCATGTGTGACGAATACTGTGCTTTTCGAACCCGCTTTGCTCTCCTCTCCTTTCAAAAGAACTCTCTCTCTTCCCTCCATGAAGCCCTCATATTACTCCTTGAATACCTCCAACTTATCGCTCCAATTCTTATTCTCAGTCTTTCCTTTGGCGCTCCTGACGAAACACTCCTTCCAAATATTATCAAATATCTTGCTAAATTTCTCTATCCTATTTCTTGGATTATTGCTGACCAAACAGGCTCTTTTCAAGCCGCAATCCTTTCCATAAGCCTTGCCTTCTTTTTGTTGAAAGGAGTCCTATTTGGATACATCCTCCTTGTGGCACATTATCAAAGAGAAGGTCATCGCATTTTCATCTCTCTCTGAAGGTATATCATCAAAATTCAAGGAAGGTTCATCGCATCTTCTTTGACTTATATCTGGGTTAGTGCCACTCATCTTTATGATGAAAGCGATGAATCCTTCGGGAAGAAAGCAACAAAAGCGGCCACTATAACAATCCTAATCGTCGAGTTCTTTTATTCCCTTCAATTCTTTATCAAATACCAAGAAATTCTGCCCGCTAAAAACTTCCTGTCTGCCAAGAATAATTACATTGAAGTCCTTACATTAATCCAGAAATTTCTGATGCAAATTCTGGCCCTGAACCTCAGCAAAGACTCTGCCCTTCAAAACCTCTGGGTTTTTACAGCAGTCAATGTCGCTCTCGACTTCCTTAAGAATGCTTATTTCTTCAAAAAACTCCCTCTTTTTTCATTCAAGGCCCTCCATTACCAAAGTACCCTCCTCATGCTCGTCACGTCCCTCAATCATTCTCTTCTTGTCACATGTATTGTCCATTCCATCAACAATTCTCTCCTTTGTCTTCCAATCTTTGCCTTCCTTTCAGTTGTTCTCTTTTTGTTTACATTGTGGATTTCAAGGACTTATCTTCAACGAAGATTTATCTCATTAATTTTCAATCCAAATACCACAACCGCTCACCTCCTTATCCATAAACTGGTTGCAATCAAGGAGCTCAGAAGACAAGTCAAATATAGCTCAGAACATAATGCAGCCAACTCCCACGCCTTCCTTCTCATCAAGACTCTCAATCACCATCTCAAAGCCACCTTACAAGTTGATCTCGAGTTTACTTTCACGAATTCCCCACTTGATATCAATCCAAAGAAAGGAGCGAATCTCATGTTCAGAGATTACCTTGAAAAATTAATCAAAACGTTCCCCAACGATAAATACATTAAATTATACACCGCACGTTTTTACATTAAAAAATTCCATCTTTACGGTGACGCGATCAAAATCTCAAGAGCCCTTCTCACAAATACGCCTTCCCTCATCAAGCTCACAGCTGAACTCCTCTTATTAGAGATCCAAAATGCCATGAAACTCAGGTTCTCACGCCCTCCTGAGGACATAATTGATAAACAAAAACACATTGACCTCAGACAATACGTCTTAGAACAAGCTCTTCTCGCTCGAGCCAAACAAATGATCATGCAGCAGGCTGACCTTCAGACTCAATTCTGTGCTGAAATCAAAAAGGAAAATCCCAGCATTGGGCTTATTTTATCCAAGTCCCAAACCCTTGAATCTCACCGAAATAAAACCCTAGCTCAAATCTCCAAATTGCTGAGTCACACTTCCCTCTACCACTTGGAGCCTCTGGCCCTTTGCGCTCAATATCATCTCACTCTCAATCACTCAATTCCTGAATATATCCACTTCTGTAAGGAGTACTCCCTGAAGTCTCAGAGATTCAAGCAAGTCTTTGATGAAGATGCTCTCCTACAACAAAATCTCTTCCATGATACTTGCGGTTTTTACCTCATCTCAGGCAACGATAATGATGTTGGCAGCATCCTCTATGCCTCAAAAAGCGTGCTGAAGATCTTAGACCGTGATTACCGCGCTGTTGTTGGCAATAATATCGTTGTTTTTACCCCTCCTTGCCTCCATGGATTCTATTCCACTTTCTACACAACTTTGGCTGAAAAGAATTATGGAGATTCTTTCGGTGTGCTTGCAAGAGCTTTTCACTTCCATCCTCAAGGTTACCTTATAGAGGTGGATTATTATATCCACGTTCATCCATTCCTGACACAGGGCTTTTGTTTTGCTGCTTTTATTAAGCCTATTATTTCCAGCAGAGACTTCATGTATGTCTTTGAAAATGGCCAAATTGACTGTTCAACCAAAAATATTGGAGAAGTCCTTGGTCTCTTACCATCAAAGAGAACCTCTTTGACTCACCTCAAAGAAATTTCTCCTGAGCTAGCTGTTGCTAACGAAGCTTTCAACATAATTGCTTTCCCTGATAGAACTGAGAGTAGTACACAAGACTCCCAAGCAATCACAACAAACCGCACCAAACCCAAGAGAAAAAGTACTCTCACTACCGAGAGAGCACAAGAAATTTACAACCTTTATACAACTACAGGCAAGGATGTCATACTCTATCCCAAAGACTCCTCCTCTTCTGTTGGCTACTCTTACCATTGTAAAATTGCAGCCCTGTCTTATGGATCAATCCAGGTGAAACTCTTTGCATTTATAAAAAATAGAAATCAATCTCAACAACAGCTTGAAAATCCGAATGACCAAGATGATAAACTTTCCTTTAAAATCCCTACAATCACCCGACAATCTCCTCAGCCAGAACAGACTCTCCATGAAGAAAATATTAATGCGCTTGAAATAGCAGAATACCCAAGAGCAGTCGACGCTAGCTACCTTGATTATTTTGGAGAGAAGGCTTCCGGTTGGGCTGACATTCATGTTTTGAAATCCAAAGAGCTCTCTCAGAGCTTCACCAACCGAACCTCCACAAGGCTCTTAACTGGGACTGAAAGAGACAGAAGAACCACCCGACATTTGAACTCTCTGATCTACCAACCACAAAACATCAAAGATAACAGCAAGATCATATCGATCCCTAAATTTTCTCAATCAACAGGAGCGAAAAACGTGAAGCTTCATGAGAAAGAAACACCAGATCAAATCCAATTTGGGGGAGCGCAGTCCTCATTAAAGTCCAGCAATTGGTCCAAGTTTTCTTACAAAAAAAGAATCTCAACACTCTACAAAGTATCTCTAAGTCTTCATTATGCTCCTAGGTTCTTCAAGATCCTCTCCTACCTTTTCTACCTCTTCTTTGCTGTCTTTGTGATTGGTGAAATTGCCTTGAAAATCAGTCTAAATGATGACATCAAAGGCCTTCAACTCAAAAAAGACCTCCTTCGTAATGTTGAATTACGGAATTACCAGTTAATTACGGTTCAGGCCACAGTTAGAGGCTTTTGGGAAATACAACAAGGTGATATCGACGGTTCATCATTTGGAGCCCTCGCATTTCTAATGCCATATTATTCTTACCTTGTCAATCTAAAGATTGACTCCTTGACAAAAGCCAACCAAAATCTCTTGGCGAATGCCAGTCTTTTACAATCAGATATTAGAGCCATGATCTTCGCTCGAGATGTTAAAGTATACGACACTTATTTCGACCAGACTCCTCAGGTCTACGAGACTTTGAACAGTTTCCAAGCTCTTGATAGAATCATAGAAGCTGGCCTTAAACTCGCTGATCTCAGCCAGGCAAATACTTCAGAATTTACAAGCATCATTAATTTCCTCTCGAGAAACAGTCTAAATGACCTTATCATCAAAAATGATTTCATCTCTGAACAAATCATTGTCTCATTAGGACTCCAGCATGATACCATTAACCTGAAACTTGATCTCCATCTCATCCTGACTATCACTTTAGTGGGGTCTTTCGTCGTTATTTTCGCCCTCATTCTTTGGAGACAATATCATAAAGAAATCGCCAATCTTAATGCTCTTTGCAGACTCTACCAAGCTCGAATCTGTGATCAAAACCTTCAAATAGTTCAAAGACCAGCTGGAAACAATCGATTTTAGTCTTTACAATATCACTGATAGGGGAAATTTAATTGCGACCACGGTTTCAGTGACCACACTTGCGACCACACTTTTTTGTGGTCACCGATTTGGTGACCACCCATGACCACACCTGTGACCACACCCCAATCCTGTGACCACT
>Ga0182738_1004524_pt1 | contig 15346 bp, 8 predicted proteins | sample eDN5th30CBELigMG_FD_128876 | JGI IMG/M metagenome (GOLD analysis project Ga0182738, IMG submission 128876) | Enriched Miracle-Growth compost microbial communities from Emeryville, California, USA - eDNA 5th pass 30_C BE-Lig MG (version 2)... ... | reverse complement strand
TTAAGCTTTATTATCTTCTTTGTCGGAGTGGGATTCCATACCAGCAAGGAGTGCTGCTTCATCTTCTTGGTCCTCAGAAACAATGTATGTGTCAAGAATTCTTCCTCTTTTTCTATCTTGCATCAGGAGGGCAAAAGATTCGAAAGTTGTAAGCACTGCTAGCCCAAAGAAGAAAACGAGCATCCAGAAATATCCACTTTGCACTGCGCTTGTGAGATCGATGATATAAGCTGCGATTGGGGGCAAGACGAAAATTAAAAAGTTTTGAATAACAAAAAACAGCCCATAACCAGTACCGAGGTATTTTTCCTCTAGAATCAGGGGTAATGAGGGAAAAGTCGCTGCATCGTTTATACCAATGAGCAATCCAAACAGCACTTGGGGAATGACAGTTGACCAGCATTCAGGACAGGTTGGAAAGATAAAGAAGTAGAGCATTCCCAAGATCCCAAAGATCGAATTATAAAAGATAATAGAAGCTCTGTAGCCCTTTTTATCAATGAGGATCTCAAAGACAACCGAGCTGATGGAACCAATCAAGTAGTTTACTGAAATGATATTACCAGCAGAAGAGTTTGAGAATTTGTATCTGATATGGTAAAAGTCGTTGGAGAAGGCGTTGAAACTAAAGAAAGCGCCGTCTGTGAGACCAAAGTTGATGACCAAAAGCCAGACAGCGAATCCAAAATACTTGATATCTTTGAGACTGATTTTTTCAGGAATTTCGCTTTCCCGAGAAGCTGAAGCGTCTGGACTTGCAGGAGCGATTCTTTTATCATTAATTTTATCCCATATGACAACTACAATGCATACACAGGTTGAAAAGACACAAGTCAGTAAGCCAAATAAGATGGGAAAGTCAATAGTTTGGGAGATTTCGAATAGTTTTGGGATCAAGAAACTATTGAGAGCCCTGCCGACACAACTTGTCATGGAGCTTACAGCCATAGCAAGAGCGACTTCTCTTCCTTGGAACCATTTATAGATGATGACAATTTGAGCGACATTTAAAGGATTGCTTCCGACAGCATACACAGATCTCCCGGCCAGCATCCATCCGAAACTCAGAACGTGAGCACCAAAATAGTAGATAACTTGTCCAATAGTCAGCAAGGTGCAAGAAAGCACAAGGGTTGGTCTGACTCCCAAATAGTCTGTCAAGTAGCCTCCAATGAAAGGGATAAATATGCTTGGCAGAGCCCAGCTACTATACAAATAGCTATACTCTTGAGTAGTTAAATCGAGAGCGACTTTCAGTTGCGTTTCAAGGGCTTGCGGGCTATCAATAACAACATAGTCACCAAGCAGCAAAAGGTTCATGAGAAGAAGTGCGAGCCATCTCCATGCTGTGGTGTGAAAAGGTTGCTTTGGAGCTTCTGAATCCGACTTTTGTTTTGGAGCAGCAAGAATTGACATTTTTAGCGTTTTGGGGTCGAGTGCATTACCATCCATGTTGAGAGTACAAAAAGAAAGAGTTGTTGAAAGAAATCTGGTTCTGCTTCAGAGTCTGAAGTTCAAAAAGATTATTCTAAATAAATAGAAAAATGGAAAATTATTAATTTAATAGACAGTCAAATAAGGCAGGCAGGGTCAATAATTTAGTCTGGCTCCTAATAAACAGTCTCTGCTTACGAATTGAAAGACAGTTTAATTCCATGATCATAGCTCAATCTTTCTCCTTGTGGCTCTTGAGAATTAATTCCTCTATTGCTGACTCGAGATTTAGTAATCATGTAGTCCATATACTGGAAAATCTCGAAACCAAATAAACTGTATTGGTTTCAAGCCCTTTAATTTACTGTGGCAGAAATTGAAAATTAGAAATTTACATGGAGAAAAAGCGGAAATGTTTTGTTCTTTGGAATTCTGATATGGGATTTAGGATTCCAGAAATTCAAAGTAAGGGGATAAAGTATATTCACACTGCACCTCTGATCAGACTGCTTGATACGAAATCAAAAGTCTATCTTTCGCATTTGAAAACGATCAAGATTGCCAGAAAGCTTTTAGTGTACAATCTCAAACTTTCGGATATACCTTATGTGGAAAGGGTATTTGATCGTTTTGGAAAGTACGCTTTGAAGGTAAACACCACGAATGTCGAAGGAAAAATTCGACGTTCCAAGATTAGAAGCTTGAAAAGTGTGAATCTGAATGCAAATAGTTATATTTCAGAGACCAAATACCATCGAGAAATCGAGACTATCTCTTTGAATACGTGGTTTTGTAGCAAGACAGCAACTCTTGGATTCCAAAAACTCCAAAATAAAATATCCTTTTGGAAGAATAAAAATCACAATGTAGCACTTGCAACAAAAGCAAACCTTTTGAAAGGAGATTCACTCTTGAAGGCAAAGCATGTGCTAAAAACCAGTTTCTTTAGTCTCATAATTTTGTTTGAAGGCCAGACTCTGCCCTCAGTCGTCTTGGTGCCTGAATGTCTGCAAAGAGTATTACATTTGAATTGCGTTCTCAAAGATTTCAAAACTCTTGAGGATCTAGGCCAGGTTCTCGTTGGGATGAAAGAACTCCAAAGTCTCCATCTATGCTATAAAGAGATCGAATTTGGTATTAATTCTGCTGACAATTTTAAAGAAACATGGTTACAAAACATTCAAAAGTGTGATAAATTAACTCAATTGGGACTAGATATCAGTTTAAAAGAGAGACATGGAAAGAAAAGATCGTTTGGTTTGCTTTTGGAGAATCTTTTGATTCCTCGACAAGTCGAAAAACTTTATTTGAAAGTTTTTCAGCCAGTGTTAAATTTTGAGGATATGATAAATCCCCAAAGTTTTGGAAATCTCTTGAAAACCAGACTTGCCCAGACCAAGATCCTTTGTCTGAGTATTTCAACAAACTCGATTCAAGAATTTATTTTCTCGTTGTGTCAAGCTTTCCAAGGCACCGGAAGCCTGTCAACCTTGGAATTAGATTTACGAAATACAGCATCAACAGAAAAGGTTGTGCTTCCTATTGAATTGTTTAGAACTCAACAAACTCTTGAAGATCTTTTTATTCGAATCCAGAATGCGAAACTTGAAAAATGCATTTTTTCTGAAAATCAGCAGCAAGAGATTAAAATTGGAAGTTTAGAACGATTTACACTCTGCTTTGAATCAGACTCAGATTCCTCTGTGGTAATTGAGGAGGACTCGAAGAATAGCTTTCAAGCAATTCTGACATCCAAACTCAAATTTTTAAAAATTCAAAAAAGAATCAAACTGACAGCAGAGCAATATCTCAAATTTATAGAAGCAATCCAAACAAATGAGCGCCTCGAAGAAATAAATTTAAACATTGAAGTTGATCGATTTGATGAAAAAATTCTTTTGGTGGCTCTTGAGAAAACTTTGATTTCTCTTGAAAGTTTGATAAAGTTTGAGGTTTTGCTCAGTTGCGAGTATACTGGTGGGTTTGACCTGATTCGGAATAGGCTCAAAGCTCTGATGCCGATTTTCTCATCAAAAGCGAAATTCAGAAAATTGAATTTCAGATTTGAAACAAAGCAAAACCAAGAAGAGTTTTCTCTTGTAAAATATGATCGATATACTCCTATTACTTTTATGGAATCTTGTATTCAAGCAGAATAGACATGCTTCATTATAATTTTAATATTCTTGATTGGAAAATATTTTTAATAAAAAATCCTTTTCATATAATTTATTTAATTTTGGAAATTCTAAGCTTGTTTGTGACTGAAAATGGAAGCCCAAAAAGCTGAACAAGGTGGGTTCTCCTCTTTCAAACGATTTTCTGAGTTTATTTAGAGAATAATGATAATGTGATAAGGTTGATTGTTCCGACTCTTGAGAAGAGTAAGTTTTCTTCTTTTTGGATGAAATATTTAACCCTCTCTTTCAAGACGCGAGTACATCCCCAAGAGGCCCCATTGATTCGCAAAGTATTTCAAATTCCCCAAGCCAATGTACGACTTATTTTGGACTCATATTCATATTACCTTCGAGTAGTTCCTGAGAATAAGCAATTATTGAGCAGCCAAGTTCAGAAGAACAATTCGTTAATCTCAGGTCTAGAACAAGTGTTTTCAGACTTGAACCTCGCGAGCTCTGCAAAGCATAATTTGAAAGAGCTTGATATTGAGTTGATTGAAAAAATAAGCGAAAGTTCATGTAGCAGGCTATATAAAGTCCATGAGAAACAGCAAGACAAGATTTTGTTTTTGAAGGAGTTTGAACTCGTAGATAATGAAGATTATCAAGAGGCTTCTACTGAATTGAGCATTCTTTTGAGTCTTATTCGACAAGATGGCAATTGTGAATTTGTTGATTTGCTTTCTGCTCGAAGTAAGCCAATTCCTGAAGACCCCAAAGTATCCTTGAAGAGATTCTGCCTCTTGTTGGAGGCAGGCGAAGGATCTTTAAAAGACTTGGCCTTGTACAAACAAGCAAATGGAAGAGAATGGACTGAAGCTGAAATTCATAAAATCCTTGTTGAGGCGTTGACACAGCTTCAACAATTGCATAAAAATAATGTGGTCTGCCGCGACATAAGACCTGAGCATTTGGTCTTTAGCCAAGGGAAAGTTAAAGTTGTTGATTTCAGTCAAGCTATGAATGTTCAAGATTCCAGAGAGAAATTGGGAGTGGTTGGAGCTTTGCAGTATATGGCTCCTGAATTAGCCAAGGCACATCAAAAAGTCTTGAAGAGAACCCACTATGATCCCGTAAAAACTGATACCTATTCACTGGCCCAGGTTATTCTGGGGTTGCCTTTCCCAAACATCCAGAATAAAGAAACTCTGACGAAAGATTTCCAAGACAAGTACCCTGGAGTTTACAAAGTGCTTGAGCCAATGCTGCATGAAGATCCGAACACCAGAGTCTCATTTTTAGAATTAAATGAAACTTCAGCAGAGGGTGAAGGGTTTGAAGATGGTGCAAAGATCAAAGAGTTTATGTTATCTCAAGAAAGGGCCCCAGTTTCACTAGCAGAATCAGTTGAGCAAGCAGTAATATATGGACAGCTTGGGAACTCTAAGCAGGTGACAGAAGTAACTAAACAAATCCTCCCTAAATCTGAAAACTTTGAAAAACTTGTTGTTTTGGATAGAATCCGCATATTTGATTTGCTTGCAGAGGCTGCTATTTCTGAAGGCAACATTCCTGAAGGTATTGAGAACTATAGAAGAGGCTTAAAATTGAAGAAACCTCTGGTTGGGGACGCCCATGAGTGCATAATTGCAACTTACACAACTGTATCTAAGTTGTTGTTAAAGATTCGCGAGTACAGTAAAGCTATTGAGTATTATGAGCTTTTGGTGGGAATCAAAAAAGTCAAGGATGAAAATAATCCTGAGCTCGCAACAGTCTATTTCGAGCTTGGAATATTGTACGAGCAAATCAATAATTTGCAGCGGGCGAAAGAAAGCTATGAAAGCGCTCTGAAGATAAACAGGTTAGAGTATGGAGAAAACAGTCCCAAATTGATCAATATTTACAGTACTTTGGGGAATCTCGAGGAAAGAATGGGCCATTACAATGAAGCAGTTGAGCTCTTGCAGACTGCTTTGAAAGTGAAATTGAAAAATGGTCAAGAGGATCAGGCTTCTTTGGCTTCGATTTACAACAATCTGGGTCATGCTTACGAAAGATTTTTAAAGCCCAAATACGCGCTCGAGAATTATCAGAAAGCCTTGAATATTTGGCTCAAAACCAAAGGAGAGCGCAGTGAGAATGTTGGAACTGCTTATAATAATATCGGTTCTGCTTATGATAGTCTTGGAGATCGAAAGCAAGCAGTTAACTTTTATGAGAAAGCACTTGCAATCAGAATTGAGATTTTTGGGGCTGAGCATTCAAGTATCGCTCAAATTTACAACAACTTGGCAACTTCTTACTTCCACCTTCAGAAGTTTGATAAGGCTTTGGAGAACTATAATAAATGCTTAAGTCAATGGATAAAATTCTATGGCGAAGAGCATATCAAGGTTGCAACTGTCTACAATAATATTGCCAATGTGTACACTTCTTTAAAGAAAAAAGCAGAAGCTCAAGAGTACTTTGAAAAGTCTGTTGAAATCAAAGGTAAAGTGCTTGGCAAATCTCACCCTTCTTTGGCAACAACGTATGCTACACTTGGTTTGATTTATTGGGAAAATAACAACAAAGACAAAGCTCTCGAGGTTCTCGAATTAGCTCATGAGATTCGTAATGAACAATTGGGAAAAACTAATCCTGCAACTCAAGAAGTTTATACTCTTCTCATTAAACTCAAAAAAGCCGCTGGGAAACTTTAAATTTCTCATTCATCGTACGTAGGAAATCAAAATCTAAATATTTTTAGTATTTCTATCATGCATTTATGAGAAATAAAAGTAAAAATTATTTTATCTTTCGAAAAAAATAAAATCAACCTGAAAACTGAAAGACAAAAGACTTCTCAAGTTGTCTTTCGAGGACTTCAACAAAAAATGATTGAATTATCTTTTGAATATTTTTCTGAATTGAGGGGGTTTCCATCCTTTGGACATTTGGACCGACGGAGATTTGAAAATTCGGACAAATAAATTTTCAAGGAAAGCTTTTTCGGACATACCTTTCGAAATTTTTCTCATTGTTAAGTCAAGTCTTTTCTTCATCAGATCATTATTCATAAACTATTTTATAAACATCATAAAATGAATTGAAACAATAAAAAACTTGTAAATCAAATCCTAAAAATTCGATGATTTCAATGTCCTAGCTTTGTTAGCAAATTCAATTTCTTTCTCATTCAGAATTTGTGATAAAGTGGCGAGTGAATTTTACTGTTCAGGAATCAAAATAAAAAGTTACCTTGCTTTTTATGAACAAAGCATTGCAAAATTGAATAGAACTCCATGTTTGGAGTCATTGAAACTCTCATCAAATGATCAATAGTTATAGTTTTTAACCGATTGCGGTTCTTTATTTTCAAAAGATTCTTTTGAGAGAATCCACGTCCACACTCGGCTGTATTCATGGGGATAACAAGAAATATTTTTGCAAAATCCAAAAGAATTTTTTTTTCTATTCAGGTTTTTTTTTTCGCCTGAAAGCTTTGGATTTTTTCGGACAACTTAATTTTTTTCCCAATTTTTTCCAATGTTGTCTAAGAAGTATTTCCGAATTTAAACTCAAGTTCAAGATCAATCTACCGAATTTCAAGGAAAATGAGTCATTGTGGTGAAAACTTCATGTGAAACATTTTCACTGAAGGCTTGAGAAAAAAAATCACAAAAAAGTTTTTTTTCAAGGATCAATGATTTTTTCCCCTGTCTAAAACAAATTTTTTCTTAATTTTTCCTTGGCCATTGGGAAGCAGGAAGCAGAAAAATCAAGGAAAAATGAAGAGGGTCTTTCTTCACCAAATCCCAAGAAAATTGAAGGGGTAAGATTTTTTGATAATATTTCAGAAAATTTCCTAAAAATCAGAAATCTTTTTTTTTTGTTCACCAAAAGTTATTTTGAAAATTCTTTTTTATCAATTATGGCTGTTTTTTCTCCTTTTGAAAAATTTTGCAAGCTAAAAAGAGCTTTGAATACCTGAGTCAATATTTTTATTGAAAAAAAAAATGAAAGAATTTTGTTTTGAAAAATATTTTGATGAAAATAAAGCTGGAGAGGGGAAGGCCTGATTCCAATAAGTCTTGAAGTTTGATTTGAAATTTTATAGATTCTTTTTCCTTGAAAAAGAGACAACTACAAACTCAAAACATGAAGAGAAAATGAGTCTTGAAAAATGAAATTTACTTTCTCTCAATTCATATAACTTTTTAAATGATAACGCTTTTTACTTCAGCAAAAATTTTAGGGAAGGACCACCTCAATTCGTGGCTAGTATTTATCAATTTTGACCTTTTTGTTATCTTCGAATAGGAAGGTGTTTCTGGGGAAATTCTTTGTTAACTTTATTCTTATCGAAATCAGGATCAACATTTTCGTCTGATTTTTTCCTCCCTCCCCACTTTTGATCTCAAGAATGTGAATCTTGAAAAAATAAAATTATCTCAAATACTTGTTGTGATTCAAAGAAAGAAGATCTTTAACCTTTTTTTAGTTTTGAATTGCTGTTCGTTGTCAAATAGAGGAGATTTCAAAAATAAAAACAGCACTGCTGGAGTTTTTATACAAAAGAGACTGTTTTGAAAGAAATTTCTGGATTGATTTTTACCACATATCAAATTTTCTTTCTCAATAATTGATGTTTATGGTGGAAATCAACTCTTGAGATTTCTAAATTCAAAACAGTTTTCTCTGGGAAAAAATGACATCGAAACATTCGGTCGAAAACAAGAGGACCAATACTTACCTCGCTTTATCAGTTTGACAAAAATATGAAGAGTAAAGGGATTTCTGAGCCAAGAAATTTATTTTCAACACAAAATAATCTCAAAGCAAATCTAGCCTTTTAAAATAAAAACGAGAAGTCATTTTGAGGGGAGGGGTATTAATTGATTTATAGTGGATATCATAACTTTTGAAATTATATCGAGACAGGGTTTACAATCAAAAGTATAGAGATATTGATAGGCAAGATTGGATGTTGCATTATTGGTGATTTTCATGTGATTTTCACTCATTCTATAGACTAATTAGATCCAGAAGGAAAGAGAAAATTGGAAAAAATGACTGAGAGTAAAAGGATCAGCAACTGGTGTTGTGTTCAAAGCCGTAGCTCTCACAAGAGGTGTCAGGAATTATCATCACGGTCAATTACTCTCAATCTGTTTGAACAGAAAGATATTTACCTTGTGAATGTTTGTGATAAATGAGTTGTTGATTGTTTTTGCAGTTTTCAGAAAGAATGAAACCTATGAAGAGTTAACAAAGTTCTTTTGAAAGAAAAAAAAGTGTCAGACAGCCAAGGGTGCTTTAATCATGGTGGAGTTCAGAAACTCTAGTCCATAAGTTGTCATCAGGTGAAAAAAGGGCTCAAGAAGGAAAAGGGTTTTTACCTTGAAGCAAGCAGTTGGCGAAGCAATGATGATTCTGCAAGAGAAACACCGACTAATTATTTGAATAATTGGTTCGGAAAGGAATGAAATGGGTCAGAGCAAGGATAGACGTCTCGCCATAATCAACACTGATTCAGAGAGATTCCCCACTTTTTTCATCATTTTTTGGAAGAAAAGATGAATGAAGGTAATCAATTACCTAGTGAGAGGCTTGCTTGTTTGTTTGTCAAATGATATGATTTCCTATTTATGATTAGTACATCAAAATATTGGAAAGGTAAAAAGGATTGATCAGGAAATGGTGTAAAAAATTTGAATCATTAAGTTCATTTGAACTATGCTTAGACATCATTTGATCCTTTTTTTTTGAATTTGGAAAAGAGTGGTTACCTTCTTCAAGAAAAAGAGGCTTGGCTGCAGGCTTCTTATTTTATTGTAAAGGGTGTAGACTTCAGATCCTAAGCAAGTTAATAACCAGGGGATTTTGATTGGAAAAAATCAGAAAGGTGTAGTTTATCGTCATCTTGAAATCAAGAGTAGCAAATATTACAAACATCATTTTGAAAGGGGGAAGAAGGGGAAAAGGAAAAGAAAGTTTACTCTTGAGATGATTCTGGAGACTTCTTCTGACGTAAAGATTGGTTTTGACCAAGACAAATGAATGATCTAAAGCAAAGTTAATCTTCAAGTTTTTCAAAAAGAAAAGGAAAAAGTATGAATCAGAAAGGAATGTTATCAGCACGTTTCAGAATGAGCTGAGTAATTGATCATCATAAAATGCGTTCTAGATTGTTTCGTACCTTGAGGGATTAAAGCTGGTTGGAGAAGTGAGATTTCAGCAGCTTGAGTTGAATTGGATCGAGAGTTCTTTTCTATATGATATTAATAAAAGGGGGAAAGATTTTTAAAAGAAAAAATCAAAGAAATCATTTCAGGCAAATGCCTCGATCGAATCATATAAATTCATTCTCGTCATCTTTTTGTCATCATTTGATTTCTTTGATTCGATTTTGAAAAAAGATAGTTACCTTGAATGGAGCTTTGTCAGACATTGATTTGCTTGTTTGGAAGGAGATAGAAGCCTAAAAACTGGTAAGTAACCAATCGAGGTAAGAAAAAGAAGAATTGTCAGGCACATGAAGGATCGTCACATTATTCTGAAGCAGAACTGGTATGTGATGAGTATCATCATTCGGAAAGAAGCAAAATGAGAAATTAATAATTACCTCATTTGAAGGAAGACGAGTTTATTAAACAGATGGTTGTTTCTTCATTTGTTTTATCAGCAAGCTACAGTAAAGGTAAGTAAAAGAAAAGAAAGATGGAAATTTGTGATGATCAGGTTTAACGAAAAAGGTGTCGTCAGATATAAATCAGACGGTAATTCCATGTTAAAAAACATCATTTCAAGAATGAGGAAGTTCAAAATTACCTTGTGAAGATTCTTGAGATTTTTGACAGTCAGAGCGACTAGCACCAATAAGAGTGCTTATTCGTGGAAGCTGAGAGAAGCCATGTGCTTATGATTGAATCAATAAGCTTTTGAAAAGTTTTTTTTTAATTTTGATTATTGAGAAATCTGTGTTGATTAAATAACAATTGAGAATTTAACTAAAATTAATTATTGAATCAAAATTCAATAACGTGTTTGAGATATCCAATCCAACAAAACTCGCTTTGATTGAAACAAATTTGTACTTTTAGGATAAATCTGACTAGAAAAACCGTCACTAAGGAACTCATCTTTGGAAATGAAGTGATTTTCTCAACGTGCGCCTTCCGACTGGCGAGTTTCTTCCTGGGAAAGAGCATCGGGAATCGGAGTGGTTATACTAAATTTAGGTTGTATCTTTTCCCTCTTATTTTGGCAAAATTTAATCAGAATTTAACCTCTGCTTCTAATTAGCTCTCTTTGCTTAGCAAGATATTGAGCTCTTGCGAGAGATAGATTCAGATTTCGCTGAAGAGATGAACGTAAACTCGTCACGGATGTTTTACGTTCAAGGATTTCAGGGATATCGGGGAAGATTGTCTTGAAAAGTTAACATTTCATTTTCGATGGAATCAAAGTTATCATCTTATCCATAATCTTTGGGTTTTAAGAATGTAAACAAGGTCAAAGTCCTGTCTGTTGGAAGTATTTTCGTTAGTTAGAGGAAAGAGGTTTCGAACGTTATTCCGAATAATCGAAAGCCTTTTGGATTTAAAGAATGATGATGATTGATGATTTAAAAAAATACGTAGATGAGAAGTGAAAAATAGGTATGAGACAATGAAAAAAATGAAAGGGAAAGCGAAAACGGGCTTTTTTATCAAGTTTTTGGGAGGTTCTTTACTTCAAAGTTTTCATAAGAAAAATCAAAGGAAGGATAGCCTCAGATAAAACAAGAGTTATTTTGTGCAGACACAAAAAAAAATCTGTCTTCTCCAGCCTCATATTATGATTTCATTTAAATTTTGCGGAGGGAGAGCTTTCCTTCCGACACGGGAATTATTTTGAGAATGAATCAAGAAAGGGCCTAGCCGCGATCAAAGAAAAGTTTCATAAGAGAAATTTTGGAAATTTTTTTTTAATATTTTGACAAACAAAGAAAAAAATTGTTGCTCAAACAAAAGATTTCAATTCAAACTTTCAATGTTATTTTCTTCTTCATAAGACATTGATTTGGATTTGGAAATCATAATTCTTTTTATCTAAGGAGATTTTCTTAGAAAGAAGTTCGTTCTCACGGGCTTGATAAAATTAAGCTGCACAACTATGGGAAAATTTTTGATCATTCAGATTGGGGTAAGGTCGGAAACTCAAAGTTTATTTCAAATGCTTTTTCAAAAGGTAAGTATCAACGTCGAGAAGGATTTTGTTCTTCAAGATGATCCCTTTTTTCTTCATTTGCATTTTTTTGGCTTGTTTGAATTTTCAACAGTTTTTTTTTTTTTAAGTTTTTGAACTTTGAGGAAGTCTAAAACCTCTTTTTAGAAGATTTGAAATCTCTATTTCTCATATCTGATTTTTGAACATGAAAATGAGGGAAAACTTCAAAAGGATTCGAAACAGATTTTAATTTTTTATTCCAATATTCATTTGATAGTATGAAATACTCAAGTATAGAAAAGTTTGCAATCATGATTTAACAAACTCTTTTGACAAATAATGAGATAGGCAGTAATTTTGTTAAGTATTTACAAATGAGGAGAGGGTTTACCGAGGACTGATAAGGTTTCACCAGTGATGTAATCTGCTTCTGAACTACATAAAAATGCAGCGGCATTGGAGATGTCTTCTGGTTGGCCAATTCTCTTGACTCCCATGTCTTTGAGTGCTTCTTGTTCCTTACTTTTCCATAAAGCCTCACTAAGCTTGGTCTTGATGAGACCAGGAGAAATACCATTGACTCTGACTCCATCATCAAGAAACTCCTTGGCAAAAAGCTTGACCATGCCTAATAAAGCACTCTTTGTGAGACTGTAAACACCCATTTTGACTCCAGGATCATAGCCTGTGTAAGAAGACATGATGAGAATGTTACCCTTGACCTTCTTGATGAGTGGGTAAAGGCCTTGAAGAAGGAGGATGCTGCTTTTGAGGTTTGTTTCGAGGGTTTTGTCAATAGCAGATTCTTTTGTTTCAAGAGTTGGCCCATAGTGTAAAGAAGTTGCATGATTCAAGACGAGAACATCAAGCTTTCCAAAGTTTTCTTCAATATATTTGACGAGTTTGGTTCGGCTTTCCTGATTGGAAATATTTCCGGCAACCCCATGGACTTTGAGTCCTTTATCCCGGATTGTTTTGACAGCTTCTTCGACATTGCTTTCTTTACGAGAATTGACAATAACAGTGCCTCCCTCCTGGGCCAGTCTAGTTGCGATAGCAAGTCCAATACCTGCGGTTGAGGCAGTGACTAAAATAACTTTTCCCTGATAACGATTCATCGAAATTTGCAAATTATAAACTATATTTATTTGTTTGTAAAATAAATAGTAAGGATAAATTCTATAATTTGGCATTGGACAAAACGTATTTTAGAATAAATTCGAGACATTTATCCTGATAAGAATAAAAATACATAAACATTTAAAGGAAGTCATACGTCATCGATATATTATGAGACTACAATTTATGTTTTTCATTTGGTGAAAGTATTTTGGTAAAGATCAAAAGAAGAAGTAAGCCTAGAGCTCCCCAAATGAAGAGAGAAGAATTTTTTACCACTGTTTGATCTTCAGGAATACTGTTTTTATCACCGATGAATTCTTCTGATTTGACAGATCTGAAAGCATTATAAGAAACAGCATTTTGTGGAGGTAAATCCACGTTTTGCAAGCGACTTCCTTCTTTACTATTGGGTTTTACTTGAGAGATATCGATATTTTGGAGGGCAGGATGAGTATAAAGTTCTCTCCAGCTGATTCTGTCCTCTTCATCAACTTTGAGCATTTTATTCAATAAATCTTTGATATTTTCATTTGCTGCTTGGGGGATTTCGAGAGGCGTTTTCTTGATTTTAGTGTAGAGATTTGGAATAGAAAAGCCAGTCCATGGAAATTTTCCAAAAAGCATTTGATAAAAGACCATTCCTGTCGACCATATATCGCACTTGGAGCTATAAACTTCATCATTGAGGATTTCAGGAGCCATGTAAAGAGGAGTGCCCATATAGGGAGTATGCTGTTTCTTTGTGTTTTTCTCGACATCCTCAACTACCTTAGCGAAGCCAAAATCAGCAACTTTAACTCTGCCATTATGGAAAAGAATATTCGCGGGCTTGATATCTCTATGCATAATGGTAACTTTTTGTTGTTGGTCGTTCATGATGCTTGAATTCTCGACAGTAATAAAGGCGTTTGCAATCTGCTTCAAGATGGAGCATGCCTCAGACTCTGTAAAGATCTTTTTGTCTTTGATTCTCTTTTCTAGATCTCCATCATTGCAGTATTCCGTAACGATATAAAGGTTATTCTGTGTTCTTTTGACATCGAAGAATCCGACAATATGTTCTCCTTGAATTTGGCGCAAAACGTTTAGCTCCCTGACAAATAGGTTATAGTGTTCTTCATCCTCAAGCAATAATTTTGTTGGAATCACTTTCAAAGCTGCTGGTGCACCATTTAGTTCATTCGTCGCTTGATAGACTGTGGCAAATGACCCTTTTCCAATAGGTTTTATAGGGTCATAAACATAATTATCAATCTTTTTTAAAGGCTGCTGGTCCATGACGGAAAGTATGTAAAAGAAAAATAGATTAGATTATATATGCGTGGCGTGGCGCTCAATTTTGGAAAACCAAATTCTTTTGATTAATTTACTGTATTATCTACTCTTACTGTAACAGGAAATTTTTCTGCCAATTGAGGAGGAGATAAAATATAAGTTGGTATATACAATTGAAAGAAATTCTATGTACTGTAGTGATAAAAATAATTTATTTACATGGAGTTATTCATTCATTATACATTAAAAGAATTATTTTACTATGCCAAAGGTTGATTCAATGCGGGATGATCGAAAACTTCTTTCCAAGAAAGTCTATCGGCTTCTTCGATTTTGAGCATACCAAGTAGCAAGTCTTTGGTTTGAGGATCGATATTTTTGGGGAAAACAAGTGGCTTAGCTTTAATGTTTTTGTAGATTTCGTAAGGTGAATAGCCTTCCCAGGGCTGAGTGCCAAACAAAAGTTCGTAGAAAAGGACTCCAGAAGACCAAACATCACATTTGACACTGTAGTCTTCGAAGTTGAGGATTTGTGGAGATGTGTAGTGAGGGGTGCCTAAAGGAGTATGTTCCATTCGAATAGCTTTATCAACATCATCAATGATTTTGGCAAATCCAAAATCTGCGAGCTTGACTTTTCCTTGATGAAACATGACATTAGCCGGCTTAATGTCTCGATGCATCAAAGTCATTGAATTTTCTCGAGTGGTTTCCTGTTTCTCAAGTGTGACAAACACATGAGCAATTTGTTTGATAACAGAGCATGCTTCGTCTTCGGTGAACTTTTGGCCACTTTTGAGTCTTGTTTCGAGATCCCCTCCATCACAGTACTCCATAAAAATATAGAGGTTGTTGACTGTTCTTCTCAAATCAAGCAAAGAGACGACATGGTCGCCTTTTAATTGTCTCAGGACATCAATTTCTCTCATAAGAAGGTTATAAGCATAATCATCATCAGCAATCGAAGCCAGAGGTATCATTTTCAAGGCCGCTTTAGTGTCTTTATTTTGTTGATGGAAAGCAAGATACACAGTACCATATGATCCTCTACCTATAGGAGCAGTTGGATCATAAAAGAACTGATCTAATTGCTTGAGTGGGGCCTCCATTTTAAGGATAGGAAGAAATTCTGCAAAAGTATAAATATTTATTCCAATCTGAAAGGGATTAATTATTATTAAATAAGGTATAAATAAATG
>Ga0182738_1004523_pt1 | contig 15349 bp, 7 predicted proteins | sample eDN5th30CBELigMG_FD_128876 | JGI IMG/M metagenome (GOLD analysis project Ga0182738, IMG submission 128876) | Enriched Miracle-Growth compost microbial communities from Emeryville, California, USA - eDNA 5th pass 30_C BE-Lig MG (version 2)... ... | reverse complement strand
TTTTTTTTTGAATAAATTCATATAGAATTTTGCTTCTCTTTTCTCAATAAAGCTTTACAAAATGACCTTGAAGGTTTTCCTTTGGACAAGAATTTTTTTTCAAAGAAAATTTTTGAGAAAAGGGATCGCCCTGAAAATTTTTCAATTTTGAATTGTCTCAATGAAAAGCTTTTCGGATCTCATAAAGTAAAATTTTTTCATCAAATTTTTTTAATTCTTTCAAGACATTCAAATAATAAATTTTTAATTTTCAAAAAAAGTTCAAATGAGTTACGCTGAAAAATGGGGTTTTGCTAAACAGGCCATTGAAGAAATCGAAAACATCGAAAGAGTCGACACCTCCAAAGAGGCTGAAAGGCTCTCCACACTTAAACAAAGACTTGATCGACTCACTCAACTGCATGAAAAGGTATCAGAAAAGGAAGAAGTGCTTCATCTTCAGCATATTGCCTTGTTAACAGAAAGAAACTTGTATTTACAGAAATGGCGTATGATTGAAAAGTTGGGCCAGGATCAGGATTGGCAAGATGAGACTGGAATTTTACAGAAAATTAGACAACTTATTGAAGAATATCAAAACCATTAATTCGATATTTTTGTTGTATGTGAAATATTTTTGTGCTGTATTATATTGGAGATACGATTCTATTGAAGAATTGATATTGTAAAACTGCATAGATAAGTGACTGAATAAGTCATTGAGATATCATTCTTGAAAGAAATTCAAAATCTCTTGATAATTTTGGAGAGATAAAGCTTCTACATCGAGATCTCTTTAAGGTTTCCAGCCTTCAGAAGCACTCTGAAAGAAAAAGAATAAGAAAATTAGAGGCATAAAGCCAGAGTTTCTCATTGAAATTAAGATCTAAACGTTGAGAAGAAATCTCTTTAAAACGATGAATGACGTTAAAATGAGTGAAATAAAAGCTCTTAATGAGAATATTCGAAAGATTTTAGATTTTGAGATTAGGTGGACTCTTTAAAGCAGTTAAAAGTCCTGGAATTTTATTGCTTTTTTTTATGGAGGCTCTTACGAACTTTGGGACAGAATTTCAAGAAGCCTCATTGAAAAGAAATCCTAGAATGAATTTTTATTTGAGTTTGATGACTTGAAGAAATTTTGGAGAATTTTTTAATGGAAACAATCTGAAAAGATCATGATCTTCATCACAAGAGTCCAAAAGAACCTGAGCCTCAGGATACTTTCGAGGCTCAGAAGGAAGTAAGCAGACGTTTTCAGTAGGAGAATAGGTCAAAACGACGGTTAGAGGAGGACACAGAAGAGGAAGAGAGGAATTTCATGAGGGTGAAAGCTGGGATTTAAAGTGGTGGTTTTCTTTGTGAATCAAGAGAAAAAATATAATGTGAAGCGTCATAGAAATGATTTACTTAATAGTTTGAATTGTGGAAATAAACTAATCAATCAAAGAATTAGAATCCATCAAAAAGGGTTTCTTAAAGGAAAAGAGCTAAGAATAGAAAAGAAAGAATAAAGGCTTCAGTCACCTTCCAATTCTTGGCAAAAATGAGCGTTTGGTTTTGAGAGGTGAATGATATGTTTGAAAAATTCTGAACAATTTGAGCGGGAGGATTTGAAAAACTTTTTATTCGATCCTATATATTAGATAGGATTTTCTTAGTTTCAGGTGAATTCCGTTCTCAAATTTCAATAAGAAGGGTTCAATACCTTGAAGTTTTTGGAGGGTCAGAACGAGACGGATCAGTAAAGAAGTTCAAGGGCTGAGTAATTGCTTATTTTATCCAAGGTTTCGTGAGAAAATTCTCAAGCAAAAGGAGAGTATAAACACTTGAAGCATTTTATGAAGAGATTATTTGTTGTTTAGAGTGTTTGGGGCTGACATGAGAACCAGAACAATTTCTTGGAAAAAGAAATCTTTGTTTTAAGAGTTTTGAGAGAAGAACCATTGCCATAGAATCGTTGAATTAAATTTCAATTTAATTCCCAAAGAGATGAAAAAAAAAATGGCGAGTATTGAGGATTGAAACTGGAAATGGAGTCTCTGTAAAAATGAGTTCCAGAGATGGAAAATTAACTCGAATTTTGTTTCGAGGAGAGTTGAATTTTATTGGTGGTTTATATTGAAGATTTTTCCTGACAAAGCATTCCAATTTTTTTAAAGGTTTTCGCCGATTGGAAAAAAGAGAAATTTCAGAGAGTTTGAAATTGAAAAATTTTCAAGAAATCTTTGCATTTTTTTGTTTGTTTTATGTCGAGAAGCCGTTTCTTGAATGGACCTGAAAATTTTCGATCTCAAGCATACAGATTAATTAACCCAATTTTTATTGGACCAAGGCCTTTTTCTCTTCACACAAACAATTAAACTGAATTCAAGGTTATTGACAGAATCCAAAAAATGTTTTGATGGGAAAATCCAAAAGAGCTTACACAACCAATAAAATTTCTAAAATTAAACTGCAAACAATATGAGGGATTCTATGGAAGAAAATCAGTCAAATAACAACCCTGAGGCTTCCAGCAATACTTTTCAGAGGAGTCTAATGTTGATTCCAGATAACCAAGGCATCTTTTGCTTCCTTAAAAAAGAAGAAAAATCCCCAAACTCTTCACCATCATTCTTTTCAGAAATGGGCTTGGACCAAGATATCATTAAAGTGACTGGTGCTGAACCTGATATCTGCCTGGAGGTTTTTTACTCCCTTTATCAAGTTCTTTGGCCTCAGATCGAAAAGCAATCAGATATTTCTCTCAAAGATGCATGGAAAAACTTTATTGGAGGGTCGATCTTCAAGGGAGTGTTGTGCCCTCCAGAAAGGCTCATAGGCAAGAAAAAGCCCAAAGATATCAAGAAAATATTGTCAGAGGATCAAGAACACCAAGTTTTTGAGGAATTGGATGTTGTTGTGAAATCAATATCAAATTTGAAACAGAAAATTGTTGATTCTCCTGATCAACTCCTGCAAAAAGAAGAGATCATCACATCACTAGACCTCGCTGAAGGGTTTTTTCAAGGATATCGAAACCAAGTAAAAGCATTAGTCCGATCAATTCTTGAAAAAGAGCAAATGAATGTGGCATGTGTATCAGAATATGATGCATTAGTTGATGTTTTAGAGCCGAAAGCAGTCATGATGAGTGATATCTGGACTCATCATTGGGCCTATCGTATTCCAAGGAATAAAGCACAAAAGATGTTGTCATTAGGTGAGAATGAACGTCCTCTGAGAAGTGATCTAAATGAAGCATCGAATCATCGGGTTGTTGCTTTACCTGAGAGGAGTGAAGCGCTAGAACCTCTTGTTTATTTCAAAGCAAATGGAGTTCCAGCTATTCAGCCTGAAAGAGAGTTTATGCTTTACAGTTTATACAAACACTTGAAGATTCCTGCCCCAGAAACTGCCCTTTTAATCCTGACAGATGTGTTTGAAGGAAATTCAGATTTTTTTTATGCTGTTCAAGCTTCTGAAGCAGTTATTGGACAATCGGCCGTTGTAGCCGTGAAAAACCAAGCAACTATTTTTGAGCAAGAAGCTTATGCATCTCAAGTAATAGGAGCATTATTAACGAACCCCTCGGATGGCTCTTTTCAAAACTTTAAATACAGTTCGAGGTATAAAACCCTTGTTGGTATTGATAATGACTTGATCTTTGGACCTGAATTAACTGGAGATGATGACGGAAAGGTCAATATCAGGTCGGCTCTTTATCTTTTGCCCTTAATGGATAATTCGATTCCAACTTCAATTCAAACTTATTTTACAACTTTGGATCCTGACTTGATTCTCTTTGCATGGCTGCATGATCTTGAGAGAAAGAATAGAGAATATGGACTTTTATTTGCCAGGCTTTCTTATCAACATGCACGTTCTCAATATCAAGGCCTTTCCCCTCAAGACAAAACCCCTTCATTAGCAGTTGTTATTCAAGAAAAAATCAAAGTTGACTCGAAACTTTTTGAATCCCATAATCAGCCTTTTTCTCCTCAAATAATGGTTTCAAAGAATTTGTTGAGTCGTCTTCAAACAAAACTAAACAAAATCCAAAAAGTTTTCTTGGACAATCGCTCAACAAGCCCTCAGATTCTTTTTAATGAAATTTCAGCTATGCTGGGAAAATACTATCAGAGACTAAGACTTGAATTTCGATGCCCTGAGCAAGCCATAGAAGCATTGTGGGGAGAGAGAAATAAAGGTGGCATAGCTTATTGTTATATTTCATCTCTTTTAAATGTTGAGAAGCTCAGTAGCACAATCAAAATCGAAAATGCGCTGGAGAATGAAAGGAAAGAATGCGAGCCAGAAAGTTTTTTTGAAGAATGGAGAAAAACACTGACTTGTGAGAATAGACAAACTCCGCTTGATAGCTTGATAAAGCGTCATAGCGAGAGGAAAATGAAGGATTTATTAGACTTGCAGGAGCTTTTGAAAGAGTTACAGTTTTTAACGCAAGAAGGCCTGACTGATTCCAAATCTTTCAGAGACATTGTTGATTTTTGGTATGGTCTTTCTAAAATCACTGAAAAACAGGAAATTGTGCAAGAAACAAGATCTCTTCTGTCCAATTTACGGCATGGGGAGATGCAATGGCTGCTAACTCTCGAAAAACATTTTTTGCGATCTAATGAATTTCCCTTGGAGCCATCTCCTTCGACAATCCATGGCGCATTTATGAAACAACGAACCTTTGATTTGACAGAATCGGAAAAAGAGTATATCTTTGATGACCAAGGTCACATTAAGAAAAATGCTTTTCTCACAGGAAGGGCAAATGTCACTTGCTTCCCTGAGAAAAATCCTGAATTTTACCTTAAGCAGTATCCTGAATGGCCTGGTTATGAATTTGCAAGTATCTTATTCATGCGCATGCTTGGAGTTACTCGCTTACCATATCAAGAGCTAATCATTATAAATTCGAAATATCCTGTCCTTTTGACGCAGGGAGTCGATGGTGATCCAGTTTTTCGAGTCTGGCAGAATCCTGAGGCATTTATGAATCTTGATCCCTTTCATACTGGGCTTCTTATAATTGCAGCAATGCTCATAAACCCAGAAGATGGCAAAGAGGATAACTTTTTGTTAAGTAAGGATGGGAAATATCTCATTCCTGTCGATAATGATCATTGCTTTCTGCCGAGCACTTTCCAGAAAGGAGCCTTTTGGAATCTTGTTGTTAACACAGCTCTTCAAACCAAAACTCTATTGTTTTGTCTGGATGAAATGAATAAGCCGATTCCTAATCAAGTGAAACAACATATTCTTTCTGTAGATTTTGATTTCTTGCTGAAATCATGGATGCAACAACTCATTAAAGTTGAGGATAGATACAGTTATTTAGTTGATCAAGAGGAACGAAATGCTTTTCTCAAAAATGGTACAGTACTGCGAATCCCCTTTTATGAACCATTTATCCGCAATTTATATTGGAAAGTTATTACAATTCAGGATCTCCTAAAAAGCACCTCAGAACAAACTCCTTTGAGTTTGTTGAAAGCTGTGGAGCCCTTTGTAGCAAGATGTTACCAAGACTCATTTCAACATGGAAGCACTCTTCAAGGTCGCTTTAAAGCCGCTACGAATAAGCTTTATTTTGACGCGAAAACTGCTCTCAATGGAAGTCGCACCAGCATTCTGAACACTCAGAGCATGATGAATATCATTAATGTGTCAGAAAAAGACATTCAGAATGATGTTGCATATAATAAAATGGGGCCTTCTGATGCTTGCGAGCTTTTCAAACAGTTGATTGAAGAGCAAAGTCAAAAAAGAATAATGGAGCAAGATTTATTATGTGAGCTTGACGATAAGAATGAAGGAGGGATTTGGACCACTTTATTTGGGAATCCATTGTTGGAAACCGCTTTGAAAGATTTCTTTACAAGCCAGAAAGAAGGTTTAGTTTTAAAAGGCAGCAAGCTGATCACAAGGAGTAAACTCACCGATTTGTTTGCTCAAGCACCTGATAAAGGAATGAGGATTAGATTTTTGTCACTCCCTGAGAGTCCCTTCCTGACAGATAAAGAGATGCGAATACTAGCTGAAGAATGTCCTAATATTGAGTATTTGAATGTCAGTGAATGCATGAAGCTCGAAGAGATCGTTACTGTGAAAGGAGAGTGGCCTTTGCTGGCTCGGCTTGAGGCGAGAGACTGTTTTAGCTTACAAAAGCTTGTTTCTTATAGCCCAATCAAAATTTTAAGAATTGGAACTCATCAAAGAATTCGGATTTTTATTGAAAAATGCCTTCTTGACATTTTCGCAATATCAACCAAAACAAATCGATTTAATTTTTTGTTAGAAAAAGGAGACAGTTTTCAAATTAATCATTCGGAAGAAATGATATCTCCTGAGCATTTCCTCCAAAGTTTCTTGTTTGAAAAAGAGAAATTTGATAAATATTTCAGAAACCCAAAAATCACAATAGGAATGCGACCGATTTTATCAGCAGAGGACCTTGAATTTTTTATACAATCAATTGATTTTAGAAACTCGGATTTTATTAAGGAAAACATTCAAAAATTGTCCAGTTGAAGCTCATCAACTTAAAGAAGCTGGAATTGTCCTTTTGTAAGATTGGAGAAAACAGAATCTTGGAGAGTTTAATTCTGGGAGACTGGCCAAAACTTCGCTATCTAAATCTATGGGATAATGAGATAAGTGATGAAGGACTTGTTATCTTATCTCAAGGAAATTGGCCTCGCCTCAAAACTCTGAATTTAGGAAAAATAAAGGTGACTTCAGTGGGGATTAAAACGATTGTAGATCGGTCGAACTGGCCACGATTGAAGCATCTTTGTCTATCAGAAAACTCTGAAATTAATGATGAAGCGCTCCAAATATTGGGTCAAGGGAACTGGCCATTACTTAAAACATTGGATCTGGGTTCTACAGGAGTAACCAAAAAAGGATTACTAGATTTCGCTTTGAATCTAAACTGGCCAAACCTTAACGAACTAATTGTTCCCTCAAGCATGAATGATTTTACGCAAGATCTCTTACTGTATTTCCTCAAGTAATAAGTTAGAACCGAAAACCGGATACATCCTGTAAAATTCGCTGAGTTCAAGAAAATTTTTAGGAGTAAGAGAGGATTTCACCAGTTTTTTGAAGTCCTCTTAGCAGTTTTGACTAGAATTTTCTAATGTATTTTTATACGAAAAGCTTTTTCAGTTATAATTCATAGTTTCATACAAACCCTTGTATAGTATGATGAATGGAAGTCTCAATCCTGACATTCGAAGTCAAAGTAAATTCTAAGAAACTATTTCAGCTGGACTTCTCATACATGAATGCATCATCACAGTTCATCTCTGAAGGAAATCTATTTCATTGATATTCGAGCAAATTATGAAAAGAAGGTTATATTGACATTAACTTTGATGTTGCAAGTGGTAATTGTGAAGGAGAAATAAAAATAATAAGGAAAAATCGAAAGCCAAATTGAACAACAAATCAATATTCAAAAAAGACAAATAAAAAAGGGGAAAACAAGAAAGAGGATGAAAGAATTTATTTTATGTATGTAGATAGATAGAATCCACCAACTTGTGACATATTTTTATTTGTCTTTTATGCACTATAATAGCTCTTCTGTTATGTGAAAAGAACTCTAATATGCTTTGCAATATTTTGTGGGCGTGTCCCCACGAATCGAAAAAAATGTTATTGACATTTTAATTTATCAAAAGTAACCCAACGTTAAAAAGACTATCTCTTCAAAAAATATAAGTTGGTGAAGATTCCTTTGAATTTTTCGAGGTAAACTCTAGATTTCCTCTGTATTTTAACAGAAGGTTCTTTGTATTTTTGGGGTCATTTTTATCAAAAAGAATTTTCTGTCCAAATCCTGCCCTTGGGTTTTTAAATTTTAGGTTTTTGTGGGAATTTATCAAAAGAAAACTTTTGGCCAGGACATGTCCAGGACGAAAACTTGAATGACAAGTCTGGGGCAGACAAGATAAGGATAAGTTAGAGTGTTTACCAGTTTTCGATTTACACTAACATGTCATTTCCCTTTAAATGTTCGCCTTCTTTGCTCATTCAGAATCTATTTATAATTGATGGTGCGGGAACTCTCAAGTTTAAAGCTTTGGAAAATTTTTTGTTGAAATTCAACCATTATCGGAGGAGAGTTTGGCCGAAATTAATTTGGGTAGCCTCGTTTTTGTTTCACTTCAAACAATGAAAGCCACAAAATGGATTTAAAAAAGAATTGATTTGTTATCCGCGCGAATGAGTTCATCAGAAGCAACTTGAGAAAATATTATGAGATTTGAGAAAAATGAGAAATCATAACCAAATTTATCATAAACTATAAAAAAAAAAAATTTCCCCTCCTCTAGCCCAAAATCAGCGGCTCTCTACTCTACTCATTTCATTTTCATTTCTTTACCTCTCTGATTTATTTCTGATATATCTTTTTTTGGCTTTTTGTTTTTGAAATGATCTATCATAGAAGAAAGAATTGTATGTCAGTTGGATCAATAATGTACTTGAGAAGTCGAAATCCTCTAAATAAATTATCTTGTTTCTATATTTCTGAATAAAAATATTTTCACAAAGGAAAAAAACCCTATTTCGAAGTGTATCAAACACTTTCACCAATGAATTACCTTGAAATTAATCCAGTTCCTTTTGTTTTTTCCAATTTTTCTAATATAAAATCCCCATAACATTATAAAATAAAAATAAAATTAAAGGTTTTTTTATTTGTTTATGGAAACGTTAAGAAAGGTGAATCTTCTGCTTGGCGGAGAAAGGGAGAAATGGGATGATCCTAATGAAGTAATCACTCTTGAACCAAAGATCATTAATGGCAATTTCAATAAATATCATCGTCAGGGAAGGTGTGAAGAAGCTCTTGATTGCTATAATAGGATCATTCTTCTTTCTCCAAACAACGTCTTGGCCTATTTCAGTAAAGGCATTGTTCTGCTTGATATGAACGAGAGTGAAAAGGCGATTGAATGCTTTGATGAGACTATTCGCATGAATCCCAATTTTACAAATGTCTATTACACTAAAGGGCAGACTCTGAAGCTTATGGGAAAGACGGAAGAGGCCATGGACTGCTTCAATAAGGCCGTCAGTCTTGAACCAAATTGTTTTGAGGCCTTACAGTACAAAGGCCTTGCCTTGAATGAAATGGGGAAATATGAAGAAGGTCTTGAATGTTCTGAAAAGGCCATTAGCCTGAAGCCTGACAATGCTGATGCCTACCTTGATAAAGCCTATGCTTTGTTTAAGCTGGGGAAGAATGAAGAAGCTGTTGACGGCTATGATGAAGCCATTCGTCTGAAACCCAACTTTATAGATGCTTATGACAATAAAGCGAATGTTCTGAGGAAAATGGGAAAGCATGAAGAAGCTGTTGGCTGTATTGATAAGTCCATTAGTCTCGACCCCTATTATCCCCCAGCTTACTTTAATAAAGGCGAAGTTCTAAATGAAATGGGAAAGTATGAAGAAGCTATAGATTTCTTTGATAAAGCCCTTAGTTTTGATAGAAATTATATAGATGCCCATTTCGAGAAAGGCAATGCTTTGTTTAACTTGGAAAAGAATGAGAAAGCTCTTGATTGTTATGATAAAGTCATCAAGCTTAATCCTGATAGTCCTAGTGCTCCTGGAGCTTATTTTAATAAAGGTTCAGTTTTGCATAAAACGGGAAAGTTAGAAGAAGCTATTGGTTGCTATGAAAAAGCCATTAGTCTTAATCCAAATTATTCAGAGGCCTATTTTGAGAAAGGCAGGGTTTTAGATAAAATGGAAAAGTCGGAGGAAGCTAAAGAATGCTACGATAAAGCCATGGAGCTCAATCCAATGCTCCTGAAAGATAACGAGGCGAAAATAATCGGGCTAAAGCTCGAATAAAAAAGAAGTGGCATTGAGCTATATGTTAAAGTAAAGGGAAGGGCAATCTCCTTTTTTTTTTTTGTATGATGCTGACTTGTGGCGGTAGCTAGTGAGAAAAATTGAACTCTCATGAATAGTCCCTATTTATGAAAAAAGAAAATTTAAATTTATTCTTGATTTATTAACTCTGTAATATCCAATTTAAACCCTGGAATGAAACAAAACTCTCTCTGAGTTTCTGAGGTATAACTTAGACAAATGAGTTAAGAACCAAAAAATTTCTTTCAGAAGCAGAAGAAATCAGGAGGCTCTTGAAGTTTTCAATGTGATCAAAATTAAAATAAAGAGATTTGGTAAGAGAATCATCTCTTAAAATTGTTTTTCTTTGGAAAACTTCTTTTTACTCCTCAATTTCGAGCCTAAATCAGAGCATTATTGAGGTGAATTATTCTGAGAGATAATAGGTTTTTATTTGATGAGTTTCGATTCAGAATTTTAGGATTCATTGATAAGAAAAAGTTCTCAGTCAGGAATTATTTCATATAAAAGGGAGAGACTCAGTTAGATTCAAAGGATAGAGTATCTGACCAGAAATTCTCAAAAGATTGATAAGCCAAAACTGTCTTGGGCAAGTCTTTTCATCCAAAAAAACTCCAAACTGAGTTTCTGTCAAAGTGGATTTTTCAAGAGGGCAATTTTTCTTTTCAAGGTTGAGGCCAAAACTTTAGATTTCCTGCCGACCCTGGAGATTTTTCTTCGCCAAATTCAATTGAGTCTTTCCCGCTGAGAGATTTCAAGAATTTCCTTTTAATGAATTGAGAAAAATCTCACTTGAAAGTTTCGGAAGTTTTTCTGTGTGCAGAGAATTGTGGAGACTTAGGAAAAGAGCAGAAATGTTTAAATATGATCCAAAGCAAGAATACATCGGACCCGAATGGTTCAAAGAAGAGGCCAGAATTACTAAAAAACTCGGTTAAATATTATTGGCAGAATAGCCAGTTTATGGAAAATTATATTTATTAACATACTTCAGCTTTTCTAAAGAAAGTCCCTAGGTTATTATCATTATATAAGGCCGTTTGAGAGCCTTAGCCCATACATTGAGAATTTTAAGAGTATAAGTGTGAATGGAACTTCTGTTAAAGTTGAAATTGAAAAGTTTAGGAGTGCAAGAAGGAAAAAATGAGCAGAAATGAATCGATCTTTCTAAACCCGATAAATGATAAATTTGGGATTTTTTTTTTTCGATAATTGGTATCAGAAAGCAGAATAAGGGATAAAATTAGAAATTCAATTTTGATTTGAATCTCTGATTGACAGAACTGGGGATAAAATTAAAAATTCGATTCTCACACTGGAACAATCTCAAGAGACTAGAATCTTTTTGAATTTTCAGTACTCATTTTGAGACACATGACCTATTTGAGAAAGAGATGTCAAGGACACAAAGAGCTGGAGAAGGCTGATTCGATATTTTTCCGATCTTCAACTACGGATTTTCCATGTAATTAGATCGTTCCTAACCGATCTTTTGATCTGATTTAATAATTAGTTCTTCACTGATCCGATCCTCGATTTTCTCTAGAAAACGCCACTCGGGCTTTTTTGCATTTCGTTTTCAAATAAACTGTCTGATGATGGTTCAGTACTTGCTTATCAGTTGGACCAATCATCTCAATACTCTAAAACAGCGTGTTTCTGAATAAAAATATAACAGCGAAGTAAATAATTCTTCTTTTTTGGGCCACTGACACTTTTAAATTAATTCAGTCCCTTTTATTTTTTCTAAGTTTCCTAATATAAAATCCTGGCCCCCCTCATAAAATTAAAATCAATTAAATTACTTTTGTTTGTTTATTGAATCACTCGACAACTCTATGGACGCTCTGAAGCTCAATAGCAAATTACATCTCCTGCTTGGCGAAGAACTGAGTGAGACCGGCCTTTTTCGCAATGATGAAGGGCTTACTCTTCCTCCGAATCTCATTAATCTCCATTTCAACAGGTATTATCGTCAGAGAAGGTATGAAGAGGCTCTTGATTGCTATAATAGAATCATTCTTCTTTCTCCAAAGAATGTATTGGCCTATTATCTGAAAGGCATCGTTTTCCTCGATATGGGAGACCAAGAAGATGCTATTGACTGCTTTGATGAAGCTCTTCGCATGAGCCCCAATTTTACAAACGCTCATTATACGAAAGGGCAGACTCTGAAGCTTATGGGAAGGACAGAAGAAGCTATGGACTGCTTCGACAAGGCTGTCAGCCTTGATTCAAATTGTTTTGAGGCCTTACATTACAAAGCGCTTGCTTTGAATGAAATGGGAAAGTGTGAAGAAGGTCTTGAATATTGTGAAAAGGCCATTAAGCTGAAGTCTGATGATGCTGAGACCTATGTTGATAAAGGCTATGCTTTGTTTAAGCTTGGAAGGAATGAAGAAGCTGTTGAATGCTATGATAAAGCCATCAGTTTGAAACCGGATTTGGTTGATATTTATGAAAATAAAGCGAATGTTCTGAGGAAAATGGGAAAGAATGAAGAAGCTGTAGATTGCCTTGATAAAGCCCTGAGTCTTGATCCCGATTATCCTCCAAATTATTTTAGTAAAGGCGAAGTTTTAAATGAACTGGGAAAATATGAAGAAGCTATCGATTGCTTTGATGAAGCCATTAGCCTTGCTCCCGATTATTCAGATGCCTATTATGAGAAAGGCTATGCTTTACATAAAATGGGAAAGTATGAAGAAGCTATTGATTGTTATGAGGAAGTCATCAGTCTAAACCCTGACGGTCCCAATGCCCCTGGAGCTCATTTTAATACAGGTGTAGCTTTGCATAAAACTGGAAAGTTAGAAGAAGCGATCGGCAGCTATGATAAAGCCATTAACATTGATCCAGGTTATTCAGAGGCCTATATGTGCAAAGCCTATGCTTTACATAAGATGGGAAAGTTTGAAGAAGCTCGGGATTGCCATAAGAAAGCCGGGGATCTGGATCCAAAGTATATTCAAGCCGACTTGAAGAAAATAGTAATTCCAGATATCTGAAAAGTCTCTTGGAAAAATAAAAGAAGAGGTTGGATGCGTCGGATTGAGCCTTATAAGTAAGTCCCTGTTTATAAAAAGCTGGAATTTCTGAGAAATTATTGATTAATTTTATAACACCAATTCGAAAAAATTTTATAAGGGAATATGTTTAATAAATTATTTTCCCTGAAAATTCTTTCCTCTCTGGAAATCTTCTTTTAGCTTCTCTTGCCTTGCCTTGGAGACAACAAAATTGTTTAGGAGGGTTATTCTTATTAAAATTTTTTCCTTTTCAGAAAAATAATCTCTTTCGCCATTCCCTCAAAAAAAGGTTTATTTTTTGAAGACTCGAACGAGTCATGATTGTTGATCTGTTAAAGATTTTTTTTTTAGAAACTTGTTGGAGGCACAAAAAAAAAAGGAGAAAATTCTTGAGAAATTCTGAATTGAAAAAGATTTCGCGGCAAAAGAAAAATTCTCTTTGATAATTTGCTCATATTCAAAAGTCTTTTGAAATCTCCTTTATGTTGGCAGAGTTTGCACCAAAAGATTAGTTTTTCCAGTTTTCTTGAAAGATAAATTTCTCCTTTTATTTATTGATTCAAAAAAACATCAACTTCATTTTATTTCAATGATTTCAAATTGTGAGTCGCCTAAAATTTATTTCTTGGGGACAAAGAGGGAAAATTCTCTGTAAAAAGTTCAACTATTGAGAGTCTATTTTTCGATGTTTTCCGAAAAGACTTCTCCTTTCCAAAGAAAATACTTTGGTTGAGGACGGGAAAAGAGGGGTGTCGAAGAAGGGAAAACCCAATTTTTAGTCACAAATTTCCTGTTTTAAAAAAGAAAATACAGTTTAATTAAGGAGTTTTTGTTAAAAATGCATCGATTAATTTCTTATATAAAAGTTTTAAGACGCACTATTCATTAATTTCGCTTAATGAATCGATTAAATTGTGCATCTAGTGAGCACAAATCAGACTGTTCAAATTGATTCCGAATGCATTTCTTTCAGTAGCTTCCATCATAGAAACCAAAAGGATCTCATAATCTTCAACTTTTTCACAGGTAACATCTCTGGTACAGAATTGTCCACATTGAAGATATCCAACAGGGCATTGCTTGAAGCAAGTTTTTCCGAACTTGGTATCACCCTTTTCACATTCAGGATAGCACAATCCACTGATCTTTTCAAAGCCTTCTTGGCAGGAATTCAAGAAAGAGGCCATTCTGAAGGGAACTCTTTCGTAAGAAGACATCATGCAGACTTTTTGACTGGAAAGAGAAAGGTCAAGAGCGAAAGTTTGGGTGAAGATGATGGCGGAAAAGATAAAGAGGGAGAGAGCGAGCTTCATTTTTTGTGAGAAATTGAGAAATAATGAATTATATTGAATCGGATTAATCTGAGGTTTTGAAAGGGGTTTTTAGTTGTTTCTGAAGAAATTTGATTGGGATTTTGGTTTTTAATATTGACAATAAACTGGAAAAATTTCAAAATACCAAATTTAAATTGATTAAAACTGATGCTTGAGATATCGAAAAACGAAGTTTGAGAGGTGGGAAAACCTGTACTTTAGGCTGGTCAGAGCATGTCTTTGGTCGACAAAATTGATAGCGGGATGTGGATTTTATTTGTAACGTTTATGAATTGATTGATAATTAGGAAATTTATTGTTCAGAGAATCAGGAATTCTAATTTTTTTGAATTTAGTTTGAAATTTTGAGCTGATTAATCCGTTAATGAATAAGAACTATGTGCCAGAGGCATAAGTAGGGATTAATTTATTTTAAAATCCAGATGAACCCTATCAAAAAGGTTTCCCCAGAGAAAGAAGGAAAAAACTTGATTTGAAGATAAATTAGAGACACCAGACCGTTGTAGAAAGATAGACCTCGACCTCAGAGATCTCAGCCACAAAGTTAAATCTTAATTTCATCCACAAAAACTTTTGATGAAAAGTGCTAATTATTGTGGAAAGAAAGAGACAATTTGATTTCTTTTTCCTCGGAAACTATTTGCGGGCAGGACATGAATTTCTTCTTGAAAAGGCAAAATTACTTCAACAAAGGAAAATTCTTTTAGTTTGGGTTTTCCTTTGAGAGTCTTTACGTTTGAGATGTTAGGCATAAAAAATTAGGTTGCTTTAAAATTAAAAGCAGCAAAACCTGTCTGAATAAAAATCAAAATATTTTGATAACTAAGAGATTTTGGGATTCAACAAAACCTGGTAAAACATACCTAAATATGATTTTATTGGGAAAGAATTCTGCAAATGACAAATTAGAAAAGTACCGAAACCAAAGGTTAAAGAAAAATATCTCATCTTAATTATCTTTTTATTTTTTCTTTCAGAATTTTCTTTTGTGTCAAGTTTCTATCTTTTCAGGAAAGAACTTCCATTAAAATTTGAAGCAAAAAAAAATTCAAAAAGCTTTGTAAAATTGATCTGGGAAGGGGATCAATCCCTCGACATCTCAATTTTTTTAAAGAA
>Ga0182738_1004522_pt1 | contig 15352 bp, 13 predicted proteins | sample eDN5th30CBELigMG_FD_128876 | JGI IMG/M metagenome (GOLD analysis project Ga0182738, IMG submission 128876) | Enriched Miracle-Growth compost microbial communities from Emeryville, California, USA - eDNA 5th pass 30_C BE-Lig MG (version 2)... ... | reverse complement strand
GGAAGACATCGACCAGGAACTCTTCGCCAAGAAGCACACGCAGCTACGCGACCGGCTGGCGTCGATCAAGCTGCAACTCGACGTGCTCGACCGTTCCCACGACGAAACCGCCGAATTGGCGGCGAAAGTGTTTGAACTCTCACAAACTCTGAAGGAGCAGTGGCTTACAGCCGATTACGCCACGAAACGTCGATTGCTCGAAATCGTCTGTTTGAACTGCACTCTCGATAACGTAACCCTTTGCCCAGAAATGAGAAAGCCCTTCGACGTACTCGTCGAAGGGCGGTTTCTAGAAACAAGCGGAGAGAGGGGGATTATCAGTCCCCCGATTTGCTTAACTCTAGCAGAGGCAGTAGTTACGCTGCAAGTCATTGCGGCATGGGTGGTTGTCGCTCTCCGGATGCTGTTGGTTACTTGTGGTTATTTGGCGGTGTTGAGCGTTGTTCTCAGCACAAATTCAGCACAGCAAACCACTGGTAACAGCCCTTCACCAGTTCCTGTCGTTGTTCCCGTCTTGCCACCGAATCGACGGCGGCAGCGGCGGTTGCAGGCTCAGCAGCAGCATCGGTCTTGCGAGCGTGGCGCCAGCTATGCGCGGTTCAGTTCCGATCTGCAGCGGGATGACAGTATCGGCACCCAGCAGCATCGTTGTCGCGAAGCGGCGGATGCAAATGGTCATTCGATCCTGCCGGATCTGGAATTCTCTGACGAGCGCATTTCCGGAACCAAGCGGAATCGAGACGGACTCAATGCGATGATGTCGGCTGCGGCACGGGGAGAATTCAATGTTCTCTACGTCTTCAGTCTCAGCCGCCTGGCGCGGGAATCGATCATCACGATGCCACTGCTGAAGGAACTGGTCCATACGCACCATGTGCGGTTTATCAGCATCACGGAAGGGATCGATTCCGATCGAGACGGCTGGGAGTTCATCGCTGCGTTCATGGCACTGGTGCATGAACACTATCTTAAGGAACTGGGGCAGAATGTTCTGCGGGGCCAGGAGGGAATTCTGCTGGAGGGGTACTCGGTCGGCGACTGGTGTTTTGGATATGGCTCTGAGCCTGTTCCCGGGACCGAGGTCAAACGCCGGGGCCGGGAGAGTAAACCGCGCATGGCCTATAAGATTGATATGGAAACCGCGGTCTGGGTCCGGCGAATCTTCCACTGGTTTGTGACTGACAAGCGGTCTCTCAAATGGATTGTGCGAGAACTCAATCGGCTGAAAGCTCCCAAAGACCATCGGGCGACGACACCGCACTGGAAGCATCCCCTGGTGGTCAACCTGTTGCAGAACCGGAAATACATCGGCATCTGGCCCTGGGGCGAAAATTACAACGAGCGTGATCCCAAGACCGGCGACATTCGCCAACTCCCTCGGTCGGATGAAGAGTGTGCTGCCTGGACCCGGTACTTTCCGAAACTCGCGCTCATTGACGAGGGTGTTTTCGAAAAGGCTCAGCAGCAGTTGCTGGAGAACGCCAAGAAGTATGCCCATCACCGGGACGAAAAAGGGAAGCTGCGGGGATCGAACTCAGACAATCGATTTGGAAACCCCATCTACCTCGTCTCCGGCTTGTTCGAATGTGCGGCCTGCAGCCAGCGCCTGGTCATGGGGGGAAGCAAGGTCAAATATCTGTTCTGCTCCGGGTATAAGAAGGGGATTTGTGATTGCAAGACGCAGCTTCCCAAAGAGCTGGCGGAAAGCCTGATTCTGAACGTCATTGGCCAGAAGGTTCTGGCCAGCGAAGACTGGTTCTCAGTGGTCTGGGCTGCGTGCCAGCAGGAGTGGAAGAACTATTGCAATACTGTTCCTCAGGAGGTCCAGAATGTGGAACGTGAACTGGCTGACATTGAACTCAAGCTACAGCGGCTGGTGGACCGCATTGAAAATGGGGATGATTCTCCGGAGATCACGCAGCGACGCACCGAACGCCTGGCTCAGAAAGCGGTCCTTGGCCAGCGCCTGAAGAAGCTCAAGGATGATGCTCGTCAGTATCCACAAGAGCCTTCCGAAGAGTGGCTGCGCGAACAGCTTGCTCATCTGGGGGAAACCCTGCGAAATGGGACACCCGCGGCCGCCCATGCGCTGAAAGCTCTCGTCGGCGGCAAAATCGTTGTGGAACAGCTTCAGAAACCCAAGATGAAATCGTTCTTCTGGCGGGGAATGTTTCGGTTGAGCATTCATCAGGTTTCACAGGCACTGGGGTTGAAAGCCAAGGCCGAGCAGTCTTCTTCAACTTCACCGCTTGAGGAAACTGTGACGCTGGACTTCATGGCACCCGATTCCCAGGAGGAACTGATGCAGAAAATCCGCGAACTGGATGATCAGGAATATCTCGGCGTCGAGATCGCCCAGATGCTCGGCATTTCCAAGGCTTGGGTGACGATGCTCTTGCAGCGGTCTCGGGCGCGTGGCGGTCTGGAACCGCGCGATGGTCGTCAGCATCGCCACGAGTTGAACAGGACCATCCAGCTCCCCAGCCCTGCAGAACGGCTTTCGCAGCAGGTCAAAGAGCACTGGGACAATGACTTGCCGATCCAGGAAATCGCCCAAATTCTGGACGTCGACAAAAGCCGGATCACGTCAGCAGTCAAGTTCTGGTTCGAATCCCGCGGACTACCGGTTCCCGACGGCCGAGCCCGCCGCCGAGAAATCCGGCTCCGGAAACGGACGAAATCGTGAGGCTGGACGACTGTCGACGTGGGACCCCCAGTCCTCAAGAAACAATGACCTCTGCGGGCTGACCATCAGGTCAGCCCGCAGCACAGCATTTTTTTAGCATTTGCAGATAGTGGTGGCCATTGAGCCTGAAGGATGTGGATTTTTCGAGGTACGGCTCCTGATCTGACCCCGAATTCTGTACCAGGGGTTATGAGAGTTCGGGTTGGGTAAGGTCGCTGTGCTGCTGGAGTGAGGCCGTAGGCCGAACGCAAGCAGCACAGCGGGCCGCGAACTCCACCGGGGTCACGTACCCCAGCGAGCTGTGCGGCCGATGATGGTTGTAATCCTCTCTCCAGGCCTGAGTCAGCTGTCGGGCTGTCCGCAGGCTCTCGAACTCCTCCTGGCTCAAAAACTCATCCACCAGCCGCGAGTGGAAGCTCTCGGCATAGCCGTTCTCCCAAGGACTCCCCGGGGCGATGGACAGCGTCTCGATTCGCAACTGGATCAGCCACTCTTGGATTGCTTTCGAGACAAACTCCGGGCCGTTGTCGCTACGAATCGCCTGCGGCACTCCCCGCATCGCAAGCAGTTCCGCGAGTGTGTCGATCACGTCTTCGCTGGTGATGTGACGGTCCACCTTCAAGCTCAGGCATTCGCGTGTGTACTCGTCCACGATGGAGAGCCACTTGAGCGTCGTCCCGCTCGTCGTCCGATCGAACACGAAGTCCCAGCACCACACCTGGTCCTTGAACTCCGCCCTGCGCAGATGGCAGGCATTGATCGATTGGCCAATCGCCCGTCGTTTCCTGCGTTTTCTCCGCACTTTGAGCCCTTCCTTGCGGCACAGGCGATGCACCCGCTTGGCGTTCACCGGCCACCCTTCCCGCCTGAGCACCTGAGTCAACCGACGGTAGCCAAACCGTGGCCGACGCCGCACCAGTTCCCGCAAGCGACGGCAGAGAGCCGCCTCGTCCGTTCTGGGCCGTCCCTGATACCGCTGCGTGCTCCGTGGCTGCTCCAGCACCGCGCACGCCCTTCGCTCCGAGACCTGGAACTCTTTGCGTAGTCCCTCGGCCGCCGCACGCTTTTGCGAAGGGCTCACCAGTTTTTTGAAGCCACGTGCTTCAGCATCCTGATGTCGAGGGCCTGGTCAGCCACGATCTCCTTGAGTCGCTTGTTCTCGTCTTCCAGCTCCTTGAGCCGCCTGGCTTCCTCAGACTTCATCCCGCCGAATTGATTCCGCCAGCGGTGATACGTCGCCTCGCTCACCTCCAGCGCCTGTAACACCGCCGCCAGATCCTGGCCGGCATTGAGCATGGCATCCGCATCCCGCAGCTTCTTGACGATCTGCTCGGGACTGTGACGCTTTCGTCGCTTCGACATCGAGTCTCTCCTCGGCCATTCCGGGCCGTTAAGACTCTCATACACCATGGATCAGAAAATGGGGAGCAGACCACTCTCATTGTTGGAGACAGGATCACAACAGATGCGTTTGCCGAATCACAGTCACGTCATCTGTTCCTCAACCTCATCGAATAGTGATCATCTGATCAAATCAGATTGGACACGACCGTTTTCTCGCAGGACATGCGCGCTTGCCATCGGCTTCTTCCAGCGAAAAGAAGAATCTCCATTCAGAGAGAGGGGAGCGGCTCAGCATATTGTCACGAGCAGGCCTGTCATCGAGGCGACTCTGCGATCAGGCTCGATCGGTCCAGCCGCTTTCCTGGCGTCGTTTCAACTTCAGCCACCGACATTTCAAAGATCGGAAGTGCCAGGATGAGGTCACATAGGCGGTCACGCTGCACCTTGCATTCGCCCGCTGCCGTGGTGTGTGGAACTGGTCAAAGCTCTTCACTGCCCGGGATAGAACCGTTCAATCAACGGTCTTTCGGCGGCATTGATTTTCTCGAGAAGATGGTCTGGCAGGTGAGCTTGCCGGCGCGTCCTGTTTCGGGCCGCATTGCGGCGCGGCACGTCATGCAGCGCCTTCTCGTCGAATGGAATTCCAGCAGCCCGGAGTCCAAGGCAAAGCTCTTCGGCCAGATACTCCTGGCGACAAACGAAGTCAATTTCTGACTCTCCGTTCCCAACATAGTCGAAGGCCAAGCGACTGATCAATCCCGGATAGGTATCCAAATAGCGGTTAACGAAATCGACGAACGAATCGGACTGACAGTCACGGTCCAGGAAGACATCAGGCATCCAGGTAGGCCACGTATCATGCCAGTTTCGCCGGGCCACTCTCATCATCCAATAACTCTTGAGCCAGGCGTCCGGCCTTCTCACACAGCCAATCGTAAAATAATCCCGATACTCTTCGGGGATTTGTGCCAGTACAGCGTGACGTACATCATGGCCGCGCGGAAGCTGGAGCCTCCGTGGGCGTCCGAGCCCGGCTCGTAACAGCGCATGAATCCGCCAGATGCAGCCCGTCTTTGGCATCTGCATGACTAGTAACTGAGATTTCGTATAAACGGCAGCCATCCCCGACTCGATCTGCTGAGCGGTCTCCCGCGTTGAGTTCAATCTGCTGATGAGTGAGTCCACTGCTCATCAAACCTACAATATCGACTCCATGCAACCCCGCAGGGACTTCCAGCCGCAACTGCGAATTGGAAGGCAGTCGAAGCACCAAGTCCTATCAGCGAGAAATGCACATCATGTTGGTAATCATCTCCTTGCCTTCACCGAATGCCGCTGCGATCTTGCCTCACGTTTGTGCAAATACCCAAAAGAAATCTCCCATCCATGTCTTGGCGATTCACATTACCAAGCCTCGAGTGTCATTCCTCCTTCTTTAGAAATCGTCCATAAATGCGACGATTCGCCGTGCGCATGCTGATGCATTCGAATCCACAAGCTGAGATCTCTTTCACAAGTTCTTGGCTTGAATACTCACGGTAGTGATATTTGTCGATTTTGCCCCTTCGGGGCGGCGTGGCCACGTAGAGTACGCCTCCCATGATCAACACGTTCCTTACCTGATGAAGAGCCTCGCGGGGGTGCTCAAGGTGTTCGATGACATCCCCCAGGATCACTGCAGCAAACTCCGAGCTAAACGGCAAATCGTATGCGTCCCCAAGTCTGACATCGACACCGCGTGCCTTTGCCAGCCTCACTGCTTCAGGATCGGAGTCAATCCCCACTCCTGAAAGAAGCGAACAAATCAGTCCATCGCCCGCGCCGACATCTAACACGGGGCGCTCACGCACCCAGCGGGCGACAAAATTGGCATGTCTCCTGTAGATGGTTGGCTTAGCGTATTCGACCCAATGGTAGTCCCCATATTTGTCGTATTTGTCAAAAACGATGCGGTCCAATGTCAGTCCACCTGTCTCTAATTAGTGCGATCCATTCAAGCATCTCATGACTCTTGGTCACCGATATCGAGTCCGCCGTTTTGCGTGCCTGTTCATCTGGATATAGCGTCCTCGCGGATCGACGTTCAACAGTTCCAAACTTCCCCGAAAGCAAACTGGAAAACTCAATTGGTCTCTGATGGAATGAGCACAAATCTCCGCCCACCAGCGTTCATTCATGCGGCAAACTTCTGGTGTATGCCGCCGTATCAATACGTTCGCCGCGGCTAAGCCAGCGTGCCTCGGGAATCCTTCTCGTTGATATTTGTCCATCTGCTTGCGTATCGTGTCAGCATGATCGAGACGTGACCGGATGCATACCCGTGCCTCGTCATAGATGCAGTCGCGATCCCAATGGTGAAATGCACAGGCATCTCCCGACGTGAGGGACACCAACTCTTCCGGGCTGACAAGCAATTGCACATTGCCGTCAACCCAAATCGAAACATCTGCGGCAATGAACAGGTGCGACAAGATTTTATAGATCTTTGCATTGAGACGCGGATCTTTGAATCGCCCATAGTCTCCAAAGCACTGAATCCCATCTTTACGAGGATTGTCAACAGCACCTGTGATTGCTGAATACACCACGATCTTCACGCCGCCGTCCTTTCGTTGTCAGTCTCGGTGCAGGAACCTCAGGAAGTCATCATTCTCCATGACACGGAGCCATTGGTTCTTAGACAACTGAAAAGAATTCCAGTCCAGCTGATCAGGCAGACGGATCAGATCGGTGTTGGGGCGTGTGAACACAACACCGACTCCCCAATTTGCGTTCAGCACGGCAATATCCAGATTGGGATCCGTTCGAAGCCGGACAATGGCCTTCCAAACGTCGCCTGTCCAGCCTCCCACTCGACGGACCGGCTTTTCCAACTGCTGCTCCTTGCGAAGTGGCAGACAATCATGGATGACGAGACAGCCTCCAGTGCGCAGTGACCTGAGTGAATTCGAGACGTCCCGCAAAACCTGTTCATGCAAGTGCAGACCGTCGATAAAGATGAGATCAAACTTCTGCTGATTGACGGCAAAAAACGCATCGGAAGACATCCGCAGCGTGCCACCGCTCACCGGATCAATGCCAACTTTGTTGGAAGCTTTTACCCGCTTGAATGTCTGGTCGGTATCACAGCCGATTTCCAGATAGGAGTGGTAGCCTTTCAATCCAATCAGGTAGTTGATCACATCAAGGCGGGTCTTCAGCCGGGAGGTGCCATTTCTCGATGGGAGCTGCTCCTCGATGATTCTGGAATAGGCGGCGACATCCTCTTCGAGAATCCAGGAGCGCAATACCGCCCCATCAGAATCGCAGCGGCTCCTGCGGCCAAGCCGATGTCCCACTCCAATGCCGCCGGTTCCCGGAAGCCCTTTCATCCCCACGGAAAGGGTTGTTTGTGGTTGCAGAGTTCGTTTGCGTTCCCTGGCACCGGATTTCCACAGATGAACGTCAATGAACGTGCTCTTGTGCTGGGCGATATGTTTCAACATCCAAGGGATCAACTCTCCTCGGAGGCCGGTCTGGCAGAGCGAGGCATGATCTCCGTTGGGGCAAAGACGGTAACGGCGTGTAGGAAGGTGATAGTAGCGGGCACGTCCCTCGCCACAAATCTCGGCATCGTCCAGCCAGCGCGACATTTTCGTCAAATAGTCCGCCGAATACCAATCATCGTCTTCAATGAAGAGCACCTTCTCATAGCGGACTTTCTCCAGCGCAGCGTGCAGATTCCCCAGAAAGCTACTCTTTTTATCGCCAGCATGAGGTCGACGCACATGTTCCTGCCCGAGTGTACACGTGACGGGCGTTTTGCCGTCGTCAGCGACAATCCACTGCACCTCGCCCTCAAACCGCTCCAGCGCCCGGCGCATCCAGCGTTCGCACAGTTCGAAAGCGACGGGACGATCTGAAGTCGGGGTGATGAGAGTCAGTTGATTTGTCGTCATCGCTGTTCGATCTCCAGCAGCATCTTCCTGGCGGCGAACACTTCTCGATAATGCTGCTGAACATGCCAGGCATTCCATCCGAATGAGTGGTCCCCGTCAAACCGTTTCATTGAAATGCGGTCGCTATCCGCGAATCCGTGAGGCGTGATTGATGTCATGAGCAATGTCCGTTTACCCAGAAAACCGCTTTCGTATGGACACCAGTTTCAGTAACGCATTTTCTGGAAAGTGCAGAAAGTCTCTCAACATGCAAAAAGCCGGATTGCCGATATCCGCTTCTTCATAGTCTAAGGATTGCATGAAGATAAGACCGTGGACTGGACGAGTTGACCCTCACACCGAGTGAGCGGCGAAGTCGATTCGGTGCCGTGCCTTCACCGATTTTGAGGCCGATATCAAAAAAAATTGGTTCCATGTCTTCTGTGAGAAAGAAGTCAACGCACAGGGTGTGCATTCCCAAAGCACTGCAGATCCGATCCCAAATTGCGGAACGATCGTTTAACAGCCACTGCTGCAATCGCATTTGGGCAGCCTCGTAGGCGGCTCGTAACGGTTTGAACGACTTCGCATTCACAATGAGGTGATCCGACACCAGCGCGAAGGCATTCAATAAGCGGGAACCACAAATGATTGCGCGGTATCGGACATAATGATCATGGACACGTGTGTCGACAATTTCAACAGCCATTCGAAGCGCATGCATGGAACCACAGATACGGACTGCTTCGCCATGCGAGTGAGCTTGTACAATTCCGTTGCCACCATATGCAGCCGGATGACGGAGCAGAGCTGGAAAACGCACGCTGTCGATGGCCTTCGGGGTGTCCAATGCCCAGAATTCGGGACATTTCAGTTGAGCTGTTCGAAGGGCCGAGTATTGCCAGAGCTTGTCACTCACAAACCTCGCGCAACTCGGAGGATTGATGATCCGAATGTGTGGCGCTGATTCTTGAAGCCACCTTTCCAAGTTCAACAGGGCCAGCATGGTACTACGGGAGCTATTCGTTTCGTGAAAGATAAACATGAAGTGTGAGAATGTCTTGATGTCAACAACCTTGCCTCGGTGCGTCAAGCATTCTTCGTCGAACGGCAACGAACAGGTCAGGCATTTCGGATGCCGGGAAAAAAGACGCAGGAGATTTCGCTTCACGATCTTTCCCCTCGCGCGTGTTTTCATAATGATGAGACCAGGCATCCACCGGTACTCCCTGCTTGTATCACCAACTAAGAATTCAGACAGCTCAAATCAAAATGGACAGAAACGTTCAATTTCTTCCGGATCCACTCCTTGCAAGTATGCCACTTTCCACTCCGACTTTGGCCGCGCGTGGTTTCTCCGAGACAGCAAATGACACGTAACTTTCCTGATTGCGCTGCTATTCTGCTTGTCATCTATTTTGCGGCAAGGACTTCCTGGCAACGATTCCTGATCTTTTTGACGTCCCAGCCGAATGAATGATCCCACCCAAAACGTTTCATCGGAATTCGGCTGAATCTGTTTCTTTGCCGTTCCGCGCAAAACAACATGAATGTGGAGTGTTCGATGATTGGCGCTTCACGGTCAACCACAGAGGCAATTTCACGAGCCCAACTGGTATTTGCCAAGAATGACCAGCTGGAGATGGCATCATGCTCGATTCGGTCTGCTCCCTCACGAATGGGCCAACTTAATGGCGGATAATCGTGGAACAGATCCACTCCGTCCGCCCAGGCATCTAGTCGGGCATAGGTGTCCGCGGGTTTTGTATACCTCCAATTGCACGCCATGAAGACCGGTTCGCGATTGGTTTCATCTCTCTCGAAAACTGGCGGCGCGATCCAATCCAGTTTCGACGTTGCCACCGCCGAAGGCTCCAGCATCCAGTACCATTCCGTATCGATGTGTCCTGGAATATCGATGACTTTTGATCGCTCCCAGGCGTGGGGGAGAGAATCATCAACCTGCATCACATCCATACGGGCCTTGTGCTCCGAACCCAACACCTCAGTGATTGCACTTTCGTCGATTTTTGGGTGACGGAGAATGAGAATGGGCAATTGGCTGATCCAGGGCTTCACATACGCCCATGTCCGCCAACTCTCCCGGAAGTGGCCAATTTTATGTTCATCAATCGGAACGACGAGGGTCATTTCCGGCAAGCCCGTCAGACAAGCGGAAGTGTCCACTGCCACTGTGGGCACGGAGGGTTTCGGAACCCGGGATTGTGTTTTCTTCTGTTGCGATTTCCTGTCGTACATCCCTTCCGTATTGATTCTCTTGGGAATCAATGCGGTTGCGGCCTCAATCGCCTCCTCATAGCTCATTCTCGGAAACGGTTTTAAGCCACTCTCAGGAGTACAGTTATAGATTTTGAGTCCAGCCTGTTCAAAATGAGACAGCAAAGCCGTGAACCGGTCATTCATGATTCTGTAACTATCGTTATTCCCCCTGACCGACGCGCTCGTTCGGTCCTGTTGAAACGCATAGTTTTGTGCGTCGGCCTGCATCTTGAAATCACATCCAATTAAGTAAATTGTACGGATTCCAAGATAATGAAGTAATCGAATGGCGACATACATGACCGAACGCGACCCTTTGTTCCCCAGAGCGTCGTGTCGATTCCCATGGTTGCCCCAATTGAAAGTATCTTCAGTAAGAAATTGTTCCGCGACGAAGGCTTCGTTTCTGCGGAAGCCGAAGACAGCTGGCATGTCCCCCACTTTATCCGTGGAATCCATCAATTCGCCATGGGGAGATCGAACTGTAAATGTCTTCTCCATATGACAAAACGGAACGAACTTCGTGATCCCGGCATCGTACCAGATGGCATCGCTGAAATTTCCGGGGTCATCCACGCTGCACCACAAATTCGGTCGCACAATGGTCGCCGCATTATTGACTGCCATCGTCAGAACGCCACGACTGTTCAACAGCGTCAGGTCATGAGACGTCAGCGAGGGACCGCCACAGACCAGGAATGCAGATCTCCCCCGGTACATGTCTCCTAAAAAGACGTTGTGGCCATCTCTTGTAAACACCATTGGGGCTGGCTGCGTATATTGGCCAATCGGGAATCCGAGTGAACGATCGCGTGCATGCCTGAGCCGTTCGAAATCACAAGAATCGCGCTCACTCCCGCCTGCAGTGTTCACGGGGTTTGTCGTGATGCCCATCTGTCAGCTCGCTTGATTGTTCGGAGTCGATAAAACTGGGGATGGAAAAACTCGCTCAGAATTCAGACTGTTCAGCCGGTGCCGGCCACATGCCATTGGGTTGCGTGTCTCAAGCTTTTCAGGTTCTCGGGATTCATTGCTCGGAGTGTATTTCCCTTCGATTTATTCGATGTGTTACCCCGGCTCGTCCGTCCGTGTTGGAGTGATCGCTCGCATCAGAGCTTGATATCCCAGTAATGCACATTGTTGCCGGCTCCGGGTCAGTATGCCGGGATCAAACCCCAGCAGTTCGGCCGGTGGCATGGCTTCCACTTGCGAAAGTAATTTTCCGACTACGTTTTCACAGACGATCGACGCAACAGCCTGGCTGACAAAGCAGCCTCGCCCCAAAAATCGGATATCCTTGATGAGATCCCCATCAGTCTGAATTTCGATTGTGACAATATCTCCACAACGCGGACTGCGCACGCGAGCTTGATGCGTCGCTGCGGACAAGTGGCCGCGCCAACGGGGATTTCTGGAGTGCCCCAGAAGATCAATCAAAAAGTCTTCCAACTGTGACATCTCGGGAATTCAAATGTTTACTATTTCACTTCCGGGATAAACTTCACAGACCAGATGCCATCCTCGCCAAACGTGAACTCCGTGCGCCCTTCGATATTCTTTGGAACGACTCCCCTGAGATCGATTGCCTGGGAATGGACAGGTCCATCTTCATCATCGTCGAATACCCAACTGACGACAGTTGATTCCGGGATCCGATCCAGTTTTGGAAAATCCGAAGACTTCGGACCTTCACGGCTAATATAGCCCGTCATTGGCTGCGCTCCTCCAAAATTGCTCCAGTCTTTGACTTGAATTTTTCGAGCATTTTCGCTCGAAACAGCAAAATCTCCGGAATAGAAAGGATTTGGATCCCCAAGCCCACATCCATAGATTCCGTTAAGTATTGACATCATTGTTATGACTCTCATGAGCCGGTCCGAGATTCGCTTCGGAAATTTTATTGCAGGTTCTTTTGAAAACATATAGTTCTTCCTTTCGGTTTTTATTGTTGGACGACAGCCCCGGTCGCAAGTCAAAAAACTCCATAACAAGATAAGTAATCGCAAGTAGCCAACAGGTGAGTGTCATCATGCACTCGCTTAGGTACGCATTTCTCCTGTCAATCTCTTTACATATCAAATGGTGTCAAACGTGGAGGTGGAGTCACGATCGGAGGCAGCCCTAAAATACTACCTGGAAACCCATAATCTGCAGGTGTCGTCATCTTGACGGGAACTCCCACGGCCCTGGCTCGTCGTCTCATCTCCATGTCGACTTCAATGCTGCGATCCCGGTCGTAATGGTACTGGTAGTTCGCTGGTGGATAATCAGCATAACCAGGAGCACCACCAATTGCCCCATGTGTGGCGTTTGTCGGCAGTGGGGTATAGTTGGTCATTGCACCCGGTCCAGGCGCCTCTGGTCCAGAATTCATACGAGGCCAATTCGTTCCTATGCCGCTGTCATAATTTACGCCCTTATATCCTTTGCTTGGTTCTTGACCGTATGCATTAACTGCATTTTGAGCATTATTTGGAATTAGATTCTGCTCTGTACCCGCATAGCGAGTCATGTCCATCGGGTCGTAATCTTATGATCCAAATCCAGGTTGCACATGCTGCGAACCATATTGGCAATAGTATTTTCATGTTTGGAATAATTCTCCATGCACGAATAAATAGGCCGTCAGGGGTCTGAATGAAGCCGAAAATGCGATTCCTGTCCCGTGAAAATGCAATCGATTCGGGTTGCGACTCCTTGAGTGAAATCGATTGTTTCAAGTTGAGGTCGGCGTCCCATAGCTGGAGAAGTCCAAGCTTGCAACCGGCGATGCACTTTCCGTCAGGGGAGAAGCGTACTGTAGTTATGCGTTCATTCGATGCAATACTGTTGATATCCAGATCGCTTCCCCCGGGCTTCCACAAGTGCATTCCCCTTTTGTCTGAAAAAGCAACCATCTTTCCGCCTTGAGTCGTGTCAACTGAGTAAACCCAGTGGTCAATGGAATTGTTTTCCTTGGTTTTTGCAAATATTGATACGCCGCCTCTTCTTTCGAGGGTCCATACCTGAACGGAACTCCCTGTATAAGTGCGACCATTAAGGGCTACCACAAGAGTTGTGCCATCAGCTGATATCTGCACGCAGCCGATAATCATCTCATTTGGGATCTCAGTGTCGAGAACCGTTTGCTCATCCATTTCGACTATGAAATGTTGATTAAGATTCGACCGTGCTTGGGAAATTGTCACACTAATTAGGTTTCCTGGCGAAGGGCACCGCAAAGATACTGAGCGAGGAATTGCAAAGCTCGGATTGTGAACTGGAACGGACAGTAGACCTAGCTGGGCACGTGTTACATAGTCACTTGTAACAGACACAAGCGTTGTAACAAGCAAAGCGCACAAGCGAATTGCCAACAAGCTGGAGGTGTGCCAAAATAGGTGCAGTCCTGCAGCTGTGGCTACGAATAATGCGATCATTGCGCCCCTTGCCGCATACGGGGTAGCGGCCCTGAACGGAATGAGCGAACAAATTATCGCAAGTAAGAGCATTGCCAGGATTCGCCAGTGCCTCGCGTAGCCTAAATCAAGTGAAACAAATGCGCCGCCAAGCGAAAGCATGGCAAGAACGGCGAAGTCGTGGCGGAATCTCGCCTCCTTGGCTCCTAGGTCGGAATCGGCAGGAACAATCAGCGGGATTGAAAGTGCCCAGCAGCACATCCAGATGGCTGAGGCAACAAGGAAAATCCTGTACATTTTGATGCTACTAAAATGTTGGGTAGTCTGCAGTGTAGTCTTCAAATGTATTCTTTAACCAGTCATCTAGCGAGGTGCCTTGCCCCATATTGTTGAAAATGTTCTTGATTGATTCGAATCCGTCTTTCGAGCTACCTGGATTGTCGTATGTCGCGTTGCATGGTTTGCAGCTTTGTGTATTAAATCCACCATATTCTGGCACAAACGTGAAGGTGTCTTTGGTAATCTTGTTTCGTGCATCGGGTCCATATATGGACGTGTAATTTTGGTATCCGCCATCGGTCCCAGAGGCTAATGACAGAAATGCGTTGACTTGGTCCTGGTTGGGGTTAAATATCGGGATATCGAATCCTGGTGGCGATCCCAGGTTGTATCCGAGGGAGAACGCTGCGAGGTTGTCGGCTCGATTCACGCCAGCAAAGTTGCCAAAATTTGCGGAATAAGGGTGACCGGGAGAGTATGTGGAGCCCAAATTGTAGCCAGCAGCAATCGGATGTGTTTCTGGGAATGGGGGCCTGGAATTGGTGGCTACCGGAAATGGCGGTCGCATGCGGGAAATAAATCCAAATGCGATATTACCTAACTGATTTTTGCGAATACAAATTCCGGAGAACATGACAGTGTTTTTGCACTTTCCGGTGCAACAACCAGGTGCCGAGAAGTTCATCCACTTGTACGACATGTTGTATTTTGCGTTATATTGCCACGTTAATGGATTCGCTCCCTGAAGTCGATTGAAATGATCTCGCAAGTCCTTTACGAACCATTTTGTGACATCTGGCCCGCAAATATCGTCGCAACCTTCTTTGGGGACTCCTGTTAGAGCGGTTTCTTGCGGCGTCTGCCCAAGCGGGTCGAGCAGTGACAGTGGAGACGAGTAGCAGTATTGATAAGTGTTAATTCCACCCTTGAATCCCACTGGGTCTCTTGTTGGAAAAGCACCTAGCCAGGCTAGATAAGGACGGTTTCGGAAGTCGTAGAACAGCGTTACGTAGTCGAGGTGTCGTCCTGTAAATAGGGCTGTCCAGGCATAGTCAGTAGTGCTTCGGGCAGTAAAATCTGGGGCGAGAAATGTCGTGTTTCCGTATGGATCATATTGGTACCGTTCCTTGACCGCGCTATCCGTTCCAACAACGGCCGTTACATTCCAGTTGGCGTCCTGGCAGGCATAGAAACGCTCATCCAAGGTTTCATCGACGCTACGGTCTCTCAGAAGCAGGTCATCGATGTAGCGCACTCCCCACACATTTTGCTGGTCTGGTGTAGTCGAGGTCCCAAGGCGTTCCTCGACGTTCTGCCAGCTGTTCGTGAAGTAGCAATGCCTGGTCTGGGAAAGTGTTCCGTTCGCATAATCTTTCCGGACAATTCGGAAGTTCCGGGCATCATATTGATTTTCCTGCACCGTACCTTCCGCACCAGCCACTTTCATC
>Ga0182738_1004521_pt1 | contig 15354 bp, 11 predicted proteins | sample eDN5th30CBELigMG_FD_128876 | JGI IMG/M metagenome (GOLD analysis project Ga0182738, IMG submission 128876) | Enriched Miracle-Growth compost microbial communities from Emeryville, California, USA - eDNA 5th pass 30_C BE-Lig MG (version 2)... ... | reverse complement strand
CCGGCGCGAGGTGATCCTCTCGGGCGGGCCGATCAACTCGCCGCAGCTTCTGAAGCTCTCGGGCATCGGTCCAGCCGGTGAACTGCAGTCGCTGGACATTCCGGTGGTCGCGGACCGGCCGGGGGTCGGCGAGAATCTGCAGGATCATCTGGAGTTCTATTTCCAGATGGCCTGCACGCAGCCGATCACGCTCTATGCGTGGTCCGGGCTGGTCGGCAAGGGCATGGTCGGGGCGCAGTGGCTGACCACGGGTACCGGCCTCGGCGCCAGCAACCACTTCGAAAGCTGCGGCTTCATTCGCTCGCGCCCGGGCATCCGCTATCCCGACATCCAGTACCATTTCCTGCCCATGGCCGTGACCTATGACGGCAGCGGGCTTGCCTCCGAGCACGGCTTCCAGGCGCATGTCGGGCCGATGCGCTCGAAGAGCCGGGGTCATGTCCGGCTCGCCGCGCGCGACCCGCATGTCCATCCCAGCATCCGCTTCAACTATATGAGCCATGACGATGACTGGACCGAGATGCGCGCCTGCGTGCGGCTGACGCGCGAGATCTTCGCCCAGCCTGCCTTCGCGCCCTATCGCGGGCGCGAGATCCAGCCGGGCGCCGATATCGTCAGCGACGAGCAGATCGACGCCTTCATCCGCGCCAAGGTCGAAAGCGCGTATCACCCGTCCTGCAGTTGCAAGATGGGGGCGGCCGACGACCGCATGGCCGTGGTCGATCCGGAAACGCGGGTGATCGGCGTCGACGGGCTGAGGGTCGTCGACAGCTCGATCATGCCGTCGGTGACGACCGGCAATCTCAACGCGCCGACGATCATGATCGGCGAGAAGGCGGCGGACCATATCCTCGGTCGGCCGATGCTGGTTGCCGCCCATGCGCGCTATCATGTCGCCGAGAACTGGCAGACGGCCCAAAGGTGACGCGCGTCTAGAACTCGATCAGCCGGTGGCTGCGCAGATAGGCGAGGATCGCCTGCGCCTTTTCGGCCGGGGTGCCGTCGGTGACGAGGGTGCCGCCTTTGCTCTCGCTGGTGATGGCCGCCGCCATGCGGGCATGGCCGGATTTCTTCTCCGCAGCCTTGAGCACGACCGGCTTCCTGGCCGGTTCGGTGCGCCATGCCGTCGATGCGGATTCGGTCAAGGCGGGTGCCGGTAAGGTCACGGATTGGCCCGAGACGCGGCGCAGATGGCTGTAGCGCGGCGCGAGCGGCGCCATCTGATGCACGGCGATGATCGCGGGAAGGCGAACCATCACGCGGCGGCGCTGTCCCTTGGGCAGGAATTGTGTGACCTCGGCCTGGCCCTCTGTCACGGCGAGATCCAGCGCCTGCGCCACGATCGGCAGGCCGAGGCATTTGGCCAGCGCATAGGGCAGCATGCCGCTGGCCTCGCCGCCTTCCGTCCGGCTGCCGGTCAGGATCAGGTGGAAGCCCTGCAAGCGCGCGGCAAGCGCCGGCACGATGTCCTGCCCGCCCGGCAGAGGAATGATCTCGAGCGGTGCGGCGCTATAGGCGAGGTAATCGGCCAGCGCGGGCTTGTTCGGGTCGCCGGCATGGAGGATCGTGACCTCGCCGCCGGCCTTGCGCGCCAGTTCCAGCGCCAGCAGATCGTTGCGGTTCGGCCGCGCCGCGCCGCTCACCGGATTGCGGCCGATCGAGACGAGAACGGCGATGCGAAGCTGCCAGCTATCCATCAGCTGCCTCTTCGAGGGCGTCGGTTACCCGCCAGTTGCGCCGGCTGGTTTCCTCCAGCAGCGCCTGCATGACCGCCTGCGCATCCGCCACGATGGTCAGATCGGCGCGGCGGGCAATCGGGGCGCTGGCATCGTTGTTGATGGCGATGACATGCCGGCAGGCGCGGATTCCTTGCAGATGCTGCACGGCGCCGGAAATGCCGATTGCCATATAGACGCTGGCCTGGACGGTCTTGCCGGTGGCGCCGACCTGCTTGTCCCTGGGGAAGCGGCCGTCGTCGACGGCGACGCGGCTGGCGCCAATCGCGGCGCCGAACAGGTCGGCCACCGCTTCGAGCGTCGGGACGTCGCGAACGCCATTGCCGGCCGCGACGATGAAATCGGCCTCCTCGAGCGGCAGCGCTGCCCCCGCGACCGGCTTGAGGCCGAGATCGCGATAGAGGCCCGGCGCCACGGCATGGGCGGCGTAGTCGAGCCGTTCGCCGGCGCCGCGAAACGGCAAGGCAGCATCGATCGCGCTGGGGTCGAGCAGGATGAATCGCGGCAGGCCGCGCCGCGCCAGCAGGGTGCCGCCTTGCCGGTAGCAGGCAACGGAATCTGGCTTCAGTTCGACGACATGGGTTGCAATCTCGGCGTCCAGCGCCGCCGCGACGCGTCGGCTGAGATCGCCGGTGCCCGTCGGGCTGTCCGGCATCAGGACATGGCGCGGCTGGAAGCGATCGATGGCGTCGGACAGAACCGACACCTCCAGATCCGGCAGAAAGGCGCCATTGCCGCATTCCGGCACGACGAGGATCCGGTCCGCGCCAAAGGGGCCGAGTTCCTCCGCCAGATCGCCCAGAACCAGCACCAGAACGGCGGTCGCGGGATCGGCCAGGATCGCGGCGGCGGCGATCGCCTCGCGGGCCGGCGCATCGAGGGCGCCGCGATCGCTATGCGCCACGACCAGCAGCGTCGCCGTCGCCTCGCCGACGAGGCGCAGCGGCTTGGAAGCTGCTCTCGCCACGGGCGACAGCGTGATGTCGCCGGCGTCGCCTTCCTCTCCCAACACGATCCGGCGGATACCCTCGGGCGTGATCCGGAAGGGGCGTCGCGGGTTGATGCGCCGGATGCCGCTCATCTCAGGCCTCCAACGACGCGGCGACGAGTTCGGCGATATCGAGGATTTCCGGCCGCTCGCCGACGACGCCTTCCAGCATCGCCGTGCAATTGGGGCAAGCGACGGCGATGATGGCGGCGCCCGTTTCGCGCGCATCGTCGACGCGGATATCGGGTATCCGCCGCTTGCCAGGTATATCCGTCAGCGGCGCGCCGCCGCCGCCGCCGCAGCAGCGGCCGCGCAGGCCGGATCGCTCCATCTCGCGCACGGCCACGCCCATGCCGGCGAGCAAGGCGCGCGGCGCGTCGATCTCGCCATTGTAGCGGCCGAGATAGCAGGGATCGTGATAGGTGATCGGCCGTGCATCGTCGCGAGCGCCGAGCGTCAGCGCGCCGCTACGTGTTAGTTCCGCCAGCAGGGTCGTGTGATGCAGCACGGCGTAGCGCCCGCCCAGCGCCGGATATTCGTTGCGCAGGCTGTTCAGCACATGCGGGTCGGCCGTGACGATCCGCTTGAAATCGAGGCCGTCCAGGGTCGCGATATTGGCCTTCGCCAGGGTCTGGAACGTGGCCTCGTCGCCGAGCCGGCGGGCCGTGTCGCCCGTATCGCGTTCCAGCGTGCCGAGCAGGGCGAAATCGACCTTGGCCGCCTTCAGCGATTTGACCAGCGCGCGCAGCGTGCGCTGATAGCGCATGTCGAAGACGCCTTCGCCGGCGACGAGAAGAATGTCGATCGCCTCGCCGGGCTGCGCCTGTCGCACATCGAGATCGACCGCCCAGTGGGCCCGCGCCGCATGGGGAAAGCCGCCGACCGTGCCGGTCTCGCGCAGATTGGCGAGCGTCTCCGGACCCTTGCCGGGAATGTCGCCATGCGCCAGCGTTTCGAAGCGGCGCAGATCGACGATGGCGTCGACATGCTCGATCAGCATCGGGCACTCCTGCACGCAGGCGCGGCAGGTCGTGCAAGACCAGAGCGTTTCCGGCGCCACCAGACCCGGCAGGATGGCCGCGTTCGGCGCGCCAAAATGCTTGCCGATCGGGAGCCCCGGCGAGGGACTGCCGGCATAGGCCGCATCGCTGCCGCCTGTCATGCCGATTACGAGATCTTGGATCAGCTTCTTCGGGTTGAGCGGCTGGCCGGCGGCGAAGGCAGGGCAGGCGGCCTCGCACTTGCCGCACTGCACGCAGGCGTCGAAGGAAAGCAGCTGGTTCCAGCGGAAATCGGCCGGCTTCTCGACGCCGAAATCGCCCTCCTGGAGGTCCAGAAGCTTCAGGCCCGTGGAGGGATGAGTGAAGCGCTCGGGGCGGGGGTGGAGGCCCAGATGCAGCAGCCCGGCGACGGCATGCTTCATCGGCCCGCCCGTGCCGATGCCCAGCGCCAGTTCGGCCGTGCCAGCGAGAAGCAGGAGCAGGATGAGCGCCGCGAAACCTGCGACCAGGCCGGAAACCGGCAGGCTCATGCCGGTGATGACGCCGAGCAGGACAAGCCCGAGCGCAAGGGCGGCGAGGCTGTAGGGCAGGCGACTCCAGGCGCCCCGGGATAGCCGCGCCGGAGGATTGCGGCGACGGAGCCAGACGAAGACGCTGCCCGAAAGCATGATGAGGGAGGCGATCGCGATCCCCCAATCGAGGCCGGGCGAATAGAGCAGCAGGCCGTAATTGATGCCGACCAGCCCCAGCGCGGCGATGGCGCCGCCCGCGACGGCCATATGCGTCCGGGCGATATAGGGATCGCGCGCCACGATATGATGCAGGTCGACGAAATAGCGCTTTGGGATGGCGAGCAGGCCGAGCCAGTTCACGCGGGCTTTCCGTCCCTTTCGCCAGATCCCGGCCCGCCGCCACAGGCCGACGATGAGGACCAGGACGGCAAGCCAGAACAGGGTCGTGACCGCGCCGGCGAGCGGAAACACCGTCAAAAGTCCTTGCAAAGGCGCAGCGCATCATAGATCGCGCCATGGATGTTGTGCTGGGAGATGCAGTCCCCGACCCGGTAGAGCAGATAGCGGTCGCCGGAGAGGTCTTCGGCAAGGGCGGGCTGCGGCTCGGCCGCGAACAGCCGGGCGACATCGACCTGGCCGCGATTGAGCGAGCCTTCCTTCAACGCCCAATAGAGCGCGTCATTCGGCAGGATGCCGTTCTCGATGACGACCTGATCGACGGCGCGCTCCTCCAGCGCCTCGGTATATTCATTGCGCAGGACAGCGATCTTCTTGTCACCCTCCGCATAGACGCGGTCGAGCCAGTGGTTCGGCGTCATCACGACATCCATCGCATAGAGGCGGCGATAGAAGATCGGGAAGGTCGTGCCGCCGACATCGTCGGCAATCTTCACGTCCGGCGTCACGATCTCGACCGTGCTGCCGCGCGTCGCCAGAAAGTCGGCGACGCCCGCGCCGGCATGGGTGCTGACGGCGTCATAGACGAGGACGTTCCTGCCCGGCTCGACGCGGCCGGAGAGAATGTCCCATGAGCTGACCGCCAATCCGTCCGCGACGCCCCAGCCCGCGACATCGCCGCTATGGCTCGCCCCGCCCGTGGCGAGCACGACGATGTCCGGCTGCTCGCCCAGGATCATCGCGGCGGTCGCCTCCGTGCCCATGCGCCGGTCGACGCCGAGGCGTTTCGTCTCCATGTCGAACCAGCGGACGATGCCGGCCATCTGCTCGCGCTGCGGCGCTTTGGCGGCGAGATTGATCTGGCCGCCGACGGCCTCATTCCGTTCGAACAGCACGACCTCGTGCCCGCGAGCCCGGGCGACGCGGGCCGCCTCCAGCCCGCCCGGCCCGCCGCCCACCACCACCACCTTGCGGATCGGGCCGGTCGAGCGGGCGATGACATGCGGCATGGTCGCTTCGCGCGAGGTGGCGGCGTTCTGGACGCAGAGCACGTCATGCCCATTATACTGCCGGTCGATGCAGTAGTTCGCGCCCACGCATTGCTTGATCTCGTCCTTGCGGCCGTCGCGGATCTTCTCGACCATATGCGGATCGGCGATCTGCGCCCGCGTCATGCCGACCAGATCGACCATGCCGCCGGCGAGGATTCGCTCGGCCTGTCCGGCGTCGCGGATGCTCTGCGCATGCATCACCGGAATCGTGACCACGGATTTGATGCCGGCGGCGAGATGCACGAAGGGTTCCGGCGGCAGCGCCATGGGCGGCATGCAGTTTGCCAGCGTGTTGTGCGTATCCGCGCCGGAGCCGATGACGCTCAGATAATCGATCAGCTTCGTCTCGCTCATCGTCTGCGCGATCTGCTTCAGCGTCTCGTGGTCGAGCCCGTCCTCGTGGAACTCGTCGCCGCACATGCGCAGGCCCACGCAGAAGTCCGCACCCACCGCTTCGCGTACCGCCGTCAACACCTCGATGCCGAAGCGCATCCGGTTTTCCAGGCTGCCGCCGAATTCGTCGTCGCGGTGGTTGGTGCGCGGGCTCCAGAACTGGTCGATCAGGTGCTGGTGAGCCGCCGAGATCTCGATGCCGTCGAGACCGGCGGCCTGGACGCGCTTCGCAGCTTTGGCGAAATCGCCGACGATGCGGCGGATTTCCTCGATTTCGATGATCTTGGCATTGCCGCGATGCACCGGTTCGCGGATGCCGGAAGGCGTCATCAGATGCGGCCAGTGCTCGCCATGATAGGAGGAGCGGCGCCCCATATGGGTCGCCTGGATCATGATCTTCGCGCCATGCCGGTGCATCGTCTCGGCCAGCCGAGCGAGCGGATCGATGACGGCATCGGTGGAGAGATTGAGCGATTTCCACCAGCCCTGCGGGCTGTCGATCGAGACCGGGCTGGAGCCGCCGCAAATCGCCAGGCCGAGGCCTCCCCTGGCCTTTTCCTCGTAATAGCGGATGTAGCGATCGCCCGGCAGGCCGCCCGGTTCGGCATAGACCTCGGCATGCGCTGTCGAGACGACGCGGTTGCGGATCGTGACCTGGTTGAGCGTGATCGGCGAGAGCAGATGCGGGTAGCGCATCAGGCGGCCATCGGCGTGACGCGGAAGGTGCAATGCGCATGGCCCTCGGCGGCGCATTGGGTCTCGCGACTGACCGTCCGGTAGTCGCGGCCCTCGTTCTGGCCGACCCAGTCCATCGCGCCGGCGAACCAGCCTTCGAACATGTAGCAGAGCCGGCCCGTGACGCCCGGCTGCTGCAGCACGAAGGAGGAATGCCAGAGCGCGATCTCGGCCTCGCCGGCGTCGACATCGGCGGACAGAAAGGCGAACTGGCCCCAGCCGCGCTGCGACAGGCGCTTCAGATAGTGCTCGAACACGGCGAGACCCGCGAGGCCATGCGTCTTCGCCTCCTTGTCGCACCAGAAGAACGCCGATTTGTAGCCGGCCGGATAGAGGATTTCGGCATAGCGCTCGCGGCCAAGCGCGGCTTCGACCGCGAGATGGTTGTTGGTGAAGAAGTGGCGCGGCACATAGAGCATCGGCAGGCCGTCCGTGCTCCAGACGCCGGTCTCCTCGTCGACCTCGATCGGCAGGAGCGGCTGCATCATGCGCCCCAGACGGTTCGGAAGGTCCGCAACCAGTTGCCGCCGATGATCTTCTCGATCCGGGAAGCGCTCCAGCCGGCCTTTTCCATCGCCGTTGTCAGGTTCGGCCATTCGCCGATGGTGCGGATGCCTTCCGGGTTCAGCACGGTGCCGAAATCGGTCAGGCGGCGGTGGCGACCCTTGTCGTGGGTGATCCAGTCGAAGAAGGCGCGGTCATAGCCTTGCGTGAAATCCGTGCCGACGCCGACATTGTCCTCGCCAACGATGTTGGCGACGTAGTCGATCGCCTCGACATAATCGTCGACCGTCGCCTCGGTGCCGCGCTTCAGGAAGGGCGGGAACATGGTGACGCCGACGAAGCCGCCATGATCGGCGATGAATTTCAGCTGCTCGTCGCTCTTGTTGCGCGGATGCGCCTTCAGCCCCGAGGGCAGGCAGTGCGAATAGGTGACGGGCTTCTTCGATTCGAGGATCGTCTCTTCCGACGTCTTGGCGCCGACATGCGAGAGGTCGATCAGAATGCCCACGCGGTTCATCTCGGCAACGACTTCCCGGCCATAGCCGGAGAGGCCGCCATCGCGCTCGTAGCAGCCGGTGCCGATCAGGTTTTGCGTGTTGTAGCAAAGCTGTACGACGCGCACGCCCTGGTCGGCGAAGGCCTCGACATAGCCGAGATTATCCTCGAAGGCGGCGGCGTTCTGGAAGCCGAGAATGATGCCGGTCTTGCCGTCCGCCTTCGCCCTCACAATGTCGTCGGCCGAACGGATCAGCGTCAGGATATCGGCATTGTCGCGGATCTCCCGCTTCATGGTGGCGATGTTGTCGACGGTGGCCTGGAACCCTTCCCAGACCGAGACGGTGCAGTTCGCGGCCGAAATCCCGCCTTTCCGCATGTCCTCGAAGACGGAGCGGTCCCATTTCGAGATGATCAGCCCGTCGATGACGAGGCTCTTGTCGTGCAGCGCGCTCATGGATCCCCCGGATTCCGGCTCCCTCATCTCTCTCATCGCTCGACCACCAGGTCGCTGGTCGGCCGGGCGCAGCAGAGCAGTGTCATGCCGGCGTCGATCTCGCGCTGGCGGATTCCGCCCTGGTGCTTCAGCTCGACAGTGCCGGAGACGAGCTTCGACTTGCAGGTGCCGCACAGGCCCTTGGTGCAGGAGGAGGGCAGGCGGACTCCGGCGCGGCGGGCGGCTTCGAGCACCGGAACGCCTTCCGGGCAGTCGATGACGCGGCGGGTCCTCGAAAACTCGACGCGATAGACCTTGCCGACCGGCATGGTGGCCTCGGCTTCGAGCACGGCCTCCTGCTCGGCGCCGGAAAGCTTAGCGAAATCAAAGCTTTCCTCGTGATGACGGGTCATGTCGAAGCCAGCATCGGCGAGCATGGCGCGGACCGCCGCCATGAAGGGCGCCGGGCCGCAGACGAAGATCTCGCGTGTTAACCAGTCGTTAGCCATGAGGTGCAGCATGGCTAACGTCAGCCGGCCGCGATAGCCGCCCCAGGCTTCGCTGCCGCTGTCGGCCTCGCAGACCGCGGTGAAGCGGAAGCTTTTCGACTGCCGCGCCATCGTCTCCAGCTCGCTGCGGAAGATTATGTCGGCGGGCGAGCGGGCGGCGTGGACGAAGACGATGTCACGCGGCTCGGCGAGGTCGTGGAAGGTGCGCGCCATCGACATCAGGGGGGTGATGCCGCTGCCGCCGGACAGGAACAGGTATGTCTCCGCCGGATGGCTCAGGCAGCTGAATTCGCCCATCGGGCCGATCGCCTTGATGGTCGCGCCGGGCTTCAGATGATCGTGCAGCCAGTTCGAGACCGGGCCGCCGGGTACGCGCTTGACCGTGATCGAGACGAGGTGCGGGCGGGTCGGTGCCGAGGCGATCGTGTAGCAGCGATGGATCGCCTCGCCGTCGATGTCGAACTCGAAGGTCAGGAACTGGCCGGGCCGGTAGACGAAGCGGTGCGGCAGGCGGGGGGCGAGCAGGAACGTCCTGACGTCATGCGTCTCGTCGCGGACGGCGCGGCAGACGAGGATGTCGTCGCTTTCGCCGGCCCAGACCGGGCCGCCCTCCAGAAGGCGGGCGACCGGGTCCTGCAGCAGGGCGCCATTGCCATCCGCCATCGTCACCGCCCGAGATGCGCGGCCATGCGGCCGACATACCAGCGACAGAATTTCTCGACGAGGAATTCGGTGTGCGGCGAATAGGGGCCGGGCTCGTAGGCGGGGCTGCGCGCGCCCTGCTGGGCATAGCCGACCAGGGCGCTGTCCTGCGCGTTGGTGGCGCTCCAAACCTCCGTCAGGTTGGCGAGATCGTAATCGACGCCCTCGACCGCATCCTTGTGCACCAGCCATTTCGTGCGCACCCGCGTCGTGCCGGCATCGATCGGCATCACGCAGAAGGTGACGATGTGGTCGCTCATGAAATGGTGCCAGGAGTTCGGCTGCGTCCAGAACGACAGCGCGCCGTGATTGGCGCGGGTGAACTGGCCGAGCAGCTTGCGGCTGGCGCGCTTGGTGTCGAGCGTATGCGCCTCGCCGGCGCCGTCGAGCGGCAGCCGCTCGGTGCGGAAGCCGGTGATGCGGCTGTCGAGCCGCTCGATTTCGCGCGAGGGGAGGCCGTTCTCCTCCCAGTCGGCGTGGCTGTCGCGCACCAGGCAGGCATAGCGCTCGGCCTGGGCGCGGTCCTGCTCGTCCATCTCGTCCGGCGCGAAGCCGAAGCCATAGGCGAAGAGCGGCACGGTCAGTTCGGGATGATTGCCGGCACAGTGGTAGCACTCGCGATTGTTCTCCATCGCGAGCTTCCAGTTGCCCTGCTCGATGATGTCGCTCTCGAAAGCGATCTTGGTGTTGGCGATGTCGTGCGGGGCGATATAGGGGCCCATCTCGCGCGCCATCTCGTCGAAATCCTCCGGCGGCGCGTCGGCGAGGCAGAGGAAGATCAGCCCTTGCAGCGAGCGGACATGCACGCGCTTCAGGCCGTGGCAGGTCCGGTCGAAATCGGCGTCCATATGCTCGGCATGGATCAGCGCGCCGGACAGGTCGTAGGTCCAGGCGTGGTAGCGGCAGACGATGTTGCCGACCGTGGTCTTCTCGTCATGCAGGATGCGCGCGCCGCGATGGCGGCAGACATTGTGGAATGCCTGGATGGCCCTGTCGTCGTCGCGCACGACGATGACCGAATAGCGCCCGATATCGACCGTCATCGCGTCGCCGGGCTCCGGCACGTCGGGCTCGACGCCGACATAGATCCAGTGGCGGCCGAAGATCAGCTCCATGTCGGCGGCGAAGATCTCGGGGCTGACATAGAAGGGCGCAGCGAGGCTGTGCCCGGGCCGTCGATTGCGGATCAGCGCCTTCAGCGGTGTTTCGGGACTGTCGAGCATCGGCTCAGCTTTCGTGAAGGCGGACCCTGGGTCGCGCTCATTCTGCTACCCGTCCTGCCGTCCCATGCGCGCCGGAACGACATCTTCTCGCCGGAACGCGACACGCCTAACCGCCATCGAAGTCCCGCGCTGCTTCGAGCAGGTATCCGTGCACGTAGGGGCCAAAGGAGCGCCAGCATTCGACCCGGTAGGTCGGCGCGTCATCCTCGCGGATCAGCACGATTTCCGCCTTGCCCAGCAGGGTGCGGGTGGCGAAGCCGGATGGAAACGCGGCGGCCGACAGATCGAGCGGGCAGCCGGCATTCAGCATGTCGGCTGCCTGCGCGCCGCGCACGGAAAGGCCGACATTGCGATGGCTGATATCGACCAGCGCATGGAAACGCTCGCCAAGCGCTGACGCGATCTCGGCCTCGATTGCCTCGGTCTCGCCGTCCTCGGCAATCAGCAGCCACTCGTTCGGGCCGAGGCGTGCCGCAAGACGCGGGCCGAGGCTGGCGCGGTTGATCGGCAGGTCGAGCTGGAAACCGGCGACACTGCCGATTTCGGTCGCCGTTTCCGGGCGCATCCGCAGCGCAAAGCGCGTGGCCGGCGGCAGGGGGGTGATAGCCGGGGTCGCGGCGTCCGGGTTGAGCGCCGCGGCGCGGGCGGCCTCTTTTGCGATCTCAAGCATGGACGCGCTTCCCTTCGGCGTCGAAGAAGGATGGTGCGGTGACCGTCGCCTTGGTGAAACTGCTCGGCGTCGTCACATAGACTTCGCTGCCGATCCGCTCGCGGCCCCCCTCGACCAGCGCCAGCGCGATCGAGCGGTCGCAGGCCGGGCTCCAGTAGCTCGAGGTGACATGGCCGAGCGCATGGATCGGGATCGGCTGGTCGCGGTCGGCGACGATCTGCGCGCCCTCGTCGAGAAGGAGGGTCGGGTCGTCGGCCAGGATGCCGACCAGTTGCTTGCGGCCTGGCGCGACCAGGTCCGGCCGTGCCAGCGAGCGCTTGCCGACGAAATCCGGCTTCGCCTTGGCGATCATGCCGCCAAGGCCGAGATCGTCCGGCGTGACGGTTCCGTCGGTTTCCTGCCCTATGATGACGAAGCCGCGCTCGGCCCGCAGCACATGCATCGTCTCGGTGCCATAGGGCGTCAGTCCAAACGCGGCGCCGCGCGCAAAGATCGCCTCCCAGACGGCGCGGCCATAATCGGCGGGCACGTTGATCTCGAAGCCGAGCTCGCCGGTGAACGAGACGCGGAACAGCCTTGTCGGCACGCCGCAGACGAAGCCGGTCCGCACCGCCATATGCGGGAAGGCGTCGTTGGCAAGGTCGATGCCGGTGACCAGCGGCGCGATCAGGTCGCGCGCCTTCGGGCCCTGCACGGCGATGACGGCGAACTGCTCGGTGGTCGAGGTCAGGAAGACGTCCAGCTCCGGCCATTCGGTCTGGAGGTAGTCCTCCATATGGGCGAGCACGCGCGGCGCGCCGCCGGTGGTGGTGGTGACATGGAAGCGGTCGGGCGCCAGCCGGGCGACGACGCCGTCGTCGAGGATGTAGCCGTCCTCCTTCAGCATCAGCCCGTAGCGGCAGCGGCCCGGTTCGAGTTTCAGCCAGCCATTGATATAGATGCGGTTCATGAACTCGGCCGCATCGGGGCCCACGACCTCGATCTTGCCCAGCGTGCTGGCGTCGAAGATGCCGACATGCTCGCGCACCGCCGCGCATTCGCGCGCGACCGCCTCGCGCATGTCCTCATCGCCGCGTGGAAAATACCAGGCGCGCTTCCAGAGCCCGACATCCTCGAAATGCGCGCCCTGTTCCTCGGCCCAGCCATGGATCGGCGTTTTGCGCGCCGGGTCGAAAAGGGGGCCACGCGATGGTCCGATCAGCGTGCCGAAGGTGACGGGCGTGTAGGGCGGGCGGAAGGTGGTGGTGCCGACCGCCGGCAGGGGCTTGTCCAGGATGCCGGCGACGAGGCCGAGCGCGTTCATGTTCGAACTCTTGCCCTGGTCCGTCGCCATGCCGGTGGTGGTGTAGCGCTTGACGTGCTCGACGGATTCGAAGCCCTCGCGGACGGCGAGGTGGATATCTTTCGCGGTCACGTCGTTCTGGAAATCGATGAAGGCCTTGATGCGAGCGGGATCGGCATCGGTGGGCAGCACGCGAACCGGCAAGAAGCCGGTTGGCGTCGGTGTGGCCGCGAAGGTACGGGTGGCGCCGTCGCCCGCGGCGGCGCTGCCGGCGGCAAAGCCTTCGGCGAGGATCTCGGCCAGATTGTAGCGGCCATTGGCGGCGCCGGCCGAGCGGGTTGCCTGGACCGGTTGATCCGGGACGAAGGCATCTAGCGCCGGGTCGAAGCGCAGCTTGCCGCGCGATTGCGAGAACAGATGCACCGAGGGTGTCCAGCCACCCGACATGCCGACGCAATCGGCGGCCAGGATTTTCCGCGCGCCGATCTTGCCTTCCGGGGACACCGGCGCGACGGCGAGGCCGGTGACGCGCCTGGTTCCGGTCGCGGCCAGAACGGTGTGGCCGGTCAGGGCCGTGACGCCCTTGGCGCGAAGCGCGGCCGGCTCCGGCCCGCAATCGCTTTCGGGCCGGATATCGACCAGCGTCACGTCGAGCCCGGCATCTGTCGCGTCGAGCGCCGCCGCATAGGCCGAGGCGCCATTGGTGACGAAGACGATCCTGCGGCCGGGGGCGACGGCATAGCGGTTGATGAAGGCGCGCACGCTTTCCGCCAGCAGGATGCCGGGGCGGTCATTGTCGGCGAACACCAGTGGCCGCTCATGCGCGCCGGTCGCCAGCACGACCTCGGCGGCGCGGACCTGCCAAAGCCTTTCGCGCGGCAGGTGAGCGGGGGCGTCGGCGAGATGGTCGGTGATGCGTTCGGCAAGCGCGATGTGGTTGTGGTTGTAATAGCCGAAGGCGGTGGTGCGCGGCAGCAGCGTGACGTTGCCTCGCACCCGCAATTCGGCGAGCGCTTCCGCCACCCAATCCTGCGCCGGCTTGCCGTCGATGATCGAGGTCCGGTCGTGCAGCAGCGTGCCGCCCATCTCCGCCTGCTCGTCGGCGAGGATGACGCGCTTGCCCGTCTGCGAGGCGGCGAGCGCCACCGCGAGGCCGGCGGGGCCGGCGCCGACCACCAGCACGTCGCAATGGGCGTGGCGGTTGGCGTAGCGGTCGGCATCCGGCTCGCTCGGCGCCCGGCCGAGACCAGCGGCGGCGCGGATCTTCGGCTCGTAGACGCTGTCCCAGAACCGGCGCGGCCACATGAAGGTCTTGTAGTAGAAGCCGGCGACGAAGACGGGCGACAGCACGTCGTTGATCGCGCCAATGTCGAATTCGAGCGAAGGCCAATGGTTCTGCGAGTGGGTGACGAGACCTTCGCGGGCCTCCGCCACCGTGGCACGGTTGTTCGGGTCGATCTTGCCGGGGCCGCGATCGACCGAAAGCAGCGCGTTCGGCTCATCCGAGCCGTGGCTCAGGAAGCCGCGCGGCCGGTGATATTTGAACGAGCGGCCGACGAAATGGATGTCATGCGCGATCAGCAGCGAGCCGACGGTATCGCCGGCAAAGCCCGTCAGCGTCCTGCCATTGAAGGCGATCGAGACCGGCTTCGACCGGTCGACGCGGCCACCCCGGGGCAGGCGGTTGCGGCCGGCCATCAGGGGCTCCCTCCGCCAGACGGCTTTTCGCCCATCCTGTAGCTCTCCAGGATGCGGTCGCTCACCGTGTCGCGCAGCGCATTGAACCAGCGCTGGCAGCCATGCGCATGGTTCCAGCGCTCGGCCATCAGGCCCTTCGGATTGGTCCGGTAGAACAGGAATTCGGCCCAGGCCTGATCCTCAACTGCCTGAGGATCGCGGGGGCGGGCGATATGGGCCTCGCCGCCGCCGCGAAATTCGATCTCCGGCCGGTCGCCGCAATAGGGGCAGGGGATGAGCAGCATCTTCGGGCCCCTAATGGGCTACGGCGGCGGCGGCCGCTTCGTCGATCAGCCGTCCGGTGCGGAAGCGATCGAGGGTGAAGGGGGCGTTGATCGGGTGCGGTTCGCCCTTGGCGATGGTCCAGGCGAAGACGTTGCCGGAGCCGGGCGTCGCCTTGAAGCCGCCCGTGCCCCAGCCGGAATTGACGTAGAGGCCGGGAATCGGCGTTTTGCCGAGGATCGGCGAACGGTCGGGCGTCACGTCGACGATGCCGCCCCAGCTCCGCAGCATCCGCATCCGCGAGAACTGCGGGAACAGCTCGCAGATCGCATCGAGTGTATGGATCGGAACGTGCAGCCCGCCCTGCTGGCTGTAGGAGATGTACTGGTCGGTGCCGGCGCCGATCACCAGTTCGCCCTTGTCGGATTGCGAGATGTAGGCGTGCACGGCGTTCGACATCACCACGCAGGGAAAGACCGGCTTCACCGGCTCGGAAACCAGCGCCTGCAGGGGGAAGCTTTCGAGCGGCATGCGCAGCCCGGCGCGCGCCATCACCACGCTGGTATGGCCCGCGGCGACGACGCCGACGCGCTTGGTGGCGATGAAGCCCTTCGAGGTCTCGACCCCGGCGATCGCGCCGCCCCCGTCGCGGCGGAAGCCGGTGACCTCGCAGTTCTGGATGATGTCGACGCCCATCGCGTCGGCGCCGCGCGCATAGCCCCAGGCGACCGCGTCATGCCGCGCCACGCCGCCGCGCCGCT
>Ga0182738_1004519_pt1 | contig 15359 bp, 9 predicted proteins | sample eDN5th30CBELigMG_FD_128876 | JGI IMG/M metagenome (GOLD analysis project Ga0182738, IMG submission 128876) | Enriched Miracle-Growth compost microbial communities from Emeryville, California, USA - eDNA 5th pass 30_C BE-Lig MG (version 2)... ... | reverse complement strand
CAATATTTCGACAGAAGATTCTTTGTATTTTGGGGTCGTTTTTACAAAGAAGAATTTTCTGTCCAAATCCTGTCCTCGAGTTTTTGAACTTTAGGTTTTTGTGAGGGGCTTTATAAAGAGAAAATTTTTAAGGACAAGCCAGAGTGTCCACCAACTTCAGAACCTCACAAAATGCGAATCAATTTTTGTGTCCTCTTCCTCTCAAAATTGGTCGAACCATGTCTCTTCCTTTGAAGACGATTAACTTTTCTTTTGAAAGCTCATCTTTCTCTTTTAGAAAAAAGAAATTTTTTTGGGGCCAAACTATGGAAAATCTCTCTCACTCAAAGAAACTCCTTATCGAATATCGAATAATGACTGTGTCTCTTTGCTTGATACGGAACGAGGATGAAAATAGAAGTGAAGCAATGCAAACAGAAGGGACAATTGATTTAAACCGATTGTTTTATTTACAAAATTCCTGTAGAACCTGGAAATTGAAAAGGAGGATCCTTGCAGAAATGAGAAAAAGAAATCTCAAGATTCAGGATGAGGAAAAGAAGATGGTGAAAAATGGTATTATGCTTTAAAAAAACTTTAAGACAAAATAAATCAAGCAAGACAAGTATCACCTTCTAGAAAAATCCAAATTAAAGAATTCAACCATTTTCTCTAAATTTCGAATTCGAGTTTAAAGGATTCCTAAATTAGAATTCAAAAAAGTAACCTTAATTAATACCAATTATAGCAATTTCAAATGCATATCTTTACTATATTGTCCCAATGCATAATAGAGATTTATGATAAACTACTGTAAATTATTAATGAGCAGGCCCCAGGATCATTTTAAAGAGGCTTGACAACGCATCAACTCCTGAGTTTGCTTGAAATCAATCCACATGGGTGATTGTTAATTGTGCCACAAAAATTCATTTTGAAAGCAGACACGTAATTTTTTAAATTGATGTCTCTTCAATCGGTGCAAACTCTTGGCAACAAATTCCCACCCATTTTTCGGCTGAAAACATGGAATTTTACCTCTAACTTTGAAAACCAAATCAAATAAGAAAATTACTTTTACCTTCATTTACAATACTTTTTGTTATTTATCTCAAAATTCTCTCACTTGGGAAAATTAAAGTTTTTTTTTAATTTGATTTTCGGTTCTTTTAAAGAAGAAGGAAATACTAGAAAAACAAAAGTTCGGGAAAAATACAGCTCAAAAAAAGTTTTGGTTAATTTCTTTCTCTGAGGCCCGAATGATGTGAATTCGGCAAAGATTTTCGATATATAGGACTGTAAATTGAAAAACACCGCCTGCTTTCAAGCAATTCTCTCAAATAAGACTAAATTAAGGAACTTAAACAGAGAAAATCGAACTTGGAGCCAACGTTCCATGAATTTCGTAAATTTCTCACAGAATCCTCTAAAATCTTCAAACAGGGATATTATTTTTGTAAAAAAACTTCCAAAATCTCTTCCAAAAAAAAGAAATCCTTCAAATTTGGGAGAAATAACATATTCTATCTGATATTTATTAATATTGAAGTTGAACTATATCCAAAATCTGCAAATGGGATGTTAAATCCTGTTCGTTTCGATATTTTACTGCCAAAAAATAAGTGAATTTTGAGTGATGGCTCAAGATCAATCTTATCTAATCATAGTTTTACAAATTGAGGGTTCACATATTTAAGGTTATCAACTTCTCTTTCCATATTTGAACAGTATGATGAATTTAGAAAAATTATTCCCAGAGACAAGGCTTTTGGGAGAAGATCTGAAAAAAAATTTTTTAGGGTTCAAAAATCTTGATTTCTAAACTCTTGATCTGAGGTTTTTCTCCGAAAAACTTTTTCCTATTTTCAAAATTTTTAAAGGATTGCCAACTGAAAAGGTTCTGATGAATATTTCAAAATTTCTGTCAGAGAAGTTTTTTTTTCAGGTGCTATGAAGCTTAGGTTGTTTCCAAAAAATTTTTATTTAGTTTATGGAGAACTTCAAAGAGCCAAGAAAAATTTTTTTTAATGAAAGAAACTTTTGAGAGAAAAAAGACAAACAGTCTTCCTTGCAGGCTTCTCAAGTTCTCAAAAAGAAAGAGCTGAAAAGGAAAATACAAGAAAAACTTCTTCTGGCTCTCCAAGAGGAATTAAGTTAAATTTTATCGATTTTTAGAAATCAGAATTCAGAAAATGAAATGATTGCCAATTCTTCAACCATTATCTGGAACTTTAGAAGACAAAATTCAAACATCTTTCAGCCTTTAGATAGGTTTCTCGCTAATTGCTTGCTGTTAAATTCAATCAGATGATATTGAGATCAGAATAAATGGAAACTCAAGAGTCGATAAACTGGCCCAGAATAGCCAATTTCAAGACTTTATCTTCCCAAACAAAGACTTTCTTCTCCTCTTGAAAGTTGTCGAGGCTCCTTTATACCTTGAAAACTTCACAGGACAATCAAAATTCTCCAAGACTATCCTTTTTCTCACAATCAGAAAACCTATACTGAGCTGAGAACTTCTATGATCCTCCTTTTGATGTGTTCTCAGATCCAACATGAACTTCAGGGAGAAAATTAAAAGGTTTTATCGAAATTCTCTTCGACCGATAAACTACCTTCAAAAGAAACAAAAAACTGAAGCGAAAGAACCCCATTATGATCCTTTTGAAGTTAGATCGACCCAAAAATTCTAGCTAGCAAGCAATCCGAGACTGGGAGACTTTCGACTGAACTTTGAAAAAAATGAGAGAGATTCAGTTTGCGTCTCTTGGTTTTAAATATCCTGTCTTTGAGAAATTAGTCTGACTTGAAGAAATTCTAAAATTAAATTTTCACTGAATCCTCAAACACATTGGTCGAGATTGACCCTGAGTTTTTGAATTCATTCAAAAGAGTAATTCTCACCTCCGCATCTCTCTGCAAGAAAGGGAAGCATTTCAGCTGGTTTCTGATGGCTCGATTCTCCTGATCAAACAGAAATTAATGAATGAATCAGCAGAAGTTTAATCTATATAAAAATAGTAACTTAAAGAAACTGTAACTGATTCTAAAATTATTCAGTTTTCATTGTTTAATTCCATAAACTCTGTGCAAAGCTCTCTTTGACTGTTGTTTCCAATAGGACCCGAAAATGAAAAATCTTATTTCAAAATGAGCCTTTCCAAAGTATACTGATCGATTCATTTTCATAGAAAGAGAATTATGAGTGATGGTTAATAAATTTTTCGAAGTTTTTAATGACCTCAATAAGTACAAAGAGTTTGTGAGCTTGACTATTCAGAATGGCCTGTTTCTTACACGTTATATATTTTCCTATTTCAAGGGGATTGAGATCTAATGAGGAATGTGCGAGTCCTCGTTGATCAATGAAAGGATTTTCCCAATTAGATTTTCATATACCTTGCTTCTTAGTTCACTTAAAAATTTTAATTTCTAAAGCATCACTTCATCAAATATTCAAAAGATATCAATATGAGACTCAAATTTTTTTCAAAATAAAACTACTTTAAAAAACCAAAAGAATAAACATATTTATTTGTTAACAATCTTTTTCTTAAATATTGTACATCATCTCATTAGGCATATATCCAAAAAGGCTTTGATAAAACAAGGTGTTCTTCTAAAAAAAGCGGTTTTCCTTAGCATGAATTAAACGGAATTTTCAGTTGGAGCTTCTGCTTTGTCGACTTTGTATACTTGAACTGGAGATTGTGTTTGTTGAACTACTTGTAATGTTTGCAATTTTCTAGCAGCTCTTTTCTTTAAATATACCCAAACGACAATGGTGAGCAAAATAGCAGCACCAATAACCGGTCCGATAATCACCCAGACATTAAAGTGAGAATCTAATAGAGGTTTATTAGCTAAAAATCAAACAAAATGAAATCTTACTTCCACACTCTTTATCCCAACTTTCAAGGGTGTTATTGCCTCCTGCACTCTCAGCAAGCACTTTGAAATCTGAATAGCTGCAACTATCTTGGCCATTGCACAAAGAAACCAAATTATCATTGTAGTAAACTTTCACATAAGGGCTTGTTGGGTCATTGTAAAATTCAAAAATAAGATGTGAAGCAAAACCAGGGTATTCGCAACTAACGTCAGGAACGGGCTGGCCTTGGGTGTGGGCATCATAGTTAGCGAGCACACAGTCTCCTGTGATCACACCAAAGGCTGCAAGTACAGCTTCGATATTCTTGTCATGGCCACTGTAGAGAGCAAGTTTCTTGGCATTTTTACCTGCTCTAAAGTTGGCCATCTGGTCCAAGACAGCTTGGATTGTGTTGAAAGAAGTTAATTCCCTCTGGATCTTTTGATTCTGTTCAAGAACATAGGTATAATAAGCTTGGCCATAGCCAAGGCTCTCAACGAGATCGGTATCAGTTATGCCTCCAGGTAAAGTCTTGTCATCAGCCTCATCAGCAATAAAAGCGTCATAAGCTGTTGCTAAAGTGCTCATACTAGTGATTTTCTGGCTTTTGTCAAGGTTAGTATTGGCTTGGTTTGCAGGGTCCTTGAAAATAGTCCAGGCTTCGGTCATTTTTGAGCTGCCCTTGTTCTCATTTTGATAGTCAGAGATTTTGTTGCAGTATCCTGCATCTCTACCATTAAAAATGAGTTCTTCATTTGTTCCAGAGACTACATTGACTTTGATTGGAACATAATCTCCTCTAGTGGATTCACTAGAATCGAGAAGAGGAGTATATTCAGCGATAAGCTTATCTTGGAGTGCGTTGCTTTTGGTAATAGTGCTGGTTGTTCCTCTAAACATGCTTGCGACTTGAACTGTGGCGCTTTCAATGCATCTTTCAACGTAGTTTGAAAGAACATAAACATCATCGGGGTTATATCCACCTGCAACCAAGTTGGGGTATTTCTGAGCAAGAGCCTTGCCTAGATTGTATTGTTGCACCATTCCGTTTGTAGTCAGTTGTCCAAGCTCAGAACTAGACCATTGAGGATCATAGCCCGTAAGAGGACCCCTGGCACCATGTCTAAAGATTTCAATCACTTGATCTGGTTGTGTTTGTTGCTGAGTAGGGAGAACCAGAAGTAATAATGCCATAAAAGTAAGGACTGTCTTCATGGAAGTAGAGAGTAGTTTGAGTAGTTTAATTAATTTGGTTTGTTAATTATTTTTGTGTAAACCTCCGCAATTCCTCTCCTATAAATAGGGCCTCAAAACAAACTAAAATCTATTGAGAAATCTAATTTTAGATATATGTAATCAATTGATGTCTCTACTGTATCTAGTCAGTATTAAACCCCGTTAGTTGTTTGAAACTTCATGCCAGACCTTCTTCCAAAATAGCCAAAAGGTTTTCTCGACAACTGAGCCACGCATTCTTGGTTTAAAGTAGCAATTCGTTGTTTCTCAAAAGGTCTTCTTGAAAGCAATAAACTCTTCATCATTTACTTCACTAAAAATAGAATATGCTTTCCATAAAACAAATTTTGAATACAAATTCTTTTATTAGTACCCGCAAAAAACCTAATTTCAGTAGAGTGTCTCAAACTCTTGAGGAGGATAGCTTTCCCAAGTTGCTAAACAAAATCTATGTGGCGCCATAAACTGATTCCTTCATCAAGCTATTTCATAGCTTGGCTCTTCTCAAGTTCAAAACCTTTGATTCTTTTTTGAATTTGCCATTCATTCATTGATTTGCCTCATGCCTCACAAAAATGGTTTTTCTTTGATGACTGAAGCTTTCATACCCCTCTCAGTAAAAAAACTAATGTAGGGGTAAAATTCCTGCTTTTCCAGCAAGATATTGCTATTCTCAGCTGTTTTCATAAGCATTGAAAAACCAAACATAAATTTCTGGCCACACAATGGCTTTATGGTCATGGTAAATCTTTTCCGAACAGGATCAATTCCGACAATTTAATCTTCTGAGTCCAGGAAAACAAGAAAGAGCTATTCTCAGGGGGAAAATACGATACCAATTTTGGCATCGTTAAAAAAGCCCTTTTTTTGACCCCGACATCAGTTTTGGACTGATTTCGCAAAAAATAATTTTATGAGATTTCATAAAGTTTGAAATAATTTTTACTCCTTCTGAAAATTTTGTTTCAAGGGACCAAGACCGTCTCCGTTATTTTCTTTCGTTATTTCTTCTCAACTGGAGTTACAAATGAAAGACTCAGAAATAACTAAATCTGAACTTGATGTTTTGAACACTTCATGTCAAAGACAAGATATTTTATTGAAACAGAGATGTCTGAGGCTTTGATAATAGGGATGGGAAACAAAGATAAAAGATTCAGAAGAATAAAGAAAAGAAGAAAGTCTGAAAATTATTCCTTGCTGATTGTTAGAAAAGCCAAACTTAAAATATTTTTATCCGACACGATAATTTCTTGGACTTCTTTCAAAACTCCATCAAAAAATTTTTCGTTTCGCGATAAAAGCTTCAAGGAATTTTGATTTCTTTTTAAATAAACCTTTTGTTCGTTATTTTCCCCCCTGGCTATTCTGTTTCATCAAATTCAGACCTCATTAATTTTATAAATTTGGATAAGAAGAGACTTGCTCCTGAATCCGACTCTAGTAGTTCTTTTTGAAAAATTTTTTCGACCCAAAATATGAAGAATATGAGAGTTGCTCGGCATAAAATTTTGTTCCCTACTTTTTTTGTTGAAATATTTCAACGCTAATCTCATTAGTGCTGAAGAAGAATATATAGATTGATTGCTCAATGCTAACCAAATAAATAAAACGCTTATGCCATGATGGAATCACCTCCCCGCAGAAATTTAAATTACAAACAAAGATAGTAGTAGGTTTCCACATACTCTCTATAAATGAACCATAGAATAGCGGGTTCATCAACGAGAGATTATTTCTTTCATTCATTTTCCTTGAAAATAGAGCTCAAATCTCTAATGAACCTCACTCAGACGTGTGAAAAAATCCTTAAATAATTCGCTCGAAAGAATGAAACCTTGATTTATCTTAAAATAGATGCTCTTAATTTAAGTTCGATTGATCATGAAGAAAAGAAAAATGCTTATACTAACATATTGCACACAATATTATTTGGAAAAAATTTTTATTTGTTGTACGAATTATGCAATACTATCTTCAGACTCAAATTTCGTCATCATAGATCTCTTTCGCAACAAAACCCATGCTCCAATGCCGACTAAAGTACACGCACCAAGCCCACAGAGAATAATGATCCCTATTGAACTGGAAAAAAGTTCCTTCTGAAAATATCTCTCACTTTCCGCTTGAGCTGTTGCCACATCTACTTTCACAACACCATCTATAATATAATGAATTAATCTCTTAAAAAAAAACTAAATTACTTCCACATTTTTCATTCCAAGTAACGAGATTATTGTTCCCGCTTGAAGTTCGAATAAGATTGACAAAGTCATCATAACTGCAGCTCTCCTCTTCACCACATAAAGGCACTAGAACATCATTGTAGTAGAATTTCACAGATGGATTTGTGGTATGATTGTAAAATTCAAAAATCAAATTCGAAGCGAACTCAGGAAACTGGCAACTGGGATAAGAAGGGTCTTCACCCAATTTGTAATCTCTGTAGTTGGCTAACAAACATTCTGCAGACATAATCCCAAAGGCTGAAAGGACAGCGATGATATTTATATCATGTCCGCTCAGGAAAACGAGTTTCTTTGAGTTCTTTCCCTGTCTAAAGTTTTCCATTGAGTCCATGATAGCCTTCAGTACATTGAAGGAAGTCAGTTCCTTCTGAATGTCCAGACGCTCCTCAAGGATATACTGATAATAGGCTTGACCATAATTAAGACTTTCAATCAGGTCTTCATCGGTGATTCCTCCAGGCAATGTTCTATTGGCATACTTGTCAGAATTGAATGCGTCATGGGCCCAATACAAATTATCCATATTTTTTATTTTTTGACGATCTGGAAGATAAAAATTTGCTTCTTGGACAGGATCCTGGAATATTCTCCATCCTTGACTCATCTCAGTGCTCATTCTACTTTCATTTTGATATTTCCCGAGAGTTGGACAGAATTTGGGATCTCTTCCTGCAAAGATAAGCTGGTCTTCAGAATTTGGCTCCACAACATCGACTTTTACAGGAATAAAGTCTCCTCTGTTCGCTTCATCACTTGAAAGCAGCGGCGTAAATTTCGCTGTCAAATTGTCTTGGAGTTCCTGTTGAGGATTTTCCAAAAGAGTGCTTGTCTTCCCTCGAAATATACTTGAGAGTTGAACCATCGCGCTTTCTATGCACCTTGGAGAGGTATCTGAAAGAACATAAACATCATCAGGACTATATCCTGATGCTATCAAATTGGGGTATCTTGCAGCGAGGGTCTTGCCCAGGTTGTATTGCTGGACCATTCCAAATGGGGTAAGCTGTTTCAATTCAGATTTTGACCATTGCTTGTCATAATTTGAACGAGGAGTCCTGGCCCCGTGCCTAAAGAATTCAATGACTTGATCTGGTTCAGCAGCAGCTTCAAGCTTAACAATGCAAACGTAAAAAATCAAACAAGCAAGAAAGAGGTTGCTAGACTTGAGAGAATAAAGAGGCATCATGGAAAATCAAATAAAACTAATCAATTTTGGCCTTTATGACGGGTATTTATAATTGCGTCCCGAGGGCGAAATTAATTGTGAATAAAGCGGTATATAAACTTCTCTCCTTTCTCATATGCAGAATTTTGCGCCGAAAATAAGCAAACATCAAAGAAAAAGAAGGGAGAAATATTCCAAATCCTCTCGAGATTTTTCATTCTTTCGTTCAATCACAATCTGTCTCGTCATAAAATTTATGATGAGTCAGGACCTTCGAAAGAATCAACATTGTATGTGATAGTTTCAAGAGTTTCTTGTGAAAAATTAAGCGGGGAATCTCGAAAAATATCCGCACATCTATATTAATTAATTTTTTTATTCAAGATTAAATTCATCTTGAAAATACCCCTCAAAAATATAGAAAGAAGGAGCTTTTGCCTCGAAAAAAGAAATTAACAACTTTAGACTCTCTCAAAAAGTTTTCAGATCAGAGATTGTCTTGATAAACTGTAAAGTAATCATTTACAGAGAAAATATCAGCCTTTGAAAAGTTTCAAATTCGACCTTCTTTCTGGTTTATTTAGTAGAATAAATATTATTCAGAAACTCAGTGAAGTGAAAAATGCCTTGAAAATCTCTTCTTCATCAAAATTGTGTTGAAAAAGAGGATAGTAGCTCCTGAATTTCTAGATTTTATGATTTGATTCCAAATTTTATTCATAAAACTAAATAATTTGGAAACAAAATCGTTAACAATTTCCTCATGCAAAAATAATCAAAAACTAAAATTCTAAACTTCAGCAGATTAGCAAAATTAAATTCATCAACTTTTTGAATGTAAGGATTGCTGCAGAACGAACTTCAGTTAAAACTTTCAAATTTGGAAAAGGAAATTGGAAATTCATGCACTCCCAGATTCATTGAATTTACTCCATCATGCTTAGAGAATTTGAACTTTTTGAAAGATTGAACGAGACAAAAGAAAAAAAAAATCGAAAGAAAAGGATTGCCAAGAAGTCAGTATTTTTGAGAGTCCAGCTCAATGTCCATTTTTTTCAAGATTTCGCCAGTCGAAATGCCCACCTTTGTTGAAAAGGCTCAAAAACACTGCCAATAACTTTCTTCAGCATCTCTGATTTTTTTGTTCAGAAAGTATGGTGATAACATAACATTTTGGGAAAAAAATGTCAGGAGAAAGTAAGAAAATCATTCTGGAGATCTTCTTGATTCTCTTCGTTTGAAACTCTGAGAAAAAGAGATGATTCTTGATGATCAAAGCCTCTCAGATATTTATTTTTTATGATTAAAAATAATTTTTGCGTTGTATTTTTGGAGTCATGAGTCGGCAAGCTTCCTTCTCAGTTCTCAAAGAAATTGGTGAGGACCTTTTCTTTTACCCCTTCACTCCTCTCCCTCATAAGGAGGCTAGATGGCTGAATTATAGCTCTTTTCATTGGACCAAATGTTTTAAATGATGCAACTTTTCGGTTGGAAAAGTTGAAAATTTAAAAAAATATTACAACAGGACCTCAACATCTTGAATCCTCAAGAAGTTTTTAATTAATTTATTCTTGAAAAATTCATGCATTCAAAAAAAAACTTGTTATGCCGCCTTTTCTTTCCAGACTTTGGTCAATTGGTTCCTCTTCCAAAAACGATTACAATAGAAACTTGCCTTTGATCGCCTTCCTCTTCCTGTCGAATGAAATTTAAAAACCAGAGGAGGCTTGTATTCAAAAAAAAGTTTTCTTTCAAATCTTTTGAAATGAAAAGAGTTCTTAGAAAGAGAGACAGATAATCTTAGAGCAAATCTAAAATCGTTGTTTTCTCACTTTATGGCAAAGATTTCTTAGTTATTATATACCTTGCAGATTTTCCCTCCCCAACTTAAAATCATGATCTTATGAACCAAAATCCTTCCTTTTCCCTTGCGTTAACAAAAACCTGGTTTATTATTTTGCTTTAGAATCTCTTGTGGATTAATTCCTTTAATTTTGATTTCAAAAATATGTCTTCATAATTTGGCTTTTTCTTTTCAGAGACCTCTAAAAGAATTCGCTCACATCTATTCTGACTGCTCACTTTCAAATTCTTTTCAAGGTCATTCATGGCTACTACACTTTGAGAAATCAAGCCCAAAATCAAAATCTCACAAATCTTTTCGGTTCAACCCCAAAATCAGTATTTTTCTGACTAGGATATTCTCAAGGAATGAAGTTGACAACACGATCACAAATTAATGTGTATGTATCAAAATAAATTTTAATTTGAGAAACAGTTTTCAAATCTGAATGAAAAAAATACTTCATAAAAATTTGCTCAACAAAAAATCCCAATAAACTTGGAGAAAAACGCAGGTCTTTAATGAATACTCAATTTTCAAACTCTCTTTCAAAATAATGGCGATCTCGGAGGGGGAAAAGTCCGTTTCTAATTTACAATTTTGCCTCCAAAAAGCTACAAATTAATCGTTACCTTTTAATTGTAAGAGTGGTTCGTTTCAAATCTTGGTAAATTAAAATGTGTGAGCATTTTATTTCATATTCCTAATTATTAAACCTCAGTAACTTTCTAAAATTAGAGACCATCTCATCACCTCACTCCTTCTTGATGATCACCTCCTCTTATCCTTTCAGTCTTATCATCCTCCTCTTAGGGCTCATCTTACCTCTCCTTCACGCAGCTAAACCAGACCAAGTTATTGAGCTCTTTCGACACGGAGCAAGATCCCCTATTTTTCCGTATGATGACTCATGGAGATTTTCTGAATATGGGCAGCTCACGACGGTTGGGATGCTCCAGCACTACAATCTTGGAAAGAAACTCGCTGACAAATACGCTCACCTTGTTGAATCTGGGTACAACCCTGATGATGTCTATATTCTTTCTAATTTCTACTCACGATGTGTGGAGAGCGCAATGGTACAAGTTATAAGCCTTTTTCGAGGAAAAACTAGTACCCTAATCATAGAGCATCCACAAAAAGAACTTCAAGACAGGGTTATCGAGAGGATTACACCTCTTTTGCCAGCTGCTGAAGCAACAAGAGGAGAATTCGTGCCAGTGAACATAGATATTGTGAAAAGCTTCGAAGAAAAAGTTATTTTTAATGGAAGAAACAAAAAATGGTGTTCAAAGATAGGTAACTATATGAATGAGAACCTTCTGAGTGCTGAGATGGCTCAAGGCTGGAGTGTCTTCCAAGATCCCATCCAGAAAGCAAATGCTCTTCTTCCCCCACATCAGCAAATAATAGATATGATGGCTTTAAACGTTGCTTATGATGCGTTTGTTGCAGATATCTATGAGAATAAGACCTTGCCTGGAGGAATCGATGACCCCAAGCTCTTGGAAAGTCTCAATTATGCCCAAGCCTATTACCAAGAGATACTTGAACATCGCACACTTGTCCAAAAAGGGCTTGCTTCCTTTCCAACCCTCAAGGCGATCGCAGACCAGTTGAAAAACTTTAGAAAAGGTAAAGACCCAAAAAAGCTGGCCTTGTTGAGTGGACATGACATGAATCTCTATGCTGTGCTTTCTGCCTTCGAAATCATATCGCCAAAATGTTTACTCGTAAACTATCAAGACTTTACCCAAGATAGACCTCTATCTTATCCCAATTGCCGGTTTCCCGAGTTTGCGGCAAGCCTAATCTTTGAATTCTATAATGAAACAACAAATCCCTATGTCAAGTTTTACTATGATGACATCCTAATTCCTTTGTGTAATGGTCAAGAGGTTTGTACCTACGACGAGTTCCTCTCTTTTGTACAAAATGCAGGAGGAAATAATACCATCGGAACCTGGAATCAGAGGTGCGAAAGTAAATAATTTTTTTGTTTTCAGTCTTCATTAATTATCTCTTTAGATCAAAAACGTCATAAACATCCTAAAGACAATAATATGACTAATATGACAAATATGGCAAACTCAACTCAAAATGATACCAACAAGACAGAAGCATCTCACAAGAAAAACAAGGATAAGAGGGATCCTCCTCCTCCTGTTTTAAATCAGACTCAAAATCACCACCCAAAGAATACAACCAATAATCACACTAACATTAATAAGGTAATATCGACATCTCAGAAGAATAATACTCAGACAAACAAGACTCAAGAAAAATCTCATCAAGAGGTGAAAGGAGCTCTCCAAGAACCTAAAGACATGAAGAAAATTGAGAGCAAAGCCGCTAATAAGTGGCTCCTTATTGGACCGATTATTGTTGTTGTGCTTGGATTAATCTTTTTCTTGAGACTGTTCATCAAGCGCATGTGGCACTCGATGAAGATCACTCAAAAAGGCTATGCGATAGGACAAGATCAAGAACAAGAAAGTGTCTCAGCTTAATTCAATAAATGAGTTTTTTTGTTATTTATTTTTATATTTTTTTTTTCTAAAGAATATTGTTGGGCTTTATATTGAAAGTTTTGTTTAGTTTTTTACTGAATAAAAATTGTGATGTCTTTAACATTCATATTCAAATGCAAAGAAGTGAATAAAAGAGATAAAGTGTTGCTCTTAATTATCTTTTTTTCAACTTTCACTGGGACCATTAATTTTTTTTGGCTTCATCCTTGAAATTTTTTCCTCAAATTTCAAAGCTGCCTAGTTTTCGATAAATTTCAATAATAGTGTGAAAGCCAAATCATTCTTATCTCTTTCGCATGACAAAACTGCTAATAGGATTCTTCCTTTTTGCAAAAATTAAAATCGTCTCCATAATCTCATTTTCATGAAATTCCAAGACAATTATTCTAAATTCACAACACTCTAGAATTTATCAAATCAGCCTTTCAGTTCACCTATTAAACCAGTCTCTCTTGCTCTGACCTGTCAATGGAAGCTGGATTTCAGTTCACAAGTCTCTAAGAAGTTATGAAATTTTCCTGTCTTTCTGAGAGAAAAATTTTTCCGCCGTTTCCTGATCCCAAAAAAAAAGTTCAATGATTTTTTTCAAATGAAAAGCGTTGGAAGTGAGATACTTAAAGCCTTTGCGAATTTAAATGTTAGCAAAAAAATTTTTCAGATCTAAATTTTTTTTTTTGTATTTTTCTGAATTTCCTAGATGCTTAGGATCTGAAAGTAAAACTTTTAACTTTTTCTCATCAAAGTCAGAATTTGATCGAAACAAATTTCTATTCGTTTTATTTTCAATCAAGTTGGGGTTTTGTTAGATTCCAAAATAAATCTTATCTTTAATGAAAAACAATTAAGGATTTGTTAAAACTCTGCAATAAAAACTTGCATGTCTCTTTTACTTTCAATCATCGAAGAATAGATCAGGAGATCCTCCTATATATAGTTTTTCATTATTCAAAAAAAAATCAGTTTTTGTTTGATTTTTCAAAAATAAATCCTGAGAAAAATCCTTCAAAAGTTCAATTCCTGAGACTGTCAAAACCAGGGATTTTATGCAAGGATTAGAATCTAAAAAAATGAGAGAAGGTTGTTTTCAGAGCTTTGAGATCCCAAAAAGCATTCAGACCATCCAGTTGAAAATTTTTTGTCCAGTTTTTTCTGAATTTGATGGAACAATACAAAACCCTGAAAATCCTAGAAAAATTTTCGTCTATTTTTTCTCAAAAGAATTTTGTAATGTCCATTTTGTATTGACTGACAGGTTCAAAGTTCAAATCTCGTCAATTAAATTTGTTTCAGGTCTTTCATTTAGAATCTTATTTTCACAAAAAAAGAAGGAAGAAGAAGAGAAAAATATATCTTTTGCATGTTATCAAATCCTCACTAATGAAACTTTTATAATTCTTCTGTAAACACCCTCAAAAACTCGAAAAATCACTCACTGATTATGACTTAACCTATAAAGTTGTAATCAATTTTTGCAAGCAACAGGAAAATTTGAAACATAAAGCATTATTTTTGAGGATCAGAATTTTTATGTCTCTTCACTTCCTTAAAATGACCCAGATGATTCGAAAATTTTTTATGTGAAAATTCACTGAATTAGATTTCGAAGAAAGGCTTCAGAATCTTGTAAAGATACGAGATCACCGAGTTAATTTTTTTTTCTTCATGTTCAACCTTTTTTGAAATAGAATATGAACAAATGGACTACCAGTATCTTGAACATTTTTTCTCAACCCCAGAAAAATATAATTCACCCATTTTCTTTTCTCTTCTCGAATGATCTTGGAAAAGCTTTTTCTCTGGAGGTAAAACGACTTCTTGAAAGTCTTGATGAGACAAAGAAGTTTAATTGAATATTTTCCAAAGATCCAATTGAAGAGAAAGAAAATTTTATATCGCTCTACTTTCTCTTCAAAATCACAAGGAAAAACTCTTCTTGATTTGAAGATTTTCTTTCAACAAAAAACTCACTGCTTTCTGATTGAAGGAAAAGAAATTTCTGAAATAAATTTCAATGTGAGGCTGATTGAATCAAGATATCCCTTTTGAGTTTCAGCGAATACAATATCAGTTTTCTCCTCTTTTCATACTCTAAGAGAAGAGTGTTCATTGATGACCTAGGCCAGAATCAAACTTTCTAATCTTGACTTTTTGAAAGAATCTCCTCTTGTATTTTTGCCATTTTTTAAAAAGCAGTTTTTCGGCGCTGAAACCCAAATCATGCCACTTCCTCGAAGAGAATACTCAGATTCAAATCTCTCCTCTCCTTTTCACAATGAATAAACTCAAAGGGCGGGGAAAAAATCCAAAAGAATTTTCTTCAATATAGAAAGATAAAAAGTTCCGAGGTTGAGCTGAAAGAGTTCGAGTTTGAAAAAAATTGAGGGAAAAACCCTGTGATCGTTGAAGAATGAGGGCTGAACTGGGACATTGTTCAACATGAGTTTTATAACCTTAGTTTTTCCTTCTATTTTTAGATTTCGGT
>Ga0182738_1004517_pt1 | contig 15363 bp, 19 predicted proteins | sample eDN5th30CBELigMG_FD_128876 | JGI IMG/M metagenome (GOLD analysis project Ga0182738, IMG submission 128876) | Enriched Miracle-Growth compost microbial communities from Emeryville, California, USA - eDNA 5th pass 30_C BE-Lig MG (version 2)... ... | reverse complement strand
AGAACGGCTTCAGGCGTTCCATCTGGGCATCGCTCAGCCAGTAAAGATTGCTCATCGATCAGGTCTCCTTGCGGAGCCTGAATCATGCCAAACGCCCGAAATCAATGGGTCTGGAGCCTAGCCTAGCTGCGGGTGCCAAGCCGCACTGCCGCATGACCGCTTTCCCGCCCTACTTGACGCAGTTGGGGCAGTACCTGCGCCATGCATGAATCACCGCTTCGCCAATGTCGCTGCAAATATTACGCCGCACCAGCATCAGGCAGCTATAGGCGCGCAGGTTGGCGGCGACGTTGTCTTGGTCGCCTTGAAGGAATCCACCACACGTGCTCCTTATAGGGACGGATTTCCCGACCGTCGGGTTTTCAGGCGGTCGGTTTTTCAGAGGTTCGGTGGACCCGACCGCCGGATATTCAGGGGGTCGGTCTGCGACGTCACCGTAGGCCGAATCGTCACCGGAACCCCACCGCCTCGCGTTCGTCGCGCCGAGCGGCAGCGCCGGGCCGCCCGCACTCTACCCGGACCTTTCACCGCGGCCCGCATGAATTTCTGCTCGCTGAAATTTGCCGCAGGTCCCGGGTGCGGTGAGACGACTTCTGCTCGGGACCCCGCCTGATCGCCACATCCGGCGCAGGTGAGGAGCATCGGCGGCGGGTCGGATTCCGCCGCCGACGATCAGGATGCACGCCTCGTCAGCTCTCCTTCGAGCGGAAATAGGCCATCATCGCCCGTTCGACATATTCGGAGATCGCGATCCCCTCGGCTTTGGCTTCACTTTCAACCCTGTCCCGCAGGCTCGTCGTGGCGCGGACGCTGAGCTGGTCCGAGCGGCGCTCCGGGCGCACTCGGGGCGTTCGGCCGATCAGGTCCCGCGCGGCCCGGGCTTCCGCTTCGGCGGCGATGGCAGCCTGCTCCGCGGCGTCAGCGGCTTCACGGGACTGGTCGGCCTCCTTGCGGGCGCGTTCGGCCTTGGCACGCTTTTCCGCTGCCCTCTCCCCGGCCTCGGCGGCTTCCTGCTTGAGGTCCGCCTTGCGCGAGGCATCGAAATCTTCTGACATATGTGTCGTCCTTTGAATTCTGCGGTCAGTTGAAATTGGTCAGCGACATGCGTCGGTGACGATTGCTATTGGTAGGGACCGGCATCAGTGCAGCAGCGGCCTGCTCAGCCCGAGCAGCGCCCTCTGGGCATCCCACTCCTCGGGGAAACCCGTCTGAAGATGCGCAAGGCTGACTTCGGGTCCGTGACGTCCTGCAAGGATGCCCTCGACAATATCCGGCGCGAGCAAGGTCAGGCGCAGGATCCGGGTGACATAGCTCAGCGCGATCTTCTCGTGGCGGGCAAGATCGGCGATGGTGGTGAACGCGCCGGCATCCAGCTGCCGCTTCCAACGGAAGGCCCGGGCCAGTGCCCGAACCAGCGTGTCATCCGCATCGCGATGGTGCGGGGCATCAGGCGGCAGATGGACCTCCTTGCGCCCGCCGCGCTTGACGATGCGGAACGGGACCTGCAGCACGATGCTGTCCGGTGGGGTTTGCTGCCCTTTCATGCCGCCTGCCCCACATCGCGCGCCAGCATCTCACGCGCCAGCCCCGGGAGGCCTTCGGTGCGCAGGCGCAGGCTCAGGCCCTCCTCGCCCAGATCGATGCGCTCGACCAGAAGGGCGACGATGCGGGCCTGCTCGGTGGGGAACAGTTCGTCCCAGAGCGGATCAAGCTCCCGCAGCGCCGTGCAGACCTCGGCCTCGGTGATCGTCTCATCCCGATCGCGGATGCAGCGCATGGTTCCGGCCACGATCTCGGGCTGCCGGAACACCGCGCGCAGCTGCCCGATCACCGCCGCCTCGATCTCGCCCGCCGGCACCCGGCCGATGGGGCAGGCCCCTGCCCCACGCGCAAGGACGCTCTGGCTCACGTAGTAGCGATAGAGCCGCGCACCCTTGCGGGTATGGCTCGGCGAGAATGCCGCACCATCAGGACCGAAGATCAGCCCCTTCAGCAGTGCCGGGGTGTTGGCGCGGGTCCGGGCGGCCCGCTTGCGCGGACTTACCTGCAGGATGGCATGGACGCGGTCCCATGCCCCCTGCCCGATGATGGCGGCATGCTCGCCGGGATAGCTCTCGCCCTTGTGCACCGCCTCGCCGAGATAGGCACGGTTGTTCAGCATCCGGTAGATGTACTTCTTGTCGAGCGGGTTGCCGCGAGAGGTGCGGAGACCGCGCAGTGCCACCTCGCGGGCGAGCATGGTGCCGGATCCCAGTTCGGCAAAGCGCGCGAAGATCCAGCGCACCTCGGCCGCCCTCTCCTCCTCGACGAGGAGCTTGCGATCGGCGACGCGGTAGCCATAGGGCGGCACACCGCCCATCCATATGCCGCGCATCCGCGACGCCCGGACCTTGTCGCGGATGCGCTCCGCCGTCACCTCGCGCTCGAACTGGGCGAAGCTCAGCAGGATGTTCAGCGTCAGCCGGCCCATCGAGGTCGTGGTGTTGAAGCTCTGCGTGACCGAGATGAAGGTCACCCCGTTGCGGTCGAAGATCTCCACCAGCTTCGAGAAGTCCATCAGCGACCGCGAGAGCCGGTCGATCTTGTAGACCACCACGACATCGACCAACCCGTCCTCGATATCGGCGAGCAGTCGGGTAAGCCCGGGCCGGTCGAGCGTGCCGCCCGAGATGCCGCCATCATCGTAGCGTTCGCGCAGCGCCACCCAACCCTCGGAGCGCTGGCTGGCGACATAGGCCTCGCAGGCCTCCCGCTGGGCGTCGAGGCTGTTGAACTCCTGTTCCAGCCCTTCCTCCGAGGATTTCCGCGTATAGATGGCGCAGCGAAGCTTGCGGGGAACCGGTCTGGTCATGCCGGCTTCCCGCGCTGGTTCTTCAGCCCGAAGAACAGCCAGCCGTTCCAGCGCGTGCCGGTGATGGCGCGGGCAATGGCCGAGAGTGACCGGTAGGGCCGCCCCTGCCATTCGTAGCCGTCCTGGGTGACGCTCACGACATGCTCGGCGCCCTGCCACTCGCGGATCAGGCGCGTACCGGTGATCGGCTTGAGACCGGCTCTGGCACGCCCCCTGCCCGCGCCGCCATTGGCGAAGGTCTCGCCGAGATCCTCGAGCCGGCGCAGCGTCGCGGGCGCGAGGCCGCCATGGGTCAGTTCCTGGATGCGATAGGCCTAGCCGCGCCTCGATGTAGCGACGGCTGAACGAGGGCGGCGTGCTGTCGTGGAGTTCCACCCACTGGGCCTTCAGTTCGGCCATGGGCGCGGTCTTCAACGCGGCAAGACGTGCAAGCATGTTGTCATCTGATTTCATGAAAGAATCTCCGTTTGTCCCGATGACTAACGCTCTGTTCGGCGCGGCTGTGTAGTCGGAAAGATGCACGTGGCGGCAACTGTCTCCGCGTTGTCGCACTGGCGGGCGCGAAGGCGGAGGAGGCCCACCCCGAGCAAGTGGCAGATCTCCTGCCGCCGCTCCTTGGCCGACATCTGTGCCGCCGGGACCGCATTGGCACCGCGGGTCATTTCAGACACCCGCTCGCCGACAGGCCAAGGGTGCGGGCACATGGTGCGAGCACAAAAAAATCGCCTGCAACTGGCGTTCTTGCGGGACTATGCCCACCGCATACCAAAGTGGCGCGGAAGGACCCAAGACGTTCGGGCATAAAGCAGAACCTGTCGGCACCCAATAATATCGAAAGGAGAACAAACAACAACGGCATCAGAGCAACCTCGGGTCGATGGTCATGCGACCCGCCTTGACCACAGAGCGCAGCATCTCGGTCATAATGGCCCCCTGCTCATCTTTTCGCACCACAGCTCCCTGATTGCGTTGATCAAGGGCGGTTTTCGCGACCGGTTCACCGACCGGTCCTTGCTTCCGCGAAACAAGGAAGTAACGCCAGGTACGGATCTCAGGAATCGTCTTCGCCGATAACGCAGCTGCCTGCAGCTTCGGGATCAGTTGGCGATCAAGATCGACACCCTCATCCAGTATCTGCATCAGCGACGGGAGGTCGTTTTTCAAAAGCACTTTATTCCGCGGCGTCGCCAACTTCCCGAGTGCCTTGAAGCAACGATGAAGGACTGTTTTCTCGTAGAAGGATTTATTTATTTCTTTCTCATTCATTCCCTCGGTAAATTTTGCCGGGTCTATCGGAAAATTTTGCCGAATTTCGAGCGTCGCCAACCGCGACGCGAACGTCTCCTTGATACGGCGACCCCGCACCAACAGCCCCTCGGGCGGAAGCGGCTTGCGGCCCGGCCAACCGATCAGAAGATAGATATTGCTGGCACGCCGCCCGTCTTCACCATGTTTGAAGACCTGGACAAGGCCGCGCGACTTCAGTCCCTCAAGATGGTTGTAAACCGTTTTGGGAACGCAGCCGATCGCCTCCGCCATCCGGGCTTGGCTATACCAGCTCAGTCCCGACGGATTGCTTCTCCCTGCCAGGAAATCCAGCAATTTGCGGGGACCGGTTTTCAAGCCCGGGACGTCCTCGGCCCAGGTACGCGCGTCAAAATTCGTGTACTTTTTCGATTTCAGCATTTTACGCGAGCTCTGTGATCATTTTGGCGAACGACAAATCACTCGCGATGCGTTTCCACCGGACGTTAACCGCGCCGGCGTGGTGGCGCGGGCTTGCCACGAGGTCAATGCGAGCAAACTCGGACAGCCAATTGCGGCCTGCGTCGCGGTTCACTGTGCCAATCGGCAACAGCATGATTTTGGGCTTCATGCCTCTTCCTGTCATATTGGGGGATCGGATGGCCGAACCGCCCGGCCATTCGCGAATATCTTCCCTGGCTCGAGCCACATCGCGTGCTCGAGGTGTGAAAAATCGCTTGTCTTTGACCGCATCCAGGGATAACTCCCTACGCAGATTGCATAGGGAGATATCCCTATGGAGCGCTTTGCCGGCCAGACGACCTTCGAAAGATGATGCCCGGAGGTCGCGCAGAAACTTTCATCAGTGGTCAGACTGATGAGTGACGGATGCAAGACGTGCGAAAGCCGTGCCACGGTCCTTGCTACGGTGAGCTGTATCTAGGCTTTATCTGAAATCTATCTGTCTCGTTCCCGTCCCGAGCGCGGCCATAGCAATGCCAGTCAACTGCCGGACGGCAGCTGGAAAATGCTAAACTTTGCGATACGGATATCGCAATGTGGCAGGCTATGTGTGGGTGGGTGCTGACCTCCTTACTGATTCGTTCCTGCTCTCTAACTACCCGTCCTGATTAGATTATCTATACGCCCCGACAAGTAGTCGCTGGCGCTTCGATGTTCCCTGGATGTTCCTTATCGTAGAGGAGAAGCGGCATTTGTTGGGAATTTTAACCGTCAAGCCCGCCTCTGCGTCGTTAGATCGAAGCTGGGTCGTCCGGGAGTGGTACCCAATAACAACGGGTCAAGTTGCGTTTGGGCGAGCGATTATGCAGCCTTCTGGGCCGCAGAGTGGATCGGCACTCGTGGGTGGGCCGATGCCCGGGACGTTGCTTAGTTGACGAAGACGGGAGCGGTTCAGTTCGTGAATGTCCCGAGCTCCTTCCATTCACTTCTCTGACGCTCGGGCAGCCCCAAACAGCTCTATGTAGAGGGAGCGAACGTGATCTTTTCATCCGGAAATGCGGTGCAAAGCTCTGTCATGCCTTCAAACCAATTCTCGCCGCTCCACTGGCTCGAGAACGCATATGTTCGGCCCCCTACATGTACTAACTCGTCATCATCGCAGAAGAAGCGCTTTGCGTCGAAGCTCCGACCCTCCTGGGCTCTTGCGAGTTTCGCTTTTTCGACGAAATCATCTCCGAAAACCTCGCCCTCGACGGACACCAACGACCGTTTGCTCCGCGGACCGCAATGCGCAGCAACCTCCTTCAGGCGGCTGCGCAACCAGCGGCGGGACGCCGATTTTCGTTCGAGCCGTCCTTCCCTATTGCTTCGCTTTCCCTTGGCACGCCGGATACCGCACGCAGCCGACGAACCGGCCGTATCGCCCGCGGCGCGCAATCAGCCAACCATCGCTGCACTTCTGACAGATCGGGTAGCCGACACCGCAGTCGCATCTGGCCTCCGCTGTTCCACCTGCGCGACGTGGTAGCGCCGTGCCGCATGACGGACAGGCAGGTAGCAGGTTTCCGCAATGCTGGGCATGCTCGCAGCGATACCAGCTACGACCGTCCTTCCCTGTGACGCCGAGCAATCGTCCACCGCACTCACCGCAGTCATGGGCCCTCGCTTCCGCGCCCAGCGCCGCTGCAATGCCGTAGACGGGATCTTTCCGAAGTTCTGTGACAAAGGAAGACGGCCGCGCATTGGAGGCCAGAATTGTCAGCGTGTAACGGGCCCGCGTCATGGCGACATACGTTACACGCCGCTCTTCCGCGTTTTCTAAAGTCTCGTCCTCGGGTGAGACCAGAGACAAGAGGGGATCGTCGACGATCTCAGAGGGAAAGCCTGTCCTGCCGCTGTCAGCGCTCAACAGGATGACGTGATCGGCCTCGAGTTTGTTTGACGCATGGATGGTTTTGAAACTGATGCGCAGCTGCGGGAAGCGGTGCATGAGACCACGCATGTCGGGTTCCAAAAGCCTCCTTCACCTCTTCGGTGAATACCCGGGCAACCAATCGGTCCGCGCCCTTCAGCACGACATCGTCCTGGTCCTCCAGCCTCATGGTTACGACCGTTCCGAGTATCCCTTTCCGGAGAGCCGGTGGCCTCGTCAAAGATCGCAAGGACACGGAGGCGATGCTGTCTCGCCGCTTGACCCGCAGGTGATCGTTAGCGAGTTCGACGATCCGGACGCCATTGCCGAACGGGTTCCTCAGCAGTGCCAGCAGTCTATGTTGTTGCAGTAGAGACAAGGTCAGTGTTCCCAGTACCCTTTCCAGCTAGCGTGCGGCGCTATGAGATCGACTGCAACCTTAGTTGCGGCGCTTGCACTCGATCGCGGGCAACCGGCTCAGGCGGCACCACATCCGGGCGAGTAGCCAGGATCAAGGATCATCGAAAATGCTCCGAGGCCGTTACGGTATTGGTGACTGACTGATCTGCGGGCCTATGCAGTGTTCAGACAGGCATGAAGATGACCCGGGCCGGCCTGCCGCAGCTCCGGTACGATCGCTTGGCAATGAGCGGTCGCGATCGGACAGCGCGGGTGAAAGTGGCAACCCGACGGCGGATGAAGCGGGGACGGGATTTCGCCACGGATAGGCAGGAATGATCGACGCTCGGACGAGATGCGCGGCATGCCTTCGAGCAGCATGCGGGTGTAGGGGTGTTTCGGCGCATCGAACAACTCATCCGCTGGGGCAAGTTCCACCACGCGCCCAAGATACATGACCGCGACCCGGTCGCAGAGATGGCGGATCACGCCCAGATCGTGACTTATGAAGATCATGGCCAGGCCGCTGTCCTGCCGTATCTTTATGAGGAGATTTATGATCTGGGCTTGGACCGATACATCCAGCGCCGCCACCGCCTCGTCGCAGATCAACATGTGGGGTTTCACGGCCAGCGCGCGTGCAATGCCGATCCGCTGCCGCTACCCGCCGGAAAACTGGTGCGGATAGCGGCGCAGCGCATCAGCAGGTAACCCCACGCGTTCCAGCAGGTCCAGCACGTATCCGCGCGCCTCCCGTCGGGATACGATGCCATGCAGGATGGGCGCCTCGCCGATGATATCCTCGACTCGCAGGCGGGGGTTCAGCGATGACAGCGGGTCCTGAAAGATCATCTGGACCTTCAGCGCGTCATGGGTGCGCCGAAGGAACGAGCCATATTCCTCACCGCGGAACCGCCGGCTGCCAGAGGTTGTGGGTAGGATCCCCGCGATCATCCGGGCCAGCGTGGATTTGCCGCACCCGGATTCGCCGACGATCCCCAGTGTCTCTCCTTCGCCCAGTTGTAGCGACACACGATCCACGGCACGCACCGCCAGCGGCTCGGTCCCGGTCCAGCGTTCGGTGAGCTGCTGGAGCGCACCACGGGTACCGGCAAAGGTGCGGCTCAGTGCCTCGGCTTCAAAGATGGGGGCGGTCACGACCTCATTCCTCATGCGGATGGACGCACCAGATGCGATGCGTGGGCGACGTTTCGGCTACCGGTACCGCTGCTGCGCAAGCGTCATTGACACGTTCGCAACGCCCGGCGAACGGACAGCCCGGCCCCAGCGACAGGATCGAGGGCATGGTACCTGCGATCTGCTTCAGCATGGTGCCGCGTGCATTGCGCGAGGGCACAGATTCCAGAAGCTTGCGGGTATAAGGGTGGCGTGCCTGGCCGATGATCTCGGCAGTCGTGCCGATCTCCATCACGGCGCCCGCATACATCACGATGATCCGGTCGGCGAGTTCTGACAAAGTTGCGAGGTCATGGGAAATCCAGATCATCCCCAACCCGCGTGCATCGATCTGGCGTCGCATCTCGTGGATGATCTGAGCCTGTATGGTCACGTCAAGCGCGGTGGTCGGTTCGTCCGCGATGATCAACTCCGGCTCCATCAGCAGCGCGATGGCTATGACGATGCGTTGTCGCATGCCGCCCGAGAACTCGTGCGGATATGCGTCCAGACGCTCCTGCGGCGACGGGATACCCACCGCCTTCAACGCATCGACGCAACGCCGCTCCATCTCTCGCCTAGGCACACGTTCGTGCGCAGATATTGCCTCGAACATCTGCTCGCGGATGCGCAGTAGCGGGTCCAGTGTCATCAACGGGTTCTGAAAGATCATCGCAATGCGCCGCCCGCGATAATGGCGCATCTCCTCGAAGCTCAGCCGGGTCAACTCCTTGCCATTCAAACGGATCGAGCCGGACTCGATGCGGCCCGGATCATCGACTTGTCCCATGATGGACATGCCAGTAACGGACTTGCCGGAGCCGGATTCGCCGACAATGCCCAGAACCTCGCCCTTTCGCAGGTCGAATGACACGTCGCGAACGGATTTCACCACGCCGGCGCGGGTGTGAAACCAGGTGTTCAGACCGTCGACGGCAAAGAACGGCTCTGAGGTCATCGGCGCGTTCATCGTTCCAGCCTCGGGTTGTTCAGATCGCGAAGGCGGTCACCGAGCAGGTTCATGGCGACGATCATCACCAGCAGCGCGACGCCCGGATAGATGCTGATCCAGTACTTGTGCGAAAATATGAATTCGTAGCCGTTGGCGATCAGCATCCCCAGAGAGGGTCTTGTCACCGGTAGGCCGATGCCCAGAAAGCTCAGCGATGACTCCAGCGAGATTGCGGCCGCGATGTTCAGGGTGAAGAGCACAATGACCTGCGGCAGGCAGTTGGGCAGCACATGGCGCACCATTGTCCGAGTGGGCGACAGGCGCAGGCAGCGCGCGGCCTCGACATACTCCTTACCCAGTTCGCTCAGCGCGACGGATCGGGTGGTGCGGGCGTAATAGCACCATTGGACAAGGACGATGGCGACGATGACCTTGCCGACGCCGCTGCCGAGGATTGCCAAGATCGCCAGACCGACCAGCAGCGCGGGGAAGCCCAGCATGAAGTCTACCGCGCGCATTATCAGGGCGTCGGTGACGCCACCGCGCCATGCCGCCAGAAGGCCCAGTGCAGTTCCGATGATCATCGCGCCACCCGCCGCGACCAGCCCGACGAGAATGCTGATCCGGATGCCGTAAAGGATGGCGGACAGCATATCGCGCCCGAAACTGTCGGTCCCGAGCAGGAAGACCAGTCCTGTTTCCTGCGGCTCGGCCCGTGCAATGGCCATGATGTCGAAGGATGCGGGGAATGCCGTATCGGCGGTGACGCGCACAGTCGATCCGGCAGGGTTTCTGACCGTCCACCACGGCCGGACAGGATGTTTTCGCCCGCCCTCAACTACGGCCCCGCGGGGCAGATCGCGGAGCTCAAGGCTGGAAAGCGCCGCGCCCTCGGGCAGAGCGGAAAGGTCAAGGCACCCTACCCCGCAGGTCGCAGCCCGAAAACCGGTGACGGCAGAGCCAGCGATAGAGACCGATGCGACCTGGCCGTCAGCGATATGGATATCGGTCCGAAGCTCCTCTCCCGGCACCACTTGTACCGAGCCAGAGGGTTTCAGCGCGTCGGACAATTGCAGCTTCGACAGGTCATAGGGGTTCGTCGGCGCGATCAGCGGGGCGAAGATGGCGCACAGGATGCAGACAAGCGTGACGGCGAGGCTCAGCACCGCAAGCGGGCTTTCGGCGAAGCGCCGGGCGTAGTCGGTGAAAGAGGTATTCATGCCACCCGCCTCACCATCGCGGAGCGCACGCGCGGATCGATGACCATGTAGAGGATGTCGACCATGAAGTTGATGAAGATGAAGAGAAGCGCGGTATAAGTCAGCTGCGCGACGATCATCGGGCGGTCCAGCACCCTGATCGAGTTGATCAACAGCTTGCCCAACCCCGGCCACGAGAATACCGTCTCGGTGATCACGCCATAGGCCAGCAGGTTGCCCAGTTCGATCCCCACGACGGTGATCAGCGGGATCAGCGCGTTACGGAAGATGTGGCGCCACACGACCTTTCGCGTCGGAACCCCCTTGGCATAGGCGTATTTCACGAAGTCCACGCGAGTCAGTTCCATCGTCGCGGCGCGTGTGACGCGGATCAGCAGCGACATCTTGAGCAGTGCAAGGCTGATGGCCGGCAGGATCACATGCCACCAACCGTCCAGCGTCCAGAGCGAGGATGTAATGCCGAACCGGGTCGCGACGTCGCCCCTGTCGCCCACCGGAAGCAGGAGGATCGTTAGCCCAAAGACGATGATCAGCAGCATCCCCTGCCAGAAGGTCGGGATGCTGACCCCGATCAGGGAAAATCCCATGATCGATTTCGCGCCTAGGGAGTCAGGCTTCAGCCCGGCATAAAGGCCCGCGGGGATCGATATGGCCATCGCGATGACGAAGGCGACCATGGCCAGTTCGATGCTGGCAGGAAGCCGCTGGAGAAGGATGTCGGTCACCGGCTCGTGGTAGACGAAGGACGTGCCCCAGTCGCCTTGCACCGCGTTGCCGAGAAAGATCAGGTATTGCTGCCAGAGTGGCTTGTCGAGGCCGAGGCTCCGGATCGCCGCCAGTCGCTCCGCTTGGCTTGCCTCGGATGAGATCAGCACGTCCACTGGATTGCCGATCATCCAGACGCCGACGAACAGCACGATGGAGAGGACCAGCACAACCACAAGGCTTTGCCCCAACCGTTTCAGGGCGAAACTCAGCATGGCGACTCCACATGCAGCAGGCGTTCCGCAGGTGTCGGAAGCGTGCCATTCGCAGCGCGCTCGGCCAGGGCCCCGAAGTGAAGCGCGTACTCGGCACAGAGCCCGTTGCTGCCGCCGCTGGAAAGGCGTCTGTCGATCTCTGCGCGCAGTTCCCCTCCGCCCGGCAAGCTTGCGATCTGCTCCATGAACGGTCGCCCCCCGTCTGCCGCACTGACGGCAATGTCATGGACTTTTTCATGGGCTGTATGCTTGCCCAGTGTGCGCCCGAACTGCATCATGACGAGTTCGCCGTGGATCGCGCCATGTGAAAGGTCCAGATTCTTCAGCATGCGCGCGGGATCGACGACGAGATCTCGCAGCATCGCCTCGGTCCTGACCAGAACGTCGGCCATCGCGCCGATCGCATCGGGCATGGCGTCTTCGAAGATCTGGTTCGCCGAACCATCGGATTCAAACGGCCTGTGCGCCCGTGACATCAGCATTCCGGCCAGCGCGTAAAGCCGCTCTGCCCCGGCGATGATGCCATAGGTGAGGATCGGATTGATTTTTTGCGGCATGGTGGACGAGCCGATCGAACCGGCTACACGACCTTCGTGGATCTCGTCATATTCTTCCGCGCTGCTCTGATAGACCTCCTCGGCGATACGGTGACAGACAGCGGCAGCAAGGCCCAGCGCGTTCATGTAGTCGCACATGTGCGTCCGGATCGCGCGCGACGGGATCGCCATTTCTCCCATGCCAAGAAGTTGCGCCACCTCGCGCTGGAACGCCGGCCCTTGCGGACCGAGGGCGGAAAAGCAGCCCACCGCACCGCCCGACATCACGACAAAGGCGCGGGCCCTGACCTCGTTCAGGCGATCGATGGCCTGCAGCAGTTCATCGATCCATACGGCGACCTTGAAACCGAAAGTGATGGGAACGGCATGGCGATAATGCGTTCGCCCCGCCATGGTCGTTGTCGCGTGCGCGCGGGCATGACGACCGAGATGCGCCAGTATCTCGGACAGAAGTTCGTCGAGCGTTGCCTGCGCTCTTTGCGCGAGCAGCAGGATGCCGCTTTGGATGACGTTCTGCGTCGTGATGCCCCAGTGCACGTAACCGCCATGTTGCTCTCCCACGACACGGACAAGTTCATTGATCAGCGGCATCAGCGGGTGCCGGGTGGTCGCGAAGCCCATCTCGATGCGCGACCTGTCCAAACGCTCGACATTGCAGGCCGCTGCGATGGCGGCCGCAGAGTTCGCCGGGATCATCCCGAGTTTCCCTTGGGCAAGGGCCACGGCGCGTTCCACGTCCAGAAAGGCCTGATAGATCGCCTCTGGTGCAAAGGCGGCGCGCAATCCGCGATAATCCAGCTGCGCCGACAGCCTGTCGTTGAAGTCGATGCCCATATTTCTGCCTTCCGGAGGAGGGGCGCGGCCGTTACTCGGGCCGCGCTGTATAGAAGATGTTCAGCAGATTGGCGTTGGGCTCGAAATGGACCCCGTCCCGCACTGCCCAGACACCCAGTTCGTGATAGAGCGGAATGATCCCGTCATCCTCGTAGGACTGTTTCGCTGCCGCACGGACCAACCTTTCGCGTTCGGCATCATCCAGCGTCGACTGCGCCTTCTCAAGATACCCATCTGTCACCTTGCTGGAATAGCGCCCGCGGTTGGCGCCACCCCAGCCCGGCTTGCTGTCGCGTGTGGCTGCAAGGTTGATCATCTGGCTCAGACCTTCGCCCGTGTCGGCTGCCGCCCCGGCAAGGTACAGCGAATATTCATAGGCGCTGGCCTTGTTGAAGTAGATGCTGCGCGGGAAAGTCTCCAACGTCACGTTTAGGCCGATCTGCGACAGCATTGCCGCCACCGCCTGCGCCACCTGCGCGCCGTTGACATAGCGATCGCTAGGCGCAGTCAGTGTCAGCGAGAAGCCTTCGGGATATCCGGCTTCGGCCAGCAGTTCGCGCGCCTTGGCCGGATCATAGGGATATGGGGCAAGGTCGGGGTTGTGACCAAAGACACCCTCCAGAATGATCTGGCTTGCAGGCTGCGCCATGCCGCCCATGACCGTCTCCGCGATCTCGTTGCGATTGATCGCAAGGTTCAGCGCGCGCCGGACGCGGGGGTCCAGATAGGGATTTTTTCCATCGGTCCCCGAGACCTTCGGCGTCGGCTCCTGATGCTGGTCCGGCAGCAGGAAGATCAGAAGCGTTGAGGGCATGTCGGCCAGATGGATGTTGCCTGCGGTCTCGATGCTGTCGATCGCGTTGATCGGGACCGCGTTGATCACGTCGACCGCATTGCCCAGCAGAGCAGCGATCCGGGCGCTGTTGTCGGGCAGCGACTTGATGGTGACTGTCTGATATCCGGCGGGTGTCCCGTAGTAGCTGTCATTGCGTTCCAACCGGATTTCCGTATCCGGCGTGAAGCCGGCCAGCTTGTAATGTCCGATCCCGGTCAAAATGCTACCGTCGTTGAAACCGTTGGTCTCCAGCCAGTTGTCATTGCCGCAGGTGGAGTCGTCAAAGGTCAGCGTCTTGCCCGTCGGGTTCTCGACGATGCCGATATTGCTGAGGCTGCGCAACAGGTTCGGGTCCGGCGTCTTGGTGCGGATCGTAACCTGGCCATTGCCTGCATCGGTCACATCCGCGACGGCTTCGATGAAGCTGGTGTAAAGCCCCGGACTGTTTGGCACGTTTCGCACGCGGCAGAGGGGAATAGATCACATCGTCTGTACCAAGTGGCTGCCCGCTCGCGAACACGGCCTTCGGCTCCAGCGTCAGCAGCCATTCGATGTCACCTACGATCTTCCACTCTCGGGCCAGACGCGGTTCCAGATTCCCCGTCACCCCATTCGCATAGGTCAGCGCGTCCGAGGTGTCTTCCCGCAGGTCGAAATTATACCCGGCGCGGTGAAAATGCGGATCGGCCGAAGTCGCGAGTGCGGCGACGCCGACCCGCAGTTCTTGTGCCATGGCACCGAAGGGCAAGACTGCGACGATCCCCGCCAGAATTGCTCCCTGCGCCACACTGCGCTTTTCCATCTCTCCCCCACTTCGAACTATCCCGTCCCTGCGGGACGTTCGAAACCTAGCGCCGGGTGTCCGCCGATTGAAATCGACGATTTTTCCTCTCTGTTGAGTTTTTCTCAATTGAAAGCTATTCAGGGTGCCGGGGTTGGGGGGCCCGATCATGAACCCGAAATATCCGCCGATGACGGCCCTGCCGGTATTTGCCGCTGTCGGCCGACACCTGAGCGTCGCCCGCGCCGCCCAGGAGCTTAATCTAACGGCAGGCGCGGTCAGCAGGCAGATCAGGAACCTTGAGGATCACGTCGGCTGTCTGCTTTTCGAGAGAGGACACCGCCGGATCACCTTCACTGACGAGGGGCGTGCATACTGGACCGCCATCAACACCGCGCTGTCGGACATCCGCTCGGCGACGGACACGCTTGGGCAGAGCATCGGGGATCGTGCGCTGGTCATCGCCTGCCCCCGCGTTTTCCTGCAATCATGCCTTATCCCTGTGCTGGGCAGCTTCTTCGCCAACCATCCCGAGGTCCAGGTCACGCTACAGGTGGACGGACCGAATGTGGACGGCGTGGATGGCAGGATCTTTGTGGGCAGAGAACCGGCAGCAAACCTCGTCGTGGACGAACTGATCGAAGGCGATCTCATCCTCGTCTGCTCGCCCGGCTACAAGCTTCGATCGCCTCCGTTGGATTGGCCGGAGGAACTGGCTCACCACATCCTGCTTCGATCAGCCGAATTCCGACGGAACTGGGATCGATGGCTTGATCGCAACCTTCCCGGCCTGAAGCCCAGTTGCAGGTTCATGGACTTCGAGGGTGCGGGGTTCGAACTTCCGGCCGCGGTGGAGGGGTTGGGTATCGCAATCGTCCGAACTCCATTGGTTCGGCAGGAACTGGCGACGGGGCGGCTCGTAACCCTGTTCGATGACTGCCGCATCGCCGATTCCTACCGTTTCGAGTTTCACGAAAGAAGGCTGCGGCAGCCCGGCCTCCGTCGGTTTCGCAGCTGGCTCCGACAGACATTCCATCGTAACGATGACCTTCCGCTGGCGAGGATCTCAACAACTGTCGGTCGAACACCGGGCTCAGCTGACCTCGTCGCGTCGAAAGGTCGCTGAGATTCCTGCGGCTAACCGAGCTGGGAAGGTCGT
>Ga0182738_1004515_pt1 | contig 15364 bp, 18 predicted proteins | sample eDN5th30CBELigMG_FD_128876 | JGI IMG/M metagenome (GOLD analysis project Ga0182738, IMG submission 128876) | Enriched Miracle-Growth compost microbial communities from Emeryville, California, USA - eDNA 5th pass 30_C BE-Lig MG (version 2)... ... | reverse complement strand
TCACCTGAAAACCTCCGTGTGAGCTGATGCCGATCGAGTGTTGTCACCACACAAACACCGGAATTCATCAGAGATTTTCACACTTTCAGACAATTTTCTCAAACCAGCTACGCTGGTTTAAGGGCTAGGCTCTCCACAATCTGGTTGGTAACGCGGGTGTAAACGTCGGTGCGGGGGGTGGTGGAAGTGACCATCGGGAACGTCTCCGTTTTCAAAGTGAAATGAACTTCGTTGAGCCAAAGCAGCTCATGCGTTTGGCCAACGGAGACGAAGGCCCAAAGGCAGGGGGGAACGCAGTCAAGGACGACCGGTCTGGAGGGGCACCCGGTCTGCACAAACGACGCAGGAGTGCGGAAGACTGGGGAGGAAGCCGGACCGGTCGCATGGCCCGATCCTTGACGGCGTGGGGGACTCTCCCCCCTTGAAACAAAAGAAGAAATCGCCGCAGGCATCCCTATCAGGCCGAGCGGCCGTCGCACCAGCGGGAGAAAAGGGGCGTCAGCCGTTCGTCAGAACCGAGCGGACAGCGAGCCTGGCATCACGCGGTCGCCAGGACGGCGAAGGTGCCCGAAAACGTCAGCAATTCCATGGAGATCGTTTGCGTGAGTGAAAGAGCACGTGTGAGTGAATAGTTGTTGCGCGACAGGCGCGGATCACTTAAAATTCCTTAATCAAGCAAATTTCTTTACTGAAATGGGGATATGCAGTCGGTCTGGTACACACTCTCTCAGCGGAACTGGAAGCTCGTTGTCCTGACACTGGCATTCTGGTTCACTCCGCAATCTGCATGGGCTGTCCCTTACTGCTCCGATTCGAGTTTCTACGAGCATAGCTGTGGAACCCCAGGAGCTTATTACTGCTGGAATAACGTAGAAGGTGAGTGCGAAGCGCTTGGCTATCTCCATGATTATGCGGATTGGGGGCGTTGTGTGGCGATCCCACATGCACGACGATTCCGGATGGGGTTGCCGTTCCAGAATTGAGTGAAATCGCCGTCGTTCTGGTTCTCGTCTTTGCACTGCTGGCAGGTCAATGGGCAAGGCGTTCCGGGATACGAACGGCTCATGTAACATGAACAAGCAACACTGTGTTTACAAATTCAGGAGGGCCGAATTATGAAAAGGACAAACTTACTGCCTGCTCAAAATCGAAGCCATTGCGTTGGGAGAGTCGCTCAGTTTTGCCTGATCGGATTGGCCGTGTGGACTATTCCGCAAGCTGCATGGGCAGAAGTCGCTTGCAATACTCTATACCCGATGGGTGGAGACGAGGTTCCCTGTACCGATCCATCGGCAGTTGTGTGCGTGGGGAACAATGAGGAGTGCGCTGCATTGGGATTCACTGTGGTATCGCCATTTCATGGCGGTCCATTTAATTGCGTTGACCCGACCTGCGAGGCCACGATCGCCTCAGTCCCCGAATTCCAGGACTATGCAGCCATACTCTTCGTGACGCTGGCATTACTCACCGGCTGGCGGATTCGCAATCGGGCTTTGGTTCCTGCTTGATCTTGGCCCAGCGGTAGACCAGGGGCAGGAACATGACGAACCCGATCAGGTAGATGATCCAGCCAACATGGGAGTGAAAGAGATCGACCGCTTCCGTGGCGGCAATGCTTCGGCCTTGCGTTCGTGACAGAAAAGCTCCGTAGCAGAAGATCAGCATGATCCGAACGATGTTGAGCAGCCAGACGTAAGGGATGGCAATCACAAACACGAGCCAGATGTGTCGGACTCTGGAGAACAAGGTCTGCCAGTCCAGCAGCAGGAACACCGACAACAGAAACAGGATGAAGCACATCCCTTCGAATCCGCTACAGGGGGAGGCAACCCGCAGGGAAAAATCCGGTGAGACCATCTGCACGAAATGCAGCCGGAGCAGTTCCTGCGTTTCGGAGGCTTCCATGACGTAGCTATTGACCGGCATTTGCAGGAGTGCGAATCCTCCCCGGATGACGGCCGCCGTCGCCGTCGCCAGTTCCCGCCAGAGTTCATAGTTCCAGTACCCATAAATCAGCGGAGAGAGCATCGCCGTCACCGCAATGGCCACCGCTGTGCCGTTCTTTTTGGTACGGGCACAGAACTGGCGATTATCGACCACTGACCAGATTCCAGCCAACGCCCCCAGCAGCGTCACAACCTGGCTGACGGGTGCCGGGACGAAGAGATGGTTTGCCGCATGGAGGAAACATCCCGCACTGATCATCATCCAGATCAGAGAAGGCTTCCGCCGAATCGATCCATCGGCGTGGTTATCGAGGATGTTCAGCAACAGCAGGAGTGAAACGGTACTGGTCAGCAGAAAGGTGGTGGTCAATTCCCAGGGCATCATTTTTCCTGTGGCATTGAGCTGAGTCAGCAGGAGTAAGATCAGGCCAAACAGCGGCAGAACGCCGGGGGCCGTTTTCACGCACCAGGCGGTCACTGCATGTCGGGGTTTCAAACATGCCATGGCCGCAGGGCTGATCAGCAACCAGATGCCTAACGCCAGTACCGTGACCGCTTGTTGTGAATAAATCGGAATGACTGCAAGGCCATACGCTCCCCCTGTATTACGGATCGTAAGCGAAATCTGGTTGTCTTGGTTTCGAAGATCCTCCGGGAGAGTCAACGGATACGAATACGGCCAGCAACGCTGCTTCCGGGGAAGCAACGACGTTTCAACGATGTCTTCCTGATTGAACGTCACCAGCTCCAGGCAATCGTCGGGATGCACTCGAAACACTCCTCCCGCCCAGGAAGCGGGGGGGAACCGTCAGACGCACGTCGAACAGTTCGACCGGATCGGTTCCCTCTAAGGGAAGATCGACTGTTTCCAAATACGTGGCGCCGTAGCGTTCCACGATCCCTTGCCAGGGAACCGGCGATTTTCCGCTGATCATCACAGCCAGGACAAGAGTCAGCCCCAGGATTGTCAGGCCAAGCCGCCAGTCAGAATCGGAAAAACGGTGAATACGGTTCAACAGATGGCAACGTCCTTGTGGTTCCTCTTTTTCAATATCACTCCCTGTTGTTTCCGACAACTGGAAATCTGTCCGGATGAGGTACACCCTAACCTGACGTCAGGGTGCTGACCGGAATCTGCCGTCGATAGGGTCGTCATTTTCATTTCTTGACAGGTGTCAATCGGGGTCTTAGAGATGACCTGACACATCGGGAGGAGTATGGCAGCCAACGGACAACGCATCGGCTATATTCGAATCAGCAGCGAAGACCAGAACCCCGACCGGCAACTGGAGGGGCAAACTCTGGACCGCGTGTTTCTTGACAAGGCTTCCGGAAAGGATGCCCAACGTCCCGCGCTCCAGGCGATGCGGAATTACATCCGGGAGGGGGACACGGTGGTCGTTCACAGCATGGACCGGCTGGCCCGGAATGTCGAAGACCTGCTCGGGCTGGTGAACGAATTCACCAGCGATGGAATCGTGGTGGAATTTGTGAAAGACAACCTGCGGTTCACCGGCCGGGACAGTCCCATGTCCCAACTGATGCTGACGGTGCTGGGAGCAGTCGCCCAGTTTGAGCGGGATCTCATTCGCGAGCGCCAGCGGGAAGGGATCGCTCTGGCAAAACAACGTGGTGTCTATCGCGGCCGCAATCGAAAACTCTCTGCCGAGCAGGTTCCCGAACTGGTGCGCCGGGCTGTTGCTGGCGAAAGTAAAGCGGCTCTGGCCCGCGAATACGGCATCAGCCGGGAAACGCTGTACCAGTACCTACGGCAGGTCTGCCGTGATCCGGTGGTGTCTGCCTGATGGACAACCTCCTGTCCGTTCGCCTGGAAGCCCATCGTCCCGACCGGAATCATCATCGGTTCTACGAACTTCGGATCGGCCGTGATTTCTTCGGCCAGTGGACTCTGACGATCTGTTACGGCCGGATCGGCCAGGCCGGACGGGAACGAATGTTTTCCAGCATCAATCCGAAAGCATTGAGGAAACAGATCCAGCATTGCTTGAACGTTCGGGAAACGGCTCCCCGGCGTGTCGGTTGCCGATACCGGCTGGTCAACATCGAACAGGCCGAGGGCGTTCTGGTCCAGGACTGGCTGCCGGAAGCATGGCTTCAGCCATTTCTGTAACGACTGATTTCCGCACAGGCACACGGCACGTTGCGCCGACCGGACCGGATGATCGGCAGTCTATGCAGAAATCGAAGCAAGAGGTTCAGCGGCTTCTCGGTCGTGGGGCGCGTTGCAGGGCTTCGTCCAGGCAGCGGCAGAGTTCCCGATCATCTCCAAACAAAGACCCTCCGTCCGCCAGATTCAGATTGCCCAGCATCGCCTTGTAACGATCCCACAATTTGTCGTTTTCGTCGCCACTGTATCCGCCCGGTCCTCCACAATACTGGAGTTCTGAGTCGGCACTTTCGGGATCAACCTGCAATGTGGTCAAGAACTGATGCGGCTCCAACCCATAGCGTCTTCCGAGTTCGTTGACCTTCATCAGAATGGCAACTTGGCGGTTATCCAACATCTTTCCCCAACACCATGAGTGATTGACTCATTGAGTGTAGAGGGGAATGTCTTAACAAAGCGTCAACGGGAGACGCCCCTCCTGTCAATCCAGAGCGCCTCCGGCCATCCCCTCGCCAACGAGTTGTCTTCTGCGAAAGAAGACCGTCTTTTGCCTTGTCACTCGATGAGGCGGTCCCGCAGCAGGTTTGCCGTCCCTCCGTCCAATGCGATACAATTCAAGTGTAACTGCAATCGCATTGACATTCTTGTTTTGACAGGAGCGGGTGGTGAGACAGTTTGCCAGAACACGTCGTCAGAAAGTGGTCGATTTGCTGGAACAAGTGGTGGCGAGTGGAAGTCCTGGCGCCCAAACGGAACTCCTGGAGTTTGTGGGGCAGATCGGCACCAAGACTTATTTTCAAATTCTCGATGGCATCATCGCTCACTCGGAAGGGGCGGTGCGGATTCTGGTCTGCCAGATGGTGATGACCTCCGATAATCGCCCGATTCCTCAGCAACAGGCCATTCATACACTGCGGCAATTGGCAGGTCAGGGATCAGTCGAAGAGCGGATTCTGGCCATCACCTATCTGGTGGAAACCAGGAACGTCCACAAGGAACTGGCACCGTCTTTGGCTTTGCTTCAAGAGCGGCTGGAAGAGGATGACCACCGCCGGGTTCTCGTTGCCGCGGCGATCTATCAGGCCCTGGAATGGGACGACAAGGGAGAATCCGAAGTCCTCTGGCATGAAGCCATCAACCGGCTCCTGTCGGCGCTTCATTCACCGCAACCGGCTGCCAGGCTGATTGCGGCCAGGGCGCTCCAGCATGTTGATCTCCACGCCAACCAGATCCGGGACTCCATTCTGGAATGCTGTCAAACCGCCTCCGGCCCGGAGCGATGCCTGCTCCTTTCCTATCTGGGAAAGGTTGCAGGGAGAGAACCGGAAGTGGTCGAGTCCCTAATCTCGTTCGCCCGGCAGGACCGCTACGATGTCGAAACCCGGATCGCGGCCATCCATGCCCTGGGACAGACTCCGCTCGACCGAACGGATGTCGATGAGGTTCTGGCAGGTCTGACGCAGGATGAAGACTGGAGCATCGCCGCGACGGCGATCGCCCGATTGTACCAGCGGCGAGGGACGTTACCGAAAGAGATCGTCAATCGTCTGGTTGCCAGCGTCTCCCATCCATCCCCCGGTGTTCGAAGCCTGTCGGCGGCGCTGCTGGCCGACATCCCGGAGACGGCCGTCGAGATTTATCCGCATCTGGTCCAGCAACTGGCATGGGAAGACGATGGGCAAGCCGGAGAAGCGATTCTCAAGGCTTTGGGAAGAGGGGGGCAGGCGGCATTAAAAGCAGTGGTTGAAGCCATTGAACGGGCAGCGCCGGACCAACTCCATCCGTACCAGGTGGCGTTGATTGAGATTTCGCAACACGCGGTTCACGATGTCGCTCAACTGCTGACCTCTCTTGACGGAAAAGTTCGGGGATCGGCCTTCAGTGTCCTTCACACGCGGGGGCCACTGGCCAAGCCGATCATTCCCTTTCTTCATCAACTGCTGGATGCGGAGGATCGGGAAACCGTCCAGAACGCCCTGATGCTGCTCCGTTCGATCGGACCGGTGTCGATCGAATGTTTCGAGAAATTCGTGGAACTGCTGCAATCCAGTGATCAGGACATTCGCACTCTGGCACAAGCCACGCTATTGGGGATTGGACCAGTCTGCACGGCTTCCTTGCGGAGGGCACGTCGCAAATTCCCGGAATGGGAGCGGGATTCCCTTGATGAATATCTCAGGCTGCTGGTTCACACCTATGAATCTGAGGATCTGCTTCTGGCCGGAGTGGATGGAGTCACGGACGAAAACGATCTGGAACTGTTTTGCCTGGTCGCTGATTTGCTACTGGAGCGGGGACCAATGTCGTTCCGGGATCTGAGCAAAGAACTGCAACAACAATCGGGGCAATTGTTTCGTGAGAGCCTTCCATGTAGTGAGGGCCAGATTCGTTTGACCATTCAACGGCTGGAGAAAATCTGGGGGGATTTCTGGGGCATTCCGGTTCGCCTGATCGACCGGTCAGGAACCCGAAAAGGGGGATTGAGCGAGGAAATGGGATACCGCTATTTCCGGCGGTCGCAGGAGTACCTCGATCGACTTCGGATCGTCCGTGGAAAACAGGCGTGATCGTTTACCCCCGTCCTGTTCCCCCGCGCTGCTGCACCGCCTGCCGGGCGGCAGCGGCTTCGATTCCCTGAAGCAGAATCTCTGCCGATTCGGGTCCGGCCGCGAGACCGAAGACCCGGTAGTCCTCCGTGAGAGAGGCGACCAACTGGTCGCGGGTCGTCTGCGGATACGGTTCTTCTGCCCCGATGGCTTTGGCGAAGGCTTTCTCAATGAGCCAATCTTCCTTGGTCTTCATTGCCAGATAGAACGATTGCGGAATCCGCTCATCCTGCTTCAGCCGGGCGACCAGGCCCGTGTATTCCGCGTGGCCGGTGACATCGGTGCGGGCAATGGCTTCCGGGCGGAGTGAATCACCCGGCGTGGTGATGGCCCGCCGGTTCGGACGCGCATTCGGTGCGTTCATGATCGAGATCCTTCTTCAGCTTTCCCGATCTCGTCAGTATCACCGAACATCCTTTCTGGAAATCACTTTCGTCAAACTCGCCGTTGAAGTTGCGGCCCGAGTTTCTCCCCTCAAAAACGATCTTGCGCAAATTCTGTGCGCAGTCGGCAGGGGTCGGAACGGCCTTCGTAAAATCGCGTCTGTCAGCACCAGAGGAGAAGCCGACACCCCCGGTTTTGGCCAGTTCATTTCCGGCGGGAGTCTCTCGGTAAGGCTCACTCGGAGAGGACACACCTGACCCCATTGTCTCCGACCCCCGTTTAACATCAAGGACCATTTTCCATGCAACGTGAACAGATCCAATACCTGGCACTCGATCAAATTCAGACGACCAGCCAGGTGCGAACCCACTTCGATGAGGAAGCGATTCACGGACTGGCGATGAGCCTCAAGGAGCTGGGCCAGCTGCAGCCGATCCGGGTGCGAAAAATCGGTGGCAAGTTCGTCCCCGTCGATGGTGAACGCCGCTGTCGGGCCGCCCTTAAAGCCGGGATAACGACCATCGCCGTGATCATCGAAGAGAAAGATCTCAATGAGGGGGAGGTGATCCAGCGTCAGTTGATTGCCAACTGCCAGCGGGAGGAATTGACGCCGCTGGAGAAGGCCCGCGCCGTCAGGAGCCTGATGGAAGCGACCGGCTGGAATGCCAGCCAGGCGGCTTCCAAGCTGGGAATCTCCAATGCGACCACCACCCGGCTGTTGTCGCTGCTCAATCTTCCGGCCGCACTGCAACGGAAAGTCGAACAGGGGCAGATCGCGGTCAGTGCTGCCTATGAACTGGCGAAAGTGGGCGATGCCGAACGGCAAGCTGAATTGAGCCAAAAACTGGCCGATGGCCAGCTCACCCGCGATGGCCTGACCGGCACATTGAAAGCCGATCGCAAGGAGGCCACAACAGCGGCAACGCCGTCCCGTGCGACGGCTGTTCTGGCCCCCGGCCGGTCGATCACTGTCACCAGTGACGGTCTCGATCTGGAACGGTTCATCCAGCTCATCGAAGACCTGCTGGCCCGTGCCAGGAAAGTGAGGCCACAAGGGGTCGAGTTGTCCACGTTTATCAAGATGCTCCGCGACCAGGCCAAAGCGGCGACCTGATTTCTTTCTCAACCTCGCACAGGAGACCTGTCATGTGGACATTATTCAAACGTCGGCCGAAGCGGTCCCAATGGGATCTGTCGACACCGATTCTTTCATTCTCCAGGCACGATCATTGGACGATCGGGGATGCCGTTCAAGGGAGCCAAATTTTTGGTAGCACAGGTAGCGGGAAATCGACCGGCACGATGGCGGCGATCTGCGAAGCGTTTCTGCGGGCCGGATTCGGGGGGCTGTTTCTGACCGTGAAACCGGACGACCGTCAGACCTATGAAGCCTATTGCCGGAAAACCGGCCGACTGGACGATCTGATTGTCTTCGGGATCAATGAACCGTGGCGGTATAACCCGATCGATGCCGAACTCCAGCGACGGGATGCCGGAGCCGGTCTGACGGAAAACATCGTCGCGTTGCTCAGCACGTTGCTGGAAGTCTGCGAACGGAACTCCGGACAGGATGGCCGGGAAGACTCCGGTTATTGGAAACGGACCAACCGTCAGTTGATGCGGAACACCATCGACCTGCTGGCGATGGCGACCGGACGACTTTCGATCGAGGATCTGTATCAGGTCGTCATCTCGGCGGCCGGTTCTCTGGAGCAAGTCCGCTCGCCGGAGTGGCGGAAGAGTTCGTTTTGCTTTCAATGCCTGGAGCAAGCGGACAACCCCATGAACAATCAGCGAAAAGCCCATGACCTGTCGGTCGTGGCGGATTTTTTCTTGATCGAGTGGCCGAATCTCAGCGAAAAAACGAGAAGCATCGTGCTGAGCACCTTCACCAGCATGTTGGATGTCCTCAATCGCGGGACGATCCGAACACTCATGGGAGGCGAAACGAACCTGACGCCCAATGCGGTCTTGGACGGCAAGATCATCGTCATCAATCTGCCCATCAAACAATTCGGCGAAGTTGGCAGGGTCGGGCAGGTTTTCTGGAAGTATTGCTTTCAGCGGGATATGGAACGGCGAAACGTCCATGAGAATTCCCGGCCAGTGTTTCTGGTCTGCGATGAAAGCCATCTACTGGCGGTCTCCTCGGATCAGATGTTCCAGACGACCGCCCGCAGCTCCCGCGTGGCGACGGCCTATGCCACGCAGTCAATCTCGAACTACCTGGCCGTCTTTGGCGACAAGGCAGAAGCCGAAGTTCACAGCCTGCTTGGGAGCCTTCAGTCTCAATTTTTTCATCAGCAAGCCGATGTCAAAACCAACCAGTACGCGGCGGAACTGATCGGCCGGACCCGGCAGTTTTTCTCGAACGCCAGCAACAGCTATCAACCGACTGATTTCATGGATTCGTTACTGGGGATGTCTCATCCACAAAGCAGCGCCGGTGTGAGCGAATCGATGGAATACGAAGTCCAGCCGAGTGTGTTCGCTGGTCTTCGCAAAGGAGGACCGCCCCACTGGTCGGTCGATGGCATCCTCTATCAGGGAGGCCGTCGGTTCCATGAGACCGGTCGTCCCTGGCGACCCGTGACGTTCCGCCAACAGTTTTAACGAGCAGCCTGCTCGACCGGATGCAGGCGAATGGAGGCGTTGGAATCTGCAAAGTCATTCCTTTCGCCTGCGGAACGCCTGAACCACAAGCTTGAGAAGTCTCCGGCCCCGCCGGTTTGAAAGTCCTTTATCCCCGTCTGCGCTCCCGGTGCGCGCCGACCTCACTTTTCAGGAGTTTGCGATGCAACAACCACCGTCACAACCACCGTTTGCGGATGCCCGGCAGGGGATGGGACTTCTCATCCTGCTCACCCGTGCCTGGTCGGATTCATTTCTGGTCTTTCTGCGAACCGGATTCGGCTCCCGGTTTCAAGGTATGGCTCCCGTTGGGGCCTTCCTTCTGATGGTGTTCTGGACACTCCTCTTCATGGGTGAGGGACATGATCCGATGCCCATGAAGATCTTTATCCTGTCGTATCTGGCAGTCAATGGCTGCCATCAAGCGGCCGCGTTATGGCGAAAGATACGAAGAATCCCAGATGAGGAACATTCCCGTTATTGCGGGTATCCCCGGCTGCTTAAAAACTTCCCCCGGTTCTCGGAGACGACCATCAAGGTCCGGATCGAACCGATCTTCGTCTGCCTGACCGGGTGCGTGCTCTGGACGATCAACGTCCCACTCGGACTGTATTTCATCTGCGGCTCGTTCTGCATGAACGCCTCGGTCTCCCTCGTGGAGAACTGGCATCGTGAACAGGCGTTAAGAGTCCACGACCAGATGATTGAACAACAACAGATGTCCGAACGGATTCGCGAATTCCGCGAACGTCGCTTCTAACCCAACTTTTTGAAAGGAAATGCATGATGTCCACTGAGCCCAATAAATGGGGATCGGAACACGCCTCAGCGATGTTCCGTCAGGGACTGCGTGAGCTACGCGGTGCCCTCTATCCCGACTCGAATATCGCCCAGCAGCCGGAGTACGGCCTGTACGGGACCGTTACGCCCGGAGAGGTCGCGGAGGCCCGCCGTAGTGACGAACGGAACCTCGATGAAGAGCCGACGCAAGGCTCGGTTCTCGGTGAAAAACTCCAGCAACTGGAGAACCAGCCGGTCATGGAACAGGACCAAATCAACAGAGAAAGGGACGAATAGCCATGTGGGATTTCTTTGAACTCGCTTTTGATTGGATCGTAAATTTTGGGCTGGTGCTGGCGACAGTCTTGATGGGCATTCTGCTCATCTGCGTGCTGTGCATTGGACAAATCAGCAATCTCGCCGTCGAGAACCCCGACGCCTTACGGGATTTTGCTTATGGCCTGGGCCGGATCTTGGGGATGCCTGCTGATTGAAACGTGTCCCCAGCCAGTCCAAGGCAGGCTCTGCTCCCTTTGGGAGGAACTCTGCGAGATGTGATCGCAGAAACGTAACAGACGAGTCATCCGCTGTGAGGAATCATCGGACGTTCCGACTGTCCCCGCAGCCTCGACCGAATTGAGGTGAACAATGACCGAGTTTTTATTGCTTGTGATTGCCGCGGGAATCGGAGTGCTGATCTTCCGCAAACCGGGTTCTCAGTTTGAATTCCCTGTGCGAATGGAACGGGTTCAACGGCCGCAACGGCCATCCGAAATCGTGCCGACTTCTGCTCCTCCTGTCTCGCACGTCTTTCCTGTTTCACCGCAGGTTGTGACGCCGACCGCGACAGCGGCAGGCTCTCCGCCCAACAAGGCAGCGGCCGTGATATTGATGGTTCTGGCGATCCTCTATGCCGTTTTTCCGTTGGACCCCATCCCGGACTTTATCCCGGTCCTGGGCTGGATTGACGACATCGCCATCCTCATGGCAGCCAGAAAGAACCTGTCCAATGCCATGAAAACCCCAGAAATTGAAGCCTGAATTTTCCAGGCAATCCCAGAAGAGAGGTGGATCTGTAGTCCGCCTCTCTTCTGGAACCTGTTGCTGACCATTGTCCGATTTTGATCCCTGATTTTCCGAGGAGCATCATGACCATCCCGGAAACTCCTCCCACTCACAATGACATGGATTCACTGGCCCGAAAAGCCGCCACCCAATGCCGCCATGTCATTCAATCCTGCTTGCGGGAAGAAGAGTGGCGCGATGCTGACGACGAGTTCTACGAAATCATCCGCCAGGCATTCTCTGAACTGATTCGGAAAGACAACGCACCCCGTCCCTAGTGAAAGCAAAGTGTCCCATGTCCCGCCGCAGTCGAAAACCCGATTGCCAGAAACCGGAGATCGAAGCGTCCTCACTCCGTCTTCCGGCCGGGACACCCGCATGGATCACCCCGGAGCTGGTCGAACTGACATTGAAGACCTGGCAGCCGTATTACAAAGAACCGCTCACCATCGACGAGGCCATCGGCATGATCCGGAGTGCCGGTTTGATGTTCGATGCCTTGTAACCACTGGAAGCGAAAAGAGGAAAAACATGGCCGAGCAGAATAATAATCCGGGAACGCCGGGCCAGTCCTGGCTGGATGACAGACTGGTCCGACTTGATGCCGTCTATCAACGGTTCGGGCGGGACGGATTAAAGGAGTATTCACTCCAGGATGTCAGCCTGCTGCTTTCCGCGAAGGAGTTGAAGTTCCGGGATGCGCCCAAAGGCCGGGAACTGCCCGAAATGCAGAAGGCGGAAAACCGCCGCCTGGAACTGGAGATCAAAGACCTGACCTGCCACCTCAATTCCCATCTGGCCGGTGCCAGCCTGCATCAGGGACGGAACTCCTCCGCTGGCCCCAGACCCACTATCGATCGTGCCATCGAGCGCGGCAGGTTCCGGCAACACTCTCCCGACCGGGGCCGCGATCGAGATCGAGAGTAACCGTCTCATTCCCATTGGAACACGACCGGGACGACAGGCTGACATCATCAAGGCCCGACGCGGTCAATTGCTCTTTCCACGCCTCGTTCCGAAAGTGGAAATTTCGAACCACCACTGATCGCCAACGGGGATGAATCTCCCCCATCACCGGGAAAGCGGATAGAATAGAACCGGTTAGAGGTTTCCCGTTTCCGGTTTTGTCGGAGCCGTCCCATGAAACAGTTCGTCGCATTGGCCCGTGTCAGCAGCCGGGAACAGGAACGCGAAGGGTTTTCGCTGGAAGTTCAGGAAGACGCCCTCAAACGCTACGCCGAACAGGCGGGGGGCGAGATCGTCAAGTTCTTCAAGATCGCCGAGACGGCCAGTAAGGGTGAAGAACGGAAGTCGTTCCGTGAACTGATCACCTACGCCAAGAAGAATGCGTTTGCTCTGGACGGCTTGCTGTTTTATAAGGTGGACCGCGCTTCTAGGAATTTGGTCGATTATGTCGAACTCGAACGGCTCGAATCGGAATATGAATTGCCGTTCATTTCCGTGTCTCAGCCGACCGAAAACACGCCTGCCGGTCGGATGATGCGGCGAACGCTGGCCAACATGGCCAGCTTCTACACCGAACAACAATCGGTCGATGTCCGGGAAGGACTCGCGCGCCGCGTTCAGGAAGGCTGGTTCGTCTCATTGGCTCCCTACGGCTACCGCAATGCCCGCAAGGACGGGCGGGGGATCGTGGAAGTTGATCCGGAAACGGCCGCGAACGTCAAACGGATTTTCCACCTCTACGCCTATGAGAACTGTACCCTCGATGGGTTGGTGGAGACGATCAACAGCGAAGGCCGTCTCTGGCGGAAGTCGCAACCGACGTTCCCCCGCAGTTCGATTGCCAACATCCTCAAGGATCGAGCCTACATCGGCGAGATCGAGTACAAGGGGAACTGGTATCCCGGCAGGCACGAACCGCTGATCGACCGAGCCACCTGGGACCGGGTGCAGGCTCTCCTGGGAGGCTCAATCTACCATGCCACCACGTTGACCTATGCCGGGCAGTTCATGCAGTGCAGCCACTGCGGCCATCCCATCACCGGCGAACTGGTCAGGAAGAAGCGGAAGGACGGCGGCGTCAACAAACACGTTTATTACCGCTGTGTCCGGTACACGAAGCCAGAACATCCCCGCATCCGAGTCAAAGAGGCCGACATCGAAACCCGGGTGCTGGCCCTGTTCGACAAGATGAAAGTTGAAGACGAATCCGTCCGCGACTGGTTCCGGGCCGTCCTGCGTTCTCAAACGAAAGATGCCCAGGTGGACGCTCAGTCCCAACGGCAGGAACTCACCCGCCAGCAGACGTTGCTTTCGGAGCAGCAGGACCGGCTGATCAACATGCGGCTGGATGAAGAACTCGACCAGGATCTGTTCGCGAAGAAACACCAGCAGATCCGAGACCGCATGGCGTCGATCAAGCTGCAGCTGGACGTGCTGGACCGCTCGAAGGATGAAACGACCGAGCTGGCGGTCAAAGTGTTTGAACTCTCGCAAACCCTGAAAGAGAAATGGCTTACCGCCGACTACGCTACCAAACGCCGATTGCTCGAAATCGTCTGTTTGAACTCTGTTCTCGACGGCATAACTCTTTGCCCAGAAATCAGAAAGCCCTTCGACATACTCGCCGAAGGGATCGTTTCTGAAAATAGTCGGGACGGCGAGATTTGAACTCACGACCTCTTGACCCCCAGTCAAGCGCGCTACCAGACTGCGCTACGCCCCGAAATATACTGGCTGACTTCCTGTAACTGCGCCAGTCCTTGGTTCTGGCTTATCGACGAGTTTTAGTTCCTCAAGAAAACCGACCGAGGAGGTGCTCTTCATTGTTGGATGCAGGGCATTCAGGAATAGTCCTGAAATAAAACCCACGTCGTACGATTCCGTTGTTTGTTCTTACGCCCGAAACGACAAACAATTGGAGAAGCGATACCAAGCAACACTCTGCCTACAATCAAGTTTCTTCACATCCCAAATTTCTCCACAATCCGGCAAGAAACGGGAAAACTATTTTAATAACAACTCCTTAATCCGACTTTCACACTGTGAAACGGAAATTGTCGAAAACTAATATGTTATTTTTGCGACTCAGTTTTCCATGATAAATTGCGTTATTCAGCAATTCACGAATTCTCAATTTTGCAACTTATTATCCAATATAGACTTATGCAAAATTGTGAAAGTCGAACGTGTCCGATCAGAAAATTAGAAAATAAAATGTTAATGCCGTGCCAAAATGAAGCGTGATGGTAGTGCTTCCCAAGTGGCTTTGTCAATTGCCACATCTTATAAATATTGAGTGTGGGTGCATTCCTCACTTTGCGGTTGGCTTGGGATTTGCGATGATTGGGTGCGTGTGAAATCGTTGGGATTTCCGAAACTTTTTTTGGGGGGGGATAGGTCATGGATGACCAGCTTCGAAAGCGGATTCGGGAGATGGCCCGACAATTGGTCGCGGAAGAAAATCGACCTTTCAGGGAGCACGCGCACTGCTGGACCGGGAGAATCTGACCGTCCAGATGGGCGATGAGTTGGTTCGACAGCTCGCTAGGTCTTAAATCAGCGAAGGTTTCGGAGGCGAACGCCATATCTCTAAGGAGTTTCAGAGGCTATGTCGTTGTGCTACTCAACTCGCACACACATTTCAGGTGAAGCGTGTTCAGTATCTAAGTTGCAATCACGCCGCATGAAAACCACGTTTCTTCGCGTTGTACCTGTACATCTTTGCTGGTTTAAAGCAATACCGTTTGATGAAGACATAAGCCACAGCCATCTGCGATGTTACGGTTTGTAACGAACCCGTATCAGCAGCAGGGAGGCTGTGGCAACGATGAGTTTACTCAAGGATGATGCGCGATCGC
>Ga0182738_1004514_pt1 | contig 15364 bp, 7 predicted proteins | sample eDN5th30CBELigMG_FD_128876 | JGI IMG/M metagenome (GOLD analysis project Ga0182738, IMG submission 128876) | Enriched Miracle-Growth compost microbial communities from Emeryville, California, USA - eDNA 5th pass 30_C BE-Lig MG (version 2)... ... | reverse complement strand
TAGCGTTCCTCGGGACTCAAGGGTTCGAGAAATCCATTTTGCTCGAGCTCTTCCAGCGCGGGCTTCAGCCGCCGCTTCAACTCCGTGGGCGCATAAGATCGGCTCATGCCGATATGCTCGCATGCCATTGTTCTTAAGTCGAAGTCCAAGCGTGATCGGCGGTAAAACCGCTTGTCCAAAAAGCGGAACATTCGCTTGGTGGTGGGCAGGCGCAGGCGGAGGTAGAACTCCAGGTCGAGCTGCTTGAGGTTCCCGCTTTGAAAGCTCTGGAAGATGACTTCGTTCCAGCGAAAGCTCGAGAGGGGGAGGGGGGCCTTCTCGGCCTTGGCGGTCTTGCCCGAACGGGCGGGCGAACGCCTTCGCTCGCGGTCGTAGAGCGTTACGTTGTCCAGGACGTGAAAATTCTCATCCACCCAGCTCTTGGCGAGGTTGTCCCACCAGGCATTCTCGTACATCAAGACCACGCCCACCCAGCGGTGAAGCGCTTCCTCGATTCGCTTGTAGCTCTGACCACTCTGAGGCCAGCCCAAAAGCTCGATGAGCTCGTAACGCGAAAACTGAACCTTGGCGTTCGTGAAATTGCTTCGACGCTTGGTCAGTTGGATCAGGCCCACCAACACCTCGTCGTCCAACGATGTGGGAAGGCCGTGCTTGTGCGTCCCCATGATCGTCAGTCGACGCACGATCGGCGGACTGTCAGGCCGCTCCAACCGATCCTCGAAAACCAGGGTCGTTTGCCCGTCGGGAATCCGATCCGTCAACGCGGCGATGGGAAACTCGGCGAGGTTCAACTCATCCTTCCCACCGCTGTCCAGCAAGATCGACGTGCCTTCTTCGATGCGCTCGCTCCCAGCGACATCCTCAATCGGCGGATCCCAATCGTCCATCACGAGTCCCCAGAGCTCATTGGGTGCGAATCAACGTCGTGAGCGGTCTTTGATTTCGATTTCAATCGATGAAGAACAAGGAGACACCATCAAAACAGCGTCGAGCTGTTGTTGTTCTTTTCGTCTAAACAAGAGTCTAATACAAATTCTCTGCGCTGCAAGTGGTTAGCAAACCAGAACTTAGGATTGCTAACTATGTCCGGTTAATCGGTAGTGGTATGTCCGGTTAATCGTGAATGCACCCCCAAACTATGTCCGAACGATCGTGAAAAGTATGTCTGGACTATCGCTAAATCACTCTCAAACCATGTCCGGGTAATCTGCGTGTACAAATATCAACTACGGGTCATTTATCGGTAGGTTTCAGGCGACCTGGAACCGGAGCTTCGAGGGTATGTCCGAGCAATCGCCATATACAAATGATCACGGTTTGGTCAACGAAGGGATCTGAAGGAGAACAGGTCCACGGTTACAATCGGTAAAGGTTTCAAGGTTCAGGAAATAGCGCAAGCTGGGTCCCTTCTCGGTAAGTATGCGCGGTTAATCGGTAAAGGAGAGAAATCATGCTCGAAAAGAGGGGAGCCGTGTGGCCCACGACATCGGGCTAAGGGGCCAACTATGTCTGGTTAATCGGTACGACCAAGGGCTACGTTCGGCCCCGCGCGCAAGGGGGCCAAAGTATGTCTGGTTAATCGGGGATCGGCATTCAGTAGGTGTCCGGACGTGGAGTGGAAGGGAGGACGAAGTATGCGCGGTTAATCGGTAGCGGAGTCAGTTTCGCGACCGAGTGGACCAGGGCGATTAGGGGCGGGACGTCAAGCGGCCGAGCAATTCCTTCCAGGCCGATCGGTTCTCGTTCTCGAGCTGGGCAACGCGCTGGAGGAGCCAGTTGGTCGAGGCCTGGGATTCTTGGTGGTTTGCCGGTTTAGGGCGCTTCAGGTTGAGCTGCAAGGGGATGGCCTGGGGGGAGGCGGGTAATGCGGGCGCGGCCGGGGGCGTCGAGGTCGCCGATCCTTCCGCGAGTTTCTCGCGGATCGCGGACAACTCTCGATCGAGGCGTTCGATTCGCTCGAGGTACGAGTTGAGGATCAAGGTTTGGTCGTGCTGGGCCTGGCGAAGAAGGTCGGCCAGTTGGGAGTGCATTTCGCCCTGGCGCTGAAGCATCGCCCCTTCGGTCCGGCGGATCGACTGAACCATCCAGGCGAGAAGGGCCTGCTGCGAATCGGCCGAGGCGAGCTCTCGAGATGAAGACCTTGGGCTTTCGTCTTGATCGTCAACCTCCTCGGGCTGGATCACATGAGCGACGAGTGACCGGGGAGGCTGAGTGGCGGGAAGCGTTGCAGCGGGGGGGCAGGGGGGGAGAACCTGGACCTGAATCGAGGTCGCGCCGAGGGTTAGTCGGGCCTCTTGCGGAATGCGCGTTGCGCCGCGTAACACGTCACCATCCACCAGGGTGGGTTGACCGCCGAGCTCGATCAGGTACGCCTCGTGCTCGGATCGGTACAGGGCGGCATGAATCTTGGCGATGAGTCGGTCGTTGAGTCGTAAACCGCAGGCACTGGACCACCCGATAAAGATCAATTCCGAGCTGATCGACCAGGAGCGGCCTTGCCCCTGGAAGAGGTTCAGGGTGACGTCCACCAGAGGGGCCGTTGGGCATTGGTCGAGCAGGCTCGGATCGCATCGCGTGGATGCGATGGGCTGGCCGTCGATGCGAAGGTCGGACAGCTCAATTTCCGTGCCGTCCACTTCAAGGACATCGCCAGCCTTGAGCCAACCTGAGCTTCGGGGCTCGCCATTGAAGCGCGTACCAGTCCGGGTGGAGAGATCGACGGCGAAGACACCTCGCCGATCGAGCAGGAGAAAGACGTGGGCCGCGCTCACGCCCGATCCCGACAGACGCACGGACGAGTCAGGTGCTCGGCCGATTCGGGCAAAGGGCTGGCGAAGCGTGACGCACCGTTCCGATCGCCGACTGGGGCCATTGATCCGGAGGCTCATCTCTCCTTGGACCCAGAGTGAGTCGGTTTTCTCTCTCGTCGCATCCGGCATCGGTACAGAACCTCAAGAGCCAACGATCTTGGGAAGCGGGTTCCACGTCGTTCAGGTTTCGTGTTCTTGTTCAATTCTCCATGACTTCTTGCCATTCGGGAAGTTCGGACGGCTGAAGTTGGTTGGGCTGGAGCTTGGCGGTTCGGGCGTCGTCGCGTGCCTTCTTGAACTCCTCGACGCGCCCTTGCTTCTGATACGCCCGGGCCAGGTGGAAGGCGATCGGCCCCGAGGGCTGGGCCGCCGCCGCCGCCTCCAGATCCTTGATGGCGTCGTCCAGCCGGTCGAGCCGGGTGAGGATGACGCCCCTGGTATCGAGCACGTTGGCCTGAACGCCCCCTCGAGAAATCAACTCATCGACGCGTTTGAGGGCCTCGGCGGGTTGTTTCAGGTCTTCCGAGAGGGTCCAGGCCATGTCGTTGAGGAAAGTGAAATCCTTCGGTTCAAGCTCGAGGATCTTTTCATAGAGGGCAACCTGTTCGGTGAACTGCCCTTGGAGGTAGCGGACGCGCGCGACCTTCTGAAGCAGGTCGATCGACTCGGGGTTTTTGGTCAGGGCCTGGTCGAAGTAGCGCCCGGCCAGCTCGATCCAGCGTGCATCGGGATTAGGGCGGCTCGCCAGGATCAAGGCCGCGGTTCCCGCGTGGTCGAGGCCTCCTTGCTGGGCAGCCAATTCGAACCGGGACGCGGCCTCATCGAACCGCCCCTGGCCCGCGAGGAAAAGCCCCTCGGCGCAGATCCCGCGTACCCCGTACTGGGGGAGTCGGCGGGCGATCCGCTCGGCGGTTTCCGGCAGGCCGAGTTGAAGGAGCAGGCCGACCATTTTTTCGCCGGCCTCGAAGGCTCCGGGCGCGTCGGCCTGATCCTGGAAAGCCGTTTCCAGGGTTTTCGCCGCGGCGTTTTGATCTCCACGGGCCACTTGAATGCGGGCTTTCAGCTCCGCGACGGCCAGCCCATTCGTGTTCAAGCCCGCGACTCGATCGAGCTGACGGCCCGCCTCATCGAACGCTTTCGCGTTCAAGAGGAGATTGGCATACAGGAGGATGGCGTTCGGAGAGCTTCCGTCGGCCGCTCCCTTCTGGGCATGAGCCAGGGCCTTCTCCCCTTGTCCTGATCCGAGGTAAAGGCGGGCGAGAAGCTCGTGGGCCTCCGTGATGTTGGGAAGCTCGGTGGTCAGCTTCTCGAGGATCTCGATTGCCTGGTTTCGGAAATGGAGCGTTGACCCTCGAGCCAGGACCCGCGCGCGAGTCAGCCGGTCTTCCGGCGTATCGTCGGCTCGCGTCGCCGTGCCGACCAGGTTGAGGGCTTCATTCCAGGCTGAGATATCCCCCTGGCGATTCGCGAGCAGGAGCGCGAGCTTGCGGCTTGCCCACCCCTGGGCGGGGTCTAATTTCAAAACATGCCGCAACGAGGCTTCCGCTTCGGCGGACCGGCCGGTCTCCTCGAAGTAGGCGACCGCCGCGGATCGTACGTTGATCTGGTCGGGATACCGCTGCAAGGCGGCCTGATAGGATGCCTCGGCCTGTTCCAGTTTGCCGACAACCCGGTAACACTGGGCCCAGAGGATCTCGGGCTGGGGAACCTTGACGTGGGTTTTGATCTTTTCAACCGTGGATTCCGCGTCCTTGAATCGCTTCTGGCTGACCTGGAGCATGAGAAGCTGCAACCAGGGGGTTGCGTCGTTCGGATGCGCATCGGTCAGGGCCCGAAGCGCGGCTTCCGCCTCCTTGGTCTTACCCAGCTCGTTCAGGACCTGGGCCTGCCAGATCCGAGCATCGAAGCCTTGCGGGTCCCCCTCGACCATGCGCGCGGCAAGTTGCTCGGCCCGGTTATGATCACCGGCCTTGAGAGCCTGAACCATGGCCAGTCGGTCGAGCTCGGGGGGAAGGTTGACGTGCGTCTTCCGGATTCGCTCGAGGTCCGCGTCGCGCTTTTCGCGGGCGAGCAACGTCATCAACGGGGTGAGGGCGGTTTGCCCCCCTTTGAGCTTCAATGCTTTCTCATAAGCGGCGAGCGCCTCGTCGATCTTCCCTTGTTGCTCGCGCAGGCGTCCTTCCAAGACGAAGCCCGCGGAAGATTGCGGGAGGCTCGATTGAATCGCCCGAATCAACGCCGCCGCTTCCTTGAACTGGGCGGTTCGGTTGGTCGACTCGGTAGATCCGGCGCTGGGAACACGCAAGAGCTCTTCGGCGCGAGCGAGCTTCCAGTACGGAGCGTCGGGACCGCCGACGTTCTTCAACGCCTCGACCTCGGCGCGAATCGCCTTCGCGTCGTCCGACTTCATCGCGAGTTCCAACAACGCGGCGCGTGGTTCGGGTTGGTTGGGAACAAGCTGAGCCCACTTGCTAAACGCGTCGCGCGCCGAGACGAGGTCGCTCTGCGTGACCGCGAGCTCACCCAGGCTTCTCCAGATCTGGGGACGCTGGTTTTCTGGGACGCGGTTGAGTCCGTCGAACAAGAGGGCGCGGGCGGGCTTAACATGCCCCAGGGCCAGTTGGTACGACGCCTGGAGCACGAAGTAGTTGGCCTGAGGGTCCGCGGCGATGGCCTGATCGAGCTTCGCGATCGCCTCCTGAGTTCGACCGAGCCGATTCAGCAAATTCGCCTGGGCCAACTGCAAGGGGAGGGCCTTGGGCGTTCGAGCGACGGCCGAGGCCAGGTGGGCCAGCGCCTCGTCGTTCTTGCCCAGAGTGCTGAGATAATCGGCCCGGATCAAGGCGGCTTCGGAAGAGTGAGGATCCGCTTTCTCCGCCCGCTCCAGTAGTTGCTCGAATTCTTTCCAGGAGCGCTGAGCGGTGGGCAAAGCCACTTGCTGTCGCCAGAGAATCAAGGCCGAGTTGACCAGCAATCGCGCATCGTTGGGAGCGATCGCGAGTCCTTGACCGAGAACCCGGAACGCGCTTTCTCCACCCCCTTCGGCGGCCTCGAGATTGGCCAGGGCGATCCAGGGAGCGCTCCACTCGGGATTGGCTTTCGTGGCCTGGCGGTACGCATCGCTCGCCTTTAAGGGATCGCTCACTTGCTCATAGCATTGACCAAGAAGATAGTTCATGTGCCCCTCGATACTTTTCGGGGCCTTGTAACGGAGCGCTTCCAGAACCTTGATGGCTTCGGCCGGCCGCCCTTTGCGGAGGAGCGCGAAGCCATTCAAATAGTCGTGGGCGGGGGGCGGGTTGTCACCACCGATCAACCGCCGGTACTGGTCCATTAAGGGCTCGGCTTCGTTCACTCGTCCAGTGTCGATCAAGACCTGGGCAAGTCTCCAAGTCAGCTCGGGGCTATTGCCGCCGGTCTGCAAGAGACCTTCTCGCCAGCTCCGGACCGCCTCGTCGGGGCGTTGCTCGGTGACTTCGATCAAGCCTTCGAGCAGTTTGAATCGCAGGTCGTTTCGCTGATCCTTGGGAATCTGGTTCAGCATGCCACGGGCGGCTTTGGCGTCCCCCTGGCGATTGGCGACGTCGGCCGCGGCGAGCAGGACGTCGAGGTTCTTCGGGTCGTTCTTGAGGGCCTCGGCCACCTCGGTATCCGCGCTGGCGGATTCCGAGGTCCCACTGAAAAATCGTGCCCGGGCCAGGTGAGCCTGCGCGAGTCGGGCGGAATCGTGCTTGGACAGCTCGAGAACCTTGTCCATGACCTCGCGAGCCTTCTGGGGCTCGCCGAGTTTGTCGCGGTAGAGTGCCGCGAGGCGTTCCGCTCCGCCGATATCACCGGGCTCAATCTGTTCGGCGGTTAGGTATTCACGGGTTGCCTCTTCCAGGGCCTTGGCGTTGTCTTTCCCTTCGGCCCGTTCCAGGGTCTCCGCCAGGAGTCGGTGAGCTTCCGCGTCGTTGGCCCCACGTCGGATCAGGTCACGCGCCAGGGATTCGGCCGCCTGGCCGCGTCCGGGCACTTGCAAGTTTAACTTGACCAGTCGGCGCCTCGTCTCCTGCCGCTTTGGGTTGTCGGGTTCGAGGCCCAGGATCTGATTGTGGATGGGCATGGCCTCCGCCGCTTGCTCAACGGTGTGGGCGCTTTCGGCCAGGATCTTCGCTTTCAGCTCGAGAGCGTCGACATCCCCCCCCTTGGCCGCCAGATACTGATCCAGGTACTGAAGCGCCAGGTCAGGTCGGTCAGACTCAAGCCGTTTTTTTGCTTCCGCCAGAAACGACGTGGCTTGATCCGTATTGCGAAACGCCTTGTAAAGCGTCGCGCACGCTCCCATCGCCACGAGTACCAACGCGAGCTGGATCGCGGCACGAGGATTGAACCGACGTTGGGGTACAGTACGGCTCCGCTGACTCATGACACTAATCCTAAATAAGAAGGGCACGCAAACCTTAATGTCAGCAAATGCGGCAAACGCTGAATCAGTCTTGCCTACTATAAGTTGAGTTCGCTCCGTGGAGGGGATGTCCGCGGTTACATCGGGGAGATGTTGTCAAAAAGCATCAAGGAGGCGTCCTAGACCCCTGAAGATGTTGCGTTTGGCGAGAGGAAAGGGGATCGGCATGATTCCATCTTGCAATGACTGGAGCACATTTCCATGATCAGATCCGTGGTTTGAGCGCACTTGGCAGACCCAACCAAGGTGGTTGGCATCGACACTTCAAGGATGATGACCAAGGGGCCGCCCAAGTTGTGGACGCCTGATTCTTTCAAGTGCGTTATTCAACGATTATAGACATTTGCGCCGCTTAATTCCACCAGCCTCGCGGCGTGGATGATTAACCCGAGGGTATTCCCGACCTGTTAAGTCGTGGTGCCCTGCTGCGCTTTTGCTTTGACGCCGTGGTGGAGCATGAGTGGTTTCCATAATCCCGTTGAGTTGGAACACGTATGAGCATGATGGCCACATCCGTTGATCCCAATCCTCCCGAGGTGATCCCGGCACCCGCTTGGCATCGAAGCCGCGGTGAGATGGGTCGTTGGGTTCGACTGGCCCTGGTCTGTTCCTTGCTCTTGATCTCCGGCGGCGTTCGGCTCTGGCAGGCGGGCAAGGTGGAGGCGGTGCTACAAGAGGGCCGGGTCTCACCCTTTCCGCTCGAACAGGTTCCCAGGGTTCTGGGAGATTGGCGCGGCGAGGATACGAAGATCGATTCCAAGATCGCTCGAAGAACCGGCGCAACGGACCTGGTCACCCGAAGATATGTCGACCAGAGAACGGGCGCGAGTATCGAGCTGATCTTGCTGTATGGGCCAACGACCGAGGTTTTCAACCACGTTCCAGAGCTCTGCTACAAGGCGGCGGGGTACTCCAAGAAAGCCGGCCCCGACGTGCGAGAGATCGAGGTTGACTCGCATGCACTCCCATTTCGCTCCCTGGTCTATACCAAGGGAGAAGGGGGGCAGGCCGAGTTTCATGAAGTCTTCTACTCTTGGCGGTTTACCAACCACTGGTCTCCGGAAATCGAAGGAACCTTCAAACGGTTCGAGCGGATCCCTGGCCTGTTGAAAGTTCACCTCGCACGCAAGGTTAGCGATCAAGAACGGCGCGACATCGGCAATCCTTGCGAAGATCTTCTTCGCGTATTGCTCCCCGAGCTGGAGAGTCGCCTCGCCTTGACCATGCCGCTGCCCGCTCGTCCTAATGGAGGTGATCGAGAATGAACACGCTTCCCGAACCTCTAGGCGACTCGCTCAAGCATCGGCTTCCCCAGGAGATCCCCTCTTACGGTGGATATCACACCGACTCCGAGGAGGAGGGAGACGGGCGGAGTGAAGGAACGAAGCTCCTTTCAGTTGGTCTAATTTGGCGGGCGTTTCGCCGTCACTGGTGGCAGGTTAGCTTATTATGGATTCTCGGTTCCACGGTCCTGGCGACCATGGCTTACCGGAGAATCAAGCCCACCTACGATGCGATGGCCCGCGTTCAGGTCGAGCCCGGGGAGCAGTCGCTTTATACGAGCAAGAGTGCCACTCCCCTGGAGTTCGCCGAGTTCAAGGAAACTCAAGTCGCATCCATTACCAGCCCGGTGGTGTTGAGTCTGGCGCTGACCGAGCACCCCGAGCTATTTCGCCTGCCGATGCTGCAACGGACCGACGACGCCGAGTCCGAGATCAGGCGCGCCTTGAAGGTGGTGATCGTCCCCAAGACGAACCTGATCGACCTTTCGCTCTCGTCGCTCGATCCGGCCGAGCCCGCGATCATCGTCAACGCCGTGCTCTCAGCGTATCTCAAGTACGCCTCCACCACGAGCAACCAGGACATCGAACGACGCATCGAGCAATTGAAGGCCGACCGGGATAAGCGGATCCGCGACCTCGACATGAAGCGAGCCGAGCTTCGCAGGGTGAGCGAGAGAATCGGAGCGGCGGACGAAGCGGGCGTGAAGGATCGCAACCAGATCACCAGCGATGATTATCGGGTCTGGAGCGACCGACTCTCCCAGGTTGAGATTGATCGGATCGCCGCCGAGGCGGGGCTGGAGCAGCTCCGGACCGAAGAAGAGCTGAACAACCAGGAGCTCTCGCGGGATGAGCTCGATCGCGTGGTCAGCGATGCTTTCTATGCTCACCCACGTATTCAAGAAATTCAGCATGAGATCAGTCAGTTGAAGATGAAGCTGGACCGGGTCAGGTCGATGGCACGCACCGGCCGAGACCCCTCGTCCACCCTGGTGGAGACGCAGCTTCGCGCCAAGCAAGGGGAGTTGAATGCCTGGTGGAGCCGGCTTCGCCCAGGTCTCGAGAAAGACCTGTCGATGGGACGCGACGGCCAGGAGCGCCGCAGGGTCATGGCCGAGCAAGAAGCGGCTCTCGTTTCGCTCAAGGCCGAGGAGCGCTCCATCCGCGGCCGGCTCGACCAGATGAAAGTCCGAAGCAAGACCGCGGGAGGGGATGGGCTCGAGCTCGAGTTCGTCCGACACGATACCGAGGCCGCCGCGGAGATGCTCTACAAGGTGGAAGGGAGCCTGAACCAGCTCGAGCACGAGGCGAGAAGCCCGATCGCCCGTGTTCGCGAGGTGTTCCAGGCCCGCCCGGCGAAACGGCCCAACGTCAACCACCGAACCAAGATCGTGGCCCTGGCTCCCGTCGCCATGTTCATGATGGTCATGGGCCTGTTCGTTACGCTCGAGGCTCGGGCGGGCCGGGTCGCCGATCCCGACGAGCTCTCGAGTCGAGCCCGCGTTCAGATTCTCGGGGTGGTTCCGCCGCTGCCGAACGCCTCGAAACCGGGAACAGCCCTGCTCAGCCGGCGCGAGGACCAGCGCATCCAGCGCCGACTCGATGAGTTCATGCTCAGTCTCGACCATCTCCGCGTGAGCCTCTGTGCTCGCCCTGATCGTTGGGGGAGAAACCGGCACTGTGTCCTGATCACCAGCGCTTGCGGCAGTGAAGGAAAGACCACGCTCGCCGCGCAACTGGCCGAGCGCTGCGTCAACGCGGGCATGCTCACCTTGCTGATCGACGGCGACCTACGTAACCCGAGCCTGAGCCGCATGCTCGACGCCTCGGAGAACGACGGCCTTTGCAACGTGCTGCGTGGCGAGGTGGCGGCCGAGGATGTCATGACCGTGGTGGGCGGTGGCGGAGGCTTCCACTTCCTCGCGGCGGGTACCCCTCGCTCCGATCCGAACCGCTTGCTGCAAGGGGATGCTCTTGGTCAGTTGCTGGCCCGGGCACGAGAGAGCTTCGACATGATCATCGTCGACGCTCCCCCCGTCTTGCCGGTCCCCGACGCCTTGATCATCGGCAAATGGACCGATGGCGCCGTCCTGGCCGTGCGCTACAACATGACGCGATTTTCCTACGTGGAAAAGGCCCAGCGTCGGCTCGCTCACGTGAACGTCCCCGTCCTGGGAGCGGTCGTCAATGGGACGCGTGTCGTCGGATCATCATACGATAGTCCTTACATCTACAATGCCTCGTCTGATGCGGAAGCCGATCGGATGTCCGAGGTTGAGGCTTGATAGGATATTGAATAGATCGAATTAAGACGTGCGTTGTTGAGCAGTTGAAAAATTCTCAAGGCTCGATTCCAAAGATTCATCCAGGGAGTGAGAGGTCGTGGCCACGGTGCCGAACAATCCTTCCAAATCATGGCAACCCCGAGCCGCGGAACTGGTGTCCGCGTTCTTGGTATTGGCGGCTCTCATCTGGTCTTATGCCCCCAGCATTGCCAGCTTGATCAGCCGTTGGAGCCGCGATCCGAATTACTCCTATGGTTACCTGGTCGTTCCGATCGCCTTGGCGATCGCCTGGAACCGTCGAGACACGCTGAATCGCGATCTCATCCAGCCGCAATGGTGGGGTGTTCTGCCACTTTTGGCCGTGCTCGCGATTCGGATCCCCTTGTATGCCTGGAATGAGCAGTACCTGGAGACCGCCACGCTTCCGTTGGCGGCGGCGGCCCTCACGTTCGCGCTCGGAGGCTGGCATCTCCTGTGGGTGGGGCTTCCGTCGCTCGCCTTCTTGTTCTTCATGCTCCCCTTGCCCCCGAGCCTGAATACTTTTCTGGCCAACCCGCTGCAAAGCTTGGCCACCATTGGAAGCGTCTCGGTGCTTCGGTTCCTGGGCATGCCCGTCTTGGCCGAAGGGAACGTGATCACGGTTGGAGCCGACCCGCTCGAGGTTGCCCAGGCCTGCAATGGGCTTTCCATGCTCCTGAGCTTTGTGACCCTGGTCACGGCCATGGTGATCCTGATTCCTCGGCCGCTCTGGGAACGCGCGGTCTTGATGGCGAGCGCGATCCCAATCGCACTGGTGACCAACATCATTCGTATCGTGGTGACAGCCTGGTGCTACCAGTATTTCGGGAGTGAGGCGGGCGAGAAGATCAGCCATGACGCCGCGGGACTGGCCATGCCGGTCATCGCGCTCGGCCTGGCGTTCGCCGAGTTGAAAATTCTCTCCTGGATCATGGTCGAGGTGGACGAGGACGTCGCCTCACCCCTGGCTCAGCGAGGAGTCGGTCGGCCCAGCCCTGGAATTCATTGATGTGCCTCGTGATTTGAATGTGTTTTCGCTTGCATGAACGAACGAATGAGCGTGCATTTGAGCGGCGATGGCTGCCGTGACGATGGTTGCCCTGACCTGGTCGCTGATATGCCCAAGGGTTGTGGGGAATCTCCTTTGAAGGTGACTTATTTCAGTCCGGTAGGCACGATCGGGGGCGCTGAGATGTGCCTGCTCGATGTGCTTGCGGCCGTCAAGAAGGCCCGGCCCGAATGGAGCCTCAAGGTGCTCCTTGGAGCGGATGGACCGTTACGCGAAGCGGTGGCCGCCCTGGATTCGCGGACCCATGTCCTGCCGCTTCCGGGTGGACTGGCGCGGATGGGAGATGCCGGTGGAGAGCCAGACCGGTCGCGTTGGGGCAGGGGAGGGGCCTTCCTGGCTCGAGGCTCAACCGTCGCGCTAGGCACCGCGGCCTATGTCGCGCGACTTCGTCGCTGGCTTCGTGCCGAGGCCCCGGACGTGTTGCAAACCAATGGAATGAAAGCGCATGTCCTCGGGGCCTGGGCGGCCCCTCGGCAGCTTCCGGTTATCTGGCACTTGCATGATTATACGAGCTCGCGTCCGGTGATGGCTCGGCTCCTTCGCGGAGCGGCTCGTCGGGGGATTCATGCCGTGGCGGTCTCGCATTCCGTCGCGGAAGACGCCAGACGCTCGCTCGGCGCGCGTGCGACGATCCAGACGATCTACAACGCCGTGGACCTCGATCGCTTCGCCCCTCCTCGGGTCGATGGGGGAGAGGCGAAGTTGGATGAAGGAGCATGGCTGGATCGGGCCGCGGGAATGCCGCCCGTTCCCGCGGGAACGGTGCGGTTGGGCCTGGTCGCGACCTTCGCCGTTTGGAAAGGACACGAGCTGTTCCTCAAGGCGGTCTCCCGAATCCCCGCCAGTGCGGGATGCCGGTTTTATGTGGTGGGCGGCCCCATCTATCAATCACGAGGCTCGCAGGTATCGCTCGAGGCGTTGCAGGCTCGAGTTCAAGAACTGGGGTTGGCGGATCGTGTTGGCTTCGTGGGACATCAGGCCGACCCGGCTCGGGCGATTCGATCCCTGGACGTGGTGGTTCACGCCAGCACCCGACCCGAGCCCTTCGGGCGGGTCATCGCGGAAGGGATGGCTTGCGGGCGTGCCGTCGTCGCGGTGAATGACGGTGGATCCGCCGAGCTCTTCGAGGAGGGCGTCACCGCGCTCGGTTGCCCCCCGCGTGACGCCGCCGCCCTGGCGCACGCCATGACCAGGCTCGCCGCGGACCCCTCGCTTCGATCACGCCTTGGAGCGGCGGGAAGAGCTTCCGCTTGCTCGCGGTTCGACCGGGACCGCCTCGCCGAGCCCTGGGCCCAGGTTTATTCCGCTCTCAATCACACCTCCGCGCAGGTTCCGAATTCAAGCGAACTTTCCCAGTGCGTTCAAGATCAGAGTGGCATCGTTGCCATGAAAGACATTGTAATATCATGAGCACTATCAACGTCTGCCACCTCGGCAAGTACTATCATCCAGCGCCCGGCGGAATTGAGTCGCATGTCAGGACCCTCGCCCATGCCCAGGCGGGCCTGGGGCTCTCGGTTCAGGTCCATTGCGTCAACCACGGCGACGGACCAACGACGGTCGAGCAAGATGGGCCGGTTGAGGTCACGCGCTTCCGCCGCGTGGCGTCCCTCTCAAAGCTTGACCTCTGTGCCGACCTGGCCGACCATCTCGCGCGGAGCGATGCCGATATCCTGCACGTTCATGTCCCTAACCCGACCATGCTGATCGCCTTGTTGCACGCTCGACCCAGGATACCCGTGGTTGTCACGTATCACAGCGATCTGATCAAGCAAAAGGTGCTCGGACCGATCTTTCGGCCGATCGAACGCCTGGCCTATCGCATGGTCCGGGCGATCATGACGACCAGTCCCCTGTATCCGCGCGGGTCGACCTTCCTGAGGTCCTATACCGACCGGTTGCACGTGGTGCCCCACGGCATCACTCTTCAGCCCTATGCCAATCCTTCGCCGGAGCATCAAGAGCAAGCCGCTCGGATCCGGGCAACGTACGCCAGCGACGGTCCGCTCTGGCTCTGCGCGGGTCGGCATGTCTATTACAAAGGGTTCCTGAACGCCATCCGCGCCTTGACGCGCGTTCGAGGGCACCTGATCGTGGTCGGCAATGGACCGGAACAGCCTCGCCTGAAAGAGGAAGTCCGGCAACTCGGCCTGGAGCAACGGGTTACCTTCACGGGGGCCCTGGATCACTATCTTGACCTGGTTCCTTACTACCACGCGGCCGATGCCTTTTGGTTCCCCTCGAATGCGCGGAGCGAGGCGTTTGGTCTCGTTCAGGTCGAGGCGATGGCGAGCGGTTGCCCGGTGATCAACGCTCAGATTCCACATAGCGGCGTGGAGTGGGTGAGTCTGCACGAAGACACCGGCTTGACGGTGCCGGTCGATGACCCGGCCGCCCTGGCGGCGGCCGCGAATCGCCTGATCCACGAGCCCGGCTTACGCGACCGGCTCGCCGCCGCAGCTCGCCGCCGAGCCGCCGCCGAGTTCGACGACCGGGTCATGGCGGATCGTAGTTTGAATGTTTATCGTCATGTCTTGATGGGGTTGTCCGTGCCGCGAGCGGTCCGGCGCCCGCTGCTGACACCCAGCACGACCTCATGAGTCGGCCCCTCAAAATCCTTCATTGCACGTCGGGGAACCTCTACGGGGGGGTGGAAACGCTTCTGGCCACCCTCGTTCGGTTCGCACCGGAGAACGCTCGCCCTGATTTCGCCCTTTGCTTCGAGGGGCGTTGCGGCACCGAGCTCCGGCAGCTCGGTGCCAAGGTCCACCCGCTTGCCCCCGTGCGGCTCAGTCGACCGTGGACCGTCTGGCGAGCCCGCCGCCGGCTGCGTGCGCTTTTGACCTCGCACCACTACGACATCGTGGTCTGCCACGGTGGGTGGCCGCACTGGATCTGTGCCCCGGTGGTTCGAAGATTGCGAGGGGCTCAACGTCCGAAGCTGATTTTCTGGCTGCACGACCTCGCCTGCGGAACCCACTGGGTTGAGCGGTTGGCCAGCGCGACCTCGCCCGACCTGGTCGTGGCGGGCAGCCTTAGCGCGGCTCGGACCGTCCCTCGCCTCTTCAAAGATGCGCCTGTCGAAGTTCTCCATCCACCGGTGCCCGTTCCTGACCATGCCGAGGGGACGCGCGCGGCGGTTAGGCGCGAGCTAGGTTTATCAGAAGGAACGCGCCTGATTCTGATGGCTAGCCGGCTCGATCCCCTCAAGGGACACAAGACGTTGATTTCCTCACTGGGGGCGTTGACCACGCGCTCCGACTGGCAGGTCTGGATCGCGGGAGGAGCTCAGCGCCCCTTTGAACGAGACTATCTGGAGGAGCTCGAGCGCCAGGTGAACGAGGCGGGACTCGCCGGACGCGTTCGATTCCTCGGCCACCGCGCCGATGTCTCGCGGTTAATGGCCGCGGCGGATCTGCTATGTCAGCCCAACACCCGAGCTGAGTCGTTCG
>Ga0182738_1004512_pt1 | contig 15366 bp, 16 predicted proteins | sample eDN5th30CBELigMG_FD_128876 | JGI IMG/M metagenome (GOLD analysis project Ga0182738, IMG submission 128876) | Enriched Miracle-Growth compost microbial communities from Emeryville, California, USA - eDNA 5th pass 30_C BE-Lig MG (version 2)... ... | reverse complement strand
GAGTGTCGAGAAAGTTTTGAAGCAAACCTTCAGGCTGAATGAAAACGTTTGACTATCGAGGAATTCCCCTTTTTGAGGAGCGGATTTACCTTTTTTGGGGTAATGAGCACCGCAGAAAAGGGGAATGACGAAGAGAGCGAACGTTTTTCAACAGCCTGAACAGATGAAAAATATTCATTTCATCTGTTCGCTAATAGCCTTACATATTCAATTGGTTAAAAAGGTTTTTGGAGATTTATATAAAAGCCTAATCAATTTATAGAAATATCCTCTGGAAAGATAAAACGCTTTCGGTATTGATTTGGCGGCATGCCCATCATTTTTTTGAAAGCTGTACTAAAATAATGCTGTGAATCATAGCCAACACATTCTGCTATTTCAAGAATGGAGAGATCGGTAGAAGTCAGCAGCTGAATCGCCTTCTTCATTCGCATCTCCGCAATTAAGCTTACAAAAGACATTCCTAACTCTTGCTTAATGATTCTGCTTAAATAAACGGGGGAGACCTGCAGGGATTGTGCCAGCGACTCCAAGGAAATATCTGGTTCTTCAAAATGACTTTGGATATACTCTCTTGCCCGACGGACAATTGGGGAAATATTGGAATCTTTATATATCATCATTTTACATTCTTTATAGACGTCAGGAAGTTTGGTCATCTCTCCTTTGGCCTTTGAAAAATATAAGTTCGGTGTGACTTTTAAACATTGTTTTAACGCTTTTTGGATTTCAGAAGCTTGCTCCTCTGGCATATCTGCCCACAAGCATATAATCATGAATCCTGAATAATCATAAAAAACAACCTTTTGATACGGTTCAAGTAATTCCGAAACAATATTTTCCATAGAGAATACTAATAACTGTCGATCTTGTTCTTTCAGCAGCGGTTTATTCGCATAAAATTCAGGGCATTGAATAATGCCGAACTGCTTGGGACATTCTACAGGAAGCTGCAAAAATTGAAGTTGTTCCATGATTTCCTCTTCTTCCATATTTCCGCCAATCCACTCCAAACAGAAACGTTGACGAAGAATGGAGAAATTTTTCATCATTTGATTAGATACTATTTGTGAGTATTTACTTTCCTGTACAGTCTTTTCCAATTCTTCACAAACATGCTCAAGCACACTTTTTAATTGCTCGGGATTAGCCGGCTTGAGAATGTAATCGTCAACATTTAATCGTATTGCTTTTTGAGTATAAGTAAATTCGTCATGTCCTGTAATAATAACAATCTTGCATTCAGGAAGTTGTTCACGAATATGACCAATCAATGTTATGCCGTTCATAATGGGCATATTTAAATCGACTAAAAGTATATCAACTGATTGCTCTAATGCAAGCTCTAAAGCTTCTTCTCCATCTTCTGCTTCCCCTACAACGATCATCTGAATCGCTTCCCAATCTATAGCTTCTCGAATTCCCTCTCGAATAACCGGTTCATCATCTGCAATCAAGACTTTCCAATATTTATCCAAGAATAGTCCCCCTTTCAAGTTTCCATAGATTTGCTTTTTTCTCTCATAATTGGCAGAAGGATTGTCACCATAGTCCCTTTTCCCTTTTCACTATCAATGGTTAATCCATAATCATCTCCAAATGTCAATTTAATCCTGGCTTGAACGTTCATCATGCCATAACCTAAATTTTTCGCTTCTGCATTATTTTCCTCCGTATCAAAAGCGTTTTTTAATTTCCTTTTAAGCATATCCAGAATCTCTGCTGGAATTCCCGCTCCGTCATCTGTGACACGAATGACTAAATAGCCTTTCTTTTCCTCTGATTCTATTAAAATATGCCCAGGTCCTCTCCGTTCCTTAATGCCATGATAAATAGCATTTTCCACAATGGGCTGCAACACCAATTTGAGAACGTTTACATCCCTAACATCTGAAGAAAGATTTAATGTATAATTCAATTTATCTTTGTATCTTGCTTTCTGGATGTTTAAGTAACTACGTATATGTTCCATTTCTTCCATAAAAGGAATGATATCATTCCCTTTACTTAGACCTATACGAAACAGCCTTGATAGCGATTCTACTAATTCCGCCACATCTTCTGCTCCTTTTTTACGTGCCATCCAATGAATCGTATCCAATGTGTTATAAAGGAAATGCGGCTTAATATGAGCCTGGAGACTTCGTAATTCCGCTTCACGCTTTTGATGTTCTTGAAGCTCCGTAAGTACAATCAGTTTGTTTATTTGTGTTAGCATCTTATTGAAACTACGGCCCAGCATGCCTATTTCATCTTTCCGTTCCCCCTCATAACGAATGCCCAAATCCCCTGATTCCGCTTTTTGCATAAATGACATGAGCTGGCCAATTGGTCTTGACATAGAATAAGCTAAATAATAAGAAGCAGTAATGCCGAGCAAACAAACAAGAAAAACAAAAATAATTACATAAAAGTGAATTTCCTTTACTTCTGTTGCTGATTCTTCAGTAGAAAACACACCAACAGTTGTCCAACCCGTAAAAGACGACTTGCGATAAATGAATTGCAGCTTACTTCCATTTATCCGTTTAGAGAAAGCTCCTGAGTCACTATTTTCTAACCAGTGATTTGGAATTTCATCAATAAAAGGCTTTGTTGGAGAATATATATTTTCACCGTAGTCATCAATTACCATCAAATAGCCGGTCTTGCCTAAACGGGCGTCTTTGGTTGCTTCCGCAACGACTCTAAGCTTCAAATCAATTAATATAACACCTTTCACTTCCTGTGTATCAGGGTCCAAAATGGCCCGCACGACTGAAACAACTTCATTGTCCTTGTAATGCACATGACTCGTAACGTTTCGATTAACAGGGTGTCCTATAATTTTGAAAATCCCTTCATTTTTCACAGCCTCTTTGTACCATGTTTCTTCCGTGAGATTTTTGGAAGAACGAGCATACATCTCATTACTAATATATTGGCCATTGCTGTTTATTACGAGAATACCAGCTACTTCCGGATACAAGTTTGTAAACCCCTGCAAAAATTTCCGTATATTATAATGATCATCTTTCGAAAAATCTAATTCCCCCTTTTTTTCATACAGAAATTTTTTGAGTTCTGGATTAAACGAGATTAAATATCCGGCATTCTGAATATTACTAAAATAAAACTCCAGCGTTTTATTGACTTGTCCAATTAATTGAAGTGTATTTTGCGTTACTTGTCTTTCAATAATGCGATCCACCGTCCAACCTGTCAAAAAGCCTAGACCAACGGAAGGAAAAATACTAATTAACAATAAAAGAATAATTAATTTGTATCGAATAGGGAAGTTATTCATTTTAAACGATTTTATTTCCTTCACCTTCATCACTCGTTTCTTGGATACCTCACTTTGCATAATAATTTTCTACATTTTCTTTGGTGACAACGGTGATTCCCGTATCCATATATGGAGGCAATAGTGTGGCATCGGATACTCCTTCTTCTGAAGAGGGATTAAGCTTATGGTTAAGATGAAATAAAAACTGTAAAGACCAATACCCCATTTTCCATGTACCTTGTGCCAGCGTAGCTGATATCGTGCCTTCCTTCACCATATCAAGGGTACGTTTATCTGTATCAAAGCTGATAATTTTTATTTTCTTATGCGTTTTTACTGACTGTACAGCATTCGCAATTCCAACCCCGCCATTTGATTCGGTTGCGAAAATCCCTGCCAAATCCGGATGCTCTCTTAAAATGTCTACTACCATCTGTCTTGAAAAAAGTTGGTCCCCCTTTCCATCCTTTATCGCAACTATTTCCATTTCAGGATATTCCTTAGTGATTGTCTCTAGAAATCCTTTCGTTCTTTCCTGATGGTTCAATTGATTCGGCAAGGTCACAATGGCAACCTTTCCTTTGCTTCCTAATAAATCAGCCATTTTATGAGCTGCCGTCAATCCGGCATTATAATTGTTTGTTCCCACAAAAGCATCCCCTCTGCTAGAAGGAGCATCCGCATCAAATAAAATGACGGGAATACCGGCATCAATCGCTTTATTGATAGTTGGGGTCAGCTTGTCAGGATTAATAGCCGATATCGCAATGCCGGCAGGTTTTTTGGCAATCACCTGTTCGAGCACTGTAATTTGCTCATGTACATCATATTGTGCTGCACCACGGTATTCTACCGAGACATTTAATGCATGAGCAGCATCCTCAAATCCTTTCAAGGGCATCTTCCAGTAGTCAATTCCGGCTTGAAATGTAACCATGACATACTTCTCACTAATCTCTCCCCGAAGCCCCTCCTCCTCTTGACTTAATGGGCTTGAAGAAGATTCTCTAAAATGGTAATCATATAAATAAAGGAGAAATATGCTGAGAAAAATACCATGGATGAGCAATAACTTTTTCACTCTATAAAACCCCTTTCAAAAAAAACCTTTAAATGTGGAGTAATGTTTTTCTGCATAAAACTGAGAAGACACTCCAAAACTGAACATATCAGCAGGGATTGGAAAAAATCAGTCCAACAGCAAGTGAGCCTGTCTAGTTGAATGTCAATGAAATCCCAGCACCCATTCCGCATGCAGCAATATGGAAATTTATCCAGCTATAATCCAAGTAAGTGGCGTTAAAGAAAATGCATAACAAAAATAAAGCAGTAAAGTGCGATTGATCCCACCTGTTTGAATGCGTTTTCATAAATAACTACTGCTTCAAGAATTGCTGGTGCAAAAAGAGAAGTGCCATACTTGCACCACCAACAATAAGGATTGTTCGTCAATTATATTCGCCAACAAACTTCAGGAAAGAATGGCTTCCACCACAAAGATCACACCGACAATAACAATAAATCCAGCAGCATCTTCAATCTCTGAAATTTTAATATCTCCTTCGTCTTTTGAATGGCAATCTATCCTTTATTTTCATATTTTTTACTCCTAAGAAAACAAAACCCCCAAGGAAGGTAATAGGCATTAATTGATAACTACATATTCCAAGCCAACAAGCTTTGCATAGCTTGCCATTTGCTCTGTTGTTAAATTCAATGTAAACCGCCGCCATTCCCAATCCAAGCTTTAAACCCAGCTTGAAAGTTTGGATTAATCTCCTAGCTGCTGAAAGCTTTGGCGCTGGAACAGTTGGATCAAATACAGAAACTTCATTAATTAAAAGCCTGTAGCCAGTGCTAATGTCCAAATCAACACACCGTCTCCTGTTTTCCCATCAAATACTAAGCGAATGGATCTTTACGATTGCCAATACCTCATGGAGATACGATAATTTTTGGTTTATTGCTTGCTAAAGTTGGATGTGCTTCAAGCATATGTGATTGAAGCACTACCTCTTGATCGACAGATAATTTATATATGTACTCTTCCATAAAAGTTGGATTTAAGACACTATAATATTCTCCACAAAGTGAGAATATCCTTCATGTTTCGTCAAAAACATTGAAAGCAATTAAAGTCCTTAGTGTACTTCTATGAAAGACATGTTTCCTCCTTTTGTCCTATGAAGAGTCTGAACCTAATTCCTCGTTAGCACAAAAAGCAATTGTTCTTATATTCCGCCATACCTTCTTTTTCGTTGCCGGTAGTCTTCCAATGCATGCAGAAATTCCTTCTCTGAGAAATCCGGCCATAGTACATCGGTAAACCAGAATTCCGTGTACGCTAGCTGCCAAAGCAGAAAATTGCTCAAGCGTTTTTCCCCTCCCGTTCGAATAAGCAGATCAGGGTCTTTTATGCCGGCTGTATACAGATAGCTTGAGAATTGCTGTTCATCCAATTCATCCAGTGACAATTTCCCATTGTTTATGTCTGTAATCATCTCTTTCATGGCATTTAGAATCTCGTGTCTGCTTCCATAGTTGAGCGCAAAATTCAGCTGAAGACCGTCATTATCTCGAGTACGGTCAATTGCATACTGTATGGCTTCACGTGTAGACGCTGGAAGATTTGCCATATCGCCGATTGCCTCAATGCGCACATTATTGGATAGAAGATCTGGTAGATAAATAGATAGAAATTCCTTGGGAAGTCTCAATATAAATTCTATCTCGGGCTTTGGACGCTTCCAGTTTTCCGTAGAAAACGTGTAAAGTGTCAGAACCTTCACCTTGCATTTGACTGCTGCCTTGACAATTTTTACAACGGTAGATATCCCCTCTTTATGGCCAACAGTTCTAGGCATGCCCCGCTTTTGAGCCCAGCGTCCGTTTCCGTCCATAATAATGGCTATATGTTCCGGTGTATTATCTTCCGGATAATAGAAGGATTCTTCCGATTGTTTGTTAGTTAAAAAAGGAATTTTCACTGATGTTGTTCTCCTCTCGAAATATTTTTGTTCTTTCCCCATTGACCATCTCCATTCAGTTTAGGACTGCAGACAAGGAGATCGGAAACAGCATACTGTCAGAATGGTATTCAAGTAATTTCAGAATCTCTTTTTCTTTCTGTTCTGCGAGTTCTCTCTCAGTCTTGCTGATATCCTTCTGAACAACATGCCGCAGAGTGCCTCTAATTTTTTCTGAATATAGATAAATCCTGCTTATTCGTTATTTTCATCGCTTCGATATTCTAAAATATCTCCAGGCTGGCATTCTAAAGCCTTGCAAATCGCCTCTAATGTTGATAATCGAATCGCCTTTGCTTTTCCATTTTTCAAAATAGAAAGATTCGCCATCGTGATTCCGACCCTCTCCGAAAGTTCAGTCACGCTCATTTTCCTTTTCGCCATCATTACATCAATATTGATAATAATTCCCATTTTATTCACCTCAGACCGTTAAATCATTTTCTGATTTTATATCGATCGCTTCTTGCAAAAGCCTTTGGAGAACAGCGGCAAAAACTGCGATGACCATTGAAGCAAAGATGGGAACCATTCCAATTATGACGAGACCTGGGGCATCATCTAGATCTGCTAAGAGATAAACGAAAGGCATAATTAGCACAAATACAATAATAATTGTGATTGCACATTTCTTTATATTATTTAAGGCCTTTACAGATATTTCTGAGAAAGCCTTGCTCCTGTCAATATAACCCAAAAGCCTAAAAGCCTGATACAGCGCCGCGTAAAATGGTATCGCTGACACATACATGCCTATTACAATTGGATATAGTATATGGGCATAATCTGGATTGACTGGATTTTTAGCCAACCAAGGCAATCCCAATATGCCCACAGCAAGAACTGGAATTCCAATAAAAATAACAGCTAGCTTTAAAAAGAGTGTCGTTCCTTGTTTCATAAAAAGCACCTCTCTTATTTATTGTTAAATTCGACAAAAATCTTGATTCAGTAAAATTGGAAATTACTTTTCTTATAAAAGGATATTCTCGTTTTGTTTAAAAGGCTTCATATCCAACAGTGATAAAGCTTATGACTCTTTATTGATGATAATGAAAAAGCTTAATTAAAAACCCGCAAAAAAGATCTTTGCAAAACCTTTTTTACTTATCTAATGATCATATTTTTAACGATTGTAATAAGTTTTGAGCCACCATATCCATATTTCAATCCCTCATTTCCGAGAGTGCCATTAAGTGTATTCAAAACATAGGGCATCAGATCAGAAGGGCCGAAATATCCCCATAATCAAGTGGAAAGGGGTTGATATCGGATTAGGCCGCCACATCTCTTCGTGTAAAAATAAGCCAAGAAATCAGATTGAACACGAAGAAATAGACAACGAGCACTCCGATGGAAAAGGACAATGTCATTCCCTCTTGGAAAGGATGTCCGTTTAGGTACTGAGCGAGATCGGTGTTGGCAAACAACAGATACTTGCTCCAATCGAAACGCTGCAGGGCCTGCATAACAAGATTCCCCGCAAATAAGGCGCCAACGGAAAACCCAATAGCCATTGCGCTGCTTCGAAAGGCGGACGAGATCATAAAGGCTAAGGTTACGTACATGACAGTGGATACACCGTTTAGCATATACGTTTTCCACAGATTGAGGACCATATTCCTTTCGACGATTTGCCCATCCGCAGTCATATTGATCAATGGTAGATCCATGTATCCAAAGCCATATAAGATTCCGTTCCCCACGAACGATACGATAAACAGAGTAAGCAACAACAGCATGCCAAACAACATAACAGAGATATACTTGGAGGCGAGAACCTTAATTCGGCTTGCCGGCCGAATAAGCAACAGCTTGATCGTCCCGGACGAAAATTCACTCGCAACACTGTCTCCCACAATAATAATGGTGAAAATGGTAATTACGATCATAAGATTTGCTGAACCATACACTCCATCCCACATCGTACCATCTGTGGAACGAATATCCTGCTTCAAGTGATAGTCGTTGAGGGCAATCCGCTGCTCGTAGTACGTTCGCTCTTCTTTATTGAGCTCGCGCTGCTTCAGAACTTTGCTCCATTGCTGATTCTCTTGATGCAATTCTGTTCGCCATCCTTCGCCTTGCGCCTTTTTTCCACCGGAATGCCATTCAATGATGTTGACAAAAAGCACAAAAGCGACCATTAGTCCGACCAGAATCCACGTTCGCACCCGCCGGTAGATTTTCATGTTTTCATTGAGTACTAGATTAACCAATTTGTCCACCCTCCGTTATTTCTAAGAATCGATCTTCTAGAGACTTACTCACCATCTGGACACCATAAATGCGAATATGATTCTGCATCAACCCCGTCAAAATATCTGGGATACATTCCCGCTCGGTTTTGACCTCGACGGTCCCCTCCTGAGCAAGCATAACTCCCTGAACTCCATCCATATTCCTTATGGCCACAAATGCCTGTTCCAGCGGATGCGCCTGAATCAGATATGTTTGAGCTTGATCGCTCCCCCCGGTAAGATCTTGAATCGGCATCACATCGACCAACTTGCCCCGCTGGAGAATGGCGACTCGGTCGCACATGAGCTCCATCTCGGACAACAAATGGCTGGAAACAACAACAGTGATCCCTTCCTTACGGGTCAAATACCGCAAATAATCGCGCAACTCGCGAATCCCCGCTGGGTCAAGACCATTCGTCGGTTCATCGAGAATCAGCAGGGACGGACGATGCAACAGTGCCTGGGCCACACCCAAACGCTGGCGCATCCCAAGAGAATACTTTTTGACTTTGTCATGAATGCGGTTTTCCAGCTTGACTAGCGACACCACTTCATCAATCCGCTCCTTGCTTACTCCCGGCACCATACGAGCGTAATGAACAAGGTTCTGGTACCCGCTTAGATACTTATACATTTCCGGACTTTCCACGATGGCACCGATGTGGCGAATCGCTTCCTCGAATTCAGTTTTGATGTTTTTCCCCTTAATCAGTATCTGTCCCTCAGTGATAGACATCAGTCCAACGATCATGCGGATTGTGGTTGTTTTACCGGCCCCATTTGGACCAAGAAAGCCGAATATTTCACCTTGTGGCACGTCAAATGTGAGATTGTCAATAATGGTGGTCCGTCCAATCCGCTTAGTCACATTGCCCAAGCTGATGATAGGTTCGTTACTCATATTTATCCCCCTTTAAAAATATTTTTGGACGTTTCGTCCCTTTTTCTCAATAATAAATATGCTACTTAATTATCCTTAAGTTTCTTCATCACTTTTGTATTCTAAAATATCTCCAAGCTGACACTCTAACGCCTTGCAGATGTCCTCTAAAGGGGATAATCGTATCGCTTTTTCCTTTCCAGTTTTCAATATAGAAAGATTAGTCATTTTTACTCCCCCCCTTTCTGAAAACTCTGCTACGCTCATTTTCCTTTTAGCCAGCATCATCAATATTGATTATAATTGCTACTGTTTTCACCTCAGATTGTTAAGTCATTTCTTAAAAGCACCTCTCTTGTTTGTTTTCTTTTTGAAATTTAACACATTTTTTATCGTTTAACAATAAATTTTTATTATTTTTTATTTTATTTTTATTGTCAATCGGATATTCCATGCTTTTTCTACAAAAATAAAAAGCATTCCTCATTACTACAAAGAAATGCTTTTTAATGCCTAAACCGATTCAATTAATGTGGAGCATAGAGAAAAGTACTCAATTGATGCACTCTTTTTAAAACCTTGAAACTGAACACCACAACAAATGGAATAGCTTTTCTTTAATCTTGCTTGACTGCTTGCGATTTTCTAAAGCTTGAATTGAGTTTAAAAATCTTCAATGGATGATTGAATATCTGCTGTTAGCTTATAATTAAAAAGGAAAAATTTCTCTTTCATTAATTGATTTTCACAATTCTACTCATATAAAGTGCCTTGTGTATAGGCTTTTTTTATTTCCCTGAAGCCTTTGTGTATCAAGAATCGGATCTATGCTTTGGTGTTACTCGTTCTCATTTTCATATTGTTGAAATAGAAACAAAAAATGAATATAATATTGCTAATGCACCAATGGGTGGGAGGACAGGCCATGAACAAAAAAGAACAGCTCTTAATAGATTTCAGGAGCTTATATAACAAGTATGCTTGGCTTAATAGCATTAAGATGGAAAAGGGCCTTAAGGGTTATAAGCCTTCTGAAGTCCATTGCATCGAATTTATTGAAAAAAATGTAGATTCCAACGTGACAAAACTGGCGGAGTCTCTTTATATGACTAGAGGCGCCATAAGCAAACTAACTAAGAAGCTCATAGAAAAAGGCCTTATCGAAAGCTACCAGAAGCCAGATAACAAGAAAGAAATCTATTTCAAGCTTACTGAGCAAGGGAAAAAAATCTACGAAGTCCACGAGGAACTGCACAAAGAGTTTCAAGAACGTGATAATGCCGTATTTGATCAGGTAACCGAGGAACAATTTGACAGTATGCTTAGTTTCGTGGAAAAGTATAGCAGGCATTTAGATGCAGAAATTAAGAAACAAGGCGCAGATATTAGATAAGACTAAATTTGAATATATGAAAATGCAACCACAGGCAGCCCAACTCTATTGTGAACGGGCTGCCTTTTTACTGCCTTAAAAATTGTTGACAAGGAAACAAAATCATGATATTGTTTCCTAGGAATCAATATCGCAACTATAGAGGAGAGAGTCTTATGACTAAAGATAAAGCAAAGGAACCAGGATTACCAAAAGAAATTCTCACTGCTGCCTGGGCTATTGCACTTGGAGCAATTGCTCCAATGCTTGATTCAACTATGGTGAACATTGCCATCGACCAGCTTACTAAGGATTTCAACACAACATTGGATACCATTCAATGGGCCATTACAGGCTACGTTTTAGCACTTGCGATTGCAGTTCCAGTATCTGGATGGCTTATGAATAAATTTAACGGAAAGAAAATCTTCATCGGCGCTGTCATCGCCTTTGGTATAATTTCTTTTTTTGTTGGAATTAGTTGGGATATTTCCACCTTCATCTTCTTCCGTTTACTTCAAGGATTTAGCGCTGGGATTATTGCCACGCTTATGTCAACACTCTTGGTCAAAACAGCAGGACCAGAAAATCTAGGCAAAGTTATGGCAATTGTCAGCACACCCATGATCTTAGGTCCCATCTTAGGACCTGTAATCGGGGGCTTTATCGTTCATGGTGCATCATGGCATTGGATTTTCTTCATCAATGTGTTCATCGTTTTGATTGTTGCACCACTTATGATGAAAACTATTCCAGACTTTAAACCATTCAACAAAGATAGTAAACTCGATATTTTTGGGATTATCGATTTGTCCTTAATGAGCGCGGCATTGATTTACGGAATTACAAAAGCCGCGGACCATGCATCATTCAACAATAGCGAAACAATCCTATGGGTTGGCATCGGCCTTGTTTTAGCAATAATTTATCTAGTATATAATCGAATCAGAAAGAATCAAACCGTGCTACCAATGAATTTATTTGCACATAAGAGCTTCTCAGCATCCAGCATTGGTTTGTTCTTAGCGAATATTGCCATCATGGGACCAATGTTGATACTTCCATTGTTCTTTCAAAACTTTCGTCATTTCACAGCAATCGAAGCAGCGCTTGCGTTAATCCCTCAAGGAATTGGGATGCTCGCTACTCGACCAATGATCGGAAAAATGATTGATAAGATCGGTGCAAAATACGTCGTTATGGTTAGCCTTGCTCTTTCGCTTATCGGATCTATTCCGCTTATCTTTATCACCGATAAAACAAGCATGATTTGGATTTCCATTGTATTGTTCATTCGTGGTGCCAGTTTTGGAGGCATTAATCTTCCGTTGATGAGTGATGCTTATACAGGGCTTGACAGCAAACAGCTTCCAGAAGCAGGCATCGGTATTAATATCATTGAAAACCTTGGTTCAAGCTTTGGTTCAGCAGTTATCGCAACCGTTGTCGCAACTTTTGTACAAGGATCACAACCAACGATTGCAAATGGCTTAAAAGGTTACCATGCCGGATTCTTGGTTTCTGCAATTGTCCTTGCCATCATCTTCATTCCAAGTCTATTTCTCACACATAAAAAAGCTAAATAAACAAAAAAGTGAATTGAATTTCTTACAGCTTGACTACAATGCAACTATCAATCCCTTTATTGATAGTTGCTTAAAAAAGCAAGATGGAAATTATAAAATTCGACAATATCTCTCCGGAAAATATACTATTCTGCACCAAATACTTATCCTCTTATTAAGCGCTGGTAAGCCCCTCAACCTGTTTATGAACGCGAGATTTCTTCAGAATATTCTTTTCCATCTTTCGCTAAAAATTTCTTTTGGATTTCCTCCTTGTTTCCATACAGGATTAGGCAGTCGCCTGCTTTTACCTTTTCTTTATATATCGTATTTCGAATGTTTATTTCTCCTCTTTTAATGAACAATAACGTAATATCTTCTTCCTCTTCAAATAACTCTTGTACTCTTTTATCCTTAAGTTCAGATTTTTCTTGGATTTCAACTTCAGTTACTACATCGCTTTTCTGGAGATAAAGTCCCTCTTTAATTGGCAATTCGGAAATATCGAGGTTTTTATGCATTTCATAACGAAACTTCTTCTTAAGTTTCTTGCGCAGCATCGGTATTTTTCCTATAAGCAGGATAATCATCAGGAGGGAGTTTATAACCATTAGTTCGGTTAGACGCAGGTCATCTGCCAACATATTGCTGAAGGCGGAAATCATCACAGCCAGTGAAAAAGCCCCAAATAAAATTAAGAAAGCACTAATCTTTCTGCGCACCGGATGATCAATAATCAGCCGGGATTCATCTGTGGTAAATCCAGTTCCTGTTAACATCGAAATAACCTGATAGCGGGAAACCTGCTTCTCAAGCCCTGTCAAATTAAATAAAAAAACGGCAATCTCAATCACTAGCAGCACAATTAGCAAGTAAAGAAGAATAAAAAGAAATTCCGTTCCCATTCCAGTCTCCTCCCTTCCTCAGCTTAGGCAATTTTAAAAATTTTTATTTTTCCACATATAGGTTCTGGATTACAAGATGTCCAGCAAAGCTGATAAATCCTCTTTTGTCCTAATGCAGCTTTTTTCTGAATAATAGTTACCGAAAAAACGACCGTTTATTTTTTGTATTCAAAATATCTCCCATCCAGCCTTTTTTTCTTAAGTAAAGATAGATAGACAGAGTGCTGATAATCATAAGAATACCTGCAAATAAATACCCGAAAGTCCATTCTAATTCCGGCATGTGCTTAAAATTCATTCCCCAAAGAGCCCCAAGCACACTTGCTGGCGCAAATAAAGTAGTAATGACAGTAAGCGTTTTGGTAATTTCATTGCCGCGGTGAGCTGAGACTAAGTTTTCAAAGTTAAGCAGGGAATCAATTTCTTCTTCATAAGCTCTTACGAGAAACATTGCCCGCTCAAGCCGATGTTTTGCCAATTTATATTGCTTTCCCTCTGTTATTTCTTCTCCAAATGCTTCTTTGATTGCCATGCGGACTTCCACTACCGGAATAAGGAGGTTTTTCCAAAGGAGGAGCTGCTGGTCTGCGCCGGCAATCTTATCCAGTATTTTTATATTATTCCGCTTTTTGACTTTCCAAAATAAGTCATGCAGTTCCAATTCAAACATATCAATGTTTTTTAAAAATTGAGTAGTAATTTCACTGATCAGCAAAAGGAAGCCCTCCACTGCATTTTGCACCTGATTCATTTTTTTCTTCATTGTTTCTGCATCTATGTACGTCAGCTTAGAAAAATCAATTCCCACTGTAATCAATTCCGCTCCAGTTACAAAAAAGTGAAAAATGGATTTATCCTCTTCTTTTTCTACATCTTGTATATAAACCAGGGATCCCCATAGAACCTCTTCTTCTCCCGTCTCCATCCCTAATGAATTTGTTTTTACTTTTGTTAGCTTTTTCAGCCACTCTTTACATTGTGCACTCCTATCTAAAGCGGTTTTCTCTATTTCTCCATTTTTCAGTTTTAATTCTTGCCATTTCCATTGAGAAGAATAAAATGTATGTTCCACTCCTGCTTGCCCTCCTTCAATAAAACTGCTGCATAGCTGCTCTTCTTTATATATTCACTTTAGATTTATTTATTTCTCCTTATCTTTAAAATAAATAATACCCTTAATAGCTTGGCAGAAAACGGCATTTCGCCTATGTAATAAAATACCAAATTTAAATTATGGCTAATGGGAAAAGAAACAAGGGGTGATGAAATGACTTATGTGCAAATAGCTTTAAAATTAGTGCTTGGACTGATTGGTTTAATTGTCATAACCCGTCTTCTTGGAAAAAGAGATGTCTCAAGTGACACCCTTTGATTTCATTTATGCATTAGTTTTAGGCGGTATTTTAGAAGAAGGAATTTATGATAAAAAGGTTTCTATCTGGCAGATCCTTTTTGCCATTGGCGTATGGGGATTGTCCATCTACGCTATAGAAGTATATAGCCAAAAAAGAGATGGCATGAAAAATCTGATTAAAGGAAAGCCAGCTATTATTATCCGCAACGGCAAATTGGACTATCGACAAATGAAAAAAAAATCATTTAGATATTGAACAAGTTCGAACCATGCTGCGGAAACAAGGGGTATTCACTCTCCGGGAAGTGCGTGATCTATACCTGGAACCTGGGGGAAATATCAGCATTAAACTGCATACTAAAGCAGGAAACCTCACACCAGATATGCTTGGCCTCTCTCCAGATGATCAAGCACCTTCCATCTTAGTGATTGAGGAAGGAAAAATACAAGAAGACGAACTTCACTCCGTTCAAAGATCAAAAGAATGGCTTTTGCAAGAGCTTCAAAAAAAAAAACATCAAACTCCTGAAAATATCTTATATGGAGAATGGTCAGAAACAGACGGCTTTTATATAGAAACATACCCCGCAAAAAATTCTTGATCTATTAAATGAAAGGAATACAGGCTATGGGTCGAGTAGGAGGGAGTCTTTCAGTTTTAGGCTGATTGTACTCCGCACCCCTCCTAGAACCGTGCGGGCAGAATTACTGCACACGGCTCCTCCCTATTACCATTTACAGAATGTAGCTGAT
>Ga0182738_1004510_pt1 | contig 15369 bp, 13 predicted proteins | sample eDN5th30CBELigMG_FD_128876 | JGI IMG/M metagenome (GOLD analysis project Ga0182738, IMG submission 128876) | Enriched Miracle-Growth compost microbial communities from Emeryville, California, USA - eDNA 5th pass 30_C BE-Lig MG (version 2)... ... | reverse complement strand
GAATATCCCGTAACTCTTTAAATAGGGCTGCAAGCCGTTTGCCCATCCGGCGGTTTTGTCGTGAAAGATAGCAGGAGGAAGTTTGTCGTCATAATCCTGGCTATACACCAACATGCCAAGTGCGATCTGCTTCACGTTGGCGGCACACGCATTCTCTTGAATTCCATTAGTCCAGCGGGCACGGAGCCATAGAATACAGGTGCCCACAAACACAACGAATATCAAAAGCGTTGTGCCACAGTTCAGTGCGATGCGTTTCATGATTGCCTCCTTAAAAGTACTTTTATTACTTCACGTGAAAGGTATACATGTTATTATTCCTGACCGGCGTTTCCTGGGAGATGTCTTCTGGCTTTAACCATTTCACATGCCCGTCAACAAACGCGTAATTCGCGCCATCCACATGACGTCTTGCGGGAGAATCGGATGATTGCAACCACGATGCGGGAAGTTCATTAATGGCGTAACTGGCGGTGGAAGCTGGAGATGCGCCGTCGCCATCGCCTAACAAAATCATCTTGCCTGGTTCACCTTCAAGTTTATAGAGATCTACCTTAGCCGCATTTTGATTCATCCAATAATCTGTGAAACCGGGCAGATGAGGATCGTTTGGTGGTTCGTGCTGATCCGCCGGACATTGGAATATCTGATAGCTTCTGAGATAAGGCTGCAAGCCACTTACCCATCCAACAGTTTCGCCACCAAAGATTGCAGGAGGTAATTTGTCGTCGTAGTCTTGAGAATACATCATGATTCCCAGCGCAATCTGTTTGAGATTTGACGGACAAGTGTTCCTATGCGGAGTTTCATGAATCATCGAATTTAAGAGGTAAATGGCCATCATATTACACCCGATCACAACTATCAGCACAATCGGAATTGACCAATACGACGTAAAGAAACGTTTCAACATAGTTCCTCCCAAAAGTACTTTTATCACTTCACGCGAAATGTATAAATGTCTCTTTTCTTCGACGGCTTATCTTGCGTAACCTGTTCCGGCTTCAGCCATTTCAAATGCCCGTCCGCAAACGCATAATTCGCACCGCCGAGATGCCGCTTCGCGGGAGAATCGGATGATTGCAACCACGATGCAGGAAGTTGGTTAATAGCATAACTCGCGGTGGATTCTGGCGAATCACCATCGCCATCGCCCAATATAATAACCTGGTTTGAATTATTTATCTTTTTCCCCTCCAGCCCGGCAATGTTACTGTTGAGCCAATAATCCGTATATCCTGGCTGATCCGGCGAAGGGAATCCCGAATGCCATTGTTCGGGACATTGAAAAATCTGCGTACTTTTCAGATAAGGTTGCAGGCCGTTTGCCCAACCGACATCCTTCTTTTGGAAAATTGCAGGAGGAAGTTTCTCATCGTAATCTTGCGCATACATAAAAATACCCAACGCAATTTGTTTTAAATTGGATTGGCAACTATAATGCCCCGGCGGCAGAGTGTTCCTCATAAAAACCGGTATGCATAATAATACTATTACGGCAAGAACTAAAACTGTGCACCCAGCAAGACAAAATCGTTTCATCCTGTTCTCCTAAAAGTACTTTTACTCCAAATCACTTGCATCCAATTCCACTGCGCCAACGCGCAAAACGCGCGCGGGGGAAACTGTGCAATCCACAATCGTGGAAGCCGTTCCCGCTTCCGCTTTTCCATCAATGACAACATCCACCTTTTGCAAAAATGTTGGGGGAATATCATCCAACGTTTGCGGCGCTGCTGCACGTCCGGTGGCGCCGCTGAAATTCGCGGAAGTTGCAATCAGCGGCGCGCCCACTTCTTCGCATAATTTTTTCGCCAGCGGATGGCTTGTCATGCGCACGGCTATTGTCGAAATTTCTTTTCCCTCAAAAGTACTTTTGCCGCAAATGATTTCCGGCAAATCATTTCGCGCCGGAAAAATTAGTGTCAATGCGCCCGGCCAGTATTTTTGCATGAGCAATTTCGCCTGCGGCGGAATTTCGGAAACCAGTTGTAATAATTGTTCGTGATTACTAATGATGACCGGTGGCGGCTTTTCGGGCGAACGGCCTTTAATAGAAAATAATTTTGCGACAGCGTTCGCGTCAGTGGCTATTGCGCCCAGGCCATAGATGGTTTCGGTGGGAAAAATGAGCGAGGCTCCATGTTGAATTTGTTGGATGAGATGAATGCGTTCGTCGGAGTTGGGGTGGGAAGGCGAAAGATATGCATCTGCGTTGATATGAATAGGGTTGTGCATGATCTTGCAGTATATATGGTGATGTTGGAATACGTTTAAGCCTATTGCAATGCATCGGGACCTATTTTGGAGTGCAGGAGCTTGCTTCTGCACTCCATGAAATGAATAAAGAAAAAGTACTTTTTAATAATCTGTGATTTATTATTGCAACAACTTCTAATAATGAGGTAGAATATGCCACAGTTATGCCATTGCTATTTGCAGCAGTTACGCATACGCAATGCGCTCAGTTTTCAGGAGGTTACACGATGCCAAGAGGAAGAGTAGCCGGAGCAACAACTGCGGCGAAAAAGACAGGGTCAGCTAAAACAAGCTCACCCAAAAAGGCGACTGCCAGTTCTGTGAGCAAAGCGAAAGTAGCCGGTAAAACAACTGTTGCAAAGAAAGCAGCAGCAAAACCGGCAGCCAAGAAAACTGCTGCAAAGGCTGTCACTAAAAAAGTGGCCGCAAAACCTGTAGCGAAGAAAACAACTGCTAAAGCCGCCGCTGCCAGGAAGCCTGCAACCAAGGCAACTACCAAAGCAGCTGCGAAAACCACTGCGGCAAAAAAGCCCGCCGCCAAAAAGGCAACTGCCACCAAGGCGGCCACAAAGACAACAGCGAAAGCAGCTGCATCCAAAACCGCAGCGAAAAAGCCGGTAGCCAAAAAAGCCGCTCCCAAGGCCGCTGCGAAGACCACTGCAAAAAAGGCCGCGGTGAAGAAAACCGCGAAGCCCGCCGCAACCACAAAAAAACCACCACGCGCAAAAAAGTAGCAAAGTAACAGTATCAGCTATGTTGAAAACCGCGAGCGCATTGCGCGTCTCGCGGTTTTTTATTTTTTGGTGAGGGCATTATTGGCGTAAAAGTACTTTGATGCGAGCGGATAGTAAACTGCGTCATGTTTAGCACGAAAATAATCATGGAACAGCGGCAGAAAAAGATACAGGGTTTTGCGATTGCGACGGGGATTTTTGCGATGGCGTTGCTATTGCGCGTCCTCGGGCTGCGTTGGGGATTGCCGGATGCGCAGCATTGGTATTCCTATCATCCCGATGAGTTTCAAATCTTCAGCGCAGTGGGAAATCTGGATTTCTTCAACGGCCAGTTTAATCCGCACTTTTTTAATTACCCCTCGCTCTATATTTATCTGGTGTATATTGCGCATCTATTGCTCACTGGCTTTGGCGTGTTTCATATCAACGCCAATGATCCCGCTGCGATCTGGCAATGGCCCGCGCAGATTTTGTTAACGGCACGTTGGTTGAGCGCCTTATTCGGCGCGGGGACGGCGGTTGTGGTGTATGCCATTATTCGCTCCTGGCGGCCGCGGCTGCATGTGGCATATGCGATTTTGGGTGGAGTGTTGATGGCGGTGGCACCCGGCCATGTGCAGCATTCACATTTTGCCACGGTCGATGTGACAGCGACTTTTTGGGTGGCGCTTACGCTATTGCTGGCGATGCGCGCCGTGGATTCACCGCATGCGATGCGGCTGTTTGTGGGAAGTGGCCTGGTGGCGGGATTGGCGGCGGCCACCAAATATAATACGGGTTTAGCTGCGCTGATTCCGCTGTGCGTATTGCTGGCTGAGCCGGAATTGCGGGCGCGCTTAAAAGTACTTTTACCGGCTTTTGTTGGCATGGTCATTGTGGGGTTTGTGGTGGGATGTCCGTATAGCGTTTTGCATTTTTCCGAGTTTTGGGGAAATGGCCAGAACACCGGCGTCGCCTATGAGTTACTGGTGCATCCGCGCCAGGGTCAGGGCGATGTGTTCGCCGCAACCGGAAATGGCTGGTGGTATCATCTCACTTATAATTTGCCGTTCGTGATGACCTGGCCTTTGCTATTGCTGGCGCTGGGCGGGGTGGCCGCTTTGTGGCGAACGCGCGGGGCAGGGCGCTGGGGCGTTCTGGTTTTTACGTTTTTATTTTTCGTGTCGCTGGGATTTTCGCAAGTGAGGTTCATGCGCTATGTGTTGCCGCTGGTGCCGATGTTGATTATTGCCGCTGTGTTTGGCGCGCAGCGGTTAAAAGTACTTTTGGGATTACGCGGCAAAGCGGTGGTCTGCGGATTGGTGGCATTAGTGGCGTTTTGGGGCAGCGTTAATGTGCTATTTAATTTTATGAAAGAAGATCCGCGCAGCGCTGCGGCTAATTATATCGCGGCAAATGCCACGGCGCAGGCCACGGTGGGAATGATCGATGTGCCCCGTTTCTGGTCGCCGCCGTTAGTGCCGCAGGATATTATTTTCGGTTCTTCTTTAACATTGAACGATATCGAAAAAACAGATCCCTATCAGCGATTCCATTTTGAGGTGACCGGTTTTGATGTGCAAAAATTGCAGCAACAGAAAACGCAATGGTTTGTGATGTCGGAATTTGAATGGCGCGATGAAAAGCGCCTGCGGCCGCAGCAGTTTCAGGCCTTTATGGATGCGCTGGAAAAGGAATATCAATTGCAGGGAATAGAAAAGCATCAGGTGCCGCTGGCCTTGCCAGGGCGCGCTTTGGTGCCGCATGATTTTTTGTATACCAATCCGGAGATACGCATTTACCGGCGTAAGTGAAAAGTACTTTTGTGGTGAGTCAAGGAAGTCCCGCTTCACAAGGCTACGGTGTCCCATAAGTTACTATAGTGTCATTTCGACCGGAAAAATTTGTGCAAGCAAATTTTGGAGTGGAGAAATCTTGCCGTTTTTAGATCAATATAAGCCAAAACAGCAAGATTTCTCTACTACGCTCGTGCCTCGCTTCGGTCGAAATGACACAGTATAGACTTATGGGTACACAGTAGCTTTTTAAAAATGGGATTTTAAAATCGTAATCAAGGAAAATTATGGCTAACGTAAAAAATGAAATTCAGTTTGGCACTGACGGTTGGCGCGCTGGTATTGCGCGGGAATATACCTTTGCCAATGTGCGTGTGGTGGCGGCGGCCCTGGCGGCTTATCTGCATAAACACGCGAAAGATAAAGTGAGCAAAGGCGTGGCCATTGGATATGATACGCGGTTTTTGTCAGATCAATTCGCCGCCGAAGCCGGGCAGGTGCTGGCCGCGCATGGCATAAAAGTACTTTTGGCGGATCGCGATACGCCGACGCCGGCCATTGCCTGGACGGTGCGGCATTTGAAACTGGCGGCGGGGGTGATGATCACGGCGTCACATAATCCGCCGCAATATAACGGATTTAAAATCATCGATGGCGATGGCAGCCCGGCCGATCAAGGCATCACCGGAGCGGTGGCGAAATTGCTGGGGAAGAAAGTGCCGGATGCCAAAGCGGCTTCCTGCAAGGCGTTCGATCCGCGCGCGTCCTATTTCAAACAGATAGAGCGGATGATCGATTTCGATCTGTTGAAAAAACGCCGCGGCAGCGTGGTGTGCGATTATGTGCATGGCAGCGGGCGCGGTTATCTGGATCATTTTTTAACGCAGAGTGATTGGAAAGTCAGCGTGATTCGCGACCAGCCCGATCCGATGTTCGGCGGCATTTTACCCGATCCGGCTAATCCCGATTGCCAGAAACTGTTGGGCGAAACGGTGCGAAAGAAACGCGCCTGGCTGGGGTTGGCCAATGATCCGGATGTGGATCGTTTTGGAATTACCGATGCGGATGGAACTTATTTTTCGGCGAATCAGGTGTTGTGCCTGGTGTATGCGCACTTGTTGGATTATCGCGGCCAGCGCGGGCCGGTGGCGCGCTCGGTGGCGACCACGCATTTGCTCGATGTGATGGCGGAAAAAAACGGCGAGCATGTCATCGAAACGCCGGTTGGTTTTAAATGGGTGGGCGATGCCATTGCCAATGCGGGCGCTGTGGTGGGCGGCGAAGAATCGGGCGGTTTGAGCATCATCGGCCACACGCCGGGTAAAGACGGCGTGCTGGCGGATTTGCTGATCGCGGAAATTCGCGCCCTGCACAAAAAACCATTGAAGGAAATCTATCGCGATTTAACGCGCAAGTATGGAAACTATTATTCCACGCGCACCGATTTGCATTTGCAGCCAGAACGAAAAGACGCGCTGATGCATCATATGCAGGAAAAGACGCCACGGAAAGTAGGAGCGGTCGGCGTGCAGCGCGTTTCCACCATCGACGGCGTGAAGCTCTATCTGGAAGATGGATCGTGGCTGTTGATGCGTCCTTCGGGAACCGAGCCGGTGGTGCGGGTTTATTTAGAAGCGCGCACCCAAAAACGTTTGCAGCAATTGGCGCTGGATACGCGGGCATTGGAAAAAACGCTGTAGCGCCATTGCTATTAGTGAAACCTGCCTCCTGCGGGAAGCGTCTAATAATGCGTTTTTTGTGGAGCCGGAACGGATGAGGAGACGATAAAAAGTACTTTTTATCGATCCAACATTTCGGCGAGACCGGCAGGTTGACATGAGGAGTTGTAAAAGTACTTTTATGGACCAATCAGCAGCATCATCTTTCATCGGTAAAAACCGTTCCGCCATTTTTCAGGGGCGGGGCATGGCGTTAGTGCCGGCCGGAGTGATGGGGATTTTTGCGGTGCTGATGTGGGGGCGTCCGGTGGCGCGTCCGATTATCTCTCATGCCGCAACGGCGCCGGCTTCGACTGCTGTGAATGTGAATGAGCCGGTGCTGCCGGTTTCGGCGACGATGGTGGTGGGCAATGCGGCAACGGCGCAACTGACTTTGCAGGGACGTCTGGCTTCGTTTGAGACAACGCCCATTTTGGCGCCGGCTTCCGGTTTGGTGGCGCGGCTTTTGGTGAAGCAGGGCCAGATGGTGAAATCCGGCCAGACTATCGCCATGATTTCCAATGAATCGGTTCCCGCCGGAGAACCTTCGAAAATCGCCGCGCAACAAAAAGCCGAAGCGGCGCAGGAAGATGCAGCCCGCCAGCAAAGCATCTTGCAGGCAAAGCTGGAACAGGAACAGCGATCCTTGAAAGCTGCCAATGAGCGCGTGGAGAAAGCCTCCACGCGTCTCGCTAACGCGCGGACATTGGTGCGCCGTCTGCAAAATGGCGAAAAGGTCAAGCGGTCAGAAGTGACCGGAATGGATACCGGTGCCGCAGGCAAAGCCGCCGCGCCATCGCCATCATCCGTTGCGGCCAAAGCTGCAAATGTTGCTGATATAGAAGCGGCCCGCCAGCGTGCCAGTGAAACGGCGCAGGTAGCCTCGGCAAAATGGCAGGAATTGCATGTATTGCTTTCGCGCCAGGCCGCCACGAAATCTTCTACCCCGGCGGCGGACGGCAATGCGGCAACCCCCGAAACGCCATCTGCGGAGAAAATTGAAACGACGCGTCAGGCTGCTGAACAAGCACAGAAAGTGGCAGATGCGGCGCGCCTCAAAGCCTATCAATTGCAATATCAGGGCAAGGGGAATGACCATTCCGGCGAGAAAGCCAAGTCTCCAGCACCTTCCCGTGATGTATCTGATGAGCAATATGTTACTGTGGCGGATGCCACTCGCATCGCGCAGGCAGCATTGCGGGAAAGCAAAGATGCCTTAGCCCAGGTGGATTCCATTCAGCGGCAAATTGATCGCTATGAAGATCCGGTGGAGCATACCACGAATCGCATTGAAACGGCGACCTCGCATCTCGAAAATGCGCAGCGCGCTTTGTTTGACAATCCGGCGCGAGTGCAGATGACGCCGGTGGTGGCGACCGCCGATGGCGTGGTGCAGTCATTGATGACGTTGGCCAACGAAGTGGCGCAGGGTGATAAAATTGCGGATATCGCACCCGCCAATTTGCTTTTATTGGAGTTGCGCGATAGCAGCGGCTTTTGGAAAAAACTCAAAGCGAACGACCGCTTCATGGTGACGGTGCATTCCGATGAGGCCAATCAGGACATGCCGTCGGTGGCGCGGCTGATCGGCGTGGTGCCACCTCAGAAAGCGGGAGGCCCGGCACTATTGCGGTTACAGGTATTCAATCCAGTGCGGCAAAAACCTGCGGCATCGCCCACGAAGAAGAATGAAAAACCGGCAAGCGATGCTGACGCCACTGCCGAAATGGCCCCGCCGCGTTGGTTTGAATCAGGAATGGCTGCGGTGTGTTTGTTTCCCACAGAAGAAAGTGCCATCGCCATCCCGCGCGCGGCGTTGCGCATGAGCCCCACCGGGAAATATCAGGTAGCGGTGTTGCAGCCGCTATCGCCGCTTGCGGGAAATGGACCGGCAACAAATAGCGCGGAAAAATATCAGGTGGAATGGCGTGAGGTTGAAATAGATAATAACGATGCGGACGCGCAGGTTTCCGTGTTATCAGGTTTGCTGAATGGTGAACGAATCGCGCTGCATCCACAGGCCGTTTACCAATTAATCCGCGCTAAAGGCGCTCACGCCACGGTGCAGATTAGCGAGACATAGACGGAATGTTGCCGGTGGAAGTGGTAAAATATAGCTGTTACATAATCATGGTGTCATCATGCCGAAGCATTCAATCATAAAAGTACTTTTACCGGTCATCACTCTTGGCATTTGCCCGTTGGTGGCGCGTGCCGCGACGCCGGTGGCTTCTGTGGCCAGTAAGACAGCGCCGGATTCCGTTATCAATAGCGGCCAAACGCCGCGTGCCGTGACGCAGGATAAATCGACAGGAGAGCCGTTGATCACGGCGCTGCCTGCTGTGGCTGCCATGGCCGCGCCGGTTGCCGCGCCTTCCAATGAATTAGCGGAACTCGATGCGAAACTGGCCAGCGCTCAAGATAAATTGGCTGATGCCCGTCAGCAATTAAGTGAAGGCCAGAAGCAGTTGCAGGTGTTAAATGGCGCCATGCGTCTGGCTATGAGAGATGCCGGGCCCGATGCCGCCGGATTGCATCCTTTCGTTCGCGTGGCGTCGCGTTATGCCGGCACGCCTTATGTCTGGGGCGGCGAATCGCGTTATGGTTTCGATTGTTCGGGTTTCATCATCCGCGTGATGCGCGATCTGGGTTACAAGGCATTGCCGCATTCCGCCGCTGAGCAATTTACCTACGGCTCGCCTGTGGCCAAATCATTGCTCAAGCCGGGCGATTTGGTGTTTTTCGCCAACACCTATAAACCTGGAATTTCTCACGTGGGCATTTATATCGGCCGTCATCAGTTCATTCATGCGGCCAGCACCACCAAGGGAACCATTGTTTCCGATTTGCGTGATGCGTTTTATACCCAACATTACGCCGGCGCGCGCCGCCTTGCTCCCGTCAAATAAAGGGTATTCCTGTGAACGTTCTTTTCCTGGCCGCTGAGATGGCGCCGTATGCGTCCACGGGCGGGCTCGGCGAAGTCATCGCGTCGTTGCCGGACGCGTTGCAGCGGCTGGAGATAAATTGCCGCGTCCTGATTCCGGCCTATTCACAGTTAGATTTGCCGCGCACCAATTTGCAGCAATGGGAGATATCCTTTGATCATCAGCCCCTGGCAATCACTCTGCAACGGGCCAGCGATAATATTTATTTGTTGGATATTCCCCGTTATTTTCAGCGCGAACAGCTCTATGGCTATGAGGACGATGTGCTGCGTTTTGGTGCATTCTGCCGCGCCGCGTTACTGGCGCAAAAGTACTTTGCGGATCAATCATGGCCCGTTGATGTGATCCATTGCCACGACTGGCACAGCGCTCTGTATCCCGTATATAAAAGTACTTTTGATGCGCCGGGAAAAGTACTTTTGACGATTCATAATTTGGCCTATCAGGGCGTGTGCGATCTGGCGAATCTGCAGCGGCTCGGATTGCCTTCATCTCTGGCTGATTGGCGGAAACTGGAATTTTGGGGACAGCTCAATCCCTTTAAGGGCGGCCTGGTTTTCGCCGATGCCATCAGCACCGTTTCTCCCACTTACGCCAAAGAGATACAAACCGCGGAATATGGCTGTGGCCTGGAAGGCGTGCTCCAGGAGCGCAGCAGCCGGGTTTTTGGAATCATAAACGGCATTGATCGTGCGGTGTGGAATCCGCTCAAAGATGCAAACTTAATTGCCCGTTATTCCGCGGAAGACCCCGCTGGCAAACAGCAATGCAAAAAACATTTGCAGCAAATGAGCGATTTAAATCAGGATGCCCATGTGCCTCTTGTCGGCATGGTGACGCGGCTGACTGCGCAGAAGGGCATCGATTTATTGTTGGATGCCATTGATGACGTGATGAATTTGGGTATACAATTTGTTGCATTGGGCGATGGCGAGCCGGCCCTGCAAGCTGCGTTGCAGGAGGCTGCAAAACGCTATCCCGGCCGCATGTCCATTACGGCAGGAATCTTCGATGCGGCGCTGGCGCACCGTATTTATGCGGGCAGCGATTTCTTTTTGATGCCCTCGCGGTTTGAGCCGTGCGGATTAGCGCAAATGATCAGCATGCGCTATGGCACCATTCCCATCGTCCGCGCCACCGGTGGCCTGGCCGATACCGTGCGCAATTTTGAAGTTCCCAATAACGGCGGAAACGGCTTCTCCTTCGAAACGCCAGATGCCCCAAACCTTCTCCAAACGCTGCGCCGCGGCGTGGCATATTACCATCAGCCTGCCTGGAAGATATTACAACAAAATGCCTTTTGCACGGATTTTTCCTGGGATCATTCTGCGTTGGAATATAAAAAGTTGTATAGCGATTTGGTGAGAGTTAAGGAGCTAGGTGAAGCTCCATTTTCTACTTCGTTCACTGCTTGAAAAAAAGTACTTTTGAAAGATGTCTCTGTTCTGCTCGTTCCATTACTAATAAACCTCAGTGTCATCTCGAGCGAAGTCGAGAGATCTTTTTAGGAGTAACGACAAGATTTCTCCATTCCGCTCGTTCCTCGCTCCAGTCGAAATGACACGTCAGTGATTAGCTTATAGGTAAGAGAAGAGAAGCCAATTCCTTTACCAGGCACTGCTATTTTTCCCCCAGACTAAATTCCACGTGAAAAACTTTTGTCCCTTTCAGCGCGATGGCATGGAGGTGACCGGAAGTGTCGAAGCTGCTTTTGGTGTTTCCCAGGAAGCCATCAAAGTGCGGGCTTTCTTGCCCGTTGATGGCGGCAAAAACGCCTTTGCTATCAAGGGCAAGATAGGAAAAGTACTTTCCATCTGCGCTGAATAACAGATCGGAAGCCGTATCGTATTCTGCGCTGCTTTTGCCGTCATTGATGACGATGGATTTATTTTCTGATGTTTCTGGCACCGTCGCAAAAGCGAGAGTGGATGCCTGTGGATTCCACACCGGCTGGGTGATATCGTGATATGCCACAGAAGGTTTGCCGTCGACGACCATATATTTTTTGATGTCATTTTGGCTGATTTGCACCGCGCCGTAGGCGAGATGGGCGCTATCGGCGCTCCACACCGGGGCGCTGACATTGGTGTAACCGGGGCCTGCTTTGCCGTCGATGAAAACATGCATCCCCGATGGCTTCATTGCTGCTACCTGACTTTCCGCAACCGGGTTGGGAATCACGACTTGCCCGAAATAGCCGGCAGTCCATGCCAGGCGTTTGCTGTCCGGGCTATAGACAATTCCAGTGTAGGTGAATCCCGGATTATTTTGTGTGTCGAGGGTTTTTTCATCGGCGATGAGCAATAGTGATTTGCTGTTGCTGCTGCGCGGGGCAGGAGAATTGAGTTGCACTATTGTGCCGCCGCTGATGGTCGCGACATAGGCCACGTGTTGACCATCGGGACTGAGCGTGAGCAGTTGCACCTCTTCCACCGCTTTGCCGGTGCTGTCGTCATGATGCACGGTCCAGGCATTACCATTGCGGGCGGCAAAGGCGAAATGATTGCCAGTTTTGCTCCAGGTGAAATCGGAAATTTCATCGGCAGTGATTTTTATCTGGCCATCCAGCCACAGGGAATCCTTGCCTTCACGCCGCACAATGGCTGCCAGCGAAGTGCCGTCCGCGTTGTATTGCAGGTGGGAGACGCTTTCAAAAGGTTGGCTCTTTTGCTTGCCATAGATGATGAGTGACTTTCCTCTTTGATGGGCGATATAGGCGAGAGCGGAGCTATCGGGGCTCCACAGCGGAAATCCCACGGCATCGAAAGCATTATCTGGCTTGCCATCGATCAGCATGCGCCAGTTGCTGCCGTCGGGAATGGAATAGGCGAAATGCTGACTGTCGGGGCTCCACTGTCCGGGGCCAAGATCGGAAAAGTACTTTGGCGTCTTGCCATCCACCTGCCATCCCATTTGTTGATCGCTTTTGACAACCAGCGCGATGTGCTGGCAATCGGGACTCACCAAAAGAGTTTCACCGACGCCATCGAGCGTTCCCAGATACTGATCAATGGTCATCAGTGACGTTTGTTTCACGGAGATTCGGGCGGCGCGCGCGCTGTGTGCGAGGCATAAAGCGCAGCAGAGAGAAAGCGATAAGGCAATGGATTTGAAATGTTTCATAAGTAAGCTAAAAGTACTTTTATAGGATGCGCTATCAAAAATCCCCCTATTTCTCCCTTTGAAAAGAAGGAAATATCTTGCAGATTATTACGATTTAACTTTCCGGCATTTCAGGGCAATGTTATAGCTTAGTCTTCCACACTGCAAGGCGAAATCCCAGGAACGCAAGGTGCGCAGCATTTTTAAACGCATCCAATAGGAGCGCCGTTTGCTGAAGGCATCGATGAGATTCTCAATGCCGTAACACATAGGATATAACAACAACCCGCCATAATAAACCTCTTCGATCTCCCAGTTATCTCCCAGCAACGATCGCAATTGCACTGCGCTGTAGTGGCGGTGGATGTCATAGCTGAAGTGTTGATAAAAGCGCCCGCCGCCGGGTTTGGGGATATGCAGACGCCGCAGTAAATCGAAACCGCGATTGATGCAATTGTCGGGATCCAGAAAAGTGAACAAGCCGCGATGCGGCGTTGATAATAGCAGCGTTCCCCGGGGCCGGGTGACGCGGCAAATTTCCGCTAAAGTACTTTTATCGTCCCGCACATGTTCCAGGACTTCGGTGCACATGACGGCGTTGAAGAAGTTATCTGGAAATGGCAGGTGTTCGCCGTTGGCGCTGCAAAAGCCGGCATCAGGAAACTCTCGGCGTGCCCATTGCAGATTGCCCTGATGATGATCCACGCCGAAAACGGGCTTGCCTTTGCGCGCCAGCCATTGCGTGAAGATGCCGTTGCCGCATCCCACATCCAGGAACGGTCCTTCCGGCGGCAGCCAGTTGTAAAGTAGGGCATAGCGATCCATCAAATGATCGCGATAGAGAATGGGCGTAGACACGGGAGCGATGAATAGTGATTAAGGCACATCGGGCAAAGCGCAGGAACCAAAAGTACTTTCAGCGCCCTTGTAATATCCATTCGCGCCAAAACCTCTATCATAGAAACGGGGAATGCCGGTCAGGCTGGTTTTCAGATCTTTCGCGGCATTGTTATCCTTGCTGCTGACCAACGGATACTGACCATTGGTGTAGGACTTGACATGCCCGTCGCAAAAGAGAAAATTGCCTGTGCCGTTGTGGATGTCGGTGATTTGATCGGTGGAGTTATTGGTTTCCGTATAGAAAAATCCATCGTTGTTGTGCGCTTCGTCGACCAGCAGAATGATCTCAGTGGGCGTGCGCAGCCGCACGTCGTTCATACCGACGATGGCGCAATTCATGGAGTAGGTCACTTTCTTGACATCGCCATCTTCGGCGGAGGGGCAGCGATAAACCGCCGTCGAGCGCACATAGCGATATAAAGCGCCGGCTTCGACATTGGCCGATTCGCCGGTGGCTTCGAATTCACCGCCGGAGGCAGCCAGCGCGCCGCCGGTGCCGTTGGTGCCGCTGACCCAGTGGCCGCCATTGCCCCATTCCTGATATTGTCCGGCACCGGGATAACGCCGCCCCGCGTCCTGAACATATTGCTGAAACGCCATGCCCAGTTGCTGCATGTTGGATAAACAGGTGGTGGCTCTGGCCTTTTCGCGCGCCCGGGAAAAGACCGGAAAAAGGATGGCTGCGAGCAACACGATAATGGCAATGACAACAAGAATTTCAATTAATGTGAATCCAGCATACTTTGTTGTGGCACGAGTCGATTTCATATTCTGCCTCCTGTCAGCATTCTACCATATTTTAAAGAGGCACAGAGTGGGCAAGGATGCATTGTTATACTGACTGGTGAGGGAAATCATGAGCACCATTAGCATCAACGATCCACGATTTATTTTTGCCTGCCTGTGCTGGTTTGGCATGCTGGTGATTTTGCTGGGCGCATTGTGGGAAATTCGCGGGCGATTCGCGGAAGCCGTGCTCAGCGAACGGCATTTTTGGACGCGGATGATTTCCGCCATGTGCTGGCTGGCGGCGCTGGGGCTGCTTTCGTTTGCGGTAATCGCGCAATGGCCGGTGCCCGGTGATCAGGCGAGCAAACATATTTTTGCACGCTATTTGCTGGCAGGGATGATTTTCCTGCTGGGAGCGTTATTGACGTCGGTGATTGACTTCCTGCTTTTCTGGCGCATGCGTGATATCTATCGCCGGCATTTATCCGAGCGGTTGGGGCAGATGGTGGAAAATGAGATAGAAAAACACCGCGAAGCCGGCGAAAACGCCACAAAAAATATATCAAAGTGAGTCATCTTTTTGGAACATAACGACGATCGGAAGTGGATGGAAAAAGCGTTGCAATGGGCGGCCGGTGGCACAGGATGGAACTCACCGCGTCCCAGTGTGGGATGCGTTCTGGTGAAAGATGGCGAAATCATTGGCGCCGGGCATACCCAACGCGGAGATGGCCAGCCGCATGCCGAAGTGACGGCTATTCGCAACGCCGCGGAAAACCAGAAAAGTACGTTGGGCGCCACCGCCTATGTGACATTGGAGCCGTGCAGCCATTATGCCACCACGCCGCCATGCACCAAAGCCTTAATTGCGGCGGGAATCACCCGTGTGGTGGCTGGCGTGCGCGATCCCAATCCATCCGTCAATGGGCGCGGCTATGGGCAACTGAGGGAAGCGGGTGTTGAAGTCGTGGAGAATTTCATGGCGTTGGAATGCGCGCGCCACGACGACCATTTTCTCAAGCACATCAGCACCGGTGCGCCTTTCGTGACGTTGAAAAGCGCTCTTTCGCTGGATGGTAAGATCGCTCTGAAAAACGGGGCTTCGCAATGGATCACCGGCGCAGCGGCCCGCGCGGATGCCCATTATTTGCGCCATTGCCACGATGCGGTTTTGGTGGGATCGGGAACCGCGCTCGCGGACGAT
>Ga0182738_1004509_pt1 | contig 15372 bp, 4 predicted proteins | sample eDN5th30CBELigMG_FD_128876 | JGI IMG/M metagenome (GOLD analysis project Ga0182738, IMG submission 128876) | Enriched Miracle-Growth compost microbial communities from Emeryville, California, USA - eDNA 5th pass 30_C BE-Lig MG (version 2)... ... | reverse complement strand
GTGGGAAAATCTTTTGTTCTTATCCAGATTTTAAGAAAGAAATAAGGAAAAATTTCAAGGTAAAAATTTTAGTTTTCTTCACAAGTGTTTTTCAGATTTTTCCAATTTTTAGCCATGACGGTCGAAACCTTAGTTTTATGAGGAAAACTTTTGTGAGGCGCCGGATCCCTCCCCCAGAGTCCGGCCCCAATAATATTTCTGCGTTTCAAATAATAATACGAAAATTTTTTCCGTTTTTTTTTGAAAACAATCGCGACAAAGAAACAAAATTTTACCAAAAAAAATGGAACAAAATTCCTCGTTTGAAAAATCAAAATCCATTAAAATTCAAGTCACAAAAAAAAAGGATTCTTCCTCATGAACTATAGTGAAAGAAGATGAAGTGAAGGAATACCCAAGAGCAAGGTCCTCGAAAATATTCTCAATAAAGCCTTAAAGAATTTGTTGGATAAAAAGAAACTATCCACTGAAGTTCTCGGCCAGCAGTTTTGTGTCAAGTGATAAGCAAGAGAAGTCCTCAAAAACCGAGCGAAAGTTCAATGTTTTCTCTATGTTGGAAACGGAAGTTTATTTGAACTTGAAAAAGGACTATCACGAATGAAGATATGATAAATTATGTAAAAGATGCCCTTGGTTTTGTAATGTAACAAAGAACATGAAAACTTCATAATTTTTCTTTGAGCTTTCAGAAGGAAGAATACTGCAAAGCGAAAGCACGGCTCAAAAATACGTTTCCTGAGAAGGATTTTTGGTGATGCCATTTCAGGACCCTGTGATGAGAAAACATGAGAAATTTTTTCAAAGATTTCCTCAACCATTTCGGAAAAATTAAATAGGGAGATTTTAAAAACAAATATGCTGACAATCTTTCAATAAACTTTGGGAAAAAGGGATTTTTCTGTCGAATTACTCCTTGCATCTTTCAATTCGGATGGTCCAGCGGTCCTTTTTGATCCAGTTTTTTAATTTCTTCCAAGATTATCTGGACAATGAAAAATCTTGAAATTCCAACCAAATAAAATTTTTTTAAGGCTGAATCTCTCTTTGAATTGGAGTGAAAATTGCGATGTCTGCTCAGGCCAGAAGGGTTGAGATTTTTGCTCATCTCCGAGATTCATAATAAAAAAGGCTGACTCTAGAGAGAGAGAGATGTTGCTGAAGAAGTTAAAAGAACATCGTTTGAAATTTATGCAGAACACAGGAGAAAGAAACATCAATTGGATTTTGAGGCACAGAAAATCATTATGATTCGATAAAGTTTTTGTTTAAAAGTCTCAAGTTATTTTTTTATTTTGAAAAATCAATTTCATCTCATCTGATCCTAAAATTTCCTGATGAGATTTTATGGATTTTTAATCGATTTTCATCACTTTTCAAACATTCTCAACAACACACAAAAAAGACTTGGAAAAATTTTTCAAAAAAGAATTAATAATATTTATTGTTACTATATACAAAAAAATGGGTTTATTAATATCTAAAGTCTGGAAGCGCCTTTTTGCCTCGACCAAAGAGTTCAAAATCATCATCGTAGGTCTTGCTGGCGCTGGCAAAACCACAATGTTGTATCAACTGTGCGTAAATTTTTCTTGTTTCATGTCGTTAATATCTCCAAGTCATTTGGGAAAAACGGTCCAAACACAGCCGACAATAGGAAGTAACGTCGAGGAAGTCAAGAATAAAAACGTAAAGCTCCAGGTAATAAGACATTTTCTGAGAATAAGACGTAATATTGCATAGGTGTGGGATTTAGGAGGTAAATTTCTGAGGAAATAATGATGTTAAATAACACGCAATACAGGTCAAGAATCTCTCAGGTCTGCCTGGTCCACGTATTTCACAGGCACTCACGTAACGATTTGGAAAGAGCAAAAGGATAAATTTGAATAGGGAGTTGTGTTTGTAGTGGATAGCACAGACAGTGAGAATGAATTGATATCAAAGATGGAACTTTTTAATTTGCTGATTAATGATGAGTTAAAGAATGCAGTTTTCTTGATAATGGCGAATAAGCAAGATTTACCTGAAGCGATGAATTCAGGAGAATTGGCAGAAAAATTGTCTTTGACAGAAATTAAGAATCATGAATGGCATATACAAGTAAGAGATTTGAAGGGGTTTGGGATGAAGAATGAACATTGTAGGCTTGTAGTGCGCTAAAAGGAGACGGGCTTCAAGAAGGGTTGAATTGGCTCACAGATAAATTGTTAGATAAGAATTAATGAGAAATGAGAGTGCTCGTCGTGAAAGAGTTAATAAAGAAGAATGTATGTGAATAAATTATTTTGAAAGAGGCATGGTCTCGAAGAGGTGAGATCAACTGATATTCTGAATAGATTATATGTATTTGTTAGATCTATATAAATGAAATATATGACTTTTAAATGAAAAATTTATTCATACTAACTCACTGGTAAATACTTTCTTTGATTTTTTTAGATATCTGATTTTTGCGGATTGATACCTTGCTGCTTTCTGGGATGATTGAGTGATGAGATCAAAAGAAAATAATTTCTTATCTAAATTATTGAGAATGTGATATCAAAAATAAGTAATTCAACTATTGATGGATATGGGCATAGAATTTTGCACCCATTGATTTATTTTTGTTGGGATTTCTTTTTATAAATTTCAAAGTTGAAATTAATAAAGAAACATATAAATTCAGAAAATTGATTAAAGTAACAGATTTTTTTGTATTGTGGATTTTCTAAATTTTCTTTTTAAATGCAGCCGTTAAATTTTTTCCTCTTTGATAAACTGTTTTATGAGATACTTTTTAACTTGGTGTATTTCTGAGCCAAAAGATGGTTGGTCATCAAGGTTTGAAATACTCTCTTCTGAAAAACTAAGCTGTCTCTCTTTATCGAGAGCTCTCTCATCTATTTCTTTTTAATTTTTTTATCGATTAATGATTCCGAAATATGGACTTATAATTCTAAGATGTGGGTTATTGTCAAGAAATATCAGAAAAAACTTTAGTTTTTCAATCTCTAATCAAGCTTTGAACATTCTTCAATTTTGAATTTGGACATTTTCCAAAAATTGATTGATATTTCTTCATCTTTTACCATCCATGACGAAACCTAAACTTTTTCTTTAAGTTTCTTTTTTTTTTACTTTTTTCTCCTAAAGAGAAATGGGGAGATTTTCGATCGAGCTCGAAAAAGAGCTGAAAACCTGTTTTGCAGTTTCAAGGAAAAGACTTTGGTAAAAATGAGCTTTTCAGGAAAGCGATGTTTAACAGGAAAACTCTTTTGGAGAAAAGAATTTGTCCAAAAAAATTATGGAAAATCTCTTGTTAGCTGAACATTTTATATATGTTTTTGAGAAGATTGTTTTTAGTAACAGACGCTTTAGTTTAGATAAGAATTTCTCGATACGATAATTATCCATTATGCATAAACGATATGGTTTTAAAGAAAGTGTACATCTCAATATATTGCAACATATGAAGAAATAACTTTAGTTGTTTTCTGAAGCACAGGGGAGTCTAACGTTCGTGCAATAAGTGCCGCAGCATCTTTGAATATATTCTGTGCAGCATTGAGTACCACAAGAAATACAACCGACTTGATTGGCTGGATGAGACTTTTCAAGGAATGAGGCTTGAGAAATCTGGAAGATGACGGCGAAAATGACGAAAAGAAGGAGAGCTTTCATGGAAAGTTTGACTTTTATGGTTTTTTATCAATCAGAAATGAGAAAAGGGGGTTTTCAGGACGATTAAATAAGGATCGAGAAGTAAAATAAAAGAGCTTAAGCTAATTAAAATTTTTATTTCGTTGCAATTTCTCGTGTGATTGTTTGAAATAAAATTATTTGAAATATCGTCTGGCTGTAGAAATAGCCACAAATTATATCCTTTTCTGACCCTTGAAAAGTTTTATTGAATTGGTTTACATGTCATCCTCAAAAGAGTATTGCAAAAGTTTTTGTTTTAGCCTCTTTATAAGGCATTTTGAAAATATTTTGTATTTTTGTTTAAGCAGATTTTTCACCTTCACAAACAGGCCTTCTTCAGATTTTTTTTGTCAGATAAAAAATTCAGGTTTCATGGGATTTTTCTTTCAATCTACGATTAAGAATGTGAATAAAAATCGATATTTACTTTGACTCGAAAATAGAATTTTAGGGGTTTTGGAGAATCCTTGAAAATTTATATATTTTTAGCACCTGAGTCTTTGAAATTGAAGAAAATCAACACTCAAATTCTTGGGATAGGAAAATGAAGGAAAGAAATCACCAACTTCTAGAGCCTCCAGAAAAGTTCGTCTCTTTAAAAACAATTTTTTGAGGGCCCTCATCTGCAAGTCCGAATTCTTTTTGAAAAGTTTAAAATTTGACAACAAGATTAATTTCTATGATTTTTATCAAAAAGAAAAAAACAAGTATATAACAAGCAAACGAGTAAAATATAATGAGAAAAATAAATTATCAATCAACTTATCACAACAGGTCTAAAAACCCACTTTGAGACAAGTCTCTTCAACTAATTAACAAATAAAATCTCTATCCTATCACCATTTGATCAATCTTATAAAAAAAAATTATTACAAAATTTCTCCTTTTATTTTCTTACACCAAATTTCCCTGTACTTCTTTGATGATCCTTTACCATATCAAACAAACATTTCTCAACATGAGTATCTCTTTTACTTCCACCACCACTTGGCCAATTCACCAAATTCTCTGGTCTCAAGTCATTTTCCTTGAATTTTCCAACTGATGCACCACCTGTCGTAGCAATCTTCCTGCAAGTTTTCAACACATTATTATTCATTGCAACTTTCTCATGCATTCTTGTTGGCTCTTTCGGACCCTTTTTGATTCCCAAAATATTCGAAATAGACAATAAATCCTGCATTAAATCGCTTGCAGTAGACTGAGTGAACTGATTAATACTGCCGGGAGTTGCTTCTAAACCAACATTATAATAATCAGCTTGTTGTTCCTTGAATCTTCCTTCAGCAAGCTTGCTTTCGATCTTTTGCCTCAAAAGATTTTTCTCTGGTGCCTTGACATTTTCCACATATGACTGTTGTACAGATCCAGAATGATTTAAACTGGAATTATTGCCCCCAGTAAAGGAAGTTTTTGAGCGTTGGTGATGGCTCTTTTTTGCTGGAGAAGTTGGTTTGCTGTATCTTTCTCTTGATTCAACAAATTGTTTGACCTTATTGGGATAGTTGGTGTTCACAGTCATATCCTTATATTTTCCTTGTATTTGATACATATTCTCACTACCATCTTGATCGAAATAATTAGCAGTTGACTTCAATACTGCATCCATTCTTGGTGAACATTTTATACCCTTTATATTATCAAGCTTTTCCCGGTCTTGCAAAGGGTTGGACTGATTATAAGGGTTGTAACGATCTTCGCGAATATCTTTTGCACTACCTCTGCGAGAGCTTGAAGCAGGATTTGTTCTTTGACTTTGAACTTGTGAAGAAGAAATCTGTCTTTGTGACGCTTGAGGAGTGCTTTCTCTGCTTTTTCTTGTCACATGATCCAAAATCTCTCTTGCTTTCTGTTGCAAAGAGTCCATTGTGTACAGATTGTTATCCTCGAAATTTCCTCCTCCCATTGAAGAGTTTCTTGAATGATTATTTCTTTTTGTGCTCGGAGCTGAAGATTGCAATAAATTCACAGGAAACACTGGAGACTGTTGGCCTTGTTGGATATAATCATATTGGAAATCCATTGAACTTTGTCTTGTATTTGGCTTTGAAGAAGAGACAACAGGAATTTGGTAATTAAAGGAAGGGACAAAATCATCATTTTGGTGAGGAGGCTGCTGTTCGATTTTCCCAGAGATTTCGGAGATTTTCTTGAGGATATCAGAATGGACATAGCTAATTTTATTGATGATATTTTTATGAATATAATCAAGGTCTGCAGCTTTAGCTGGAGCGGTGAGGCGGTTTGGCGAAGCAAAAGCCATTTCATCAAGAGTTGCGCAGACATTCACAACAGAAGCATTTGATGCGTTCTTTGGGGTGATAATGGAGGTTTTTTCTGGGCTTTCTTCAGGGATGATTGGGTTTGGTGGCTGGTAATTATATTCAATGTGAGCTATTAAATCTGGATTATTTGAAGGCGGGGCTGGTTCTTTCTTTTTAAATGGATTATTGTGAGGGAGATGTGGAGAGGAATTTTTATGAGCCGATTTTTGACTCTGGATTAATTTTGGCGCAGCAAGGTAATAAGTAGGTTTGTTGGTTTGTTCTTGTTTAATAAATGACTCTGAAGCATCATAACATTCAACTCCGCTTGAGACTCTTTTGCCCAGTGTGTCTTCTAGGCTCTGAGTATTGATATTACAGAATTCTGGGACGTTTTGAGGTTCAATAACAGCTTTATATTTCTCGAGTTTTTCTCTGACTTTCAGCACCTCTTTGCTGACAGAATCTGGTCTCTGAGGCTCGTCATAGCTTGATCTTGGCTGTGAAAGAGATCTTCCAGTTTCTTTCCCTTGATTGCTCGTAGGAGTTCTCGCTCCAAATGAATAGACATTGGAAAGATTTGGAACTTCAGGAGCTGGAGTTTCTTTGATTGGATTTTTACTGAAAGAAAGAAGACTTCTTGAAGAATTTATCGCGACTTCTGCTATCTTTGATCTATCTTCAATTCTCTTGAGGACCTTTTGGACACGAGCACTGAGTGCCAGTGGGGTGCCTCCTTGAGATCTATCACTTAATTTGGGCTCAGTTTTGAGGGTAAAGTCAATGAGGCTGTTGCTAAGATCTTGGTGATCGATGCTGATTTTAAATGTTCTTTTGTCAAATTTGCTCGGGCTAGTAGCAAGAGTTCCTGATTGGGTATTGTAATTAATAGTGGATTCGTCACAGAAAAGTGGCTCAGTAGTCCGTTGGCTGCGTTGTGAAGGAAGCGGAATCTGTCTTGGAAGATCGTATTTTGTCTTGTTTTTGCTAGGATTTGGTGCAGGTGCATCTTCTTCTGAAACTAATTTTTCAAGTTTCTCCACCTCTGCGAGGATTTCATTGATATCGTATATCTTGCTGTTGACTTCTGGTACTGGTGCATCATTTATTTTTTTCTTATCAAAAACCATTTTCACTTCTGCCATATTCTCTCTCTTTACTGCTGGTTGACTTGATAATGATCTCGTATGGATAGGTCTTTTATTTGGAACTAAAAATGCAGTAAAATCTTTTTGCTCTTCTTCTTCGACTTCTTGAACTTTAAGATCTCTAAAGCTAGTTTCACTATTCTTGGCTCCTGTGCCAGGTAATATATCAAGATTAAATGTTGGAATGGCTGGTTTTTGCGAGAGCTTTTGAAGGATGGCTGGACTTTCCTCGTATATTTTTCCGTGGTTATCTTCTTGGATAGATTGAGAAATGTCGAATTCAAAATCTGTAGGTAACTGATCTTCTGTTGCCAGGTGCTTTGGCTCAGGGAAGTAAGGAGCAGTTTGGATGCTATCTGATTTTTTGCTGTTAGCATTAGAATCACCAGTTTCATATCCTTTATTGAAAGGGTTGGTGATGATGGGAACAGGGGTAATATTGTGATTAGCTTGATAAGAAGTCAGGAGAACATCATTGGGCTGGTTGGATTTATGTCCAGAGAGGATATCACGTTTCAGTTGGGCAATTTCTGCAAGTGAGATCTGACTGAAGTTTCTGATTGTCTTTGTTGGGTCTTCTGAAGGAATCCTTATTGAAGCTTCATTTGAATCACTAAAGATCGAACTAGAGGGAGATTAGGGCAATGAGAAAATTTTCAATGGGTACTTGTGATTGAATCTATGAGTGGAAGAAGATCGTTCTAAACGAGAAGAGTCTTGATTAAAGGAGGCGCCACGTTTATGTGAGGGAAATTTTTGGCTGGAATTTAATGAAGGAGGCTGGTAAGAAATAAGGTCTTGAATAGCAGGATTTCCAGCAAGAGAAGATGTGCGAAGATGGCGAGCAGATTTATTGTGAGAGGAGGTTGCGGTGAGATGAGACGAGGATTCGAGAGGATTTGGATTTTTGGAGGGAGTTTCGTGGAGAGGAAGACAGGCGGTTGGGAGGCGAGAGGTAGAGAGGGAATGGGAAGTGAGGGAAGAGGACCTCATCTGTGGGAAATTGATTTTATTTTAAAGAGAAATTTTTAATAGTTGTTTTAAAAGGAGGTTAGTAACTGAAAAGTGGAATAAAACCGTTGAATTTGATATTTACGGAATTGTACTCGCTGTTGAACTAATTAAGTAACTCTTGTGGGAATTTAGGGGTGTTTTATTCATTAAGAATTTTAAAAGAAAGCAAAGAAATCTTTTTTCAAGAAAGAAGGTCATCAGGAAATTTTTTTCAGTGTTCAAGCAGTGAAAAGAGAGAGAGTTTAGAGCACACGAAGTGGAGTGCATTTGTGTAAATTATTTCGAAGGAGCTTTCTCTGACAAAAAACTTTTTATTCAATTTAAAGAATAACAAGAGGTTTTTTTTGCCACTTTTATCATTGACTTCTCTTTCTCCCTCCTGATGGGATCGCCTTCTTCCCAAGCCAGAGAGTTTGCCAGAATAAATATTAATAATAAATTATTCGAGTTTCTGGAACTCTCAAAGAAGTTGATCTTTTATTGAAATATTTAAAAGCTAGATCAACAGGTAATTTCTTTTGACATCGAAATAGATTTTTTCGGGGTTTTTACTCGAAGAATTATCTATTATTTATTCACCTAACAATTTGGATTGAGGTTCGCAAGGAACTTTGGCCTTTAATTTTGAATGAAAAATACTGATTCGAATAAATTTGTAGGTTTGTCTGAAACCCCGCAAGGAACTGAGGCCAAGTCGCTTTTTTTTAGGAGATTATTTTTTCATGAATTTACCAAGAGAAATTTCTCCAATTCATCAAGGGTATAATGGGGAAAAAAATTAACTTTGCATAACAAAAGCGATTAAAACTGATCGCCTTCCGTCATTTTGAAGGAGATTAAATAAGTTTTGAGGAATGAGATAGAAGAAATAAAGGCAATTACATTTATTTTGTCAAGATTTTTAAATTTTATTGCTTTCCTTCTTTTGATTCAAGATTGCTTGTAAGATCGATTTTTGATGGCTTGATTTCAAGGGAGCAAGATCGATTAAAAATTATTTCAGGTAAATCTGAGTTTGAGCGTCATTTATTCAGGTCAACTCTCAATAATATGATGGAAAGAGTTCCTTCCTTTAAAATTTTTTAATACCTTAAAGCATTTTTGAGATGACAGATTTTTTAATTCTCTTTTTCTTGATCTTAGAATCCCCAATCAAACAAAGAAAAATAAGAGGCTTTATCTTGAATTTGGATCCCTTTAAGAATCGTCTTCACTTTTCAAGATTCTCCAGGATCAAGAGACTTCAGGATCTCCAATTGATTAAATGGCCAAGCTTTTTATAGGCCTTCGTCTTTTCAAGCTTTTTCAAAGGAAAAGTTTGCTCATCTGAACTTTGTTTAAGGTTTTTCCAATGGGCCATAGGGCATAAGGAACAACTCAGGTATTTTTAGGTTTGATTTTGAACCGCAAATATCGAAATTCCTATTCGTGCTGACCTAATCTTTCTTTATTTCTAGTGAATGGATTGCATACTGGATAATGAAAAATTGAGTTTTTCCAAAAAGGTTGTGAGGCGAAGCCCTTCAAAAGTAAAGTTTTTTTATGAAAAGAAGGGATAGACCAAGGAAGTTGGAGGTTTCTTCTCCACATTTTCAAAAAATAGGATTACCAAAAACAGAACTTGGTTTGAAGAGTTTTCAGAGAGGGAGAGTTCTGACTGAAAGATGAATGAGGGAATATCAGGATGTTTTGTTGTTTGAAGGTTTATTGCAAAGAGAATGTCAGGATCTTTAAATCAAGAATTTACGATCACAGTTTTTCCCTCTAAAAATAGGAAGATCTATCAATCAAATTTTGAATGAGGTTAGCTTTAAGGCTTGAAGTTTATTGGCTTTTGGGACTGATCTCTGACTTTTGTTTCATCTGGTATTTTGAGTTTTCTTTGAGATTTTAAGGCACTGCTTCCAATTGTCCAAAACAAAAACAGAAAGAAGGATTTTTTAAATTCTAAGAGTTTATAAAAATTTAATTAGAGGCAAAAAGTTAAAAAATCCTTTCTGCAGAAATTTGATTTTGTCGTATAACTTTTGAGAAAAACAACCCTGAAATGACGTCTAAAATCTTCAAATCAAAGTTCTTGCTCATTTGATTCTTACTTATTATTCCTGAAACAAGAGATACGGATCCCACTTTTGTTAATGAAGTATTCTTGAAATTTCTTGTTGAGAAGAGCAGATTATTCTGAGAGGAACACAATAAGTATAAATTGTGCAACAAGTGGAACCACAGAGTCATTGACCAGGTCCACTGTCAGTAGAGGAATCTTGATGGATTAAATCAATCAGGATTGTGATTGGAATAAAAGAAATAAACCTAGTTAGTCTCTTTATTTTGAAATTATTTAATTTTATTGCTGTTCCTTGTCTGATTTGCAGAAAATTTATTGTGTGAGATAAAAATCTATTCGAATACAGTATTCTTGCTCAAACGATAGTCACAAATTACGTCCTTAAAACCTCAATTGAATTTCATGACATGCCATCACTCAATTTTGTTCATATTTTCTTGTGATTTTGAGAATCAATTCAGCCTCTATTTCCAAGTTTTCTCCATATTGATTCGATAGTTTTTGGCACTAAAGTTTCTTTTTGTATTTGTCTTTTCAGATTTTTCAGTCAAGAGATGGGAAGGCATATCAAGGGAAAAAAAGGAATTGACAAAATTGTTGACAGATATTTCTCTCTATCCCTTTAATTTTCAAAAGCAAAAGTTGTACAAAGTTTCCTTCAGCTGAAAGGAGAAAGTTCTTGGACAGAGAAGAAATAGTTGATAGAAATTTTTCTTTATCTGGTTTACCCAAATTCAGTTTCTTCCTTTTCAGGGGAAAGGTCAAAGAACCACAACAAAGTAAAACGTGTCCAGTCAGAACTTCCTTTGCTTTTTTTGAGAACTTGAAATAAAGCAACAGGACTCGAGTTCCACATTCACTAAAGAGATATTTATTCTTCTTGACTTAGCTGCATATTGAATAAAACAATTTTGAGACTTTCTGGTTTTGTTTAAATATTTTGTAGCAAGCTCTATTTTCCGAGAAAAAAACTTTATCTTTGGAGTTTTTGTCTCCTGAACCCTTGAGAATAAAAAGAGATTTTCAGATTCTAACTTCAAAGAGAAAGATGATCTCTTCAAGCCTTTTGCTGCTAAAAAAATTTTCTCCAGAGGTTTCAGGATTTTTTAATTGACATCTTGGTCTATACTAATATATCTTTAAACTGTTTGAGACAGCAAAAGAGTTTTATTGTATTCGGAGGTTTTTTGTTTGAAATTTTTTTTTTAATAATGGAAGGGTCCTTTTAGCAAGATACCCTTGAATATAGATCAATAGCCCTTGATTTAATAATAAATATTCATTACGAATGCACAATAGTACTCTGTTAAAGTTCGAAGACATAACAATTGAATTAATCATATTAAGAGACAACCCTAGTTGTTTGAGGAGCAAGGGATTTGAACAGGAGTGCACACACCACCAAAGTTCTTTTGAGCAGGGCCGCAGTTCAAACCTCCTTCATTGTTTTGGTTGAGTTCCTGAATTGAAGAACATGGGATTCGAACAGGGACGCAGTAACCACCACAGTCTTTTTGGGCAGGACCACAGTTCAGACCTCCTTGATTTTGGCTGAATTTCTCAATTTCAGAACAGGGGATTTGAACGGGGGTGCACACACCGCCACAGTCTCTTTGGGCAGGACCGCAATTCAAGCCTCACTGGTTGGGTTGCACAAGGAATACGGCTTGAGAAAGACTGAGGGTGGCTGCAAAAAGAGCGAAAAGGATAGCTTTCATAAGGAATTATTTTATGGCTATCCTTGGGTTGGGAGAAGATTATAAAAGAGGTTTGTTGAAGGCGGATTAAATAAATCTTGAGAAGTTAGAATAAGAGAAATAAATATTAATTTTTTATTTGAACAAGTGTTAGAGTTTTATTGACGTCTCTCGGCTTCAAATAAAAATTTATTCGAAATACAGCATTACTGTAAAGATAGTTCTCACGAGATTTCATTGAATCGTCTGACATGGAATCCTCAAAAAATATCTTGATCTCCTTGGAAGGATTTTGAGGATATTTTGTGTTTTTCGACAGATTCTGTTTTCGTTTTTGTTGTTGTTGAAGAGACAGTCTTTGAGGGGAAAAAAGGCTTTTTATTCTTCATCCTCTCATTGAGAAAAAGATTCCTAAAATGAGCAACGATGTCCTTCTTGTGTAATGGATCAAAACCTCACTTTTCGCAGTTGAAGGTGAATGAAGGATCTTTAAAAGAAGGGTTTTTCAGATACGGTTCAGAGAAATATGGAAAAGAAAATTTGTTTGAATTGAGGAATGGAAACTCCCAAGTTGGGAGTCTTTTGAGGCCATGGTCGAGATTCTGCTTCAGGCAAAAAGTTCTTTTCAACGGGTCAAGACTGGATCCTCCCTCAAATATGAGACCAAATATCTCTTAGAGAAGCAGATGAAGCGCTCTTGTCTTCGAAAGGCTCCCTGGTATTGGTGATAGGTTTATTTAAAATAGAGTCTTTCATGCAGTTTTTTTTTGTTATGGAGAGCGAGGAACATTAGAGAGAATAAAGCTTGAAGAAATCTTGAATTTTCGAAACTTTTCAGGCCATCAGAAAGTGTGTGGACATTGAACATCTCAAAAACTTTATCAAGTTTTTTGGGGAAGTTTTTGTGGACAAAAAAACTCAGAGGAAATGGTTGAGATCATTGAATTTTCCTTGAAACAAATTTCCAAAGGTTCGATGAAATTTTGCTGGAATGTTTAGTTTTTATACATAGAATTTAGAGAATTCCATTTGAATTATTAAAATTAAATTGCGGTATGATTATGAGATTGAAAAAGGGGCATCGAAGGTATTTTTCATAATTGTGGATCTTTGATAAATTTGAAAGTAAAAAGAGGCCTCATATGATTCGGAGGCTCTTAGAAAGAGAAAGTGGAAGTGCTTGGTATTTTTAGTGTTTTGAGATAAAAAAAATTCTCTTGTTTTACTTTTGTTGTGATCCAAATTGAAAGAGCGAATGAGCAATACCAAAGAAAAAAAACTTTGCCTAAATTTTATGAGAGCAGAGTTTATCCTTAACAAATAAATATTCAATAGAAAGGACCTTTGGAAAATTCTACTTTTCCAAAAGTTTATAGAGTATGAATGATACGCATTTATACACTGTTTTCGTGGAAATTTTATCAACAATCTTGGCCTGCCAAAACACAATGACCTTCCTCTGTTCCATCTGGTAAATCCTTAAGACAGCAAACCTGGCTCCATAGAGAGCAGTAAACTTGTCCGCAGAGAACTTCTAAGGTTTTACACTTGTTTCGAGGAGCTTTTTCATCATTTCTTGGAGCTCTTAGGAATAATTTTGAAGCTTGGGAAAGATTGAGAACAATAAGGAAAATAAGAGAGCAAAATATGAGAAATTATTACGATTAATTTTGTTATTTGCAAGGATTTAAATTTTATTGCGGTTTTTTGCATGAGTATAAATTTGTTGGAAAAACTGGTTTTTGATTAATTTATGTGAAGAGATAAAGATTGGGAATAAAAACTATTGAATGATAAACCTCTCTTGGACAGCTCTCTCAGGTGTTTTGTTTTATTGGAATGAAGTAATCATTAAAATTTAAAGAGAAAAATAGACGATGTGAGATTCGCACGAAAGACTCCTCCCAAGGAATCAATTTTGCCTCGCTTAATAGATATTTTTTGTCTTGATTCTCATTCTTTATAAAAAATGGTTCTGAAAATTTAGATTTCTTTTTGTATTCGTAAATAAAATTCGGGCAGACAAAAAACGACTGGCAAAATAGCTGATATTTGCGCCTAGCTCCTCTCTAATTTGGAAACCAAAAGGTTGCTAAAAGCTCAAAAGAAAGAGTCCTTGAACAGTTGGCCCAAATTTTTCCTTCCTGGTTTAAGGCATCTTCTACAAGGTCTTTTATCAAAATTTCTGAAAACAGAGTTTAAAAAAATATCTCAGTTTGAAGGAGAACATCTTGAGAATTTCCACTTTTTAGAAAATATTTCAGTATTATTGAGATAGATTTATTGACTTTGACTGTGAGAAGAAAGTTTTCGGGACAACATTGTCATTCCTAGTTGATTGGCTTTGCGCTGAACAAAAGAAACTTTTGCGCTATCAAAGGAACGAGTAAAAACCCCAAAAATGAAGAAGAATAAGGTTAGTTAGGACTTTGTGGTTCTGTTCACATAATATATCAAAAACGAAGGCTTAACCGAATTTTTGGAGTCTTTGTATAATGAGTTATTGAAGTTCCAACAGTATTTCATGTCATGATTCCCAAGAGAAGGATGATTTGTTCAAATTTTTTGCTGTTTGGAAAATTTTCGAAAAGGATTTCTGGCCCTTTAAATTAGAGATTTATGGTCATAGTTTTTTCAGTCTATTTATCAATTAAATTGATCAACGAGAAAAATTTAAAGCTTTAGATGTTTGAGTCTTTAAGAATGACATTTGACTTACACCTCTATCAATGCTGAAACCCCTTGAAGAAGCTTTTTTTGGGCAGAAATAAGAAAGGGAGTTTTTAGAAGAGTTAAAAAAAAAAAAAAACAGTTATAAAAGGTTGTCAGAAAGTTTTCTTTATGAGAAATACTTTCACAAAGAAAAGAAATTATCCCTCAAAAGTTATTGAGGAGGGATTTTTTAATTTTGATGAAAGTGTCTTTTTCAAGAAGACCATATTAATAATTCATTAGGACTCATTACGAATAAGCAATTTTCCTTTATGAAAGTTCAGTTATGAAGATATCACAATAAATTAATCATACGAAGAAGCAACTTTAGTGATTTTCTGAAGAGCAGGGGACTCTAATAGGAGTACAGTAAGTGCCACAGCATCTTTGAACATAATCTGTGCAACATTGGGTACCACATGAAGTACAACCTAAGGAGGAGGAACCTTGTTTGAGTTTTTCAATGAATGAGGCTTGAGAAATCTGGAGAATGATTGCAAGAATAGCGAAAAGAATGAAAGCCTTCATGAGGATTTTATTTTTATTGTGAGATAAGGAGAGGATTATAAAAGAGAGGTTTAAAGACAACTAAATCATGCAAAGAAAATCAAAATAAAAGAAATAAACTCAGTTAATTTTTTATTTTAACAAAGGTTTAATTTTATTGTTGTTTCTCAGCTGATTCAAAGTTTATTGCTTGAAATAAAAAGATTATTTAGAATACTGCATTTCTGTGTTGATAAGTCACAAATTATAGCCTTAAATAACTCTTGAGGAAGCTTAAT
>Ga0182738_1004508_pt1 | contig 15373 bp, 11 predicted proteins | sample eDN5th30CBELigMG_FD_128876 | JGI IMG/M metagenome (GOLD analysis project Ga0182738, IMG submission 128876) | Enriched Miracle-Growth compost microbial communities from Emeryville, California, USA - eDNA 5th pass 30_C BE-Lig MG (version 2)... ... | reverse complement strand
CTCCATGGACCCGGACGTGCGCTTCGCCGTCGCCAAGAAGATCGTCGAGCGCGCCATGGACCATGGCATCAAGCCCGAAGACGTCGTCGTTGATCCGCTGGTGATGCCGATCGGCGCGCTGGGCGATGCCGGCCGGCAGGTGTTCGCGCTCCTGCGCCGCCTGCGCGAGGAATTGAAGGTCAACACCACATGCGGCCTGTCCAACATTTCCTTCGGCCTGCCGCATCGCCACGGCATCAATGCCGCCTTCATCCCGATGGTGATCGGCGCGGGCATGACCTCGGCCATCATGAACCCTTGCCGCCCGCAGGAAATGGAGGCCGTCCGCGGCGCCAACGTGCTTGCCGGCACCGACAAGGACTGCATGACCTGGATCAAGACCTACAAGGATTACAAGCCGGGCGAGCACGCCGCCCCCGCACCGGTCGCGGTTACCTCGCCCGCCGAGGGCGCAGCCGCTGGCGGTCGTCGTCGCGGCGGCCGCGAAGCGCGGATGGCGCGCGGGTAAACAGATCGGAGAACGTCGTGTCGCCTCATGCCCAGCCAGTTCCGTCCGGCGCATTTGGCCGGACGGGAAGAGACCGGCCTCCGGCCGGGGACGTTGGCGACCGAACTCCACCGCTGAAGAACTGGCCTGCCCCATGGGCGGGCCTTGGTCCGTTTCGCAAGACAATTGCTGCGCCGTCGGCAAGGTGCCGGAAGCCGATAGAGGCAAGCGCGGCCGCAAGGAGTGCCTGAGATGAACTCTCCCGCCAACATCACCGATCCGTTGGTTCTGTTCATGCCGTCGGGCAAGCGCGGGCGCTTCCCCATAGGCACGCCTGTGATCGATGCCGCGCGCCAGCTCGGCGTCTATGTCGAGAGCGTATGCGGCGGGCGCGCCACCTGCGGCCGCTGCCAGATCGAAGTGCAGGAAGGCAATTTCGCCAAGCACAAGATCATTTCCTCCAACGACCACATCTCCCCCAAGGGACCGAAAGAGGAGCGCTACGAGCGCGTGCGCGGCCTGGCGGAAGGTCGCCGCCTCTCCTGCTCGGCCACCATCCAGGGCGATCTCGTCGTCGACATCCCGCAGGACACCGTCATCAATGCGCAGGTCGTGCGCAAGGCGGCCACCGATCGCGTCATCGAGCGCAATCCCGCCGTCCAGCTCTGCTTTGTCGAGGTCGATCAGCCCGACATGCACAAGCCGCTTGGCGACCTCGACCGTCTGAAGCTGATGCTGGAACGCGACTGGGGCTGGGAGGACCTGCTGGTTTCGCAGCATATCATCCCGCAGGTGCAGCAGATCCTGCGCAAGGGCGAATGGGGTGTCACCGCCGCCATCCACCGCGATCTGGAAACGTCGCGCCCCACAATGATCGGGCTCTGGCCGGGCCTCAAGAACGAAGCCTATGGCATCGCCTGCGACATCGGCTCGACCACCATCGCCATGCATCTTGTGTCGCTGCTGTCGGGCCGCATCGTCGCTTCGTCGGGCACCTCCAACCCGCAGATCCGCTTCGGCGAAGACCTGATGAGCCGCGTGTCCTATGTGATGATGAACCCGGACGGGCGCGAGGCCATGACCAAGGCCGTGCGCGAAGCCGTCAACACGCTGATCGGCAAGGTCTGCGAGGAAGGCGGCGTAGACCGCCACGACATTCTCGATGCGGTGTTCGTCGCCAACCCGATCATGCATCACCTGTTCCTCGGCATCGACCCGACGGAACTCGGCCAGGCGCCTTTCGCGCTGGCCGTGTCGGGCGCGGTCCACACCTGGGCGAGCGAGATCGATCTCGATGTCAATGAAGGCGCCCGCATCTATCTGCTGCCCTGCATTGCCGGGCATGTCGGCGCCGATGCCGCGGCGGCCACGCTGTCGGAGGGCCCCTACCGTCAGGACAAGATGATGCTTCTGGTCGATGTCGGCACAAATGCCGAGATCATTCTGGGCAATGGGGCGCGCGTCGTCGCGGCCTCCTCACCCACCGGCCCGGCCTTCGAAGGCGCGGAGATTTCCTCCGGCCAGCGTGCCGCACCGGGCGCCATCGAGCGCGTGCGCATCGACCCCGAGACGCTGGAGCCGAAATATCACGTCATCGGCGTGGAAAAATGGTCGGACGAGGAAGGCTTCGAGGAAGCCGCCAAGGTAACCGGCGTCACCGGCATTTGCGGCTCGGCCATCATCGAGGTGGTCGCGGAAATGTATCTCGCCGGTATCATCTCCGAAGATGGCGTGATCGACGGAGCGCTCGCCGCGCGCTCGCCGCGCATCTTCCAGAACGGCCGCACCTTCTCCTATCTGCTGCGCGACGGCGAGCCGCGCATCACCGTGACCCAGAACGACATACGCGCCATCCAGCTTGCCAAGGCCGCACTTTATGCCGGCATCAAGCTGCTCATGGAAAAGCAGGGCGTCGAAACGGTGGACATGATCCGCTTCGCCGGCGCCTTTGGCACCTTCATCGACCCGAAATACGCCATGGTGCTGGGCCTGATCCCCGACTGCGATCTCTCGGAAGTCAAGGCGGTGGGCAATGCCGCCGGCACCGGTGCGCTGATGGCGCTGCTGAATCGCGACCACCGCCGCGAGATCGAGCAGGAGGTCAGCCGCATCGAGAAGATCGAGACGGCGCTGGAACCGCATTTCCAGCAGCTTTTCATCGACGCCATGGCCATGCCCAACAAGGTCGACCCCTTCCCCAAGCTCTCCGAGCGGGTGAAGCTGCCACCGCGCAAGGTGCTGGCGGAAGACGGCGCAGGCGGCGACGGCGCACCACGCCGCCGCTCGCGCGAAGAGCGCGCGGCAAGGCGCCGGGGATGATCGGGCGGGCCTTGACGAAGGCCTGCCCGGACACAAATTGAGAAGAGGGAGGCGACAGAAAACAGCCGAAGGTTGGGGTTGTTGGCATGTCCAGTCTCAAGTCCCGTCTCGTTGCCCTCTTTCTCAAGCATAGCCGCAAGAAGGCCTTCGCCAGCCCGGAGAACCTGAAGCGCTGGATCGCAGCGTCCCGCCGCACCGGCAGCCACGAGCCGCCGGCGCGCTTCGCCTCACGCTTCGAAATGCACGAGCACATGCTGCACGGCTTTCCGGTTTACGAGGTCGTGCCGCGCCAACTGGCCGACAGCCGCCGGATTCTTTACCTTCACGGCGGCGCCTATTGCTTTGAAATCACAAGCTATCACTGGCTGCTGATCGGGGAGATGGCCGAGCGTCTGGGTATGCGTACGCTGGTGCCGATCTATCCGATTGCGCCGGAATACGACTTCAACGCCATGTTCGGCATGGTCCTGCAGCTTTACCGCGACATGCTGCGCGAAACGGCGGCCGAAAACATCATCTTCATGGGCGACTCGGCCGGCGGCAACATGGCCGTGGTGATGACGATGATGGCCGCACTGGAGGGGCTGCCTTCGCCCGGCTGCCATGTTCTCATCTCCCCCGGTGTCGATATGACGTTGCGCAATGACGAGGTGCGGCGCATGGCACGCCAGGACCCATGGCTGGACATTCCCGGCGGGCTGGAAGCGATACGGCTCTACGCACCGGGCATGGAGCGCTCAGACTGGCGCATCAGCCCGCTATATGGCGATCTTTCGGTCCTGCCGCGCACATTGCTGCTGACCGGCACGCGCGACATGCTCACACCCGACAATGTGATCTTCGCGCAGAAGGCGCGCGCGGCCGGCGTCGAGATCGACCTGGTGGTCGCGCAGGACATGTTCCACGTCTGGCCGCTGGTCGACATGCCCGAAGGCCGCCGTGCCCGCGACCGGATCGTCGCCTATTTGCGCGAGAGCGGCGACGCCGCCCGCCGCGCGCTCCCTCAAAGCTTGCCGGTCTCGCGGAACAGTTCGAACGTAGCGCGGATATGATCCGCCACCGCTCTCACCGGCGCGTCGGCATCGGGTGCCACCACCATCGCCAGGCTGTAGGTGCCGATGTCCGGCATGCCGTCCTTGGCGCCGAGTTCGATCAGGTCCGGGCCAAGGAACGAGCGCGGCAGCGGCGCAACGGCAAGATCGGCCAGGATCGCCGCGCGCTGACCGGCCGTATGCGCGCTCATATAGGCGATGCGATAGTTGCGCCCTTCCCGCCCGAGCGCCTCAAGCGCGCCGGCCCGCCAGGCGCAGCCTTCTTCCCACAGGGAGACCGGCAAGGGCTCGCGAAGATGCGCGCAGCCACCCTTGGCACCAACCCAGACGATGGGCTCGGTCATCAGGATTTCAGCTTCGACCATGTTCACCTTGTAGGAATTGGTCAGCAGCGTGATGTCGAGCGTGCGGTCGTCCATGCGCCGCCACAGGTTCTTGCTCTGGTCTATCGTGACATCCACCGCGATCGACGGGTGCGATTGCGCAAACCGCTTCAGCACATGCGGCAGGACGCGCTCACCATAATCGTCCGGTGAACCGAGGCGAACCACACCGGTAATATCCGGCACGATGAACTTGGAGACCGCCTCACGGTTGATGGACAGCATGCGTCGGGCATAGCCCAGCAGGACTTCCCCATCCGTGGTCAGCGTCACCGAGCGCGCATCGCGCGAAAAGACCGAACGGCCCAGCACGTCCTCGAGCTTCTTGATCTGCATCGACACCGCAGATGGCGTGCGGAACACCGCATTGGCAGCGGTAGTAAAACTGCCGGTTTCGGCGATTGCGACGAAAGTACGCAGCACATCGAGATCCAGCACCGGAAGCGGGTGATTAAGAGGGGCCGACATGGCGAACGCCTTTCAATTTTTCTGATCCATGAAATCACTTCATTTCGTTTGATTGAACACCTGGAAAGGCCGATAGTCAATCACACGAACGAGGTCGATAGGAACAAAGCCGGCCCGGCTCTCCAGAACCTCATGCCGTCCGAAATATTGTTGCGGCATCACAACCGAAAGGAGAACGCCATGCTTATCCTGACGAAGATTGCCAGTCTTGCTGCCGAATATTCGAAGATGCGCAGACGCTATAAGACCGAACGGTCAGTTCGCGCCCTGCCCCTGGAGATTCAGAAGGATATCGGCTGGCTCGACCTTCAGTCGTCGAACTCGACGCATTCTACACCTGAAATCTGCAAATAAAATACCTCCCAGGACCATACCCGCCGGGCTCCGGCGCAACCCCCGGCGGGTTTTTCTTGGAGTTTTACTTCACCGCCAAGTAGTCGGGCGCCAGACCTGCACCGGATGCATAGCGCATATGATGCAACCGCATAGCCGCACAGAATTGCCTATCTACTTGGAAATGCAGCGCTATTTCAGGCCCTCAAGAAAAGCGGCGATTGCGATGTCGCTTTTGCCTGCAAGAGCTTCGCTTTCATTGCTGAAATTGCGCCACAAACCACTTATATCGGCACCATCATCGAGTTGCCCCACTCCATCAAGCGAAGGCATCCCGTGTGAGTGAGTGCATGGAGATGTATCATGAAACTGTTTTCCCGGTTCTTCAGCGGCAAGCGTCGTGAGATGAACATGACGACCGCGCTCGAGCGGCAGCGCCTCAACCAGACCATGCCGGGTCAATCCGGCGCGATCGCGGGCGCTCGCCTGGGCTATCTCGTCCGCTAGTAACCACAGATTGTATCGGGCCCGGAACCTCTTCCGGGTCGACCTTCAGGCACCGCGCCTCCGAAAGGACAGGCGCGGTTTTTCTTTGGCCGCAAGCTTCAATGGCTGCTGCTTTGTCCCCCGCGATTGCGCCCTAGCCGCAATGTCGCAAATCCGGGCCTCTCGCCATCTTCTCACCCCATTGACAGGCAAGCTTTTTCCTGTTGACGCTTTTCTGATCGCGACATCTGTGTTCGCGCTATTACGGGTTTGCGTGAGGCTTCCTTGAACGCTGTAAAACATCCGATCAAAAGATCGCTTGTCTTCTTTCTGATACCAGATTTCACCATGGTCGCGTTCGCCACGGCGCTCGACCCGCTGCGCATCGCCAACCGCATGCTGGGCTACGAGGCCTATCGCTGGCGGCTGGCGAGCCTCGACGGCCAGCCCGTACGTGCATCCAATGGCGTCGAATGCTCGGTCAATACTTCGCTGGAAGATGAACGCAAGAAGATGGCCGGTCCGGACCGGCCATCCATGGCGGTGGTGTGCACCGGCATGAATGTGGAGAAATACCACAACAGGTCTGTGTTTGCCTGGCTGCGCGAGGAATACAATCGCGGCGTCGCCATCGGCGGCCTGTGCACCGGCGCTTATGTGCTGGCGTCGGCTGGTCTGTTGTCCAACAAGCGTTGCGCCATCCATTGGGAAAACCTGCCCGGTTTCCAGGAAGCCTTCCCCAAGGCCAACGTCTTTGCCGACCTGTTCGAGGTGGACCAGAATATCTACACCTGCGCCGGCGGCACCGCCGCGCTCGACATGATGCTGAAACTCATCGGTGAGGATTTCGACGACGCTCTGGTCAATCGGATCTGCGAGCAGGTACTGACCGACCGCGTGCGCAGCCCCACCGACCGCCAGCGCCTGCCGCTGCGCGCGCGCCTGGGCGTTCAGAATTCCAAGGTACTGACCATCATCGAACTGATGGAGGCCAACCTTTCGGAGCCGCTTTCGCTGATCGAGATCGCCAATCATGTCGGCTTGTCGCGACGCCAGATCGAGCGGCTTTTCCGCACCGAAATGGGTCGCTCGCCGGCGCGCTACTATCTGGAAATCCGGCTTGATCGCGCCCGCCACCTGCTGATCCAGTCGTCCATGCCGGTGGTGGAGGTAGCAGTCGCCTGCGGCTTCGTGTCGGCCTCGCACTTCTCCAAATGCTACCGCGAGCTTTATGCCCGCTCGCCGCAGCAGGAGCGCGTCGACCGCAAGCAGCTGATCGCGGCCTGAGTTCCAGCGCCAGATATTCGCGGAACTTGCCCGGCCGCTTGGGCCGCGCAAGTTCGTTTTTGCGTTGCGCCAGTTCATAAACCGGAAAGCAGTCCGGTTTATCTAACGCGATCATGGCAACAGACAGCGTTTTTCAAACAGGCATCGCGTTCGTGGGTACCGGCTTTGTGGCCGACTACTACATGACGACCTTGAAAAATCACCCGAACCTGCGATTGGTTGGAGCGTATGACCACAATCCGGCGCAGCTCACGCGGTTTTCGAGGTTCTATGGCGTGCGCGCCTACGAAAGTTTCGAAGCGCTGCTGGCCGATCCCGACATAACCGTCGTCGTCAACCTGACCAATCCGGAAAGTCATTTCGCCGTTTCGCGCCGGGCACTTGAAGCCGGCAAGCACATCTATTCGGAAAAGCCGCTCGCGATGCGGGTGGAAGACGCCGAAACGCTGGTCGCATTCGCTTCCGAGCGCGGCCTGACCGCCGCCAGCGCCCCCGCCAACGCGTTGAGCCCCGCGCATGCAGCCGTTGCAAACGCTCTGCGCGCCGGAGAGATCGGCCGCCCGCAGCTGATCTATGCCGAAATGGAAGACGGCGCCGTCTTCCGTGACCGCTGGCAGACCTGGCAATCGCGTTCGGGCGCTCCATGGCCCGGCCTTCATGAGTTCGAGATCGGCTGCACGCTGGAGCACGCCGGCTATGCGCTGTCCTGGCTGGTTTCACTGTTCGGCGCGGTAGACAGCATCACCGCCTTTTCGACGCTTGCCTTTTCAGACAAGGGCGAAGGTACGGCCGGGCACGGCCTCGGCCCGGATTTTTCCGTGGGCTGCCTGAATTTCCGATCCGGCCCGGTCGCCCGTCTGACCTGCGGCCTGGCTGCCCCACGCGACCGTTCCCTCACCATTCTCGGTGACAAGGGCACGATTGTCGTACGTGATCTTTGGGATCACACCTCGTCGGTACGCATCGAAAAGGTCGGCCAGCCACGCCGCTTCATTGAAAAGATCGCGGGTCGCCTCGAGCACACGATCGGCAAGGCCCTGCCACTCAGGCCTTCGCCGGGCCGGCCGCTCAGGATCAGCGTGCCGAAACTCCAGCTTCCACGCTACCCTTCGCGCATTGACTTCTGTGGCGGTATCGCGGTTCACGCCGAAGCGATCAAGGCCGGCAAGGCGCCGTTCTTCTCCGGCCATGTCGCCCTGCACATTACCGAAGCTGCGCTTGCGCTCTCCAACGCCGGGAATGCGGCAGCCTCATACAGGATGCGGTCCAGCTTCAGCCCTCCGGCGGTTGTCTGAGCACGCTTTCGATCGTTTCCAGAACAGCTATGCTGTCCTGAAGCGGCATGACTTCAGATTGCATCATGCCGCCGCTCACAGCTTCGGCGACTGCCGCAGCCTGAAATTGCAGGCCGTTGCCCGGAAACGGAAACAATTCGACCCTCCGGCCGGGCACGGGCAGTCGCGCGAGAACTTTCGCCATCGTGCCGCTTGCGCGCGCACAGGCACCGACGAGCGGCAAATCGCCCGCTATGCCACGATAGGTTATGACCCGCTGCGCCTTGAGGAATGGCGGCGCGATGCGGATCGCCCCCTTGCTGCCGAAGATCGTGAAGGCATTGTCTCCGTCGCGGTCGAAGCCGCAAGCGAGGGTTGCTTTCACACCGCCGTCAAATTCAAAGTCGAAAGCCGTGCGACGATCCACGCCGGTTCCGGCCGCCCGCCATTTGCCGGCGACCGTCGTCGGTCGGCCAAAAAGCAGGAATGCGAGCGACAGCGGATAGACGCCAAGGTCGCGTGCCGCTCCCCCGCCGAGCGCCGGATCGTAGAACCGATTGCCGCTCACTTCCGGCTTATGGAAGGCGAGTTCGGCAGCCACCCGCTGAACCTTGCCGATCGCACCTTCGGCCAGCAGTTTGCGAACCTGCCCGACCGCGGGCAAAAAGCGGCTCCAGAGCGCCTCCATGGCAAACACGCCTGCGCGCCCGGAAGCTGTAAAAATCTCGCGTGCCTGCGCGCTCGTCATCGCCAGCGGCTTTTCGACCAGCACCGGCTTGCCTGCGGCAAGCGCCTTTAGCGCCTGCGGTGCATGAAACGAATTGGGCGTGGCGATGTAGACCGCATCGACGGATTCGTCATCCAGCATCGCCTCGAATTCGTCATGGATCGAAACGGCGCTGCGATCGGCAGCCAGGGCCTGCGCCGAGTTTCTCGTGCGCGAATGCACAGCCACGACCCGGGCATCAGGGAGATGGCCGAGATCGTCGACGAACTGCCGGGCAATCGTGCCGGCGCCGACGACGCCCCAGCGAAATGGTAGGCGCGATGCGGTTTTCATGCCGCATCTTCTAGAGCATGTTGCAGCCAAGTGGAAATACTTGGCCTCGCACACATGCGGCAAAATCAATTAGATAGACCATGATGTCGTCCGAGAAAGCTTCACTCTTTTCGGTATCACGGTCTAGAACCGGACAGCTAAGATTGGATTGACACTACCGGCAGCAAAAAAACGGGAAAATCCAGCGGATCCGCGCAATTCAGCGGCTGTCCCACATCCAGGACCGGTCGCGCCACATCTTCTCGCCAACCATGCAATCGGAAGGCTGGTTGGCCTGGGCAAACACCACCGGCATCCCCTCCTTCCCTGCTTCGGCCCGCCAGGCCGGTGAGAGTGGGCCGGCAAGCTCCAGCACCAGTTTGCGGCGCACGGCTTCGGGGAACTGACCCCAATCATTCACCGGCACCATGAAAGAGCCCGGTCCGCCAATCACACAGTCGGCATAGTAACGGTCGAGGTCCGGCACGTCATAAGCGCTGATGTAGCCGCCATTGGTCATCAGCGGCAGTCCGTTGACGATGATACCCTGCCGCAGCACGGCATTGCGCACGCCCTCGACCGGCGCACCGTGATTGTTGGGACCGTCGCCCGAAATATCGATGACGCGCCGGGGGGACTGGAAGCTGCTTTCAGCAAACAGGTCCGCGCCAAAGTTCAGCGCGCCGGAAATAGAAGTACGGCGCGCACTGTTGGGTGGGTTCGCCGAAAGCTGCCCTGCCACCCGTACCGCATCCGCGCGATTGGCGATGACCGTCCAGGGCACGATCACATGCTGCGTGTCTGTCCCTGCCCATTCGAAGAACGTGACGGCGATCTTGCCATAGGCACCATCGGCGATAGCCTGCAGCACATTGTCGTGGGTCAGCGCCTCTGCATAGCCGCGTCGCTGGATTTCCAGTTCGGCGGGCGACATAGACAGCGACACATCAACCGCCAGGACCAGTTCGACATCGACCTGTTCGGCAGCCTCGCTTTGCGATGCGAGGAAAAGGGCCAGCGTCAGGGCGACGCTGCCTGAAAGGACATGCCTGGCGCGGTGCGGTCGAGACATGAGTCAAGGTTAGGGGAAAAACACCGCTTGAAAAGAAAAGGCCCGGACGATGCCGGACCTTTCGCATTCACATTTTCGCGAGGTTGAACGCGGGCGCTCAGGTTCGCGGCTTGAGGTTTTCCGGGTCGTACAGCGGCTTGTACCCGACGCCGGCTACCTCCACCGGGTAGGTCTCGCCGAAATATTCCACCGTCAGCTTGCGGCCTTCCTGAGCGTAGTCCTTCGGCAGATAGGCGAGCGCGATGTTCTTTCCGACCGTGGGACCATAGGCGACCGAGGTCGTGTAGGAGCGGCGGCCGAGTTCGTCCACCAGCGTCTCGCCCGTCTCGGGGTCCATCACCGGCATGATGCCGACCGGATAACGCGCCACACCCTTGGCATCGACATGCTCGGTCATCACCAGCGTGCACAGCATGGCCGGCTGCCGCTCGCGCGCCTTGTATTCCACATGCTTCGCCTTGCCACGAAAATCCGCTTCCTTGACCTTCGGACGGGCCAGGTCGGCTTCGAACAGGTTGTATTCGGTGAGCAGGTCCGCGTTCTGCAACCGCAGGCTCTTTTCCATGCGGCGGCTGTTGGCATAGGTTTCCACGCCCACGGCGATCACGCCGGTCGAGCGCAACGCGTCCCAGACGGCAAGGCCGTCCTCATAGCGCATATGCAGTTCCCAGCCCTGTTCGCCGACATAGGAAATGCGGAAGGCAGTTACGTCCTTGCCGCCGATCCTGATCGGCTTGATCGCGGCGAAGGGGAAGTTTTCCGGCGCCAGCCCCTCCGGGGCCTCCACGACCTTCTGCAGCGTGGCCCGTGCATTCGGACCCCAGATGCCGATGGTGACGTATTTTTCCGTCACATCCGTGACGGTGACGTCGAGCCCCCGGTCCTGCGCCACGCGCTTCATATAGTTGAAGTCGCGCGGGCCGGCGTCCGCGCCGTCGATGACGCGGCAGCGGTCGGCCATGCGAATGACGGTGAGGTCGGCGCGCACCATACCCTCGTCATCGAGGAAATGCGTGTAGATACCCTTGCCGATCATGTTGTCGCCACCGACCTTGGCCGCGCACAGCCACTCCATCAGCTCGACATGGTCGGGTCCCTCGACGTCATACATGGCGAAGTGCGAGAGGTTGATGATGCCGCAATCTTCGCTGAGCGCCAGATGCTCGGCATTGGAGACACGCCAGAAGTGGCGATTGTCCCACTCGTTCTCGCGCACCGGAACGCGGTTGCCGTATTTCTCCAGCAGGTGCTCATTGGCGGCATAGCCGTGGGCGCGCTCCCAGCCGCCCAGCTCCATGAAATAGCCGCCGAGTTCCTTTTCGCGCTCGTAGAAGGGCGAGCGGCGCACATTGCGGCCCTTGGAGAAGGGCTCGCGCGGATGCACCGCCGGATTGTAGATCTTCATCGCCGTTTCGGTGCAGCGTTCCCAGATATGCTGCTCCTCGGTCTGGTACGGATAGTAGCGGGAATAATCTATCCTCGAATGATCGATCGCCGTGCGACCGTCCGTCATCCAGTCGGCAAGGAGCTTGCCCATGCCGGGACCATCCTTGACCCAGATGCCGACGGCGTACCACAGCCCCCTCACCTTCTGGCTTTCGCCGATGGAAGGGCCGCCGTCGATCGTCACCTGCAACAGGCCGTTGAAGGAATGGCCCTCATTGTAGCCAAGCTCGCCCAGGATCGGCGTCAGCTCGATCGCACGCTCCAGTGGCTCGAGGATCTGCTCCATGTCGAGGTCGCGCTGCGAGGGCGAAAGCCGCGCCTGATCCTTTTCGAGGAGATCGCGCGGGTGCACGAGGCGCGGATTGGTTTCCTCGTAATAACCCCACTCGATCTGCCCGCCCTCGGCGGTCTTCGGGTCGCCGGTGTCGCGCATATAGGCGGAGTTTCCCTGGTCGCGCAGCAGCGGCCAGCCGATCTCCTTGCCGGTGCCGGCGAATTCATCATAGGGACCAAAGAAAGTGAGCGGATGGTCGACCGGCATGACCGGCAGGTCCTCACCCGCCATTTCCGCTATCAGACGGCCCCAGAGGCCCGCGCACACCACGACGTAATCGGCATGGATCGTGCCGCGCTCGGTCACGACACCCGTGATGCGGCCGTTCTCGATGATGAGCGACTTGGCCGACGTGTTGGCAAAAGCCTGAAGCTTGCCTGCGGCAACGCCCTGATCGACCAGCTTTCCAGCAACGGTCTGTGAGCGCGGGATGACGAGACCGGCATCCGGGTCCCACATGCCGCCCTGCACCATATGCTCTTCGATGAGCGGGAACTTTTCCTTGATTTCGGCAGGCTCGATCAGTCGGGCACGCGTGCCGAAGGCCTTTGCCGAAGCGACCTTGCGCTTGATCTCGTCCATGCGGGCATCGTCGCCGACACGAGCGACCTCAAGACCGCCGACGCGGGCGTAGTGGCCCATCTTCTCGAAGAACTCGAGCGAATAGAGCGAGGTCCAGCACGACAGGTTGTCATGGCTGGTCATGTAGCAGAAGTCCGACGCATGCGCCGTGGAACCGATGTCGGTCGGAATGCCGGATTTGTCGATGCCGACGATATCATCCCAGCCGCGCTCGATCAGGTGATGCGCGACGGAAGCACCCACGATGCCTCCCAACCCGACGATGACGACTTTCGCCTTTTCCGGAAACCCTGCCATTTACCGCGACTCCCAAATGGTATTGCGGCGAGACTATAGGGCGACGGGCCGGTCGAATTGCAGCCTGTTTGCGACACGCCGGAGAAACAGCGCGACTTATGACAGCTCGGTTCGGCGCATCGGCGGCTGGCCATGCCCGGACGCCTTCGGTCCATATTCCAGCATAAATAGACAGCTTGTTAACCCTGACCGACAACAATACGGTCCTGCCGCGTGATTATCCCTGCCGGGCGGCAGGTTTCGGGCAATGAGATGGGGCTCATGGCGACAGTTTCAGGACACGCGCGGACCGCGCGCGGCGCGATTACAACGTCGCCGCTGCTGGTCCTCGCAATTGCAATCGCGCTTCTGGCAGGATTGGCTCTGCTGCCGCTGACCGTGCCGATCGGCCCGATGTATTGGGACCTGTTCATCTATTTCGATGCGGCGAACCGGATTCTGGACGGTCAGGTCCCGATCAACGATTTCTTCACCCCGGTCGGTCCGCTCGGTTACTATGTCTTTGCCGGCGCCGTCCGGCTGTTTCCCGACGCCCAACCGGCCTTGCTGGTGCATTGGTCCTGGCTCGTCGTCACCGCGCCCTTGCTGGCGCTGGTCGTCACAGACGTCGACAGGAGGTCGCGCGGCATAGCTTTCGCGCTGCTCATCCCGTTCCTCGTCTTTGCAATCCTGCCCTTCAACACCCGCTCCTTCTATCCGTTTCCGGGTTCCGACGGTTTTGGCATCTACAACCGGCAGGCCAGCCAGCTCCTCTACATTCTGGCAGCCGCATTGATCTTCATGCGCAGCCAGCGCACGCTTGCGCTGGTCGTGATGCTGGCGATGCTCGCGCTTTTCTTCGGCAAGATCACCGGCGCGGTCGCCGGCGGGCTGCTTTGCTGCTTCGCCTTCGTGGCAGGTCGCATTTCGCTGCGCCATGCCGCCGCCGCGGCTGCCGGTTTCCTTGCCGTTCTGGCTGCCATCGAACTCTCGTCCGGAATGGTGTCGCACTATATCTCCGACATTCTGGCTCTGGTCAGCATGAACGAAGAGACGCTGGCACCGCGTTTCGCCCAGTCGGCCTCGCTCAATTTCGGCATGCTGATGAGCGGGCTTCTGCTCGCCGCGACGGTGACCTTCGCCGAGCGCAACCGCATAACCGCAGACCTGAGCGCCGTGTGGCGCGAGAAGACTTTGCGCGCAATCGCCCGCTTGCTCGACAATGAGGCGTTGTGGCTCGTCGTCGTGCTGTTTGCCGGCATCCTGTTCGAAACGCAGAACACCGGAAGCCAGTCACTGATCCTCGTCTGGCCTGCCGTTCTTGCAGTGTTGCTTCGCGCGGGCCGCCTGACCGACTCGCCGAAAATGCTGGTCGCCACGCTGGCCTTGGCCGGCGCCTGCGTGCTGCCGCCTTTGACGATCATCGGTGAACGGGCCGCGCGCGCCTATGTCGGCGCGCTTCGCAATACCAGCCTGTCACACGAACACCTGAAGACGCTCGGGGCGGTGAATGCCCGGCCGGAGGTTATGCAGCGCACCCAGCGCATGATGCCCTTCCTTGCCGAACACCGCGACACCTTCGATCGCCTCGCATATATCAAGGAACTGCCTTCGCCGCTCCTTTTCTCCGACCCCGACTTTCAGCTCGGCCAGCTCATCGGCATGGATCATGCGATCGGAAGCCTGCTCGAGCTGGAAAAGCAAAGCGGCATACGCTTCGCCACCATAATGAGCCTGAACTTCGTCAATCCATATCCGTGGCTCATGGATCGAGCCGCCCCCATGCATCTGGCCATCGGCGCCGATCCGAACCGCGCCGTACCCGCCACCGACAACGCGGAAATGGAAGCGATCCGCAATGTGGACATCGCCATCCTGCCGACCTGCCCGCTGACGACCGCCAACACGCAGCTCCTGAAGCTCTATGGCGAGGGCCTGAAGCAGCATAGCCGCATCAGGCTCGACGATTGCAACGACGCCTTCGTCAACCCGCGCCTGGCCGGCAAGCTGCCTGCACGCTAAAATCTGGTTGTTTGATCTTTTCCGAAAACCGGTTTCCACCTTTCGGGATCATCCTCCAAGAGATGGCGGGAGCGCCCCGCCCTTCTACGTCATCTGGCTTTTGACGAAATCCTTCACGATCGCGACAATGCCGCGCGCCAGAAGGGCGTCCAGCGAATCCACGAACCTGTCGACATGCTCGCGCTGGCAGATCAGTGGCGGCAGCAGACGGATGACGTTGCGATTGTATTCGGTGAAGGCAACCAGCACATCGTAGTCGCGCAGCAGGAGCGCACCGACAAAGCCGGACAGCGACCCTTTCAGCTTGTCGTCCAGCATGCCGACCACCGGGCGCAGCACCATCGGCAGGGTCTGCGAGAAATCCTGGAACTCCAGCCCGACCATGAAGCCTTTGCCGCGAACATCCTTGATGATCTTCGGATATTTCGCCTGCAACGCCTTGAGCCGCTCCAGCAGGTAATCGCCGGTGGCCGCGGCGTTGTCGATCAGCCCTTCGTCGTAAAGCACGTTGAG
>Ga0182738_1004507_pt1 | contig 15376 bp, 11 predicted proteins | sample eDN5th30CBELigMG_FD_128876 | JGI IMG/M metagenome (GOLD analysis project Ga0182738, IMG submission 128876) | Enriched Miracle-Growth compost microbial communities from Emeryville, California, USA - eDNA 5th pass 30_C BE-Lig MG (version 2)... ... | reverse complement strand
CGCAGGGTCCAATCCCGCGGTGGGCTCGTCCGCGATGATAATGTCGGTATCCTGAGCGAGGACGCGGGCCGTCATGACCCGCGCCGTCTCGCCGCCCGAGAGTTCCGTTGCCCGGCGCGCGCGCAGCCCGGCAAGATCGAGCTCGGTTACGACGCGATCGATCACGTCGCGGTCTCTTTGGCTTGGTCCCGTGAACGGTGGCCGATGCGGAAGGCGCCCCAGCGCAATGACGTCCTCGACGGACATCGGCCAGGCGACATCGCGGGTCTGCGCCATATAGGCGACCTCACGCGCGCGCGCCGTCCCCCTGAGGTCGTCCAGAGACCGATCCCCGACCCGCACCTCGCCGGAGAATGCGACGAGCCCCGCCAGCGCGCGCATGAGCGTCGACTTGCCGGCACCATTGGGCCCGATAAGCCCGACGAACGAGCCCGGCGGCACGACGAGGTCGATCCGATGCAGGATCTCGCGGCCGCCCAGGGATACCGAGAGATTGCGCGCTTCGAGACGGCTCATGCCAGGCGCCCTCGCGATTTCAGCACGAGCGCAAGAAAGAACGGTGCGCCGACGAGCGCCGTCACGACGCCGAGCTTCAAGTCTTTCGCGGGAGACACGAGCCTTGCGGTGAGATCGGCGGCGAGAAGAAGGCTCGCGCCACCGAGCCAGCTCGCCGGCAGAAGCCGGCTGGCTTTGCCGCCGACCAGCGGGCGAAGCATATGCGGCACGACGAGCCCGACGAAGCTGATGGAGCCCGCGACGGCGGTGGCGGCGCCGACGCAAGATGCCGTGCCGAGAACGAGCAGCAGACTGACGCGCGACATGCGGAAACCGAGGCTGGCTGCCGTGTCGTGGCCGAGTGTCAGCGCATCGAGCGGACGTCCGAGACCGGCAATCAGAACCCAGCCCACGATCATGAACGGTGCGGCTAACTGAACGTGCAGCATGGACCGATCGCTGAGCGAGCCGAGCAGCCAGAAGACGATCTCGAGAGCGGCATAGGGACTGGGCGACAGATTGAGGGCGAGTGACGTGAGAGCCGCCGCGAGGCTGGAGACGGCAATTCCGGCAAGGATGAGCGTCGTCGTACCGGCGCTGCCGCCAAGGGCCAGCACGACCAGGACAGACAGGACTGCGCCGACGAGGGCGAACAGCGGCAAAGCCAAAGGGAACGCGGCAGCAAGCCCCGTGTAGATCGCCACGACGGCTCCGAGCGCGGCGGTTGCGCCAATTCCCAGAACGCCGGAATCGGCAAGCGGATTGCGCAGGAAACTTTGCAAAGCCGCGCCACAAATGCCGAGCGTGCCGCCGATCATCGCGGCGAGCAGCGTGCGCGGCAGCCTGATCTCGCGCATGACCAGCGTCGCAGCGCCGTCATCGTGGAAAAGGGCCCGCAAGGCTTCGAGCGGCGTGATCGTTGCCGGGCCGACCACGAGCGACACCGCCATCAGCACCAGCACGAGCGCGACGAGGCCGATCATCAAGGCGCCGTAGCCGCGGGGAACGGTCACGACTTTCCCCCGGCGGACTTCGTCATTCGGCGACGCCGGTCGACGAGCTGCCGGATCACTTGCGCCGTGGCGGGCGTCCCGCACACCGTGTACCGCTCCGGCAGCGGTGTGACTCCCGTCCCCGAGCGGATGGCGGCGATCAGCGCTGGATGGCTGTAGTTCTGGAACGCCAGGCTGGGCTCTTCTTCCTTTTGATTGTTGCCGATCAGTGCATCCGGATGGTTCATGACGATCAGCTCGAGCGGCAGGAGGCCCATCCCCTCGATCCCGAGCTCGGCAGCGAGATTGCGCCAGCCCGCGGTCGTGATGATTTCGTTGACCAGGGTTCCGGTGCCCGACGTCAGCCCGTTCGCGTAGTAGGCGGCGCCGAGAGGCGCGCGCGATCCGCGATCCTGGCGGAGCGATGAGATCTCGGCGTCGAACGAGGCTGCCAGGCGACGCGCTTCGGCCTCGCGCCCGAGGAGCCGCCCCATCCTGAGAATGTTCGCGCGGATGTCGTCCAAGGACGACTCGGGTTCGAACCGTTCGACCCGAAAGCCCAGGCGCACCAGCATCTCGATACTCGCGCGCGACGTGAAGGTGCCGGCAAGCACGAGATCCGGATTAAGGAGGAACACTTCCTCGGCGAGCCCATGATTGACCGGCAGTCGCCGCGCATCGGCCGCCATCACCGATGCTTTCTCGTCGTGCGAGAGATACGAGACCGAGACGAGCTGTCCCGGTGCCGCCAGATAGAGGGCCAACTGGTCGGTGCACAGGTTCATCGAGACGACGCGGCGCGGCGCTTCGTCGGCGGCGGCGCTGCCGAAGCCGACGATCAGCAACATGACGGCGATCAGTGCATCAGCCGCGCGCACGAAAGCCGGCACCTTCTTCGTCGAGTTGTTCTGGCGGCCTGTTCAGCCACTTGGCGGTGACGGAGCGCCACGTGGCAAGCCGCGTGAAATCCGGCACATCCGACAAGCTATCGTCGGCCTCGATGAACGGGTTGGGAAAGAAAATCGAAACCATGGGCTCATCGGAGCCGTTCCACATTTCGAAACCCCACGATACCGGCTTCCCGTCCCGCCCGAACGCACGGAAGAGTTGCGCTTTGGACGGGCGGCGGCGGTGCTTCAACTCGGGAGGTGTCGGAAAGCTTGCCGGACCCTTGTTCTCGCCGATGCAGAGATGAAAATGGCCGCCGGTTCCAAACATCACGGTCAGGTATCCGTCCGCTAGGGAAATGCGCTCCGGCGCCGATGGGCAGCGCCATTCGTAGGCGGCGCCTTCGATGATGGGGCCGAAGCAGATGCCTTGCCAATGGTTCGAGAAGATGTCGGAGAGGAATGCCTTCAGGAATTCCTCTTCGACAGGGAGAGCCCAGATTTCGCGCTCCACCGTACCGCATCCACCCGCCTTGATCCGAACCGGCTCAGCTTCGATAGTCCATTCTCGGATCATGGCGTGCCTCTCCCTGTCTGTGCTCGGGAGAGTCCTCGGAGATGGATCCTTCCCGCCTAGTTGCGAAATCTGAGGCCCGCGTAGGCCCCGATCCCCGTCTGCTCGTAGCCTGCCGGGTTCTGGTAGTGCTTGTCGAACAGGTTATCGATACGTCCGAAGGCCGTAATGCGGGAATTGATTTCATACTCCGCCGCGACGTTCACGGTTGTAAACCCGGGCAGCGTGATCTCGGCGCTTGTGACGCGGTCGAGATCGGCGGCGGGGCCGACATAAAGGACGCTGCCGGTGAGCAGCAGCGGCTTCATCGGGCGCCACCCCGCGCTGACGCCGAATTTGTCGCGCGGCCGCCGCAGGAGGTCCTTGCCCGTGTCCTCGTCGATGGCCTCCGTATAGGTGTAGTCGAAGCGGACGCGAATCTGGTCGGTCAGATCGGCGGATACGAAGGCCTCGACGCCCGACGTGGTGGCGCTGCCGATGTTGACGAGCGTGGAGGTGAAGTCCGGGAAGGTTTTCGACTGGATCAGGTTGGTGATGTCGTTGTGGAAGTAGACCGCACCGAACTGCGCACGCCCGCCGAATACCGCCTGCTCGAAGCCGACGTCATAGCCTGTGCTTTCCTCGGGCTGAAGGTTCCGGTTTCCGAAGAACAGGAACGCAGGATAGTCGTGAAATCGCTGGTCGAGGGACGGCGCCTTGAAGGCCGTTCCAACGTTGGCCTTTAGTTTTGTTCCCGTAGATTCGATCAGATAGGCGGGAGAGACGCGCCACGTGGTGGCCTCGCCGAAGTTCTCGTTGTCATCCAGGCGGAGGTTGGTGGTGAGGAAGAAGTTGCGGACCGGCTCGATCTGAACCTGCCCGAAGACTCCGGAATTATATTCGTCGGCATCGAGTCCGGCCGTGGACAGTCGCTCGATCTGATGGTCGGCGCCCACGGTGAGAATGGTGCCCGGCGTGATGTTCACGACGCTGCGCCAGTCGTATTTCACGCGATCGCCGGCGAACCAGGACGCTCCATCGCTGGGTGACAGGTAGTCACGCGACGTGTCCAGGTAGTTCACGCCGAAAAAGGACGTCACCCGATCGCCGAACGATCGAACCACGGCCTCCGCGCGTCCGGAGAACTCCTCCGTGTGCTGTGTCGAGCGCGTGGCGTCGGGTACGAACCCGGCCGGGAAGCTGAAATGGTCGCCCGTGTAGGCAAGGTCCGCACGCGTGTATCGCCCGACGAGGTTGAGCGTCACGTCCCGGCTGACGTCGATCCCGAAACGCGCCGAGGTGCTCCAGTTCTCATAGCTATTGTCGTTCCGCTGCTGCCCAGGCGGCAGGATGTCGAGCGGCGTCACCGGCGTGTGCCCGACATACATATGCGACGTATTCAGCGAGTAGGTGACTGGTCCCGTGCCGCCGCGGGCGCTCGCGGCCTGGTTGAACGTGCCGAACGAGCCGCCTTCCACCAGGCCCTCGATGACAGGCGGTCCCTTCTCGCCCTTCTTCGTATAGACGACGATCACGCCACCGAGGGCGTCTGCTCCGTAGAGGCCGCTCTGTGGGCCGCGCAGGACTTCCACGCGATCGAGGTCCATGGCGAGAAGCTGTCCGAAATCGAACGTGCGGCTTGCGGAGCTCGGATCGCTGACCTCGACGCCGTCGATGATCACCTTCGTGTGGTTTGGATTGGTGCCGCGCGTGAAGATGCTGGTGAAGCCGCCGGGCCCGTTCTGCTGCACGACATTGATGCCGGGCACGCTCATCAGAATGTCGGGGACGGTTCGCCGCTGGCGCGCCTCGATTTCACCCGAGGAAATAACCGTCACCGAAGCCGCTGCATTCTCGACCGGCACCGCCGTGCCCGTTGCGGAGACCACGCTGGTCGCCACGTCGCTCGCTGCGTTGGCGCTCGCTGCGGTCTCTTGCGTTGTGGAACGGGGCTTCGAGCTCTGCTGCGCGGCTGCAGGCGCCTTCTGTTGCGGTGGCTTCTCGGTGTTGGTTCTGGCGCGCCGCGGTTGCTTGCTATCGACGACCTCGATGCCGGGCAATTGTACGGGAGCGGCGGACGGCACCTGTGCCAGTGCCTGGCTCGATACCGTTCCGAGTAGGACGGTTGCGATCGCTCCTGTACTCGCCCCACGACCGCGGAAATAGCTGCGCATTTGACCCCCTTCAGACCTTCATGAAGGTGGTTCGCCACGTGATCTGCCTGGTCGGCTACCGACACCTTGTGGCTTTCGTTGTCTGCGAAGGCTCCGGACGATCACTGGAAGAGCCGTGCAAACGAAGATCCCCAAGTACACAGACTGTAAGCCGCGCATCTCGTGTGGTGACCCACCGGAGACAGTGCAGCCGTCGCTACAGGAGGACCCGCTCTACCACGCCCCACGCGCGGCAGACGGACGGCACATGACGGCAGGTCTCCTGGCTCGCGGATCGGACATTCTCTCCTGCCTTCCCACTTCTTTGAGATCGAAGTAGTGGCGTCGTGAGAAGAGAACTAACCGCTTACAGTTGCGGGGGCAGCCTCGGCTTCGAAGCGCGAAACGCTTCTCACCGTGTTCCCTATTCACCTCAGGTGCATTCACACCTTTAAAGGACCGTCACGTCTCAAGCTGCGCAAAAGGGTCGGGAACTGTCAATCGCAACGGCCGTTGGCCAGCCGATTTCCGTGAGCAAGATGCAACCCTGCAACGGGTCCATTCTACAGCGAGAGGGGAAAGATGTCCGGCTGCCAAGCGGGCCGTATACAACCACGCGGGCGTCGCCTTTTGCTGCGATCGCAGGGGCATACTGGTTCGGGCGGTGGGAACCGCATACGGACCGAAGGTTCTGAGGCCCCAAGCCTAATCCCGGCCGCCCGAGAACCCCAATATACGAGATTCGCAGACATATGAGGATGACGTCCGCGAAGCTTGGTTGACGTCTGCCGACGGAAGAAGCGCGCGCCGGCAGGCGCCATCGTGGTTTCGCTGCCTGTTCGTCAAGCTGAAACGACGACCTTTCGGTCGGCCATCGCTGCGATTTCGTCGGCGGCAAAGCCGGCCTCGGTCAGCACCTCGCTATTATGCTCGCCGAGAGTCGGTGCATGTCGGCGCAGCCCGAGACGCTGGTCGTCATGAAAGGCGAAGGGCATGGCTGGAAGCTTCGCCGGACTTCCGTCGGTGCCGCCGGCGCGGTTGACGAAGGTCTCGATCAGACCGCTGGTTGCCATCAGATGGGCATCCTCGAACAGGTCGGACGGCCTGCCGACCGGCGCCCAAGAGCAATTCGCGCGCTCGAGGCGCTCGGCGACCTCGGCCTTCGGGAGCGGACCGGTGATCTCCTTGAGGCGCGGGATCAGCCATTCACGCTCGCCGGCGCGCATGAGGTTCGTTGCGAGACGCGGGTCGGCGGCGAGCTTCTGAAGGCCGAACTCCTCGACGAATCGGGACCACTGCTGATCGCTCGTGACGCCGATGAAGAGCTCGCCGTCGGCGCAGGGAAACACCTCGTAGATGGCCCACGCGCCGCGCCTTGCCGGCATCGGGGGCATCTCCTGGCCGGTGGCGATGATCCCGGACATATGCGACGCCATCAGGAATGCGGCGCTCTCGAAAAGAGCCGACGAGACGCGCTGGCCCTTGCCCGTCTGGTCGCGCTCGCGGAGTGCCGCCTGCACGGCGATGACGCCGAACACCGCACCGAGAATGTCGATCACCGATGCGCCGGCCCGGAGCGGGCGGCCGGGCGGACCCGTCATGTAGGCGAGGCCGACGTGATATTGGACGACTTCGTCCAGCGCCGGCCTGTGGGCGTAGGGGCCCGGAAGATAGCCTTTCAGAGCCAGGTAGATGAGGCGCGGGTTGATGTTCTGAAGCACGTCCCATCCGCAGCCAAGGCGTTCCATGGTGCCGGGGCCGTAGTTCTCGAGGACGACGTCAGCCGTGCCTGCGAGCCGATGGAAGGCCGCCTGACCTTCCTTCTGCTTGAGATCGAGAGCGATGCCGCGCTTGTTGCGGTTGAAGGCGGAGAAGAACCCGGCAGCGAAGCCGCCGAGACCACGCGTGTGATCGCCTTTCGGCGCCGGCTCGACCTTGATGACATCGGCGCCGAGGTCGGCGAGAACGAGTCCCGCCGTCGGTCCCATGACCGTGTGCGACAGCTCGAGCACACGGACACCTGCAAGAGGAAGCATATGCGACAACCTCAAGCGGCCTTGCGGCGGAACGCGTCGAGGCTGCCGGCGTGAATGAGCTCGGACGGCAGGACGTGGCCGACGATCTCTTCCGCCATGCGGCCGACCTCGATCAGCTTGTCGAGGTCGATACCGGTCTCGACGCCCATTTCCTCGCAGAGCAGCACCAGCTCCTCGGTGCAGATGTTGCCGGCGGCGCCCTTCTGGCCCGCAAACGGACATCCTCCGAGCCCGCCGACGGTCGAGTCGAACTGGGCGACGCCCATCTTCATCGCCGCATGGGCGTTGGCGACCGCCATGCCGCGCGTGTCGTGCAGATGGAGTCCGATCCGGTGCGACGGCCAGCGGCTGCGCACCGCGCCGATGACCTTCTCGAGACGCGGCGGGATAGCCCAGCCCATGGTATCGGCGAGCGAAATCAGCTCGATGGTCGCGCCTGCCTCCTCGGCGAGCCGGAAGCCGTCCGCGACCCGCTCGACGACCTGTTCGGCCGGGACGTCACCCGAGTAGTTGCAACCGAACGCCGCCATCACGCCGATGCGCTTCACGGGGACGCCGCGATCGATGTGCAATGCCGTCTGCTTGCGCATTGCTTCGTAATTCTCGGCCAGCGTGCGGTGGAGGTTCTTCTTGCAGAAGCCTTCGGTGGCGACGAGCGAGATCGAGCCGGAAAGCGTCAGCTTGTCCTTGAACTGGAGCGCACGCTCGAGGCCCGAGGCGTTGAACCAGAGGGCGGTGTACTCGACTCCCGGCTTGGCCTTGAAGCCGGCAATCGTATCCTCGGCATCGGCCCATTGCGGCACCACGCGCGGAGAGACGAACGAGCAGGCCTGGATGTGGTGCAGGCCCGTCTCGGCAAGGGCTTCGATCAGCCGGATCTTGTCTGACGTCGGGATCGGGCCGGGCTCGATCTGGAACCCTTCGCGCGGGCCTTCCTCGTGGACATAGACTTTCTTCGGCAGGTCGGACATGGGGTGCTCCCGGGCGGATTGATGTTCGGTTGAGCGCAGCATGCGCCCGGTGGCGTCGGATTGTCGAGCCGGATGTGGCGGCTCCGCACAAACGGTACCCCGCACGTCGCCATTCGTGGACACGTGTGGCAATCTGGAACGCGAATGGCAGCCGTTTCGCACCCAATGTGCGCTATGCAACTCGAAGATCGCGGCCGAGGAACACCAGCATCATGCAGAAGTCCGTAAAGTCGAAATCCAAGGCCGAAGTGATCGCCGGCTTTGCCGCCGGTCTCACCTGGGACGACATTCCGCCAGCCGTGCGCGAGCGCGCCAAGCTCCAGATCCTGGACGCGCTGGGCACTGGCCTTGCCGCCCATGCCTATCCGTTCGCGGCCAAGGCGCTCGAAGGCATCGAGGCGCTGGGCGGCGAGGGCCGGTGCTCGGTGCTTGGCACGACGCTGCGGCTTTCGGCGAGGGATGCAGCGCTCGCCAACGGCCTCCTGATGCACGGCCTCGATTTCGACGACACGCATCTCGGCAGCATCATTCACGCGACGGTTGCGTGCATGCCTGCCGCGTTGGCGATCGGTGAGCAGATCGGCGCCAGCGGCAAGGACCTCCTGGTCGCATACGTGGCCGGCATGGAGACGGCGATTCGCGTGGGCATGGCTGCGGACGGCCGCTTTCATCACACCGGATTTCACGCAACGGCGATCGCCTCGCACTTCAGCTCCGCCGTCGTTGCCGGCAAGCTGCTGGGTCTCGATGCCGACGCGCTGACCCGGGCGCAAGGCATCGCTGCCAGCACGGCTTCGGGCGTGCAGGTGTTTCTGGAAGAGGGGGCTTGGACGAAGCGGCTTCATCCGGGATGGGGTGCTTCGGCAGGCATTACGGCGGCTGTCCTGGCGCAACACGACTTCAAGGGCCCCCGGCGACCCTACGAGGGGAAGTTCGGATTGTTCGACACGCACTTCCAGGCGGAGGCGGCGAGCGTCGATCAGGATCAACTCATTGCCGGGCTCGGTACGCACTGGTTGCTCGCGGAGACGGCGATCAAGCCCTATCCGGTGTGCCATTTCATCCATGGCTGTGCGGATGCCGCGATCGAGCTCGCCACAGAGGTGGCGCCGGCCGACATTGTTTCGATCGAGGCGCTGCTGCCCGAGCCGACACTGCATATCGTGGCCGAGCCGCACGCATCGAAGATTGTGCCCACGACGGATTACGAGGCCAAGTTCAGCGCCCAGTTCGTGATCGCGACGTGCCTGGCGAAAGGCAGATTCGGGCTCGCGGAGCTGCAAGAAAGCGCGTTCTCCGACCGCGAGCTTCTCGATCTGGCGGCCAAGGTGCAGTGCAAGGCCGACCCGGATACGTCGTTTCCGACATATTTTTCGGGTGGCATCAGCGTGAAGCTCCGCGATGGCCGTGTCGTTTCGCGCTACGTGCCGGTCAACAGTGGCGCCGGCGAGCGCGCGCTCGACGTGGTGGGCGTCAGCAAGAAGTTCCGTGCATGTGCGGCCATGACGACGGGCTCCGAGATGGCCGAGCGGGTCCGCGCGGTGACATTGGGGCTCGAGCAGCATTCGGTCCGCGAGCTCGGCAAGGCTCTGCGTACACGCTGAGCGGTGGAAAGCGGAACCTGATGCACCGTGCGCGTCGGGTTTCCGCGATCGCGGGACACTCTACTGTCCGGGAAACTATTGGTGATTACCATTTGGCGAAGCGTTGCCGGCTTGTCATGAATTAGTGCGTGACACATTCCGAAATGTGATGATAATCGCGCTCTAACACTGGAACTCCGTCTTCGGACAGGACTGCCGCCGACTGCATTTGAAAGCAGACAAGAGCGAGCGCTGTCTGAAGTGATCCGACAAGCCAGAATGGCACATCCAGGGAGGAAATTGATGCTTCAGATGCGTTGCTGCTCGGCAACCGGCCACCGCGGCCGCCGCACGCGAGAGCGTGCGTAGCCCCGTTCTGCGGGCTCTTTGTCGATAGTGCGTCCGATTAGGCAACTGCGGATTTGGGCGCTGCGACGGCAATCGCTGAATTGCCAAACTGCCCGTCTTATTGCGCCCCGCGTCGGCACTTCCGGAGAGACGGCTGTCTTTCCGCAGGGAGAATTGCGTGCGCAGAGCTTGGAACATGCCGCTGCAAAGAGCGGAAAGACGAGCGCATCCGGCCATCGGCAGCCGCAATGTTGCCGACAACAAATTCATAGGGAGTGGAGAGCCATGAAACCAGGGAGACTTTACCGCGTCGCATGTCTGACATTCGGCGCTGCGCTAATTGCGAGTGGCGCCGCAATGGCAAAGGACGAGCCCAAGCGCGGCGGCATTCTCAAGTTCGTCGTGCCCGCCGAGCCACCGAGCTTCGACGGCCATCGCGAAACGACGTTCGCGCTCATTCACCCGATCGCGCCGTTCTACAGCGTGCTCATCCGCGTCGATCCGGACAATCCCGCGTCATTGACCGACTTCGTGTGCGATTTGTGCACCGAGATGCCAAAGCCCACGGACGGTGGGAAAACCTACACGTTCAAGATCAGGACGGGTGTCAAGTTTCATGACGGCTCGCCGCTGACGGCCAAGGACGTGGAGGCGACTTTCAAGCACATCGTGTTCCCCAAGGAAGGTGTGCTGAGCGCCCGCAAACAGCAATTCTCGATGATCGAGAGCGTCTCGTCTCCTGATGACGAGACGGTGGTGTTCAAGCTGAAGCATCCCTCGGGCGCGTTCATCCCGGTCCTCGCGAACCCGTACAATTTCATCTACTCGAAAGCGAAGCTGGAAAAAGACCCGCGTTGGTACGAGCAGAACATCATGGGCTCGGGCCCGTTCGTGTTCGATAAGCGGGAAGCAGGTGCGCGCATCACCGGCAAGGCGAATAAGAACTACTACCACAAGGGTAAACCTTATCTCGACGGCTTCGAGGCGATCTTTGCCAAGAAGCAATCGCTGCGTGTGCAGGCGATCCGTGGCGACCAGGCCGCGATCGAGTTCCGTGGTTTTCCGCCTAAGAGCCGCGACGATCTCGTGCGGGCCCTCGGCAAGGACATCACGGTTCAGGAGAGCGACTGGAACTGCGGACTTGTCCTGACGCCGAACCACTCGCGCAAGCCCTTCGACGATGTCCGGGTCCGGCGCGCGTTGACCCTCGCTCTCGACCGCTGGGGTGGCTCGAAGGATCTGTCCAAGATCGCCATTGTGAAGACCGCGGGCGGTCTCGTTTTCCCGGGCCATCCGCTGGGCCTGTCGCAGGACGAGTTGCACAAGGTTGCGGGATATTGGCCCGACGTCGAGAAGTCACGCGCCGAGGCGCGTCGGCTGCTCAAGGAAGCAGGCCATCCCAACCTGAGCTTCACGTTCCTGAACCGCGCGACCGATCAGCCGTATACGATCGTCGGTACGTGGATGATCGACCAGTGGAAGAAGGTCGGCATCACGGCCAAGATGCACAGCGAAGCAACGGCCGGTTGGTTTGCCAATCTGAGGGCCGGCGACTTCGATGTGGGCGTCACCGCGAACTGCCAGTCGATCGTGAATCCGCTGCTCGACGTGGCCTACTATCTGCCTTCCGGACGGTCCGGCCAGCAGATGGGCGTCTTCAAGGACCCTGAGCTCGAGAAGATCTACGACAAGATGGTCAGCTTGGCCGATGAGTCCGAGCAGAAGAAGCTCATGGGGCAGTTCGAGCGGCGCGTGATGGATGAGCAGGCGCACAATTTCCAGGTCTTCTGGTGGTATCGGATCATCCCGTACCGCAGCTACTTGAAGGGCTGGAAGATCTCGCCGAGCCATTACCTGAACCAGGACCTTTCGGGCCTGTGGATCGATCGCGACTCGTGACCTGAAGCGGCCGTGGCGCCGGCTGTGCAATCGCCGGCGCCACGGCGCAATTCGCCGCTCTCGACTCACCCGCGGATCCAAAACTCATGTTTCAATACGTCGTTAAGCGCCTGCTGCTGATGATCCCGACATTGTTCGGAGCAGCGGTGCTCGTCTTTCTCCTGATGCGCGCCATCCCGGGCGACATCTGCTACATGCGCATGGCCGGCGGTGGCGGCACCGTCGATCTCGACGTGGTCCGGCAATGCCGCATCGACTTGGGTCTGGAACAGCCGCTCTGGGCGCAGTTCTGGGATTTCATATCGGGCTTCGTCATCGGCGACTTTGGCAAGTCCATGTGGACGGGTCAGCCGATTTTCGACGAGGTGGCGCTGAGGTTCCAGCTCTCGCTGCAAATCGCGATCATGGCGACGATTGTCTCGGTCATGATTGCAATTCCTCTCGGCACCATTTCCGCGGTGAAGCAGGACACGTGGGTCGACTACGCGGTCCGGACGTTCTCGATCGCCGGTATTGCCATTCCATCGTTCTGGCTCGGCATCCTGATCATCCTCGGCATTCTGATCGCCTCCCAGGCTTGGTTCGGGCAACCATGGATGCCGCCGATCACGTACAGGCCGCTCTGGGTCGATCCCTGGTACAACCTGTCGATGCTGATCTGGCCCGCCTTGGCAACGGGATATCGCTACTCCGCCGTCGCAACGCGCATGACGCGCTCCGCCGTACTCGAGGTGCTGCGTGAGGACTATGTGCGTACGGCCCGCGCAAAGGGTGTTTTCGAAACGCTCGTCATACGTCGTCATGCGCTCAGAAATGCGTTGCTGCCGGTGATTACCGTGATCGGCATCGAGTTCGCGTTCCTGATCGGCGGCCTCGTCGTTACCGAGCAGGTGTTCAATCTCAATGGCGTCGGCAAGCTGTTCGTCGAGTCTGTCGAGAACCACGACTACAACATGACTCAGTCGCTGGTGATGCTGGTGGTCGCGATCTTCGCGCTCACGAACTTCCTCGTCGACATCTTCTATGCGTGGCTCGATCCGCGCATCCGCTACGTGCATTGAGAGGCCCGAAATGACAACCGCAGAGGATTTCTCCGCTGCCGATCGGGCACCGGCCCGCACGTCCAAACTTACCGAGGTGCTCCGTTTCGCACGCAAGAATATGCTCGGCACAGCGGGCGCCTTGGTTGTCGTGATCATGATTTTCATGGCGATCTTCGCTCATGTGATCACGAGCTACGATCCGACAGCCAACGACTTCGGCGTCATGCTCGAGGCGCCCAGCCACGAGCACATTCTAGGCACGGATCAGTACGGCCGGGATCTCTTCACCCGGATCGTCTTCGGTGCCCGCACAGCCCTTCTGGTGGGTTTCCTCTCGGCGTTCATCGGCGCGACGCTCGGCCTCGTGCTCGGCGTTGCGAGCGCCTATTTCGGCGGCACGTTCGATCTGCTCTTCCAGCGTGTCATGGACGTGCTGATGGCGTTCCCGCTCATCATCCTGGCGCTCGCCGTGGTGTCGATCGGCGACGCACTGCCGGTGAGCGATACCTACAAGGTGATCCTCGCGATCACGATACCGTTCATCCCGCGCTGCGCGCGGATCGTGCGATCGAGTGCTCTCGCCATCCGGGAGATTCCCTATATCGATGCCGCGCGTGCATGCGGTTTCGGTCACGCGCGCATCATTCTTCGGCACATGGTCCCGAACGTGATGGCGCCGTATCTCATCATCCTGACGGCGTGCGTGGGGCAGGCCATTCTGATCGAGGCGTCGCTGTCCTATCTCGGCCTGGGTGTGCAGGAGCCGACACCGGCGTGGGGCTTGATGCTTCGCGGCGGCGCCGAGGAATACGCCGAAAGCGCTCCGTGGGTGGCCATCTATCCTGGCCTTGCCATCACGCTTGCCGTGTTCGGCTTCAACCTGTTCGGAGATTCGGTGCGCGATGCACTCGATCCAAAGCTGAGGCAGCTTTGATCGAAGGCGTGAGCGGCCAGACGTCGGACCTCAGGCGCGCGGGGTGACGCCCGCGAGCTGTCGCCGCGCCGTCATGTGGGCGCGCGGCGAGTTCACGGCATCGACACACAGCAGCCGGTCGCCTTGGAAATAGGCGAGCGAAAAGCTGCCGGAGCCGGGATCGCCCGTCGTCTCGATGCGGTCGTAGCCCTGGTTGAGGCCTGCGATCTGCAACTTGATGTCATATTGGTCCGACCAGAACCAGGGAACAGGATCATAGATCTCGGTGGCGCCGAGCATGGCGGCCGCGGCCGCCCGCGCTTGGTCCGTGGCGTTCTGCACGCTTTCGAGCCGGATCGATCGGCCATAGCGCTGAGAGAAGAAGCGCGTGCAGTCACCCGCCGCGTAAATGTCCTCCGCGGCTCGGCACTGGCCGTCGACGACGATGCCGTCCGCACTCTCGAGGCCTGCAGCTCGTGCGAGTTCATCGTTCGCAATGCTGCCGGCCGCGACCAGCACCATATCGGCGGGGATGCAGCCAGCGCTCGTCTCGACGCCGTCGACATGATCCGCACCAGTGATCGCCTTCACGGCTGCGCTCAGATGGATCCCGACGCCGTTACGGGTATGAAGCGCGCGGAAGAACTCGGAGATCTCGGGGCCGGCCACACGCTGCAGCAAGCGTTGTTGGGCCTCGATGACAGTCGCCTCGTGTCCCATCTGGCGGAGCATCGCGGCCGTCTCGAGCCCGATATAGCCGCCGCCGATGATGGCAATGCGTCTTGGGCTCTTCAACCCCGCCTGCATGGCCTCGACGTCGGCGATCGAGCGCAGCACATGCACGCCCTTCAGATCGGCGCCGGGGAGCGGAAGGACGCGCGGTCGCGTGCCTGTCGCGAGCAGGAGTTGTGAATACGGCAAGCTGCGGCCGGATTTGGATGCGATGCGTTTTGCCGCCCGGTCGATAGACGTGACGCGATCGTTCTTGATGAAGTCCAGACCCAGCTCATCCGCAAAGGTTGGCCCGTAGAGCCAGAGCTGCGCCGCATCGATGGCGCCGGACAGGAACTTCTTGGAGAGCGGCGGGCGTTGATAGGGCTCGTGCGGCTCGTCGCCGATCAGCACGAGATCGCCGGCATAGCCGGATCGGCGAAGCGTCTCGGCAGCTTTGGCGCCTGCCTGTCCCGCGCCGACAATGACGATCGGTTCGGCCATTGTATCCCTTGCCCCGTTCGGGCGCGCCTGTCTGACGCGAACTCACATCAGATGGAGAAACCCATCGGCCGCGGTCTCGGTATCTCCCCTCCCTTTGACGGGGAGGGGACGGGGGTGGGTGAACGTTTCGCTTCATCGCTCGCGACGGAAAGCAGCGAGGTCGAATGTCTGATGTCATCATCCACGACCGCACACTGCCTCATCCCCCACCCCTAACCCCTCCCCGCGAGGGGGAGGGGACGCGCCCACAAGCAAGCCTTGTAGGCGCGGCGCTTTCTCGGAAGACCT
>Ga0182738_1004504_pt1 | contig 15393 bp, 8 predicted proteins | sample eDN5th30CBELigMG_FD_128876 | JGI IMG/M metagenome (GOLD analysis project Ga0182738, IMG submission 128876) | Enriched Miracle-Growth compost microbial communities from Emeryville, California, USA - eDNA 5th pass 30_C BE-Lig MG (version 2)... ... | reverse complement strand
CAGTCATTGTAATAAAAAAATGTTTTTCAGATTGAAAGGACTCTTTCAATTTCTTCCTTTCAAAAATTTTCATTTTAAAATGAGAGTAAAAGAGGTTAGGATCAGAAATCAAAATCTGGTCTAAAATTTTATTATTTTAGAGGGAGCGCAATTTCATTGGAGTTAGACTTTATTCTGGCATTATTGTTATCATAGTCCTCATATCCTTTTATCTTCTTAAATTCGCTCAGTATGAAATTCACCAAGAAAACTTTTTTCAAAATCTTTTTTGGAGTTGGAGGCTCAGACTTGGAAATTTCAGAATAATTGGGTGAAATCTCGGATAATTATTATCTTCTCATCTCAAAAATGAGTTAAAAACAATGTTGTTGACAAAAATGACCTTGAATCGTCAGGGTAAATTTTTCGCTTGTGCGAAATTGAGAAAAAACTTTTTCTGATCTCATTTTTTGGAAAAATATTTTCATAACTTCTTCTGAGACTCTGAGAGAATTTTGAGAGAAGAGAGAGAAATTCTGTTCAAATTGAGAAATTCTTTCTGATTTAGTTTTTTTCTTTTGGAGAAATTCCAAAAATTTTATTGAATAGCAATTTTTTTTAGTTAATTAAATGAAAGTTTGAAATTTAAAAAGAAAATATTGAGATAAATTTTAGATGATAAAATTAGAGAAATCATAAGATATTTTGAAATTTTTATTTATTTGAATTTTGAAACAATTTTCAGTGAAACAATCATAAAAGATGAACAAAAATCTCAATTATTTTTTGAAATATTTCTTCTTTTCCAACAAAAATCTTTTCTCAAATATCTCAATTCATGTTCAGAGCATGAAACAATTTCTCCGGGAGTCGGTTGTATGTGAATCCATTTTATGATGAATTTTGCTTGTAAAAAATAAAGAGATGATGAGAAATGATTTTGCTCGATATCAATGAGAAAAATTTTGTATTATTAATTTAATTGAAAATTAAAATTTTTGGACAAGGCAACCTGTCTTGAAAATTTAAATTGCGATTCTCAAACTTTGAAAAGCGACATATCCTGTTCAACTACATCCTAAAGTGAATTTGGCATCTTGAGACCCTTTTGAATCAGAATAGATAGTTCCTCAAAACGTCCACCATACCCCTTTTTTAAAAAAAATCATAGAGTATTTTACCATAAAAACATCAACATACAGAAAAGTTTACAGATAAAACAAGGCTTGGCAAAATTTCCCAGAGAAAGAAAAATGTGTTTCTTTATGAATGGGCGTCAATATCAAGATCAATACCAGGAGACAGGTTATTTTTGATATTTTTATTTTTTATAAGTAGAAACTAGGTTACTTAATTTGAGATTTAGGGGTTTTTTAACTCAAATACTCAAATATACAACAGACAAAATAGGAAGAGTTGGAATTATAAACAAAAATGTAGATTCAATTATGTTTTGAACGTCTAGAGATTCCTTGAAAAACAAAAAACACTCACAGTCAATTTCAACTCAAGGTTTATCAAGGAAACAAAAAACAAGTGTTTTTTAGATTTACAAAAGATTTTATCCTTATGACTACCAGTCAGGATGTAGATTTTTGTAGAAAAGTACTGGAGAACCAGCTAGCTAGTTGCCTTGGAAGGTCATGAATTTAGGGCTTGGGCTTCCATCAGTCTTTGCTTTTTGTATTTGAACCAAGTTATTGAGAACAGCTGCCTTTTTAAAGGCGTTGTTTAGCACCATCTGTGCGTCCACAAAGCTTTTAAAAGTGTCTAAAGCTGCTGTTCCGAGGTTGCCATTCCAAGCAGCATCTTCTTCAGCGATAAGTTTCATATCGATTTTTTCCATGCTGTTTTGATGTTGGACAGTGGGAGTTTGAAGTTTAGCCATAGCTTCAGTTTTCTTGAGACTGTCAGTGAGGTGGGATTGGCTTTGAAGAGCAGTAACCATTTCAGAGAACGAATCAAATTCATTGGGTTGTTGCAAGTATCTATTACTGCCAGATTCAGAGCCTTCCCTGATCATTCCTCTGTTTCCAGAAAGTGGAGAATTGTTGTAGTTCATGTAGAAGTTATCAAATTGCTTCATTCTTTCTGAAGGACTCATTGTGTTGGCATTAGTAGGCATAGAAGCAAGAGTGATTTGAGCCATTTGGTGAGCAACTGGGTTGAACCCTTGGTTTCTTTGGAGATTGATTTGGTTCATTTGGTTGAGTTGGTTAAGCTGGTTGAGTTGTTGGCTCACCTGATTCATTTGGTTCATCTGAGCAAGTTGGCTCATTTGACCAAATGTAGAAGCTTGGGTTTGCTGCTGTTGTTGTTGTTGGAGCTGAAGCAGAGCGTGGGTAGGACTAGAAGCAGGATTAAATCTACTGGGATGTATGGGAACATGAGGGTTTTTATTTCTCAAAAATTCTTCATTAGGATTTGTAGGGCCTTGATTACTGATTCTTAACAAGTCAGCGAAGTTATTGACAAGACCATTGAGAGGGCTGGATGAGCCGCTCTTTTCAGATCTAGCAGAATGATAGAAATTGTTTTGGTTATGTTCCAGATTTTGGACAGCTTGTTGGAATCCATAGTTTTGGAAATTATTGTTGGCATACACATTATTTTGTTGGAAGCCTTGTTGGGGGTAGCCTTGGAGTTCACCTTCAGATTGCGGTTGGCCAGGGAAATCAAAGCCAAAGCCCTTTTCAGTAGTGGCTTTCTTTAAAATACGTCCTTCTTTTCTAAAGATATGGAAAATGGACTTGGCTGAAGAGTAGTTGACTTGGTAACGTTTAGCGGCGGATTTCAAGGTTTCACCGCGTTGGACAGCTTCGAGGAGCTTAAGTCTAATGTCATCATCGATTTTTTGGTAGGCAGCACGCTTTTTTCTGATCTTTTTGCTTCCTTGTCCGATTTCACTGTCAATTGAATTGACAGAAAGGACGTTAGTAGGAGAGATATCAGCAGAGTGGAGTTGGTTGAGGGAAGCAGTGTCAGTAGAGAGTGTTTCAGAGAGGTTATCGTGAGGTTGAAAGTCTAGAAACAAGGGTTGTTCCATATCTATTTGGTTTTGTATTGGAGGTCTAAAGCACGGTTTAATGATTAATATTTCAGAATTTTAGAGAAAGCTTGAGATATAAAGAGTTCGATTAATTAACTCCTTGAGTGCGAAAATTTTCGATATTGACACGCCTGTTTAGTAGAAAACAGGGTTCAGAATTTGGGATTTTTAAAATTCGAACCATTTTCTGGATTAATCCGGAGCTCATCTTAAAAATTTCCCAAAGAATGAGAGACCTTTTTTTTGCTCTTTCACTCGTATTTTTTCGTAATTTTCGAGTTTTCAAGTTTTCAGAGGAAATATTCATAAAAGATTAATGTCATATTTTGAGTCAGAATGGTCGGTGAATGTTTAATTCTCTTAATAGGTTGTCTTTGAATTGAAGAAATTTCGTTCAGGAGACTCAATTGAATTTTTTTGGAGAGATTTTGGAAAAATTTTTTTTTTGTCAAGAAAGAGAGAGAAAATTAGGAAAAATTTATTGTCCAAAATCCTAGGGTTAAAAAAATATTTTTTTGGAATTCAAGAAATCCGAGCGACTTTTCGAAAATCAGGAAGATTCCAAACTCCAAACTCTGCTGGAAAATTAAATTCCTAAGAAAGTTTTCTTTCTTTTGAGAATTTCAAAAGGGAAAAAACTTGTTTACTTTGGAGTTTTTTTTTTCGAAAAAAATTGAAGCTCAAAACCTGCCGATCTTTGAGAAAAAAAACGATATTTTGTCGAAATTTTTCCACAATTATCTCGTCAAAATCAAAATTCCTCCTCTTTCAATTTTAATTGTCTCCAAAAAGTAATCGATTTCTGAAACAAAGAAAAAAACATATTTGTGGATTTATAATTTTCATCTTCGTACCGCTCTTCTTCAAGGCTGATTTTCTCAGGCTATGTTGCATCATTCTTCAAGCTCAACGTTTTTCATTTAGGAAAAAGCGCCTTCATATGTTTTTGAAAGGGCTGTATCAATATATTTTCAATCAGAATATGCCTCAAAATATCTGTCGAGATTTCAGGGCTCCTCAAGATTGAGAGGTTTCGCAGCCGAGTCTAGGAAAAATCTTTTTGATTTTCCGCACTCAGGGGGTTAAAACCTGATTTTGATTTATTTTAATTTCATTTGATTTCTTATGATCTATTCGGATTTAATAAAAATTAACAGTGTGGTCTAATTTGAACCTTTTTAGGATGAAATATGAGGAGAGTCTTTTCGAGAAGAAAGGAAATGAAGAATTTGAGAAATAACGAAATAGAGTGATTCTAAATGTGTTTTTCAAAGCGGTTTAAGATTAAAGAGACACGTCTTTAATTTGTTTTGTTCCATTATTTGGTTTTAATTTTTGTTTCCAAATTCTAAAAAGCCTCAATTTCTATTTATTTGCAAAAAACCATAAATCTTTATAATGGATCCGAGAGAACACCCTTTAAATGATAAGAACCCATCTTCTAAAAGATATCTTGCTTCTTGTTGAGTGATTGGGGTTGAACTCTCAGGGTATCAGGACCTCAATAGGAAGGGTTTTCCGCGCCAGATGAATGTTTAAATAAATAAGGCCCGAAATTACTAAAATTATCATTAAAAAGAAAGAAATGATTAGTGGCGCGAAATTGTCATAAGACTAACTTAATAGCTTGAGAAAACAACCTCACAACCATGAAGAATGAGAGGATTTTCAAGCTTAAGCCGACTTTAAAGCAAAACTACTAAATAGATGATGGGAGAAAAAAATCTAAGGTCTCTAAAAATTAGAAAATAAATACGCAAGGAATCTGTGAATTAAAGAATTAAAACTGGAAAGATCAAATTTGAAGGTGAGAAACATCAAAAAGGTTTTTTTCAGGTTTAATTATTCAAAACTACTATTTCAGAACCGGCGATAACTGGAGGGTCCAGAAAAAAGTTATTCAGATGCTTTAATAGCCAAAATATTATCTAAAGTCTCCTTTCTTGTTTGGAGAGGGTCAAAATTGTGAAAGGTCGTTGGACTGAGTGATTTAATATGATTTATGGATTGAATCATATAATTGATAGTGAGATATTGTGAGTGTGGGGTATTTGCTAAAGGGGGACTGCATTTGTAGCATCCATGAGGGGGATTTTTTCTCCCAAAACTAAATTTTAAATCTATTCTAAAACAGTAAATCAGAGTCTTTCTCTTGAGAATATTGAGATCAGAGAATGGAGAGATTTTGTTCAATTTCTTTGGATTTAAACATGATTCACTAAAAGTCTCTTTATCAATATCAATACAACAAAATAAATGAAATAATAAAGAGCCTTCTTTCCCTAGCTTTAGAAATGACCGAATTGGCTTTCGCTCATTACAGTTCTAAGATATGATCTGATATTCCTAATCTTGGCAAGAGCTTGAACCGGTATCATTGTCAACATTGACCTTGTCTTGGAAATCTATTGAGATTATTAAAAAAAAAATCTAAGAGATAAGTGAGTACCATCGTATTAAGTTTTGTGATATAAGGGACCCAAATGAGAATAAAGGAAACAAAGAGTAAAATCAGGAAAATGAGGAACCCGAGCAATTTAACGACTTTGGCACTATCAAATCCATCATTAATACTCTCTATAAACCTGTAATTCAACAGTCTGAAAGTGCTAAAGATATAAATATCTTGCGTAGGAGCTATTTAAAATTTGTGAGGTGAGATGGCGAAAAAAAAATTATCCTTACAGATTTCAACTCCTCTTGGTGTTCGAATCAGACTCATGACCCTATTTGTTATTGGGTCAGAACTGAAAGAGACGAGCAGGGAGCTATCATAAGTCCATGGTCCGCCAGCAATCAGAGATTGATATGCCGTTAAAAGCAGGTTGAGATTCTCCAAATGTCTGATCAAAAGTAAAGACATACCCTATTTTAGATTTGAGTGGGGTGATTCACGAAAGAATCATACCTGTGGAACAGTTTGATTAGCAAATGTCTCGCAAGAGGATTCAGAGACAGCCCAAGTGATATATGGGCATGAGTCACTGTAAAATATACCGCTAAAGAGATCATTGTAACTTGTACTATGACTGTCAGTATTGATGGAATTATTCTGTTTTTAAAGAAATTAGAATTCAAAGTAATCCAGAGAAAAGAAATTACGCTTAAAATCGAGGAAGTGAGGTCACGCATAATATTGATATTATCCATGGCGACGGTGAGAGGAGCTTTGCCGAGAATCTTTTGGCTTCCATCAATATAAAGTTGGTTTTGAGCATTTCTAACGAAGCCATAGAAAGATTCTGCCAAGGAAGTTGAGTTGAATTCGACAGCAATAACTGAAACATCCGTGACCGTTTTATTTGTAGTTGCATAACTATAGATTAAGGGAACGTGCAAAATGACTAATAAAAAAGCAAATCCAATCAAAAAGTGTTTATGGGTCCTTCTGGAGTCCTTAAATTTCTTCTTTTTCTTTCTTGAAAGGAAGCCGTAGGATTCAACTTCTTCATCGCCTCTTGTTTCATTCATATCGATCTCAGAACCAATTTGTTCTTCTTCACCGATTTGAAGATTTGAAACGAAGTTTTCACATTCTGAATAAAGTGTCTTGATCATTTTATCAGGAATTTCCAAGAACAGTTTTAGAATTTCTGATTGACTCCTCATGATGGAAAACAAAATTGGAACTGAAACAATATAGCCAATCACACAAGCTAGCGTAAACAGCAAGAGGATAATTGAGAATTGCCCTGCGTCAGTTTGATCGAGAAACTCCTCCACATACATCGTTGACGATTTTTTCAACGCTTCGTAATAATCATTCATCAAGTTATACGTGACAAAATAATAATCTGCGTTAGTTGGGCTAATATCAGCCAAATCAGTGTTGGTGGCAATATTCATTCCCACAGTGATGATATCTTCTGTCGCCTGAGAAAGTCCTCGGAGGGTTGTAGCTCCTGAATAGCTTTTTAAAGTGATGGAAGGCTCAAGAAGGAGATCGATATGAGCTTGAGAAAGTTCTGTTGAGCTTTGTTCAAGAATAGATTTGATATCGTCTGCCATGTAAAGAGCTTCAAGGACATTCGAACGAAGTTCTGCTTCAGTGAGAGTAGTGGTAGTGGTGAGGAGGCCGAGTTTAAAGAGATAGAGATCTCTTATATTCGAAAGAGCTGTCATCATGTAAGCATTCATACGGTTGGCATTGTTGATAGCATCGATGTTTTCAGAGAGTTTTTTGAGAGAGTTGATGAATCTTGCATAATCCCAGATAGAAAAGGCAATGAGGAGCAAGCTGAGAATAAAGACAATCCAGTTAAGTTTTTTAATGTTACGATCCGAACTTTTATCATTTGCAATACTATTGATGAATTTTCGTGATTTTAGAATGCGGTTAAAATCAGCTGGATTCTCCTCATCTTCGTCATATCCATCTTGATTCTGAGCTTCAGGTATTTCTATCTCCACTCCATCAGCAAAAGCGACGCCTTTTTTGCCTGTATTAGGAGTTTCTCTTTCATCCTCACTCTCATCTTCGTTATTCTCAGATCTCATGTCTTCAACTTCATGGATTCCTCTCTGCACCAACTGATACGTTTTAATTCCGATACCAAAATCAGTGAACTTTTGGGAAGCATATTCTGCTGATCCTACTCTTTTTGAGAGACTTGACCTGGCTCGATTATTGCTTAATAGCTCAGTCTGTTGTTCATCAGCGCCTTTTGGAGATAAAGCGTCTTCTGGATAGTTTTTGGGACTGAGAACTTCTGTAACTGGAGCCATTGTAGTTTCGTTTGTATATTCTCCGACATAAACAGAGGTATTGAGGTCATATCTGAATTGGAAATTGGAAACCTTATTTACAAGTTCAAGAGGAGCAGTGTTTCTTGCATTTTCCTTTTCAAATTTCCATTGGAGTCCGAGGTTATCAGTACCTCCCTTGACAACTATATCATCAAGATAGCAAAGGAATTTCTCTTGTGAAGGCTGATTTTCTACTTGCTCAGGGAAATGGAAAGTAATTGGAGCTGAATTGCCTTTTGGCCCTGGCTTTTTGTTGTTGAACATGACATATCGATCCACCATTATATTTGGAATAAAGTCTTGAATATTTCCTTTATTTTGAAGGTTCGGTTTATCGAGTCTTAACAAGCTTATGCATGAAGAAGAAATTGCTTCAATCTCTCCTGAAGGCGTTGTGAGCATATATGCAGCATTTCTAAACTTCTTTTCTATACGAAGTGTGGCGATAAATTGAACTCCTTGTGAAGTTGAAGGAACAAGTTTGGCGTTATAATAAAATGGAAAAATGTAGTTCGCCTTGTTTTTACCAAAGACAAATCTATCTTTCTTTTTTGTTTGGATAGTGCTCTCATTTCTGTGAATAAATCTTTCAATAAAATTGTCATGTTGATTCGCATATATCGCTGGCATCAAATAATTTAAACTCTTATCTTGTTGGGAATGGTGAATAAGAAGGTTCATTTTAAAAATATTTTTACTTAAGAGTTCAGTTTTGGTGTAACCAAAGAGACTAGCAGCGGCAGCATTGATACAATTAATAAGTCCAAAACGTTGTTGTTCACCAGAAAGGATGATTGTAGGAACAGATTCATCACCGAGATCTCCTTCTGCAAAATTAAAATTTGCACCTCCAGCGCTCATTTCATTCAGTTTACTCGCCCTTATTAAAATTAACCAAAATATCATCTTAGTCGATCGATTACTTGGCGATTAACTCTTCACCTTTTTCACGATTGTGAAGGATTTCAACGAGATACTTGCCATAAAGGCGATAAGCTTTAGCATTGTTAGGATTTGTTTTGACTAATTTATTCCATTGGTCTTCTGTCACCTTGATTCCTTGACTAATTTTCAAGCCCAAATCATTGATTCTAGCAAGATCAGGCTGGTCTTCTTGAATCTGAGACCAGAACTCCATATGCAATAGACAACATTTTTCAATGTAAGCTTGACAGAGTCTAAAGTTGTGCATGAAAGAAGATTCTCCTTCAAGTTCAATATTTGCTTCAGTTTTCCTATCATTTTGAGCTTCTGCAATTTCATCTTCAATGACTTTTTTATATTTAAACAAGATGAATGCTTGATCAATTGGTGGAGATCTTTGTTCTGCGTCTGTAAGGACTTGGAGAGCTTGTTGTCTACTTGACATTTTGTCAAGAAGGAAAAATGAATAGCCGATTCTGAGTGGAATATACGACGGGAAAAGTTTGATGCCTTGACTATAGAGCCTGTAAATCAAGTAGATTATAATAACTTCTTTTTCTGTTATGTTCTCATTTCGATCTAGAAAATACTTATTAAAGAGGGTCAAATAAGCATTTAGTTACTGAGAAGATTTCGGGTGACTGTATTGTTATTGAGGATCTTAGATTTATTTTTGCAAGGGCATTGATCATTATAGCAGACATTTCGATGCGTTGCAAGATATCCATCAAGCAAAGCAGATGAAGTTTTGTCGGAGCTATGAAGATTCAAGAGCCTTTGCAAGCAATCAATATGAAAGATGATTTCTTCTCCACTTTCAAATTGGCTGGGATTGATGTATAAATAATTCAGTCTTTTGCTTTCGTTGTAAATATTGACAACAAGGACAAGAGGCAAGCCAATTAGCCAGATAAAAACAGTTTCATCAAAGGTGGTAATTTCCATCACTTTAGCAAATACTATACAAAAAGCTGTCCATAGATTCGCAGCAGCAATTGTCGACCAAGCCTTTGCAATGATGTCTTTATAGAAAGGGTTGAAGAATTGGAACAGAACAAAGATAACAGTCGATCCAAATAGCACGTAAACAATGAGCAAAATCTGATAATTATCTGTGTTGAAAACGGTAAATAGAACAATGAGGATAAACTTGTGGAGATTAAAGGTCAAAAGGGATCTTGTGTTCATTTTCGAGTTGAAATTGTTATTGAGAGGTCGGGCTTCATAGAGGGTCAGCACCGCAACAAAACTGAGAAGGAGAAAAGCGATAGTGGCGATGACAGCGAATATTGAGATAACAAGGTGGAGGCCGGTCCAGCATTCTGTTCCGCTGAAGTATTTATGGACAAGGACACCACTATTATTTTTGGTACAGTGTAGAATTGAGATAAAGTAATCTAAAACTGGGTAAAAGAGGATGCTGGAAGAAAGTAAGAGCAAAGTTCTCATTGCTTGTATGAGCCAGTTAAAAACTGGTCGGTTTCTTGAAGCCATATAATATCCGTAAGCGAACCCGCAAATAACGAACACAATGAGGATCAGGGCGATGATAAAAAATACGGCAGTATAAACAGCGAAACTGGTGTTTTTGAAATATGTTGAGAATCTGAGATATTCAAAGAAATCATGAAGTCCATTTTGCACTGCTGGCAACGTCCATATTTGATAATCCTAATTTGGGATGAATGAGTTTTAAGGACAAAGATTAAGTTTTTACTTGATCATAGAAGGCGAAACTGATGACTTGGATGAGTTCGATGAAGGGGATGACTAAGGCGATATAAACTGAGATTTCAGGTTCGCGAGTAACGAGGGCAATCATTTTAAAGATGGTATCTCGAATTTGGCTTCCAAGCTTGTTGAGAGCATTTGGATCCATTTCGAGGTCGAAAGGGTTGAAGGCATCCTGTTCAAACTGATTATCCATGATTAGATTAATTTACTGAACTGCTGCTGCTAACCTAAATGTTGAAATTCAAATGCTAACAGTGAAATTTTTTAAATGAAGATTAAAAATAATTAAACTGTTTTTTCTGAATCTGAATGAAAAATTAAATTTAGTGTTTTATCTGGCTATGAGATGATGGCATAAAATTGCCTCATTCTCATATTAAAGAAGGAAAAGATTTTTTCCTTGAAATGATTTAAAAGAATATAGTTCAATATAAATATAAATACAAACAAAATATAAAATAATATTCAACAAGATTTCAATTGAATAATAATTAATCTTTTTTTAAGACTTCTTGAAACGTTTTATCATTCTGCATGGCTCTTTTCCATGACGAAGTAAATTCAGCCCACTTTTCCATAAACTCATCATGATATTGCTTAATCACCTTTTGCTGTATTGTTGACAAATCCAATTTTAATTTATCCTTGATATCAAATGAAACCTCCTCATTTCCTCCTTCTTGAATATTGGCAAAACTACTATTATCAGTTTTTTTCCTTTGCATTAATTGTTGGATAGGAAAGTCATCAATTAACTTATTCAAAGATTTTTCTTGCTTTACAGGAGGATAATGATGATAGGTTGAGAAGAGACTTTGTGAATAGGGACTTTCAGTTTTCGATAACGAAGCTTCTGTAATTTGCCTTTCAGCCCAATTATGATAATCAGATCTGGACTGTTTATTTGATGAGCCTTTCTTTTGAATTTTCTTGAGTCCTTGCATCCTCTTTGCGAAATTAAAGAGATCTTGTCCTGTTTCACCTTGAGATGATTCTGTGGGAAGAGTCTTTAAAGGCTTGGCTATTCTAATGTAGTTATCATCAATATTAGTCAGAACAATTTCTGAGATGCTTTCTTGCCCTGTTTCAGTTGTTGTATTTTCAGTATGCTTTACTTTTCCAACTTCTTGTTCGTAAATTCTGTCGACATTTATCCCCTTTTTTTCGATCGCATTCAAAAGAGCAATGTATTTATTCTCCTTTTCTTTCATAAATGAAATGAATTTCTCACGTTGATCAAGGAGTTCCATCAGTTTTCTTTCTTCATAGATCGTCTGCTGAATATCTTGACTGACCAAAAATGGATTTTGTGGCTGTGCTTGTGGGTGGTGAGAAAAGCTATGATTGGCTTCAGATTGGATATATTTCATGTTTAGGTTCTTCAATTTGCTGTTTTCGTTCTTTAGCATTTCTAGTTGGAGTTTCAAAAGGTCTTTTTCTTTCTGAGATTTCTCTCTTTCTATTTCGTATTGTTCTTTAAAGCCATTATACTGCTTGATGATCTGATAATTCTTCATGAATTCTCCCATAAGAGAATGGAAGTTTCCCTTAAGATTCTGTAACAATCTCGAATTCGCTTCATCTCTTTGCACAAGCAAATCATAATATGAAGAAAGGTTTGCATGCATTTCAAACATTTCCTTCTCAGTTAAATCTTGAGGATCCGGCATTTTTAGCATTCTTTTATCCACAGTTGTATGCACATTCAAATAATTATCCAATTGATATGGTCCTTCTGCATGAGATATAGTCCCTTCTGTTGTGAAATTATTATACTCTCCGATATTTGGCTGTGAGTTTCTCCTTTTACCAGGCTTTATATTTCCTGAGATTGAGCTGCTACGGCGAGGCTTCGATGATGGTGGAACATCAAAGTTTGATTTCTTTCTCATATGTTTTGATTGAGAAGGATTTGGCTTCAGACTTTCATAAAGTTCTTCATAAAGAGGCTGATGGATCATCTTGGAAAGGTCAATCGAATTTTGAACTTTTGATCCTCTTAATGCACTACTCGCTTTTCTTTTGAATTGAACTTGGGCTTGGGCTTTAACGGGAGCTGGGGCTTCTTTTCGTGAAGGTTTTGTACTAGTAGGTCGCTTTTTTGTTGGCATATTTTCAGGATCATATGTCTGAAAGCATGCGTTATTACGAGGAAGATCAAGGTTTTTGAGAACTGGACTAATACTCCGTTCATGTTTTTCATGGGCTTTTGAGCTCTCTTGGACAAAACTTCTGTTTAAATTGCTGCCTTCAAGGAAAAGTTATAAGAGGATCAAAATAAAGCTGTTACTTGTTCTTTTTTTGATTTGGGGCTTGGTGAAAGAAACATTGGGATCAGCTTTAATCGGATATGACATCTAAAAAGACTTAGTGGACAAGCAAAGATCATCAATCCGTACCCTTTTGCTTTCGTATTGAATAGATGATTCAGTCTCAGGAGCTCCAGTTTCAGTGCGAGACGCCTTGTCATTTTTGGAGAGTTTTGTCTGGTCAGAGGCAGAATTCTTGAGAAAATTCATGAAATGAGGCGGCATGTTGACCTTATGGGATGAAGGAATTGAATCTGAAAAATCAATTGTATGTTTGGCCGCATCATAAGACATCATAGTTGGATTGGTTTTCTGGGCTTCAGAGAATTTGGTTGGGAAGCGATCAGAATCGGTTTGTAAAGTGTGTTTTGATCTCGGCTGTTGCTTCATAGCTGGGAGAAGTTTGGAACTACTCGTGATTGATTACGAATTTCTGATCGTTATATGAGCAAAATTTTAATCGATTAGTTAAGGAAGTAAGTAGTGTAATCGCAGATCAAATAAACGTTAAAAGGTCAGTTATTAATATTTTGTTAGCCTTTAGGCAAACTTGGTCGGATGAGAATTTGGGTTATTGAGGTGAACCTGGGATAATGAAGATTTTTGTGGCGAGACGAAGACGGCAAAGGAGAACGCAGTGACTTTAGAAGGAAGGGAGAAAGTGGATTCGATTCAAAGTATCTTGAAAAAATTCAAATATGTTTTTGATTGGTCAGACTGATTAGATGTCTTTTTTTGTTGGCAATTTTTCGATCGTTAGATCCTATGCTTTTTTCGAATATCTTGCAGAATAATTTTTGTTCAATCGTTGGAAAAAGTTGGCATGTCAAAAATTTGTAAAAAAATTCCCTCAGCTTTTAACTCTATGATTTACGGATTAGATGAGATTTTTCTTATTGGCGGAAGAGGAAAGAGAAGCTTGAAATAAAATGTGCCAATTAGTTTTCTCAGATACAAGCAAAGTTCTGAATCGAGTTGAATAACTCTTTTGTGTTACTTACTTTAAGAAATTAGCGGAAGAAAAATTCCAAGACCTTCCTTCCAATCTCATTTATCCTCAAAGGATCCAGCTCAATTCAGGTCATCAGCAATTTTATTAAAAAGTTCTAATTTTCTTTCAGTTTGAAATTAAATTCTCTGGAATTTTAAAACCAATTTTATCAAGCAACTTCATACCGTCCCAACCTTTCTATGTCTAAACAGCGTCCAGATGATGATTACGACTATCTCTTTAAAATTGTTTTAATTGGTAATTTCCCTTCTTTCCCTTCACATCTTACCCTTCAATTCAGGTGATTCAGGTGTTGGCAAGTCAAATATCTTGACTCGTTTTACCAAGAATGAATTTAACTTGGAATCAAAGACAACAATCGGAGTTGAATTTGCAACAAAGACAATGTCAGCTGAAGGTAAAGTGATAAAAGCTCAAATTTGGGATACTGCTGGACAAGAAAGATATAGAGCAATTACTTCTGCGTATTATCGGGGAGCAGTTGGAGCTCTTTTAATGTACGATATCACCAAATATCAAACTTTTGCCAACGTTGAAAAATGGTTTGAAGAGCTGAGAAATAATGCAGAATCTAATATTGTTGTTATGTTGGTTGGTAATAAGAGCGATCTGAAGCCATTAAGAGCAGTGTCTCAGGAAGAAGCTACAGCTTTTGCAGAGAAACACGGCATAGCATTTATTGAGACTTCTGCTTTGGACAGTTCCAACGTCGAATTAGCCTTCCATAAAGTTATCACAGGTAATTGGATTTTCTTTTGTGATGGGATATTTATCATTTCTGAATAGAAATATATCAAAATTTGAGTAAAAGAGCCGCAGCAGGAGACGGAGGTTCAGGAAAAGTTTTGGGAGATGGCGATGTGATAAGAATAGAAAAGGAGAAAAGAGACGATCTTGAAAAGAAGAAGAGTGGTGGATGCTGTTAAAACAGAGAATTTTTTCTTTTAAAAGTATGTAATAGGAGATGAAAGAACTTGAGTCTTCTGAATGAAATATCTATCGAATTGAGATGGGTGTTGATTTTTTAAATGCATATTTTGTTACTTTAAAAAAGAACTATGATTTGTGAAGCAAGCAAGTATTATTTGTATAATTTCAAGTAATTGTCAGCAAACATTGCTAATCATCAAGTCTTGAAATTGTTTTTAATATGGATTTTCGAAGTTTGTTCAAATAGATTAGGATTTGGTTGGATAAATGTTTAAAGAATACCTTGACTGGGGCTGGTAAAACTCAAAAAAATAAATTGTATAGAAAGATTTGTTGAAGTATAAGGAAGGGAAGAAAGAAAGATTGAAAGAGAGTGAATGGATTCGCCCCTTTGAGGTGAAGGATTATTGTGATATTTTAGCATCTATTGAAAATTTTAGGTTTCAAATCACTCAAGAAATATGAAAGCCACAAGATTTCTATGTATTTTTTCAGGGATTGCTTCCCATCGACGGTCTTTTGAGAACTGTAATCTCGAAGGATGCAAATGTTTTTGGGGGATTTTTTTCGAAAGTCAGATTTCTCTTTGGCAAATTTGGCAAACTTTCAAAGAATAAATGTGGAAAAAAATGATTTTGATATTTCTTTCCTCACAGCTTGAAAAAAAAACTCCTTCTCTTAAATCTCCTGAACTTTTCATTGAATCAGAT
>Ga0182738_1004503_pt1 | contig 15395 bp, 15 predicted proteins | sample eDN5th30CBELigMG_FD_128876 | JGI IMG/M metagenome (GOLD analysis project Ga0182738, IMG submission 128876) | Enriched Miracle-Growth compost microbial communities from Emeryville, California, USA - eDNA 5th pass 30_C BE-Lig MG (version 2)... ... | reverse complement strand
CAAGGCGGCCAACATCACGGCGGAATAGGGAAGAGGCGCCGCGGCGCCATCGGCTATCGTTCGCTGCGCCCTCCCTGCGCAGCCCCATGAACCCCGACGACCTCCAGCGCCTCGCCACCCTCCCGATGCCCTTCGGCAAGCACAAGGGCACGCTGATCGCCGACCTGCCGGGCAACTACCTGGCCTGGTTCGCGCGCGAGGGATTTCCGAAAGGGGAGATCGGCCGGCTGCTCGCGCTGATGCACGAGATCGACCACAACGGGCTGCGGCCGCTGCTGCAGCCGCTGCGGCCGGACCGCGGGAGCGGCCGGCCGTAACGCCGCGTCAATGGGTCGCGATACTGCGCGACACCGGGACCGGCCGCGTCATCATGACACCGGAGGCCGCGGAGCAGGCCATGCGCGAACACCCGCGGAACTGGCTTGGCCAGGCCGCTGGAGAGGCCTTGCAGGCCGCGCCGAGCCAGTGGCTCGGCTCTTCGCCAGTCATGAAAGGTCCACTGGACCTTTCATGTACGGGCTCAGCCCCCTGGAGGGGGTTGGCGAAGCGGAACGGAGTCCGCGAAGACTGGGGGTGTTCCACTTTATGCCGCGCCGTCGGTTTTGCGCAGGATCTGATACAGCTCGTCCTTGAGCGCCAGTTTCTGCTTCTTCATCGTCTCGATCTGCATGGGCGTCGAGGGCTCGGCGAAGGACTCCATGTTCTTGATCTTCTGGTCCAGGTCGTTGTGCTTGTCGAACAGCCGCAGGAAGTGCGGGTCGCTGGCCTTGAGCCGGGTGATCAGGTCGCGGTATTCGGGAAACATGAGCGCACAGCCTCCTTCGATGGCGCGGCCGGGCCCATCCCGGCCGCCACCCCACTGTAGCGCCCCCGGAGCGCCGGACCTCACGGCCCGGCCCTTCACTCGATGGTGGCGCCCGAGGCCTTCACGATGTCCTTCCACTTCAGGTAGTCGGCGGCGAGCAGGTCGGCGAACTGCGCCGGCGTCATGGCCTGGAACTCGGCGCCCTGCGCGTGGATGGCGGCCTGCACGTCGGCGCGGGCCAGCAGCTTGTTGACCTCGGCGTTGAGCCGGGTCACCACCTCCTTCGGCGTGCCGGCGGGCGCGAACAGGCCGTACCAGGTGCTGACGTCGAAGTCCTTTCCGTAGCCCAGCTCGGCCACCGTCGGCACGTCGGGCAGCGAGGTGCTGCGCCGCGCGGAGGTGACGGCCAGCGGGCGCAGCTTGCCGGCCTTGAGCTGCCCGATGGCCGAGGGCAGCGAGGACACCATCAGGTCCACGTTGCCGGCCAGCACGTCCATCATGGCCGCGTTGCTGCCCTTGTAGGGCACGTGGCGGATCTGCACCTGCGCGGCGCTCTTGAAGATCTCGCCGGCCAGGTGGATGGTGGTGCCGTTGCCCGGCGAGCCGAAGGTGACGGCATCCGGCGCCTTGCGCGCGGCCTCGACCACGTCCTTGAGCGACTGGAACTTCGACTCGGTGCGGGTGACGATGACCACCGGCGTGTAGGCCACGTGGGCCACGGCGGCGAAGTCCTTGACCGGGTCGTAGCTGAGCTTCTTGTACAGCCACGGGGCGACGACCATGTTGTCCTTCTGCCCCATGACGATGTCGTAGCCCGTGGGCTGGGCGCGCGCCGCCTCGGCGATGCCGATGGTGCCGCCGGCGCCGCCGCGGTTGTCGGGCACCACCGTCCAGCGCGTCACCTCGGTGAGCTGGGTGGCGATCAGGCGCGAGAGGATGTCGGTGCCGCCGCCGGGCGGGAAGGGCACGATCAGGCGGATGGGCTTGGCAGGCCAGGCGGCCTGCGCGAGGGCGGGGCCGGCGGCGGCGCCCAGGGCCAGGGCCGGCAGGGCGCGCAGCAGGGCGCGGCGTGGGATGTCGTTGTGCATGGGGTCCTCGTGTGTCTCTGTCTCCGCAGGGGGCGCGGGCGGTGGGCGGGCCGTCGTCGCGGCGCCGGGGGCGCCAGTGTGCCCAAGCGGCCGCGCGCAGGGTTTTCCGGCTCGCGAGGGGTGGCTTGCCGAGGGCAGAAGGCCGGCCCGCCGCTGGCCGAAGGTCGCTACTTTTTTTCAATAGCGAACAAGCGCCATCCTCATTGAACGCAAGCCCGTTTTCCTCACCCATCGTACGCACTATTCCGTAGCGTCCGGTCAGCCACGGGTCAGCCTCGCCGCACGACCCTCGCCGCCTCGACAACCAAGGTGGAGACTTATGGCGATCAAGAGCCAGGCTGACTTTTTCTCGGGTGTGATGTTCATGGTGATCGGCGGCGTGTTCGCCATCGGCTCGACGAACTACACCATCGGCGACGGGGCCCGCATGGGGCCCGGCTACTTCCCGCTGATGCTCGGCATCCTGCTGGCGCTGCTGGGCGCGGCGATCGTGTTCCGGTCGCTGGTGGTGGAAACGCCCGACGGCGGCCGGATCGCCCGCTGGGCCTGGAAGCCGCTCGGCTTCGTGCTCGGCGCCAACCTGCTGTTCGGCGTGCTGCTGGGCGGGCTGCCCAGCATCGGGCTGCCGGCGATGGGAATGATCATCGCCATCTTCGCGCTGACCATCGTCGCGAGCATGGCGGGCAGCCAGTTCCGGCTGCGCGACTCGGTGCTGCTGGCGGTGGTGCTGGCGGTGGGCAGCTACGTGGCCTTCATCCTGCTGCTGAAGCTGCAGATCCAGGTCTGGCCGACCTTCATTTCCGGCTGAAGAAGAAAGCGGACCATGGATTTCCATCTCTTCCAGAACCTCGCCACGGGCTTCGGCGTCGCCGTCTCGTGGGTCAACCTGCTGTATTGCCTGATCGGCTGCATCCTGGGCACGCTGATCGGCGTGCTGCCCGGCATCGGCCCGGTGGCCACCATCGCCATGCTGCTGCCGGCCACCTACGCGCTGCCGCCGGTGTCGGCCCTGATCATGCTCGCCGGCATCTACTACGGCGCGCAGTACGGCGGCTCCACCACCGCCATCCTGGTCAACCTGCCGGGCGAGTCGTCCTCGGTGGTGACCTGCATCGACGGCTACCAGATGGCCAGGCAGGGCCGGGCCGGGCCGGCGCTGGCCGCGGCGGGCCTGGGCTCCTTCTTCGCCGGCTGCGTGGGCACCATCATCCTGGCCGCCTTCGCGCCGCCGCTGACCGAGCTGGCCTTCAAGTTCGGCCCCGCCGAATACTTCAGCCTGATGGTGCTGGGCCTGATCGGCGCCGTGGTGCTGGCCTCCGGCTCGCTGCTCAAGGCGATCGCGATGGTGGTGCTGGGCCTGCTGCTGGGCCTGGTGGGCACCGACGTCAATTCCGGCGTGGCGCGCTTCTCCTTCGACATCCCCGAGCTGACCGACGGCATCGGCTTCATCGCGATCTCGATGGGCGTGTTCGGCTACGGCGAGATCATCGGCAACCTGTCGCAGCCGGACACCGAGCGCGAGATCTTCACCAACAAGGTCAAGGGCCTGTGGCCGACGGGGGACGACTTCCGCAAGATGATCCCGGCCGTGCTGCGCGGCACCGCGCTGGGCTCCTCGCTGGGCATCCTGCCGGGCGGCGGCGCGCTGCTGTCGTCCTTCGCGTCCTACGCGCTGGAAAAGAAACTGAAGATGGCGCCGGGCGAACTGCCCTTCGGCAAGGGCAACATCCGCGGCGTGGCCGGCCCCGAGTCGGCCAACAACGCCGGCGCCCAGACCTCCTTCATCCCGCTGCTCACCCTGGGCATCCCGCCCAACCCGGTGATGGCGCTGATGGTCGGCGCCATGACCATCCACAACATCCAGCCCGGCCCGCAGGTGATGACCAGCAACCCCGAGCTGTTCTGGGGCCTGATCGCCTCGATGTGGCTGGGCAACCTGATGCTGATCGTCCTGAACCTGCCGCTGATCGGCATGTGGATCAAGCTGCTGAAGGTACCCTACCGGCTGCTGTTCCCTGCCATCGTGCTGTTCTGCGCCATCGGCGTCTACACCACCAACAACAACACCTTCGACGTGTGGATGGTCGCCATCTTCGGCTTCGTCGGCTACGTGTTCCTCCAGTTCCGCGTGGAGCCGGCGCCGCTGCTGCTGGGCTTCATCCTCGGCCCGATGATGGAGGAGAACCTGCGCCGCGCGCTGCTGCTCTCGCGCGGCAGCTGGAGCGTGCTGGTCACGCGCCCGATCTCGCTGGGCCTGCTGATCGGCGCGCTGGCGCTGCTGGCCATCGTGCTGCTGCCGTCGGTGAGCGCCAAGCGCGAGGAAGCGTTCGTCGAGGACTGACGACCGGCCTTCGCCCGCGCCGCCTGCGGGCGGGCGGCCTACCTACCCCCAGCGCGGCGCCGGCTCGTCCTTGAGCACCTGGCGCCGCTGCGCGTAGTCGGGCAGCACGCGCTCCACCTGGTCCCAGAAGCGCGGGCTGTGGTCCATCACCCGCAGGTGGGCCAGCTCGTGCACCACCACGTAGTCGATGATGTCCAGCCGGTAGTGCACCAGCCGCCAGTTCAGCCGGATCGAGCCGTCGGCGCTGGCGCTGCCCCAGCGCGTGGCGGCGTTGGACAGCGACAGCTTCGTCCAGCGCACGCCCAGCAGCGGCGCGAAATGGTCGAGCCGCTCGGCGAAGATGCGCCGCGCCTGGCGCATCAGCCAGGCCTGGGCCGCATCGCGGATCTGCGCCACGCCGGCCTGCTGCGGCAGCGCCAGCCGCAGCACGCGGCCGCCGCCGTCCTCGCCGGCATCGAGCACCGCGCCGGCGGCGGCGAAGCCGTGCGCCGGGTCCAGGCGCAGGTGCACCGGTGCGCCGAGGAAGGGCAGCACGGCGCCGTCGCGCCAGTCGATGCGGGTGGCCTCCTGGCGCGCCTCGCGCTGCTGCGACTCGGCCAGCTTGCGCAGGATCCAGGCCGACTTCTCCTGCAGCGCGGCGTCCACGTCGCGCAGCGCCACCCAGCGCGGCGCGCGCACCGACAGGCCGTCCGCGTCCACCACGAAGCCGATGGTGCGGCGCCGGCCGCGCGCGAACTCGTAGGCCACCAGCGCATGCCCCAGCCGCGCCTCGCGGCTGGCGCGCGGATGCGCGAAGCGCACCGGCGCCAGTGCGTCGCCGAGCGGCACGCCGGGCAGGGCATCGTCTGCGCGGGTTCTTTCAGGCACCGTCCTGGGCTTGTCCGGCCGCGGCGGCGGCGCCGCGAGCAGCCCGTCGAACAGGTCGAGCGTCAGTTGGACCAGGGGCCGCATGGAAGGCCCTTCAGGCCGCGACGCGATACGCCTCGGGATCGAGGCGCCGCATCTCGGCCTCGATCCACTGCTCCACCTCGGCCATCAGCTCGTCGGCCCTGCGCCCCTGGCTGGAGATGGCCGGGCCGATGGACACGTCCACCACGCCCGGCCGCTTGACGAAGGCCTTGCGCGGCCAGCACTTGGCCGAGGTGACGGCGATGGGGATGACCGGCACGCCGGTCTCGATCGCCAGGCGCGCGCCGCCCGTCTTGTACTGGCCCTGCCGGCCGCGCTGCGTGCGCGTGCCCTCGGGGAACATGATGACCCACACACCCTGCGCCAGCAGCCGCTTGCCCTGCGCCACCACCTTGTGGAAGGCCTGTGCACGCTGGCTGCGGTCGATGTGCACCATGTCCAGCCGGCCGAGCGCCCAGCCGAAGAAGGGGATGTGCAGCAGCTCGCGCTTGAACACGTAGGCCAGCGGGTGCGGCATCAGCGTCGGCAGCAGGAAGGTCTCGTAGGTCGACTGGTGCTTGACCAGCAGGATGCAGCCGGCGTGGCGGTCCTGCGGCAGGTGCTCCATGCCCTGCACGCGGTGGCGGATGCCCAGCATCCAGCGCCCGCCCCACAGCGCCACGCGCAGCCAGCCGACGGCGAACCAGTACAGCGGCGCGCCGCGCACGAAGATGGACGCCAGCACCAGCACCGTGGCCCAGGGCAGCACGGTGACCAGCATCCACAGCAGATGCACCAGGGAACGAAGAAACGCCATCAGACGGCGACTTTCAGGCTTTCGCGTTCCTCGCGCGCCAGCAGCCAGCGGGCGAAGGCGGCCAGGTCCTCGTGCACCACGGTGCCGGGCGGGTACTCGGGCGGCAGCGGATGCACGCCGCGGCAGGCCTCGCCCATGCCGGTGAGCAGCAGGTGCGGCTCGCAGCCCGCGGCGGCGCCGGCCAGCAGGTCGCGCAGCGAATCACCGGCCGTGGGCACGCCGGCCAGGTCGATGCCGTAGCGCTCGCCGATCTGGTGGAACAGGCCCGGCTTGGGCTTGCGGCAGTCGCAGTGCTCGTCGGGGCTGTGGGGGCAGTAGAAGATGGCGTCGATGCGCCCGCCCATGGCCGCCAGCATCTTGTGCATCTTGGCGTGCATGGCGTTGAGCGAGGCCACGTCGAACAGGCCACGGCCCAGGCCCGACTGGTTGGAGGCGATCACCACGTGCCAGCCGGCCTGGTTGAGCCGGGCGATGGCCTCCAGCGCGCCGGGCAGCGGCGTCCACTCCGTCTCGCTCTTGACGAAGTCGTCGCGGTGGACGTTGATGCTGCCGTTGCGGTCGAGGATGACCAGCTTGAACGGGGCTGTGGGCATGGTGCGAGTATCGGTGCGGCCGTCTCAGCCGGCCAGCCGCTCGAGCAGCGCCACGCGGTTCATCGCGCGGTGCAGCGAGGCGAGCAGGCCCAGGCGGTTCAGGCGCAGGTCGGCCTCCTCGGCGTTGACCATCACGCCGTCGAAGAAGGCATCGACCGGCACGCGCAGCGCGGCCAGCGCCTGCAGCGAGGCGGTGTAGTCGCCGGCATCGAACTTCGCGTCGGCGTCGGGCACGATTTTCTGCATCGCCTCGTACAGCGCCAGCTCGGCCGGCTCGCGCAGCAGCGCGGTGGTGACGTGCGCGTCGGCCTCGGGCGACTTCTTCAGGATGTTGCCGATGCGCTTGTTGGCCGCGGCCAGCGCGGGCGCCTCCGGCAGCTGCGCGAAGGCGCGCACCGCCGCCAGGCGCTTGGGCACCTCGGCCAGGCGCTCGGGGCGGGGGCCCAGCACGGCATCCACTTCCTGCGCGCTGGCGCCCTGCTCGCGCAGCAGGCCGGCCAGGCGGTCGTAGACGAAGTCGAGCAGTTGGCCCTGCGCATCGGCCTGCGTGAGCAGCGGGCCCATCGCCTTCGCGGCGATGCCGACCAGCGCGGAGAGCTGCAGCGGCAGGTCGCGCTCGATCAGCATGCGCACCACGCCCAGCGCGTGGCGGCGCAGCGCGAAGGGGTCGCGGTCGCCGGTGGGCAGGTTGCCGATGCCGAACATGCCCACCAGCGTCTCCAGCTTGTCGGCCAGCGCCACCGCCAGGCCCACCGGGCCGCGCGGCAGCTCGTCGCCGGCGAAGCGGGGCTTGTAGTGGTCCTCGATGGCGTCGGCCACCGGCGCCGGCAGGCCGTCGTGCAGCGCGTAGTAGCGGCCCATGACGCCCTGCAGCTCGGGGAACTCGCCCACCATGTCGGTCACGAGGTCGGTCTTGGCGAGCAGTGCGGCCTGGTCGGCCTGGGCGATCAGGGCGGCGTCGCCCAGCTCGGCCGCGATGGCGGTGGCGATGGCGCGCACGCGCTCCACCCGCTCGCCCTGCGTGCCCAGCTTGTTGTGGTAGACCACCTTGGCCAGTTGCGGCACGCGCGAGGCCAGCGTCTTCCGGCGGTCCTGGTCGAAGAAGAACTTGGCGTCGGCCAGGCGCGGGCGCACCACGCGCTCGTTGCCGCCGGTCACGGCGCTGGCGTCCTGCGGGCGGATGTTGCTGACGACGAGGAAGCGGTTCGTCAGCCGGCCCTTCGCATCGAGCAGCGGGAAGTACTTCTGGTTGGCCTTCATCGTGAGGATGAGGCACTCCTGCGGCACTTCCAGGAACTCGGCCTCGAAGCCGCACACCAGCACGTTGGGCCGCTCGACCAGCGCCGTCACCTCGTCCAGCAGCGCGTCGTCCTGGATCGGCTCGGCGCCGCCGCCGACCTGCTCGGCCGCCAGCGCGAGCTGGCGTGCGATCTCGGCGCGGCGGGCCTCGAAGCCGGCGATGACGGCACCCTCCTCTTCGAGCTGCAGCGCGTAGCTGTCGGCGTTCTTCAGCACCACCGGATCGACGGCCGCCTCGAAGCGGTGGCCGTGCGTCTCGCGGCCGGAGACGAGGCCCAGCGCCTGCACCGGCACCACCTCGCCGCCGTGCAGGGCCACCAGGCCGTGCGCCGGGCGCACGAAGCTCACGCTCGTCCAGCCGGGCAGCTCGCAGCCGCTTTCGAGCTGGTAGCTCATCACCTTGGGGATGGGCAGCTTCGCGATCGCCTCCAGCAGGGCCTTCTGCAGGCCGTCGGCCAGCGTGGCGCCGGGCAGCACGCTCTCGTAGAACAGGGCCTCGGCCTTGCCGTCCTGTGCGCGCCTGAGCGAGGCGGCGGCGGATGCATCGGCGCCCAGCGCGGCCAGCTTCTTGACGAGCGCCGGCGTGGCGTTGCCCGCCGCGTCGAGGCCCACCGACACCGGCATCAGCTTCTGCGACACGGGCTTGTCGGCCGCGCGCGGGGCCACGTTCGTGACGTGCGCGGCCAGCCGCCGCGGCGAGGCGTAGGGCGTGAGCAGCGAGGCGGCATCGGCCAGCCCCTGGGCGCGCAGTTGCGCCAGCAGCACCTCGCCGAAGGCCTGGCCCAGCTTCTTCAGCGCCTTTGGAGGCAGTTCCTCGACGAACAGTTCGACGAGCAGATTCGGGTTCGTCATCAGGCGGCCACTTTCTCTTTCTTCGGGATCTGCGCGACCCACTCTCGCGGCGCCATCGGGAAGCCCAGGCGCTCGCGGCTGTCGTAGTAGCTCTGCGCCACGCTGCGCGCGAGGTTGCGGATGCGGCCGATGTAGGCGGCGCGCTCCGTCACGCTGATGGCGCCGCGGGCGTCCAGCAGGTTGAAGCTGTGCGCGGCCTTGAGCACCTGCTCGTAGGCCGGCAGCGCCAGTTGCGCCTCCATCAGGTGCCGGGCCTGCTTCTCGTGCGCGTTGAATGCGGTGAAGAGGAACTCCGCGTCCGAGTGCTCGAAGTTGTAGGCCGACTGCTCCACCTCGTTCTGCTTGTAGACGTCGCCGTAGCTCAGGCCTTCCGTCCACTTCAGGTCGTAGACGTTCTCGACGCCCTGCAGGTACATCGCCAGGCGCTCCAGGCCGTAGGTGATCTCGCCCGTGGCGGGCCGGCAGTCGATGCCGCCGACCTGCTGGAAGTAGGTGAACTGCGTCACCTCCATGCCGTTGAGCCACACCTCCCAGCCCAGGCCCCAGGCGCCGAGCGTGGGGTTCTCCCAGTCGTCCTCGACGAAGCGGATGTCGTTCTTCTTCAGGTCGAAACCCAGCGCCTCCAGCGAGCCGAGGTACAGCTCCAGGATGTTCGACGGCGCCGGCTTCAGCACCACCTGGTACTGGTAGTAGTGCTGCAGGCGGTTGGGGTTCTCGCCGTAGCGGCCGTCCTTGGGGCGGCGGCTGGGCTGCACGTAGGCGGCCTTCCACGGCTCGGGGCCGATGGCGCGCAGGAAGGTGGCGGTGTGGCTGGTGCCCGCGCCCACTTCCATGTCGTAGGGCTGGAGCAGCGCGCAGCCCTGGGCGTCCCAGTAGGACTGCAGCGTGAGGATGATCTGTTGGAAGGTCAGCATGATGGGCCCGAGGCAGGGGGCCGGCGGGCACGACAGGGTGCTCGCGGCGAACCGGGGATTCTAGGAGGCTGTCGGGCTTGGGCATGGCCCTGCGTTGAGCGACACAGCCCGCAGGCAAGACGCCCAGCGCAAGCTGCATGATGTGCAGCGAGCATGGGCAACGCGGCCTGCGGGCTGTGTCGCTCAACCCTTCGGGCCGCCGCCAGGGCCATGCCCAAGCCCGACAGCCTCCTACAAGCGCGCTGCCGCGCGGCGCCTGCGCCATGCCGCGGCCGCGCCCGCCGCCGCACCCAGCAGCGCGAGCCCCCACAGCGGCGCCAGGCCCGCGCGCGACACCCACCACGCGTAGGGCGTGATGCCGCCGCGCCCTTCCACCTGCGCCTGCAGCACGCCGCGCGTCAGGCGCGGCAACTGGTGCGTGACCACGCCGCGGTGGTCGATCACGGCGGTGGCGCCGGTGTTGGTGGCGCGCAGCATCGGCCGCTGGAACTCCAGCGCGCGCATGCGCGAGATGGCCAGGTGCTGGTCGATGGCCACGGTGTCGCCGAACCAGGCGATGTTGCTCACGTTCAGCAGCACCGTGGGCGCCGCGGCGGCATCGCGGAAGCCGGCGCCGATCTCCTCGCCGAAGAGATCCTCGTAGCAGACGTTCAGCGCGATGCGCTGGCCCTGCCAGGCCAGCGGCGCCTGCGGCAGCGCGCCGCGGTGGAAGTCGCCCAGCGGGATGTTCATCATGCGGATGAACCAGCCGAAGCCCGGCGGGATGAACTCGCCGAAGGGCACCAGGTGGTGCTTGTCGTAGCGGTAGGCGCCCTGCGGCTGCGGCAGCAGCGCGACCACGCTGTTGGCGTAGCGGCCCGACGCATCCACCAGTGGCAGTCCCACCAGCGCGGCCTGCCCGCTGCCGGCGAAGCGCGCGGCCAGCGCGGCCCAGTAGCCCTCCGGCAGCTGGCGCGGCAGCAGCGGGATGGCGGTCTCGGGCGTGACGACCAGCGGCGCCGACGACGCGTGCAGCTGCTCGGCGTACCAGCGCAGCGCGACGCCGATGCCGGCGCCGGGCACGAACTTCTCGTCCTGCGGGATGTTGCCCTGCAGCAGCGCGACGCCCAGCGTGCCGCGCGACTGCGAGGCGCCGCCGTCGCCGTGCAGGACACGCAGCCCCAGCGGCGCCAGCGCCAGCACGGCGACCGCCGCCGCCGGCGCCAGGACGGCACCGGCGCGCGCAGGGCGCCCGACACGCATCACCCGGCCCAGGCAGGCGGCCAGCGCCGCCGCCAGCGCGCCGATGCCGTACACGCCGACCCAGGGCGCATAGCCGGCCAGCGGCCCCTCGACGTGCGCATAGCCGCCCGCGCCCCAGGGGAAGCCGGTGAACCAGTGGCCGCGCAGCAGCTCCGCCAGCGTCCACAGCGCCGCGAACAGCAGCACCGCGCCGGCCGGCCGCGCCGGCGCCCAGGCGACGAAGGCGGCGCAGGCCGCCGCGTAGTACAGCGCCAGCGCCGCCGCCAGGGCGAGCACCGCCAGCGCCGCCAGCGGCGCGGGCAGCCCGCCGTAGGTGTGCATGGAGATGAACAGCCACCAGAAGCTGGCGGCCAGCCAGGCGGTGCCGAACAGCCAGCCGCACAGGCCGGCACGCCGCCAGCGGGCGCCGGCGGCGCGTTCGGCATCGAGCAGCGCGCACAGCAGCGCCAGCGACAGCAGCTGCAGCCACCACAGCGGGCGACCGCCGACGGGCCAAGCGATGGATGCGGCCTGCAGCAGGCCGGCGACGAGGAAGCCCAGCGTGCGCAGCGCGGCCGTCCTCAATCCGCGGCGTCGTCGCCGCGCGCCGGCGACACCTTGAACCAGCGCACCGCGCCGCCGCGGGTGTGCATCACGACGAAGTCGAAGCCGCCCACCGCATGCCGCTCTCCGCGCTTGGGCACGTGGCCCATCTCGTGCGCGACCAGGCCGCCGATGGTGTCGAAGTCCTCGCTCTCCTGCTCCTCGGTGAAGCGGATGCCGAAGGCCTCGGCCACGCGCTCCAGCGGCGTGTCGCCGCTGACGCGGTAGGTGTGGTCAGCCAGGCCGAAGATGTCGCCCTCGTCCTCCTCCTCGTCGAACTCGTCCTCGATCTCGCCGACGATCTGCTCGAGCACGTCCTCGATGGTGATCAGGCCCGCCACGCGGCCGAACTCGTCGATCACGATCGCCAGGTGGTTGCGGTTGCCGCGGAACTCGCGCAACAGGTCGTTCAGGCCCTTGCTCTCGGGGATGAAGGCGGCCGGGCGCAGCAGCGCGCGGATGTTCAGCTCCGGCGAACGCTGCAGCTTGAGCAGGTCCTTCGCCAGCAGGATGCCGATGATGTTTTCCTTGTCGCCCTCGTACACCGGGAAGCGCGAGTGCGCGGTGTCGATGACCAGGTGCAGCAGCTCGTCGTAGGGCGAGTCGATGTCGATCAGGTCCATGCGCGGCGCCGCCACCATCACGTCGCCGGCCGTCATGTCGGCCATGCGCAGCACGCCTTCGAGCATGACGCGGGACTCGGCGCCGATGACCTCGTTGTCCTCGGCATCGGCCAGGGTCTCGATCAGCTCGTCGCGGGAATCGGGACCGGGGTTGATGAACTCGACGAGTTTCTGCAGGAAGCTGCGCTTGTCCTCCCGGACCGGTCCGGGCGCGCGCTCAGGGTGGGGGTCTGCCACTGCGGGGGGCGGTAGTTGCGGAAGGACAAGGATACCGGATGGCCGGCGGCCGCCGCCACCGCGCCCGCCGCCCTCGCCTCAGGGCGAAGACTGGTCGCGCGCGGCGCGCACGCCGCTGCGCACCTCCTGCAGGCCGGCCAGGAAGGACCAGAACTGCTTGGCACGCGTCTTGAGCTGGTAGTCCACCTCGGCGAAGTGGTCCAGCGCGATCTCGTTCATGCGGCTGTCGAAGGTGGCCTCCGGCAGCTTGAGAAAGGCCTCGGACTCGGAACCGCTGCGCTCCACGGTGGCCCCGGCATTGCGCGCGATCTTCAGCATCGCGGTGTTCTCGCTCAGCGCGTGGATGAAGAGCATCTTCACGCCCTCGTTGCGCGCCGAGACCACCGCGCGCTCGAACAGCCGCGCGCCGAAGCCGCGCCCGCGCGCGTGCTCGGAGACGGACACGCCGAACTCGGCGCAGTCGCCGTGCGCCTCGTCGGGCGAGAAGGCCAGGTGCGCCATGGCGATCAGGTCCAGGCGGCGGTTGTAGATGCCGAACAGCTCGTCGCGCTCGAAGTCCAGCCCGCTCACGTAGCGCTCGATCTGCTCGTCCGAGGCGGCGTAGCCGAAGCGCAGGTAGCGGTCGCGCTCGGACAGGCCCAGCAGGTGCTGGCGGATGCGGCCGCGCTCGCGCGGCCCGATCGAGCGGATCGGCACGAGCACCGGCGCCGGCGCGCGGGCCGGTGCGGCGGCGGGCTGCGCCGCCACCACCGGCGGGCGCAGGAAGCCGCCGACGCCCAGCGCCGTGCTCAGGAAGGTCCGTGCAGGAAGCATGGGGGGAATATAAGGGTTTTCCCTAAACCTACAAGCCGAAGTGACATCGGAATGTCACCGCAGTGCGTGCTTTTACCGGCTTGCGGGCCGAAATGCCATCGGCCGTGGCGCCTGCGCAACCCTCGCGGCGGGGTTCAGACGGGCACCGCGGTGGTGGCCTTGACCCGGTCGAGCACGAAGCTGGTCTTGCAGTCCTGCACGCTGGGGTGCTTGAGCAGGGTGTCCATGATGAAGCGGCTGTAGTGCGCCATGTCGGCCACCACGACGCGCAGCAGATAGTCCATCTCGCCGGTGAGGGCAGCGCATTCGACGACTTCGGGCCAGGTCTGTACGCTGGCGCGGAACAGGTCCATAGGGTTGCGCTTGTGGGTTTCGGTGTGCTTTTCCAGCCGCACGTTCAGGTAGGCCGTCAGGCCCAGGCCGACGGCTTCGGGCTTGACCAGCGCCACGTAGCGGTCGATGACGCGGCTTTCCTCCAGCCGCCGCACCCGCCGCAGCACGGCGCTGGGCGACAGGCTGACCTGCTCGGCCAGCTGCTCGTAGGTGGCACGGCCGTCCGCCTGAAGCATGCGCAGAATGAGGCGATCATGCTTGTCAAGTGCATCCATCCGATGGATTTTGCACTTTTTCTGCTTTCAACATCGAAAACAGGCTTGAAAACGCAGAAAAACTGATCCCCGGCGCCCCTACAGTCCTGCCATCCCCTTTTTCCATCCCTTCCATCCGCGCGACGCAGGAGACACCCTCATGAGCGACACCACCCCCGCCTTCCAGCCCTGGGACAACCCCATGGGCACCGACGGCTTCGAGTTCATCGAGTACGCCGCCCCCGATCCGGCCGCCATGGGCAAGGTGTTCGAGCGCATGGGCTTCCGCGCCGTCGCGAAGCACCGCCACAAGAACGTGCTGCTCTACCGCCAGGGCACGATCAACTTCATCGTCAACGCCGAGCCGGACTCCTTCGCCCAGCGCTTCGCGCGCCAGCACGGCCCCAGCGTGTGCGCCATCGCCTTCCGCGTGCAGGACGCCAAGGCCGCCTACGAGCGCGCCGTGTCGCTGGGCGCCTGGGGCTTCGCCGACAAGGCCGGCCCGGGCGAGCTGAACATCCCCGCCATCAAGGGCATCGGCGACAGCCTGATCTACCTGGTGGACCGCTGGCGCGGCAAGAACGGCGCCAAGCCCGGCGACATCGGCAACATCGGCTTCTACGACGTGGACTTCGAGGCGCTGCCGGGCCTGACGGCCGAGGAGGCGCTGGCGCCCGAGGGCAACGGCCTGACCTACATCGACCACCTGACGCACAACGTGCACCGCGGCCGCATGAACGAGTGGGCCGACTTCTACGAGCGCCTGTTCAACTTCCGCGAGATCAAGTACTTCGACATCGAGGGCCAGGTCACCGGCGTGAAGAGCAAGGCGATGACCAGCCCCTGCGGCAAGATCCGCATCCCGATCAACGAGGAAGGCAAGGAGCAGCCCGGCCAGATCCAGGAGTACCTGGACATGTACCACGGCGAAGGCATCCAGCACATCGCGATGGGCTCGGACGACCTCTACAAGACGGTCGACAAGCTGCGCGAGAACGGCGTCACGCTGCTGGACACCATCGACACCTACTACGAGCTGGTCGACAAGCGCATCCCCGGCCACGGCGAGAACGTGGAGGAACTGCACAAGCGCAAGATCCTGATCGACGGCAAGAAGGACGCGCTGCTGCTGCAGATCTTCAGCGAGAACCAGCTCGGGCCGATCTTCTTCGAGTTCATCCAGCGCAAGGGCGACGACGGCTTCGGCAACGGCAACTTCAAGGCGCTGTTCGAGAGCATCGAGCTGGACCAGATGCGCCGCGGCGTGCTCAGCGCCGCCAAGTGAGGCGGGCGGTCCGGCCATCACCATGAACACCGGCAGCCCGACTCCGGCCGTCTACGGCGAATCGGAGCGCCCGCCGCGCGGCGACTACGCCCGCGGCGGCCAGGTGCAGGCGGACTACACCTGCCCGCAGGACTACGCGAGCTACACGGACGCCGACCACGACACCTACCGGCGCCTGTACGAGCGCCAGGCGGCGCAACTGCCGGGGCTGGCCTGCGACGCCTTCATCGCGGCGCTGCCCTCGCTCGGCGTCAAGGACCGCATCCCGCGCTTCGAGGACATCAACGCGCGGCTGCGGCAGGCGACCGGCTGGGAGATCGTGGCCGTGCCCGGGCTGATCCCCGAGCTGCCCTTCTTCCAGTTGCTGGCGAACCGCAGGTTCCCCGTCACCGACTGGATCCGCCGGCCCGAGGAGTTCGACTACATCGT